>Ga0066601_10001060_pt1 | contig 9983 bp, 9 predicted proteins | sample Medcelwee11metaG_FD_59487 | JGI IMG/M metagenome (GOLD analysis project Ga0066601, IMG submission 59487) | Freshwater pond sediment microbial communities from the University of Edinburgh, under environmental carbon perturbations - Medium... | ecosystem: Environmental > Aquatic > Freshwater > Pond... | reverse complement strand
TGGACATTCCATAAGTGACCCTGTAATACTTTTCTCCAAGATTGAGGAGGGCCAGGTCGCCAGATGGAGAGGGATATATGGAGGGGGAGAGAAGAGCCCTGAGGTGGAAAATGCAGGAGAGCAGTTCCCCCTTGACCTGCGCGTGGCAGAGATACTGGAGATAGAAGACCATCCGGATGCAGACAAGCTGTATGTCATGCAGATCTCACTCGGTGACGAAAAAAGACAGCTTGTGGCAGGCCTGAGATCACATTATCAGAAGGAGGATCTCCTTGGAAAGCATATCGTTATCGTTTCGAACCTCAAACCAGCGAAGCTGCGGGGCAAGATGAGCCAGGGCATGCTTCTCGCGGGAGGAGATGAGAAACATGTATCTGTCTTGCTTGCGGAGCATTCCCCTGTCGGTTCAAGGGTCGGTATAGAAGGCATGGGGACAAGTTCCGCCGAGATCACCTATGAGCAATTCTCAGTTCTGGACATACGGGTCAAGGGAGGAAAAGTTTTTTATAGTGGGAAACCCCTGAAAACAGGACAGGAAGATATCGTCTGCAATGGGGTAGAAGACGGCTCAAGGGTCAAATGAAAGTCAAAAAGAGGAAAGGAACTCAACCAAAAAGGAAAGTAACTCATCCAAAGAGGGAAGGGGCCCATCCAAAGAGGAAAGGAACTCATCCAAAGAGGGAAGGGGCTCATCCACGTGAACCGGAATTCAGGAAGTTCCTTGGTACGGGTGAACGGCTGGAATCAGTGTATACTGTAGGGGTATATTCAGCGCTCTTCTCCAATAAACGTGTACTCCTCAAGAAAAATCTTTCTCATTCGCTTATCACCTTCCCTTATTCAGATGTAGAGATGGTTGAGTATGTGACTCTCATCAATTGGGTGTATCTCTTCATCGCGACTGTGCTTTTTGTTTTCGCTTACTCATTCATCATGCTTGTTCCGCCCTCAGAGACGATAACATTCTCACTCTCAAGCAGCGAGATTGTCGCCACTCACGGGGGGATCTCAGGGACACCTCTCTATTACCATCTATTCGGATTCACCTGTTTTTCCTTTGGGTTCTGGTTCTTATTCCATTTCATCCTCTCCCTTTTCGGCAAGCTGAGGATAGAACTGCAGGGTGATAAACGGCAGATCGAAATCCCAGCGAAATATAATGATGAGATCCCTAAAATATTAGGGTTGTTAGAGCGGAAGGGATGAGTATTCTATTCTTGATTGATGGTGGAAATTTCGTTATTTCTGGATGGTTTTGGAGATTCCATCTCCTGTTATAAGAGAATGCCTCATGGAAGCCTGTTCTCATACTACTATTGGACCAATATTGGAAACCCTTTTATTCCAGCCCGCTTTCCCATCGGTTATGAAGGGGATGGGATTATCAACAGCTGCGATCATCATCCTGATGCCAGTCTCGGTCCTTTTCTTCTCGTTTTTCTTCAATATATTGTATACACCAGCATACCATGATCATCTCTCAGGTCTTCCGACGATAATGGAGGAAAAAAGCGACAGTATCGTAGGTTATGTGACCTGGAGGGAGGATCAGCTTCCAAAAGAGCTTATCGATAGGGAGGTGGACCACCTTGCTGATGTGAAAGGGCTTATCGGGCTTGCTTGGGTGTTGTTCATCATCTCTTCGTCTATTATCATCTTTTCTGTCTGGCGCCTGAGAAAAAAGAAAGGGAAATCGGCAAATGCAATCATGTATGGCTCATTTTTGAGCCTGTCCCTCCTAGCTGTACTCGTCTTTGTATCATACAATTTCCAGCCGTTTTTCTGGTCATTCCATTCGCTATTTTTCAGTCCCGGCTCATGGGTGTTTTCAAATACCGACCTCCTCATACAGTTATATCCATCGTCTTTTTTCCAGGGTTTTTTCGTCTCTATCATCCTCAATTCCATCGCGGTCTCTGTCATCGCCATGAACATTGCCCTTCTCTCTCGTAGCAACCGTAAAATCAATTTTTTACTACAATAAAGTTTATATAGCTAGGTTTTATCGGATAATAAGAACATTTATTCATTACTATAGGGGTGAAAGATAATGGACTTGAAATCTTTGTGGATAATAGTCGTGATTTCTGTATTTATGGCAGGATGCCAATATATCCTGACTGAACCAGCGTCAATGTGTGAACCGCCGAATAAGATCGTCAAGGATATCTACGGCAATGAGGTCTGCGTGACACCGGAAGTCGAGGAACTGCCGACAGCAACCACTGGACTCAACGGAACTTCAACAGGAAATGTGACTGGACCGGCGAACGAGCTCCCTGCACAGGTCATTCCGGCTGATGGGGCGAAAGAGGAAAAAGAGGTCTCGGGAGCTTTAGGACTGCCCCGTAAAGTAGTCACCGAAGGCGAGACCGTCTCATTCCCGAACCTCAAAGCGACAGATCCTGATGGAGATCCTATCAGCTATACTTTTCTCCCGCCGCTGAATGCGCAAGGGGAATGGAAGACTAAAGTCGGGGAGGCAGGGGAATATCAGACGACCATAACAGCCTCTGACGGAGTCAATGAGGTGAGGCAGCAGGTGATCATCGTTGTACTCTCAGCGAACAAGGCTCCTTCGATCACAGGGATCGAGCAGAGAATGACTGTCGAAGAAGGGGATACTATAACTCTTGATCCTGTAGTGACTGATGCTGATGGTGATGATGTCATCGTGACTTATTCAGGGTGGATGGATTCTCCGACCTATAAGACAAACTATGCGGATGCTGGATCCTATGTCGTGACAATCTCTGCGAGCGACTCAAAGACAAGCTCTACCAAGAGGATTGACATAGTCGTCGAAAATGTCAATCGGCCGCCTGTCATCGACCAGATTGAAGATCTTGAGATCGAGGTCGGGGAAGAGATCGTCATCACCCCAAAAGCAAGGGATCCGGACGGGGATGATGTGGGATTCACATTCTCATCCCCGCTTGATGCGTCTGGGAAATGGGTCCCTGCTGCTGATGACGATGGGGAATATGTCATCACAGTTACGGCTTCAGACGATGAGGATTCTGACATGACGACATTCAGGCTGGTTGTCGGTACACCGAACAGGCCACCGGTATTCGAATCACTTTCGGATATTTCTGTCAATGAAGGAGAGACTATTGTCATTGATCCGAAAGCCAAGGATCCCGAAGGAGCGCCTGTCAGTTTCAGGTATACTGGCTGGATGACATCATCCACCTATAAGACGACCTATGATGATGCCGGGACGTATTCAGTCACCATCACGGTCTCTGATGGGGAGAATGAGGTCAGCCAGGCTATCAGCGTTGTAGTAGTTGATATGAACAGGCCTCCGGTCTTCGAAAGGGGCGCATTCAATTAATTTTTTTTATTTTTTTTTTCGGGATATTCTCCAGCATCCGACAGCGATTTTATGGATTCTCCTCGTGTGGAAAGAGTAGAGGGCTGGCAAAGGAAATGCATAATGGATCACTTGATCGACATTGAATCCTTTTTCTACGGCGAGGGCCTTGATGAACTCCTCACTTTCAGATTTATGGAATGAATAGATGATGTCTGCAATCATCATGGCTTTCAGCAGGAACTCTCTGTCAGCATTCTTATTCTTGATGCCGAAAGGAGGATTCTGTATGACCGCATGGATGGTCTTTCCTGCAAAAAAGTCCTGAACTTCACCTTGCATGATGGTGACATCGCCGGCTATCTGGCTTTTCAACCAGGAAAGATTCTTCTTCGCCACAGATATGGCGTCAGGATCTATGTCAAGCAATATCGACTCTTTAGCATCGAGGAGGGCAGCGCCCAGCCCAAGGGTGCCGGGACCGCAGCCGAGGTCGACAATCCTTTTTCCAGCCAGTTCCCCTCTCAAAGACATATTCCAGAGGATATCGCTTGCGATCTCTGAGGGTGTGGAATATTGTTCAAGGCTCACTTTTGGCTGGCTGAATCCTTCGAGCCGTGAAAGGATTATCGCCAATTGGGATTTGGAAGTGATATGCATATTGGTCATTTAGAAAGAGGTTGTATAAAATTGTGCTGGTGTTCGATAGATTCATGATACTCACTATTATTATGGAAAGGTATACTCTCTAAGATGATTTACAGAAAGATATTCTCATGCGTTTCTCCCGAGTTTGATCATATCCTCAATTCGTACACCATTTCGAAAAGTATTTAAATCACCTGCCCTATTATCAAAATCGGGGTGATGACACGTTGGAGAATAGTAACGCCATTAGTGATAGCAATCAATCTTCAATTCAGGAGGTATTGACCCAGGCTTTCGCCCAGATCAATGATGAGTTTTCTGATCATCTTCAGGCAATCAATGATAATACGAATGAGATTCAATCCAATTATGAGTATCTATGTGAGCTCGATGAGAAAATCGAGAAGCTTTCTGAAAGGGTAGACGAGATCGCCATGCTTCTCCGCAGGGCAAACCTTGGCCTCGCTATGGAAAAGACGGATTATGATATCAAACCTCTCAATCCTAAAGAGAAAGAGGTGTTCCTCGCTCTTTACAGCCTTGAGACTGAACTCGGGGCAGTGACCTACCATGATATCTCCCATAAATTATCCCTTCCAGTCTCACTTGTGCAGGCTTACATGACAAATCTTTTCGGAAAAGGCGTGCCTCTACAGAAACGCTATAGGCACAATAAGGTCTACTTGTCTCTTGATCCAGAGTTCAGGGATTACCAGGCAAGGATGAATGTCATCGGGATAACAGAATCGATTTCGCAGAGGATCCAAGACTGAAAGCTCACTTTTTATTATTTTATTCATAATACACTACTTTTTTGATTGGTCAATGGGTTTTCATAATGAATTTTTAGGAATATATTTTAACTAATATATTTCAGATTGTTCAGATTACACTAATATTAATCTTTTTAATCTTTGCTAAATCCCTATTGATTATCTTATCATTATTGAAATTATTTGTGATTGAATTGATTGTTATTTGCCTTCCAGATACTACCCATCATAATATCTACTTTTATTAATGGGTTTTGTATTATATCTTATCAAATGTGCATATCCGTCTATGGTTTAATTCTCTGGTCTTTACGTAATCTTTTTAGTCATTAATTTCCTTAATGTAATATATTCTCTATTATGCTCATTTAAATATCCTTTTTTTTATATAGTTTATTAATAATCTCTTTTATAACCTAGATTATATACCACATTCGTTCAATTGTATGTATTCTTGTATGCTAATTAGTTTTAATTATTGCTAGGAATTATTAGTAGTTATTGGCTTTAATGGTATTATCTTGGATATCCCCCTCACTCCTTCAAGCATCATCAAGCGGGCTTCTTACTTTTTTCAATTGTTCGGTCGAGACTTTCGTGTATCTTTGTGTCGTTGCGAGATTAGAGTGGCCTAGCAATTCCTGGATTATCCTAATGTCAGTCCCTGATTCCAGGAGGTGGGTAGCGAAACTGCTTCTCATGACGTGAGGGAAGACATTCTTTGTGATACCTGCTTTCATTGCTGCGACCTTTAAAAATTTCTGGACATTTCGTACACCTATATGCGAGTCCTCTTTATTGAACAGATAAGGGTTTGAGTCCTGCCGTTTGGCTATGTAAGTCAGTAACTTAACAATCACTTTTTCCGAAAGGATGAAAAACCTGTCTTTCCTGCCTTTTCCAGAAATGACCTTTCCGATCTTTTCTTTGATGTCGAGATCCTTAACCTTCAGATTGACGCATTCGCTCACACGTAACCCGGAAGAATATAACAACTCGACTAGGAGCTTGTGTTTAGGGTTTTCAATAGCTGCCAAAAGCGAGCGTATTTCATCCTTTGTCAGTGCCTGCGGTATTTTTTTTTCTTGTTTAGGGATCTTGATCTTGATGAATAATCCTTTTTCCATCATCTCATCATAGAAAAACCTGAGTGCAGACATGTGGAGGGAGACAGATGCAGGTTTGAGTTTCTTGTCAGCAATGAGGTAGGCCATATATGATTTTATATCTATTGTCGTGATCTCAGAGGGAGGTTTTCCGATGAATTTGAGAAAATTTTGGTTATGGCTGGTATATGCGGTGATGGTATTATCGGTAAATCCCCTGATCTTTAATTCCATGATCAGATCCTGTACCTCAGCCATGGTATGACATTATGCGAACCTCTATTTATTAGTTATGGTGGTGGAAGAGAAAGTCCACAGTAATAGCAAAAATACATGGCAATGAACTGAGAATTGTCTATCTCTATTAGGGCATACCCTCGAAACAAATATATAGTCTGAAAAAAGAATCTCTTCATGCCGACAGCCTCAGGAAAATATCTTTATTTGGCCAAGAGTTATGTTAAATCTAAGTTCGGCGATGATGGACTTCAAAAAGCCATCAGCCGTCTTGATAAAGAGGATCAAGATGCCTATAAGGGTATCATCATTTCGACCAAACCATACCCCTTATCCACCTATCAGCATTTTCTAAAAGCTATAGCAGAAGAATTTGGTGAAAAAGAATTAGAGTTATTCAGTGAAGACATCGCGAAAAAGATGCTTTTCGGTTTTTTTGGCATACTTGCCAAATTCATCTCAATTGATACTGCACTATCAAAAATAACTGAGTTATGGAGGCATGCATTTGGTGAAGGAAAAATCGAAGTCAAGGAGAGGACCGAGCATTCAATCATCCTTGTTCTTAGTGATTTCGTATATCACGATGATATCCCTATTAAAAGTAAAGAGATGAACCTCTATCTCATGTCAGCAGAGGTGTTCATCAGGCAAGCCCTGATCATGATAGCAGGTAAACCGGTTAGGAGCAGCCATAAGGCGATAAGCCGGACTGTCAATGAATTTTATTTTTATTATTGATGCATTTTTGTTGTTTCAGGTTTGATCTTGATTTTCCTGTGTAACTACGCTCCCTGTTCAGGTTTTATGTGTCGATTTCTGGCGGTTAAAATATTTAGTTATTAGTTAATCATTTTCATTGTCACATTATCGTATGAATTTTGAGAAAAAACTGGGATTAAATCCAATGTTGAATAATATCTAGCTTCATAGTTGGATGTCTTTCATTGAATCAAGAAAAAGAGTTGTTTACTTTCCGGTTCTATTAAGTAAAAAACGCAATTGTCCTTCTTGATCGGTTTGATATAAAGAAATCCGTTGGATATCCTTTCCAAGTGACGAAAACTTGTACTCCTCCGTTTGACTGTTACAAACAAAGGCATTTTCCCAATCAATGTAGGGGGCTTCAAGACCTTTAGGCTAGGAAGAAAGTATTTTGTTACATTTAGCTTTGTTATTTGTTATTTTAGTTCGCATAATGTACCTTATGCGCCTTTTCAATCATAGGTATTTCCTTTTTTTGTTCCCTGAAGCACTGTTCTCGTCGAGAGAAATGATAATACCTTAAAATTCCTGCATTTTCACTAAAAAGGGTGGCCTTTCAGTGATTTTTATCTATTTTTTTGTGTCAGTCAATATATGAAATATCAACCTCGTCCCCAGGGGCGAATCCATGCAGTGCAGATTGGCCGCCCTGGATCTCCAGGACATACGTACTTGGGACATCTGGTCCATAAATCGGGCAGGGGTCACTTTCACATGGTTCGGCTTTTTCGATAGCGATTATCTTCCCTTGCTTATCGATCCATATGATATCGAGGGGGATCAGGGTGTCTTTCATCCAGAAGTGATGAATTCCTTCACTTTTGAATACAAATAACATTCCTGACCCTTTTGGAAGGGATGCCCTTTGCATGAGGCCCCTTGCTTGTTCAGTTTGTGAATCAGCTATCTCTACCGCGAAGCAGATCTCTTTAATACATGCTGTCTCGGTCGAACAGCCAGATAGTATTAGAATTAAAATGAGGAGGGGTGGTTTTTTTATGAGATTTGTCCATTTCATGGAGAGGAGATCTCTATGGGAGCTGGTATTTATGGATTATGGGTGTGATCGTTTTCTGTCATCTGCTATTTTTTATAGGTGGTCTTGAAAATAAGCTACTTAAACCTGTATTTTGAATCATGTTTAAATTATATACTTAATGATTAATACTTTTGATTGTACCTATTTTGAAGATTATGAATATATTTGGTAGGGTCATTTCTTCCATTTATAGGGTCGATAGCCATGCATAAAGTATCGAGGTTTTCTCTCGTCAATGGGGCATCCCGTGCGATTTTAAAGGAACGGACCCCAATATCGATAATGCTTTTGAAGTCAAGAGGTCGGGAGATAAGGCTTCCTTCCCTGCATCCTTTGATCTTGTCATCCAACTGAGATGGGATAGGGTGGTAGAGGTCATTGGTAACGGGGGCTTCACCGATCGCCTCGTGTGTCGCTATCCCTTGTTCTGCATTAGCATAATGATTGAGGCATTCGTAAAGGTCAGGATTCGAGCAATAGTGATCAAGGAAGACCATCATTTTTTTAGCATCTGATTGATGTTTTTTTAGGAAGGGGAACGTGGTATGTTGGTTTAAGGGGATGACGTAGTCAAACAACTTAAAGTCTTCCTCATAATTTGAAGCAGTCCTGGGATCAAGTCTTCGGATACATGACGCGATCGTTGACAATTGAGGATATTCTGTCTTGATTATGTCGAGGAGTAAGTTGTTATTTATTGTCACGCTGTTCTTTGCTCCGAATTCTTTTTGGTTTTTTGAAAGGTGGCCCAGCACTCTTCTTATATGGTTTAGATTCATTTTTTCTTTCGAATGGATATTCAACCCTCCATTCATAGCGAGGTTAAAGCCAATCCCTTTCCTGTTAAATCCGTCAATATAATATTCAATGGCGACAAAGTGGGGATTGTGAGGCCTACCTCCATCTAGTGTCCCTCTGACCGCTGAATATATCGTGAGGTCAAGTTCGATATCTCTCACTTCTTTCATCCAGCTTTTTAGGATAACTGCGCTTTCGAATAGGTTCTCAACTGCCATGATCCCTGGATCTGCCAATGAGGGGGCTCCGCATTTTATCGAAATCTTTTCCATTTGACGAGACTAATTAGATTATATTTATAAGCGTTACCTTTATATAGTAACATCAAATTGACCTATCAAATGATTTAGTTATTGATTGATTGTTTTAATCTTTCTCCTGTTTATACTATTTAATATTTAATTAAATCTTATTATGCTTTTCCGATATATATCTCTCAATAAATTGGCTATAACATATGTACTTAGATGTGTCTATTTCACTGGATATTTTACTATCTCTCTATTATACTAATATTAAATAATTTAATAATTAGGAAAATCTTTTAGCCTATCCTACATAATTCATCTGCTTTTTCTCTTTCACGTCCATCGCATCCTGGTTTTTTTGGATGAGGTCGCGGAGCTTTCCTTCGAGTTTTTCGGCTTGGCTGAGCAGGGGTTTCGTGTCGAGATTGATCCCCAGATACTTGTCCAAGGCTTCGACTACTTTCGCTGCGGCTTTGCTGTCCGGGAGGGCTGAATGCGTCTCAGCAAAAAGTGCTGTCATGTTCATGTTCGTCTTCATGAGGAGGGCTGAGGTGACTCCGACGATTATTCCTTCTTTCAATTCATCGATGCCGTGCTTCTTCAGCATCTCTTCATTCTCCTTGTTGTTGGAGTGGAAGAAAACTCTCGATTCCTCAGGCGCGCCTGATGATCCTACCCCTTCAATGCTGATGATCTCTGAGGCGTTCACTTTTTTTGCAATCTCTGTTATCATATCAGCTGCTTTCCATTCAATCCCAGGGGTCGCAGCAATAGAATGGATGATGAGGAGGTTATGCTTCTTATCAAAATAGACTCCTACCGGGTGTATCATCTTCCCTTCATGTATCGCGATAGAGGGAGTGACATCTTCAAACCAGAATTTACCGACAAGTTTAGTATTGAGGTGCTCGATCAGGAATTCTGTAGTGATGGTGCCTATCAGGCCGAACCCGGGGAATCCTTCTATGATCCTTGGTTTTGATATCTTCTCTGTGAACAGGATGTCCATTGTTTTATCACCTTTGATGGAATGATGGGGAAAAAGAAAGA
>Ga0066601_10001053_pt1 | contig 10040 bp, 7 predicted proteins | sample Medcelwee11metaG_FD_59487 | JGI IMG/M metagenome (GOLD analysis project Ga0066601, IMG submission 59487) | Freshwater pond sediment microbial communities from the University of Edinburgh, under environmental carbon perturbations - Medium... | ecosystem: Environmental > Aquatic > Freshwater >... | reverse complement strand
ATGCCTCTCACCCGTTTGGAACTTGCGTCCGTACACCGGCAAGGGCGTGCGAAGGTACAGACCCCACGTGCGCATCTCGGGGTCCTCGTCGACGTTCAACTCCAGGGCCGGCCGTATCTCCAGACGCTGCTCCGGACCCCCCGACGCCATGTCGAGTTGGAGGTCCAGGTCCAGGTGGTTGGTGTCGAATGGTGTCCCGAAAAGACCCAGGTAGTGGGTCGAGCTCCCGTCGGCGAAAGCCCCCGAGCCCTCGAGCGTGGTTCCGAAGTAGGCAGAGATCCGCTCCACCAACCCGTACCCGAGCATCATGTCGCCGAAGGCGGCGCGCTCGTCCGATGGCAAGCCCAGCCCGTCCGCTCCCGTGTAGAACTCCACGTCCGTGGCGCCCACGTCGAACGTCTCCATGGTGTCGGACGCGGAGACTCCCGCGGTCAAGGCGGACACAAAAGCAAGAACTGCGGCTAGGCGGCAAAGGGACCCGTCGATCGCAAGGCTCCGTCCACGCATGGTGTCACCGTGTGTTGACAGGGCGCTGGACGCTGGGTCGCCGGCCGCTTGGTTAGCTCTGTCTTGAGGAGGGCAGCTACCCGTGAAACTCGATCTCGAGGTGCTGCCCGCCCTGCAGACGGTCCATGGGGACCACCGCCTCCGTCTTGCACCGGGGGCACTTCAGTACCAGCCCGCGCGGCTCGATGCATGCGATGAGCCGTCCGCAAGGGCATCTCACGTCGCTGTCTTGCTCCATGCGTCGGCAGGTGGCTTGTGGTCGAGAAGGCATGTGTCGCTCTCTTGTAAGACTTGTCTACCAACGAGCGATCCGGCTGTCAAGACGAAAGAGCCGCGCCTCGACCCTGCCGTGAGGCCGCTCAGGCCTTCCACCAGCGAGCTTCTTGCTCGAAGGTCGCCGCCAGGTGCGTGTCTCGGTCGTACACGAGATCGATGGCCTCCCGAGCGAGCTCCAGCGCCCGGCGGGTCTTGCCTCGGAGGCGTGCCACCGACGCCTGGGCAAACGTGATCCGTGCTCTCTGCTCCACGGTGGAAGCGAACGCCAGGCTCTCCCCAAGAATACCGTCCGCCTCACCATGGCGTCCCAATCGCGACAGCGTTTCCCCGAGCTTGAGGCCGAAGAGCGCCACCGTATGCATCGGGTCGTCGAGCGACGGGTCCCCTGCGCTTCGTCGTGCGAGCTCGAACCCTCGTCGGAAGGCCTCCAGGGCGCTCTCCAGGTCGTCACGGTCCCGGGCTTGTGCCCCGATGCGCTCGAGGCTCAGCAGCGCCGCGAACACGTCGCCTGCGTGCTCGAGATGGAACGACCGGATCTCGAGCGGGAGGGAGGCGGGAGCGAGCAGGGCCGCCTTGGCGTGCAGCTCACGCAGGACGGTCGCCGGTGTTGCAGCGCGAGCGATCCTTCGAAGGAAGGGATGGCTGAAGCAGAAGCATCCCCCCGTCCGGGAGAGGATACCGGCCGCGTCCAGGTCCTGGGCGAGGGTCGCGGCGTCCGTTCCGGGTCCCACCATGTGCTGGATCTGTTCGGTGGTCGCAAGCGGGCCGAGGACGCCGACGGCCTGCAAGACGCGACGGGGCCCTGCGCCCAGGCGGGCGAACCGGGCCGCGATGAGGTCGCCCAGCCGCGGGGGTGGTGCGGTGCCGCCGTCTTGCTCGAAGCGCACGCAGTGCTCCAAGTAGAGGGGAAGCGCATGCTCGGGAAGGTGGGGCAAGCGGTCTGCCATCCCGTGGCTGGCGAGCAGGGACCGTGACGCTTCCTTCGAAAGAGGTCGCACTTCGTACCTGATCTTGTCCTCCAACCACGGCGGAGCGTACCCGGGCCCGTGCGCTACGACCACCAGCACGCCTGGCAAGTCAGCAAGGAGCAGCGCGTCGGACAGCGCATTGCGAGATGCGCCGTCGAGTTGATCCAGGTCGTCCACGAGCACCACCACCGGGCGGCGCGATGCGCTGCGGGCGGCTTCGAAGGCCCATCGCATCGCATGGGCCGCGTCGGCGCGAGGCATCGAGCTTGGTTTGGGGGCGTCTCCAAAGAGCAGCTCGAGTCCACCAGCGACGCGCGTGTCGGGAGGCGGAGTGGCGAGCAAGGATGCCGGCTCTTGGCCGAGCAGCGCTGGGATCAACTTGCGGATCGCACCCCAGGCAGGGCTGAGGGGCCACGGTTCCGCACGCACCTTGAAGACCGAATGGTCGAGGGTAGATGCGACCATGTCGAACTCCTCGAGCAACCGTGTCTTTCCGGAGCCCGTTTCCCCTTCCAAGCGGCACAACCGCAGCGAGTCCGTGCACGCGTCGAGCTCTTCGCTCAAGGCCGCGAGCTCACTGTCACGTTCCGCGAGGGGAAACGGCAAGATGCCGGGTCCCCCGAACATCGCGATGCCCGGGGGGCGCAGCGATGGCAGCCTGTCGGCCCAGGGCATCCTCGCCCCACAGCTTCCGCAGAACTTCTGTACCGTCGGTACCGGGTCGCCGCACACGGTGCACTGCTTGGCTGGCGCGTCCGGCGGCGGAAGCGTGGGCATGCGCATGGGGGTGGTGATCTGGAACCGAGCCTCCGCGAGGGCGGAGGAGAAGTCCACGGCTGACTGGAACCGATTGTCCGGTTCTTTCTCGAGCGCGCGCTGCAGGACCTCCACGATCCCGTCGGGAATCCGCCTCCCCGGGTTCACCTCGCGGGGGTCCGGAGGTGGTTGTGTCAGGTGGTTGAGCAGCACCTGCGTCGGGGCCTCCGCCTCGAAGGGAAGGCGCCCCGTCAGCAACAGGAAAAGAATCACCCCGACCGCGTACAGATCGCTTCTCGCGTCTGGCCTCTCGCCCCGGCACTGTTCGGGCGCCATGTAATCCGGCGTCCCCGAGATGGTCATGCTGGGGTCGCTCCTTCCCGACGAGCTAGCCAGCATGCGCGCGAGCCCGAAGTCGACCACCTTGACGAAGTCACCGCCTCGCCGCGTCGGCTCCAACACGATGTTGTCCGGCTTCAGGTCGAGGTGCACGATCCCAAGCTGGTGGGCCTCTGCGAGTACGTCGAGCAACTGTCGAAGGATGTCGATGATCCGCTCGAACGACAGCGGCCAGTCCTCCACGAGCACGCGCGCCAGGTCCCGCCCTCGCAGGTGCTCCATCACCAGGTACAGAAGCCCGTCCTCCGTGCGTCCGAAGTCGATCACCGCCACGGAATTGGGGTGGTTCAGGCGACTCGCCAGCCTCGCTTCGTTGATGAACCTCCCGGCCACCGTGTCATCGCTCAGCAAGTAGGGATGGACGATCTTGACCGCCACCGAGCGTCCAAGGGCCGACTGCTCAGCGCGATACACTTGTCCCATCCCGCCCCCGCCAATGCACTCCTGCAGCACGTAGCCCCCGGGCAACACGGTGCCAACCCGCCGATCCTGGGTGGCATCCGTCGGCTCACCGCACGTCGCGCACGTGGTCGCGTGCGGTTCGCATGGGCTCGAGCAATGAGGACAGTACATTCGACGCGTCGCGATTCTAGGTTGCGTTGCCCTGCAAGTCCAAGAACGTCCTGACTGCATCCCCCCCCGGGGCGCCGCCGTCAAGCCGTCGCCAAGCGGATCACGAGCACGGAACACGTTGCTGTGCGTGCCACGGTCTCGGCGACACTTCCCAGCGCGACACGATTGATGGCGGTTCGGCCTTGGCTCCCAAGGACGATCATGTCTGCGGGCAACACCGTGGCCTTTCGCAGAATGTCATCCTCCGGCATCCCGTCACCGACGAAGGCAGAACCTACCGCTCCGAACTCGCCGAGGGAGGTTTCGATGAGCTGGGTCGCCGCGATCCGTGCGTCCCGGATCGCTTGCTCGTCCGGAACGATCGGGCCCCCACCGAACGGAGAGGCCGCCCAGGAAAGGGACGAGGAGCGCACGCCGAGACTGTGCATGACGGTCAGCTCCGCGCCCCTGCGCTTCGCAATCTGTACGGCGGCGTCGATGGCCGGCAATGCGGGGTCCGAGAAGTCCGTTGCGGCGAGAATGCGGCCCCCACTCGGGCTGGCGCGAGCCACCATGACAGCGCAGTGGGAGTAGCGAATCACGCGCTCGGCCACGCTGCCAAGCAGCACGTGCTTCAGACCCGTGAACCCGCGGCTCCCGACGACGATGAGGTCTGCGCCGATCTCCTCGGCCTTGCGCATCAACGCGGTGTCCGGCCAGCCGGTGTCCACCAAGACGTGGACGTTGGTGTGGTCGGAGCGCATGTGCTTGGCGATGAGCTCGTCCACGGCGTCGGCTGCCCGGTCCATCATCGCGGGCAGCTGGAAGACGTCCTCGATGTTCTTGTGGGGAAACAGAGGATTCGCCCGGACCAGGTTCGGCACGGCGTGGAAAACGAACACCTCCGAATCCATACCCTGCGCGAGCCTGTCCGCTTCCCGGAGCGCCTCGATGGACGGTTCACTGAAGTCGGTCGCAACGATGATCTTCTTGAATTGTGGCATCAGGAGCGGGATCGTGGACAGGGTGCGTGCTGGAGATCAAGACAAATGGGCGCGGCATGGCTGGGCTACGGCCAGATGGCGTTTTGCGTCGTTCGAGCCAGGTGATAGGTTCCGTCCCAGCCGATGATCTCGATGACCGCTTGTGAGCTCGAAGGCGTCTCCCCCCAATGGGCCGTTCCGCGCCCGTTTCTCAAGTGGGTAGGCGGCAAGGGGCAGCTGATCGATCGCATGCTGCCTTTCGTCCCGTCGTTCGCAGGCACCTACCACGAGCCGTTTGTCGGAGGTGGAGCCCTGTTCTTCGCGCTTCGACCCCGACGGGCCATCCTGTGCGACAGCAATCGTCGCTTGGTCCGCACCTACCGCGGGCTGCGTGACGATCCCGAAGAAGTCATTGGACGCCTCCGGGAATCCCCTTACGACAAGGACTACTACCTGGCTCAGCGGGACCGAGCCATCGACGAGGCGTTGGACGTCGATGTGGCGATCTGGTTGATCTACCTGAACCGGACGGGCTTCAACGGCTTGTATCGCGTGAATCGGCGGGATCAGTTCAACGTGCCCTTTGGCCGTCACGTCCGCCCGCTGATTTGCGATGACGCCAACCTTCGTGCGTGCTCGACGGTGCTTCAACGGGCGCAGGTGCTCCATGACACGTTCGAGTCGGTGGAGGAGCGCGCCCGTCCAGGCGACTTCGTGTACTTCGACCCACCGTACGAGCCAGTGTCTTCCACGTCGCGGTTCACTTCGTACACGTCGAGCGGCTTCTCGCTCGAGGACCAATGCCGTCTGCGCGATCTCGCCCTGCGCCTCAAGCGCCGAGGTGTGCAGGTGCTGATATCGAACTCGGCGGCCCGTCCGGTCTACGATCTGTACCACGACCATTTCGAGATCCATGAGGTGCAGGCCTTGCGCAAGGTCAACTGCAGGAGAGACGGGCGCGGTCGCATCACGGAGTTGCTGATACGATGAGGTGGTGATGCGCGAGGGCGTTTCGAAACGCGTGGGGATGGGCGGACCGTCCGCGGCGTGCGGGCCATGATCGAGCCGTCACCGGAGATCTACATCTACGGCTACCTGGCCTTCCGGTGCGAAGCCCTGGTTGATGGGGATGTGCTGGCGGTCAAGCAAGGAGTGCGCTCACACCACATCAGGCTCTCCCGGTTGACGCATCTCTACCTGCAACCGCGCGACAACGTGCAGACGTTGTGGCTCGTGGAGCAACGACCGCACCGGGGGCCGAGGATGCACCGCGTCGTCGCCAACGCAGGGGACCCCGGGTTCCTCGGCTTGGTCGAGTCTCTCGTGGCGAAGAGGCCCGGCATCGACCTGCGGGGGCAGGACGAGAAGCAGGCCATGGGACTCATGGGGGTTCGCGACATGTCCTGGCGGTTGGGCGTGTTGCTGCTGCTCGCTCCAGTTGTTGTCGGTGTGGCGATGCTTCCTCGGCTGCTGCATGGCCTGGACTTTGGAGAGGAGCGTGTGTCGATCACGAGCCTTTCCAGAGGCCGGATTCCGGGCTCCCGCAACGTGGTGATCACCGGGGCCCGAGCCAGGCTCAGCGAATCGGTGGAAGTGACCACCACGCGCACCCAGGGCGCCCGAGGCGCAGCCGAGTCCACGCGCACCCTCGTTCCTTTGGTTCCGCCTGCGTGGGACCGGAATCAGCCCGTTCATGCCCTCCTCGAAATCAGTGACATGAGCTCGTCGGAAGAGGCCGTGGTCGAGCGCGCGACGAAGTTCCGAGGCGTCGTGCGCGACGTCCTCTGGGAAGGTCTGAGCGAGGAGGATCGCGCGTATCTCACGACCGAGGCTGGGTTGAAGCTCGCCGCCGACGTCCGGCTGGTGGAGTATCGGGCCAACCCACGCTACGACCTGCTGGTGTTCCTCGGCGGAACCGGTGTGTCCGCTCTGGTCGTGCTGGCGATGGGGACCGGGCTATGGCTGCGCAAGCGGAGGCGGGGGAACGCCTACTAGGCCCAAAACAAGCGCTCCGCGCTGCCAACCCAAGCACGTTCTTCCAACAGTGCTTGATGTGGGACCAGGGAAGGCGGATCTAGGGTTTGTCGAGGACGTCTCGTGCGCAGCGCAAGCCGAGCGATGGGCTGCGGTAGTCGGGGGGCTTGGCGTTGCGCAAGGCCGCGCGCATGCCGAGGGGATCCGTGTCTGTCCAGGCTCCTCCGCGAATGACTCTCGCGGTGCTCGTGCAGTCGGGGCGTGTGTAGGCGCATAGGGCGGTGGCGGTCCATTCACGGACATTGTCTGCCAGTCCCCGGACACCGAAGGGGCTCTGCCCAGCCATGAGCCCAGTGTTGGAGGGACAAGTGCCCCGCGCCGTCTCCGCGTCGGCGACACCGCGTTGCCAGCACAGATCCGGGCTTGGAGCATGATCGCCCCAGGGAAAGCGGCCGGAACGCGGTCCTCTCGACGCGAACTCCCACTCTGATTCCGTGGGCAAGCGCTTGGCCGCCCATGCGCAGAAGGCCTGCGCTTGGTTCCAGTCGATGCAGTTCACAGGATGGTTCCTGCGATCGGGATGGCCCCAGTTGCAGTGGATGCTCGTACCCGGCGCCGTGCACTTGTCCGCCCCGACGCACAGCTGGTAGGCGGCTACCGTCACCTCGATCTCGTCCATTTCGAAAGGTGCGACCTTCGCTGCATGGCTTGGTCGTTCGTTGTGGTTGCCATCGTCGTCGCCCATCTGAAACGTGCCACCGGGGATTGGGATGGTCCGTCCGACCATGGAGTCGAGTTGCAGTCGCTTGGCGGCGACCCGCTCGAGAAGCGCAGCCCGCTCTGCGGTTTGGGGCTCGGCCCAGGACGAGGGGGCTTCGCCCCGGGCCTGCTGCTCTCGGTCAGTCCCCAGCAGACGATGGAGCAGGAAGGACACGAGCAACAGCACGAGCACGGCTGCGGCGACCGCGAGCATCGCGAGAGAGCGGCGAACGGATCGTCGTCCCCCGTCCGATGGCCGATTCGACTCAAGCCTGCCGCGGTCCGATGTCATGTGAGTCCAACGTAGCACGGCCCAGGTGCCGTGGAGCCCACGCCTCAGATGCCGTTGGGGTCATAGGCCCCTGTGGGCACGGGCTTCACGATGGGCTTGCGCCTGATCTTCCGAGGCGCGGCCGAAGCAGCCGGCTCCGTGCTTCCCCAAGCCGCGGGCACGCCTTGATCGGGCGCGGCATCGCGTGTCGTGTCGATCGGAACGTCGGGCACACGGCGCCCGGTATCGGGACCCTCATGGGAGGGCAGGACGGCCGAAGGCGCAGAGGCTGGCGCCGAGGGCGGTTCGGGACTGCGGAGGCCGATCCAGGCAGCCACACCCGCAAGGACGATCGCGACCCCGACGACTGTTGCGACGACCCCGATGCGCTTGCCGGAAGGCGGGTGGCGGAATGTTTCGGCGTAGAGAGGCTCGACGGAGGAAACATCCTGGTTCTCGTCCTCGGCGGCTTTTCCAGGTGTCAGGGCAGGCTCGTCGAGCCGATCCTCGGTTCCCGTCGTCTGCTCGTCCGCAGGGGCCTCGAGGCAAGGCTCTCCGTTCTGTTCTTGGGGCAGCGGGACCGCCGACACGTCGATGCCTGCGTGAGGGTCTCTCTCGGGAGCGATCTCGACGGACGTGGGGGGCAGCGGCGCAGGTGGGTGGGAGCGGGTTCGCGGTTGTCCCGGCAGGGAGAGCTCGTTGCGTCGGGCCAGAATACGGCTGCCGGCGAGCCTTGCGACCCATGCGGCCACGTGGGCGTCCGTGGCGATGAAGCGTCCCACGGCTCGGTGGACGGCTTGGGACATTCGGTCGGCGGAGTCGTAGCGCTCGGCGCGGTCGACCGACATGGCCTTCGCGATGATGCTTTCGAGGGGCGCAGCCCAGGCCGCGCTGGCGGGCGCTACGGGTCTTGGCAGAGCGCCGGATGCGAACTGCCGGATGAGCGATGAGACCCTGCTCTGAGGGAAGGGCGGTGAGCCCGTGAGTGCCTCGAACAGAATGACTCCGACGGAGTACAGGTCGGCCCGTCCATCGAGATCTTTCTCTTGTAGGAGATGTTCCGGTGCGAGGTATCCGACGGACGAGGGGACCTTCAGAGCCGCCCACTTGGTCCGGCACGCGTGGGCCAGCTTCGCTACCCCGTCGGTTTGCACGAGGATGTTGCCGGGCGCCAGCTCACCGTGGACGAGGTGAAGGGGAGCTCCCACGCCGTCCGTGAGGTTGTGTAGCTCCTCCAGCCCGGTGAGCACGTCGACGATGATGCGGAGAGCAATCTCCAGGGGCATGTGAAGTCCCGTGTCCTTGCCTCGGGTCCACAAACCTTGGAGAGACTCGCCGTCCACGAACTCACTCACCAGCAAGATCGCGTCGGCGTCGATCACCACTTCGCGCAAGGGCGCGATTCGCGATGGGCGTATTGTCACGAGGGCGCGAGCGGCACGCGCGAAGACGACGACGTCTTCGTTATGAATCGACTTGTCTCTCGCGAAGCGCTCGATCACGACGGGATCGACTTTGCGTCCCTTGGAGGAGGTGATGGCGGCGTAGACGGGCACGGGGCGGTCCCCGAGGCGGCGCACGAACGAGTAGCCCTTGGCGATCGGTAGATCGGTCGGAGCAGTGCTCGAGCCCTCCATGAGGGGATCCTACACCCGGTCTTCGTGGCGTTCGAGCGTTCCTTGTGGGGGGATGGGCGAACCGACCTATCGTGCGCGGCGCCGCCGCAGAAGCGAGGTGGCGAGCAGGCCGAGAGCAGCCAACAGACCCCAGGCTCCTCTGGTCGACCCAGCGACGGCACAGCCGCTGTCGTCTCCCTCTCCACCGGCCGCTGGTTGCGCCGTGGGCATGCACACGCTGACGCCGCCGGACGGCTCGCACTTCTCTCCTCCACGACAGTCCGAGAGCGTCGTGCAGATCTTGCGGCAAGCCGTGTCGCGGCACACGTAGCCGCCGTCGCATTCCGAGTCGACCGTGCAGGAGACTTGAACGCACCGGCCCGTGTCGGTGTCGCAGACTTGGCCGCCCTCGCAGTCGGTGTTTTTCGAGCAGTCTTCGGGCGCTGTTCCGCCGGTGCCCGCCAGGCCTCCATCCGTGCCCCCCGCGCCGGCGCTCCCTCCCGTCGTTCCGGCGTAGCCACCCATCTCTGCGCCGCCCGATCCGCCCGACCCACCGGTTCCACCCGACCCGCCCGCGCCCGCGGTGCCTCCCGCACCCCCCGTTCCCCCATCCACGGTGTCATCAGGCACGTCCACGTCGATGCGGATGACCCAATCCCCCTTTGGGTTCAGACCGTAGGTTGCGAGTTGGGAGAACGAGAACCACTTCGGTCCCGTGCCGAGGTCCGCGAAAATGAAGTTCGCGCCGTTGTCCGCGGCGTTCGAGTTGTCGTGCACCGGCGACGCGTTCGTCTGGTCGATCGTGTACGCGATCATGAAAGAGCCGTCGTCGATCGTCATGTTCGACGCGCCCACATCAATTTCGTTGAGCGCGTTGTCGTTCGAGAAGGCGAAAGAGTCGAACACGCCGAGGCTGGCGCCGGGAGCGGCGTTGGTCTGGTGGAAGACTTCGAGGGGCATGCTGACGTCGTTGGCGACG
>Ga0066601_10001037_pt1 | contig 10093 bp, 8 predicted proteins | sample Medcelwee11metaG_FD_59487 | JGI IMG/M metagenome (GOLD analysis project Ga0066601, IMG submission 59487) | Freshwater pond sediment microbial communities from the University of Edinburgh, under environmental carbon perturbations - Medium... | ecosystem: Environmental > Aquatic > Freshwater >... | reverse complement strand
TCAGTAACAAACCTGCCCATAAATTTCTGATTAAGCGGGATCACAGGAACTGAGCATGAAAGTGCTTCAATTGCTGCTCTTCCCACTCCCAGAACAACACCTGATTTCCGTATTACATGTTTAACTTCCGGCAGATATCCGAAAATCTTACATACTTCCCTTTTATTAAGTTTATTGAGATACTCAGCTTCTCTTTTCAGATGACTAAGGTACTTACCGTCTCCGATAATATTTAAGGTGACCTGTGGAAAATCTCTTAGAATATCAGGTAGCACTTCCCTGATTAGCAAAGATATAACTGAAGAGTGCCTCTTGTCTATTCTGCTTACATAGCTCACTGAATAATAATCTCTTTCAATTTCGTTTTCAAAACTGCTTACCCCATTTGGAATAAATATAGTTTTCCCTGAAATACTTCTGATCTCCTTATTTGCATCCAGGGTCCTTTTGCTGACAAATATGATTTTATCTGTAAATCTTCTGGATAATATTGAACGCAGATCATGACGAGGTCTGCCATGAACTGTTGCTATAACCGGGATATTCATTATTCTCCCTGAAATTGATGCAATTAATATTGCCAGTCTTTTATGAGCATGAATTACATCGATCTTTTGTTTCGAAATAAGAAAGCAAATACCGATAACCTGAAACGGGAACATGAAATCCGAGATTCTTTTAGGGATAAAAGAGACTCCAGGATTAAGCCTTCCAACCTGAAATCCTTTCCCCCCTGCAACAAATACATCATTATCTGATTCATCCAGTGAGTTTGCGAGGTCAAGGACATGATTTTCAGCACCGCCAAAGTCGAAAGATTTTATCAGCAGGAGAATTCGCATTTTTAATATCTATCTGAGAAAAACAGGATATCCTCTATAAAACTCTCTTCAAATATCGATATAATTTCGAAACAACTCATGTTGCTCCATTAAAAATGAGGCTGTCTCAAAAGAAAAAATCCATTAACCGCAAAGGTCGCAAAGATTTTACGCAAAGATCGCAAAGTGTTATTTATCTGCCTCTTAACATCGCGTACTTTGCTTTTCCTTAGCGAACTTTGCGGTTAAATATGACTTTTGATACACCCTCATCCCTGAGAATAACCTGCCTTACTAAATAGCAGTGCCTCCGCGCTCTCCTGTCCGTATCCGTATACACTCCTCAAGTGGAGTTATAAAAATCTTTCCATCACCAACATTCCCTTCAATGCCATTGGTTTTTGCAGACCTTAGTATAGCATCAACAGTAATGTCGACAAATGCCTCATTTACAGCAATCTCTATTTTGATTTTTGGTATAAGATCAGGTACAATAATCTGACCCCTGTACATCTCTTCGATTCTCTGCTGGCCATGTCCGGAGACCCGGCTTACAGTAATTCTTTTAATATCAGCTTCAATAAGAGCTTCGCGAACCTTATCGAGCTGAACTTCACGTATTATAGCTGTTATTAGTTTCATAATATTTTCTTTTGATTTTTTAAGATACCAGTTAACTTGGATTTAACATACCATAACCCCTTTCGCCATGATAAGACCTGTCAAGCCCGGCCATTTCATCATCTTCGGTAGATTTAAATTTTACAATCTTATTAAGCAGGTAGATTATAATGAAAGTCATTCCGGCTGCAAAAGCAATTGCAATACCAACTGCAAGAACCTGAATACCAAGTTGTTTCCATACTGTCCAGGATCCACCTGAAACTGACACTGCATCTGCCATCCAGGAAGAACGTATAAAAAATACAAGAAAGATTGCTCCTACAATACCACCGACTCCGTGGATCCCAAAGGCATCGAGACTATCATCATAGCCAAGTTTGTTTTTAGCCTGGATTGCCATGTAGCAAACCAATGATGCTATGATTCCAAGTATCATTGCACCGTAAGGCTGAACAACACCTGCAGCTGGTGTAACGGCAACCAGTCCAGCCAGAATACCGCTGGCAAAGCCAAGTGCAGTTGCTTTCCCCTGGTGAAAACTCTCGATAAGTATCCATGAGAGAGCACCAGTGGCTGCAGCAACCTGGGTAGCTGTAAGTGCCTGAGCTGTGCTCAGTCCGCTTGAGATACTGCTTCCTGCATTAAAACCAAACCAACCTACCCATAGCAATCCGGCTCCAAGCATTGTGATCACCAGGTTGTTAGGTCTGATTACCTGATATGGATAGCCGCGACGAGAACCAAGGAATAATGCTGCAACAAGGCCACTTACACCTGCTGAAATATGAACTACTGTTCCTCCAGCGAAATCTATTGCCCCCTTTGCTCCCAGATTAAAGAGGAATCCATCCGGAGCCCATACCCAGTGACATAATGGATTATATACCAGCAGGCTCCATAAAACAATAAAAAAGCAATATGCCTTAAATGAGACCCTCTCGGCAAATGCTCCTGCAATCAGGGCAGGTGTTATTATTGCAAATTTCCCCTGGAACATTGAAAAAACATACTCGGGAATCCCTGCATCCATTATATTAGTATCAATACCTTTCAGAAAAAAATAATCGGGATTCCAACCTATAAAACCTCCGAGTATATTTTTACCGAAACTCATTGAGTATCCGACAGCTACCCAAAGTACGCTGATAATACCCATCGCAACAAAACTGTGCATAATAGTACCCAATACGTTTTTAGAGCGTACCAGTCCTCCATAAAACATTGCCAAACCCGGTATCATCAGCAATACAAGTGCAGTTGATGTAAGCATCCACGCTGTTGCACCCGAATCTATTTCTTTTCCATCGGATGCGTATAATCCTGTTATTCCAAGAAATATGAAAAAAAGAATAAAAAGCAGTTTCTTCCATTTTGTTCTCATAAAATATCCCTTTTTGTCCATGAATAAAAATTTATCAGGACAAACATATACGTTTTAGGGGGTATTTCAAATTATTTTATACTTTTTTCTTTTTTAGTACTCTTTTTTAAGGGGGTATAATGATTATTTTATTACTTTTTTTATTTTTTACCCCATTATTTATAGGGTATTAGCAATTTTATTTGTAATTTATATAAATTGTCGATCCTATATAAAATGAAAGAGTCTGTCTCAAAAGATGAGAACAGTCTCTTTTTTGTTGGATTTATTTGTACCCCCTGAGAGAGTACTTACAAATAATTAATTTCCCGGAAGAGGTGCTTCCTTTTAATACCCCCTCACTTCTTTTACTTCATTGTTTCTTCTACCATAAATCCGGAAGGCTCAGGTACCTCTCTCCTGTATCATAGGCAAATGCAAGTATTCTAATTTTCTCCGGGATATCTCTCAATATCATCGTAATAGCATGGAGAACAGCGCCTGTTGATATCCCCACAAGCATACCTTCCAGCAAAGCTGCTGATCGTGTCATTGCTAATGCATCCCTTCCATCAATTTTTACTATTCTGTCAGCAATTATTCGATTAAAATTTTTTGGTATAAAGCCAGCCCCTATTCCCTGTATTGGATGAGGCCCCGGATCTCCTCCGCTTAGAACAGGAGATGCCAAAGGTTCTACTGCAATGATTTTAACACCGGGATATCTTTCTTTTATAACTCTGCCAACACCACTTATATGTCCACCTGTACCAACACCTGCAACAAAATAATCGAGTCCTTCGGGAAAATCTGCAATAATTTCCAGGGCTGTCGTCTGTGCATGAATATCAGGATTGGCCTTATTTTCAAACTGCATTGGCATCCAGGATCCCGGTGTACTTTCAGTAATTTCAACAGCCTTTTTAACAGCTCCTGACATCCCTGATGCTTTTGGAGTCAGTATTAGTTCTGCACCAAAAGCTTTAAGGATTTTTCTTCTTTCAATGCTCATAGAATCGGGCATAATAAGTATAACTTTATACCCCTTCACAGCACCAGCTATTGCAAGACCGATACCCGTATTTCCTGAGGTGGGCTCTACAATAACACCACCCTTGATTAATTTACCCTTTTGCTCAGCATCAATAATCATTGCAAGTGCAATTCTGTCTTTAATACTTCCTCCGGGGTTTCTGCGCTCATCTTTTATCCACACTTCATTATCAGGGAATAGTCTTGAGAGGCGAATATGAGGTGTATCTCCAATTGTTTCAAGTACATTATTATACTTCATATTTTATCGTTTTTATTTTTTGTTTCAGCTCCATTATCCGCACGCTTACGAACTGTAATTTTATTCTCATGATAAACAAGTGAGAACGGAGACACAGATGCAGTGAGCCACACATTTCCACCGATTATACTATCGTGACCTATTATGGTTTCTCCTCCAAGGATTGTACTTCCTGCATAGATAATTACATCGTCTTCAATTGTTGGATGACGTTTTGTACTTGCCATATTTTTTGCCACACTCAGAGCTCCGATAGTAACACCCTGGTAAAGTTTGACTCTTTTCCCTATTACCGACGTTTCGCCAATTACAATTCCTGTTCCATGGTCTATGAAGAAAGGAGATTCTATTGATGCCCGGGGATTAATATCTATTCCGGTGAGTGAATGTGCATATTCAGTCATTACCCGTGGGATCAATGGAACACCCGATTTTGCCAGGTTGTTCGCCAGCCTGTACACCATAATTGAATAGAAACCCGGATAAGTCAGTATAACCTCATCTGTACCTGTTGCTGCAGGATCATTTTCTGCTATTAAGATGGCATCACTTTCCAGCTTCCGCTTTATTTCATCCAATGATTTAAAGAAGGAATCAGCAAGCTTTTCAGCAGAATCGGGCAACCTTTTTGTAATAGGTTTAAGGAGTCTTTTCAACCTGAAATGCAGACCATACAAAGAAGGTTGGAAGCAGAGTCCTCCTCCTGAAACGGGGAAAAGGTAAATTACCAATTGCCGGGTGAATGCCGCTATTGCTGTTTTGGATGGCAATCCGGGATTTAATATTATTTTCATATTAATTATTTTTACTGTTAAATAAAATTTAAGAGAATGGCTTCAGGCTTGATTTTCAAGACTTATTCCATTTACAAATCTCTATATTTTTTATATCCCGGAACTGACTGGATATTTTCCATTTCATTATGTTTTGAAGTTGTTTAAAATCAAATCAGCCTGTCGTGAGTACGACAGGCTGTTGTTTAATATTTATTAATATTATATACGATTAGCTGATAGTCTCACATTTATTCGTGAAATCTGATTAACCGACAACAACAATTTGTATAATTCACTTTCATTCTTTCAATATAATTCTTTGCAAAAGTAAACTTTGTTTTCAATAAAACAAAGTTTCCCCATTATCAGCATATTCACGAATTAAGTATTCTTAACTTAAACTTTACTGCTAAATACAAATAATGGCACTTAAATGTATTAATGAATCACTCTAACACAGAGGTCAGTACAGGGTTCAGGCTACAGGAAATTCTTATCAAGAAATTCCTGGAATTTTTCCTTGTATTGTTCGCTGACAGGAATATAGACTTTATCAAATACAATACGGCTCCGTTCAATTGTATTAACTTTTTCAAGGTTTACAATAAACGAACGGTGCACCCGCATAAATTTTGTGGTCGGCAATTTCGTCTCAAGAAGTTTTAATGATGAAAGTGAGAGAACCGGTTTGAGCGTATTCTGAATATATACTTTCACATAATCTTTAAGTCCCTCAATATAGAGAATATCGTTAAAATTGATCCGTTTAATCTTATAATCTGACTTAAGAAACAAAAACTCATCATTTGCATCAATCTTCTGCATTGCCCTCTTTTCAAGGCCAATAAGCTTCCGTGCTTTTCCGACAGCTGTTAAAAACTCCTCATAACTAAAGGGTTTAAGCAAGTAGTCAATAACTTCAAGTTTATATCCTTCAAGTGCATATTTCTCAAAAGCAGTAGTAAATATCACCTTGGGCCCCTTTTCCAGCATCCTTGTAAACTCAATACCCGAAAGGTCCGGCATCTGTATATCTACAAAAATAAGATCTGCAGGATTATTTGCCAGGAACTCAGCTGCATCAATGGGATTATCAAATTTTCCGATTAGTTTTAAGGCAGGAGTCTTTTCTATGTACCCCGAAACAAGCTGAAGTGCAAGGGGTTCGTCATCAATTGCAATTGCAGTTATCATTATTAAAAATGTATATATAGGAGTACTTCAAATGCCGTTTCTGACTTGGTGATTTTGAGATCGTGCTTTCCGGGAAATAGCAGACCAAGCCTCTTGCTTACATTCTCTAGTCCAATACCCGAGTCTCTTTTCTCAGCCTCTTCCTTTACTTTCAGCAGACTATTTGCGCAGCGGAATGTTATTGAGTTTCGGGCAACCAGCATACTTACATTTATAAACGACTTCTCCCTGTAACTGATCCCATGTTTAAATGCATTTTCGATGAAAGGAATAAAGAGCAGGGGAGGAATATCAAAATCTTCATATTTTTCAGGGAACGAAACTGTGAGACTGATTTTATCGCTCATTCGCAATTTCATAAGATCGATATAGTTGTTCATGAAATCAATTTCATTACTAAGATGTGTATTCCCCAGTTCTGATTCGTAAAGAAGGTATCTCATCATTTTTGAAAGCTTCAATACTGCCTTCTGCGAATCATCGGCATTTATGCTGATAAGTGAGTAAATATTATTTAATGTATTGAAGAAGAAATGAGGGCTTATCTGGTTCTTCAGGAATGCCAGTTCAGAATCAAGCTTCTCTTTTTCCAGCTCCTTCCTTGACTTTTCAATCTGAGCCTGGCGTTCAAGGACCCGCAATCCGAGCGAAAAGAATATAAGGAATACCGAATTAAAGGTATAGCTGAAGAAATGCATCTGGCTGAATGGAGGTCTTCTGAATATTATCCCTCCCGGAGGAGGACCAGGACTCTTTTCTTCGCTCATCGACTTGCTTATTTCCTGATCCCTTCCAGGTACATATTTAAAAACAAGTTCATTTGATACATCAGAAATAAAATAAAATGCAACAATCAGGGCAATCACCGACAGATAATATTTAATTCTCCGGCTTCTGAAAAACATCTTTGGGACAATTACGAGATAATTGGAATAAAAGATCATTCCGCTTATTACAGTATTTATATAATAGAGCCAGATAAAATCCTTTCCTACCTGCCACTGTCTTAGAAAATAGACTGGTAATCCAAGAAGAATTGACCATGCCAGAAGATGGAGCAAAAACTTCAATTTATTACTTCCAAAGAAATCGTGGTTCATTTATTTACTCTTTAGAGTCATTAAAAACTGGTTTAAATATTTGTCGGTATGTTAGTGACGCAATATTCTTAATCAAATATAAATCATTAGTCCTGAATTATTCATATCTCAGTGCATCAATAGGATTTAAATTGGCAGCTTTCTTTGCCGGATACCATCCAAAAAAGACTCCGATAACAAAGCAAACTACGAATGCCAGTACAACAGACTGTGTTGAAACCAGTGTTTGAGTGTCCATCAGAGATCCTGCCAGTTTTGCCAGAAGGTAGCCGAAGATTATTCCAATTATTCCACCAAGGATGCTCAGGAGCATTGATTCGACAAGAAACTGTTTCAGAATATCAGATCCTCTTCCGCCAATTGACATCCGCAGTCCTATTTCGCGTGTACGTTCTGTTACAGAAACAAACATTATGTTCATTATACCTATTCCGCCCACCAGCAATGATATCCCCGCAATTGCACCAAGGAGATAAGTCATAATATCGGTTATTGATGATACGGTTTCGATAAGTTCAGACTGTGACATAACCCTGAAATCATTCTCATCTGTTTCTTTCAGCTTATGGGTTCTCCGGAGGATCTCCTCAACTTCTGCTATCGCAACGGCACTTTTCTCTTCACTTACTGCAGAGGCATAAATTCCGTTAATATAATCGATAGCTGCCAGCCTTCGCTGAACAGTAGTATACGGAGCAAGTATCAGATCGTCCTGATCCTGCCCCATACCGCTTTCTCCTTTATCGACAAGAATTCCGATAATCTGGAAGGGAAGGTTCTTGATACGGATAGTAAGTCCCACAGGATCAGCACCTTCTCCAAACAGGTTTTCCACAACTGTTTGTCCAAGCAGGCACACTTTAGCCATGCTTTTGGTTTCCACAGAATTGAAAATTCTTCCACTCTTTATTTCAAGTTTCCTGATTGCAAGGTACTCCTCACTTACACCATAGATTGTTGTCTGTGTATTCTGATTGCTATAGATGACCTGTCCGCTTGCTCTAACTTCGGGAGAGACTGAAGCAATAGCAGTAGCTTCATTGCGTAAAGCAATTACATCGCTGTATTTCAGGGCAACAGAAGACGAAGAACCCAGGCTGACACCTCCTCTTCTTTGCATATTTGGCATAACCATAACAAGGTTCGTTCCCATGCTCGACATCTCTTCCCTGATGCTCAATTTTGAACCTTCGCCAATTGCAAGCATCGCGATTACAGAACCAACTCCGATTATTATACCGAGCATTGTAAGGAATGCTCTCAGTTTGTTTCTGACCAGAGCACGTATTGCGATTATGAATAAATTTGAGTAATTCATTTTGAATATTTTTTACAATTCTATATCATCATAATTTTCTTCCGGCAAAGTCTTCAGGATCTCCTTTGCAAAAAGCCGGTCATTCACAATGGTCTCCCGTTGGATTTTTCCATCTCTGAATATTACATTTCTTGTTGCAAACCTTGCTATATCGGGTTCATGCGTTACATAAACTATTGTCCTGCCTTCAGCATTCAGCCCCTGGAAAAGCTCCATTATCTCAAAAGAAGTACGGGTATCAAGGTTGCCTGTTGGTTCATCGGCAAGGATTAATACAGGATTATTAACCAGCGACCGTGCAATAGCTACCCGCTGCTGCTGTCCTCCCGAAAGCTGGTTTGGCATATGGTGCATCCTGTCTGCCAATCCTACGGATTCAAGTGCCTGGACTGCACGTTCCTTCCGTTCTTTGGATCCGATTTTGCCATTATAGAACAGAGGAAGCTCAACATTCTCAAGAGCTGTGGTTCTTGTAAGCAGGTTATAGGACTGGAATACAAATCCCAGCTTTTTGTTCCGAAGCTTTGCCAGGGCATCCTTATCAAGTGAATTTATGTTGACGCCATCCAGATTATAATCTCCCTGACTTGGTTTATCAAGGCAACCAAGGATATTAAGCATAGTTGACTTACCTGAACCACTGACTCCCATTATCGCAACAAACTCCCCTTCCACTATTTTCAGATCCACACCCCGGAGTGCATGAACGGTGACTTCCCCAACATGGTAATCTTTTCTGAGACCTTTAATTTCTATTATTATATTATTCATCGCCCTGATTATTAAAGTCATATATTGCTTTGTCCTAGAAAGGGAACGGGCCCGGAGGTCCATCATTTGTTTTAGCAGCAGTAGCCTTTACAGTACCGTCGCTCATAGATATTGCAACTTCGTCGCCTTCATTTAATCCTGAAAGAATCTCAACATTTGAGCCGTTATCTATTCCAATAGTAACAGTTGCAGGATGAATTATTCCTTTATTATCCTTAACCCATACAATTTTTGATCCGGCTTCTGATAATGCTTTCCCCACAGGTAATGAAGCTGTTCCATTATCCGGAAGAACTAAAGACTGATCAGGGGAATTTGCCTGTGCAGTGTTTCGTCCTGTTGCAGCGGGTATATTTGCGTCCATTATTTTTTTAAGGGTTTCAGCATCAGGTGTAAACCGGATTGCTTTCCCTGAAAGGATAAGAGTATTCGCCTTCTCTTCAACATAAATGGTAGCACTAGCTGTCATCCCGGGCATAAGCTTTTTTTCAGGATTGGGTGCGTTTAATATTACAGTATAAGTGACAACATTATTTGTGGTTACAGGCTGAAGCCGTACCTGAGATACTGATCCTTCAAACATAAGATCAGGATATGCATCAACTGTAAATTCAACTCTTTGCCCCTGATTTATCTTTCCTATATCGGCTTCGTCGACACTGGTCTGGACCTCCATTTGTGTAAGGTCATTAACAATTGTGAAAAGTGTCGGAGTATTGAAACTTGCGGCAACTGTCTGTCCCTCCTCAATAGCTCTGTTCAGCACAACACCTGAGATAGGTGAAGTAATTGTAGCATAATCCAGGTTTACATTGGCTCTCGCCACAGCTGACTT
>Ga0066601_10001033_pt1 | contig 10134 bp, 8 predicted proteins | sample Medcelwee11metaG_FD_59487 | JGI IMG/M metagenome (GOLD analysis project Ga0066601, IMG submission 59487) | Freshwater pond sediment microbial communities from the University of Edinburgh, under environmental carbon perturbations - Medium... | ecosystem: Environmental > Aquatic > Freshwater >... | reverse complement strand
ACTCTTCTGTTTTTTGTCCTGCCGGTAGCGGTTGCATTATCAGCAATAGGTTGAAGTGAACCGAAACCTTTGTATTCCAATCTACTCCTGTCAATACCCTTCTGAACCAGGTATTCAACAACTGCTCTTGCCCTGTCTTCCGATAGTTTAAAATTCAAAGGTTCACTGCCCGTTTTATCAGTATGACCAGAAATCTCGATTTTCATTGCTGCATTATCTTCCAGAATATTCAGAAGCCTGTCAAGTTCAGCAAATGAGCCTGTTGTAAGTATCGATTTCCCGGTTTCAAACAGTATATTATTGAGTACTACTTTTTTGCCAATTTTAACTTTGATAAGGGTGAAATCAAGTTTATAAACCTCTTCGGTATAGTTAGCAGGAATATTAACGCGTTTCATATCTGACAGGAATCCGCTTCCCCTGAGGTCGACCATATACGATTTCTTTTCAGGGAGTTTTATCCTGTAGCTGCCATCGACATCGGAACTCGCGGTTGTTCCGGCTACAAGGTCTGTAGAGAGATCTATCAGGTCTATTTTCGCCATCACAGGGGCACCGGTTTCAGAATCTTTAACTGTGCCTATCAGGTAAAATACCTTTTCGGCAGGAGGTTCGGGTACAACAACCGGTTGAACAACAGCCGGCTGAACAACCGGAGGCGGTGCCTGAACAATTTCTTTTATTACTACTACAGTATCTCTTACAATTATCGTATCCGGTTTTGGAGGAGCAACTTCCACAGCCACCGGAACAGCCACAGGAACAACAACCGGTTCAGGCGCAAGTTTCCATCCCTCAAAGATATCCAGACCGCCCATGCTTCCCGGGCGGTTAGATGTAAAATAAAATATTGAATCTGAATCGCCGGAAGGAATAAAGAAAAGCTCATCCCATGGGGTGTTTACCGGGTAACCGGCGTTTCTGGCTTTTGTCCAGTTTCCAGTCGAATCCTTTACACTAAAAAAGATATCAAATCCGCCTATTGAGCTATGACCTTTCGAACCGAACCAGAGTGTATCGCCTGTTGCCGAGAATCTGAGCGATTCTTCATCCCAGGGTGTATTGATATTTGGACCGGCATTGGAAGGCCGTGACCATTTCCGGTCATCCAGCTTCTTAATCATATAAATATCTCTGCCACCAAGCCCATCTTTCCTGTCACCGGAAACGAACCAGATTTCGTTTCCAGAAGGAGAAAATGTCATTGACGATTCTGATTTCCCGCTGTTAATATTAAAAGAAACAGATTCTGGTGTTCTCCATTCGCCTTTTTTTCTGACTGAGACTTTAATATTCCCATCGCTTTCATAACCTGTATAAATATAAAGCTCTTCGCCCGTATTATTTAAGTATAGAGGAGCCTCACAATAGCTTGTTGTAATGTTCTTTCCTGCCGAAACAGCAAAACCCCATATCCCGTTGACCAATGTGGAAAATAAAATATTCTCATCATATTTATCATCAGGATACAATTTGGAAGACTTTGATAATTCACGTCGTGACGCAAAATAGATTGTTTTCCTGTCGGCTGATAAGAGTTCAGAATACTCATCTGAATTCGAGTTTATATTTGATCCGATATTATGGATGCCAACTCTCAGTGTATCTTTTGTAACTTCAATTGCTGCACCGCACTCTTCAAGATATTTTTTTGCATTTACTATGTTTTCTTCAGGCTTTTTACCCTGAATATTCAGATAAGCATTGAGTTTTTCAATAGCTTCGATGTATCTCCCTGCATATTGAAGTGCCCGCCCGGTGAGAAGAAGAACATCTTCTGTAAGATCATCCCCTTCCTGTATCGCTTTCAGAAAAAATCCGGCAGCATCTTCCTTATTATCAGAAAAAAGAGCCGCAACTCCTGCTTTGTAGTTTAATTCACGATTTACTCCATTGTATGCTACAGCCTGGAGGTACTCATCATAAGCACTTCCATACCATATTCCCTGCTCAGAATAAAAATCATCTCCTGTTTTTACATGCTTCCATGCTTCCCTCAAACCGGTTTTATCGTTCTCAAATTCCTTTTTCTTAATGTCTATATCTGTCTGTGCGGTTAATAACTGCGGGACAAACAAAGAAAACATTACCAGAAACAGTATTTTGTTCTTCATAGCACCTGATTTTTCTCACTATAAAAATAACACTAATTTCCCTTTTACAAAATAGCTATCCTACAATGTCTGATAACCTGTTTTCAGGCAAAAAAAATATTACTATATTTGTTTAATTCTTTGCATTCTTATTTTTTTATTGTATTCAAATCAGGTACATATGGATTACAAATTCATTAATACTGAATATCTTGATTCGGTATCAGGTGGCGACAATGAAATAATCCGTGAGATTGTCGTAATGTTTGGTGAGCAGGTAATTGAAATACATAACCAGATGAAGAATCTTCTTGCGGAAAAGAATTACCCTCAACTTGGAATGCTTGCCCATAAAGCAAAATCGTCAGTTGCAATAATGGGAATGGAAAGCCTTGCATTAATGCTGAAGACATTTGAACTCCAGGCAAAAGAAGGATTGGAATCGGAGAAATATGAATCTTACATAAACAGATTTGCTTATGAAGGAGGTGAAGCTGTGAAGGAACTCAACGACCTGGTTATTCAAAGAAAAATTAAGATATAAATGATAAATATTGAGAAAAAAGACAAAATTGATATAATCACCTTCACTGTTGATAAGATAAATGCTCTTATTACCGATGAGATCAGGGATGAGATCAGCAGAGTATTCGAGACAGGTAATTCAAGGGTTATAATTGATCTTTCCGGAGTTCATTATATAGACAGTTCAGGCTTTGGATGTCTTCTCTCCATATTAAAAATTGCAAGAAATAATTATGGCATCCTGAAGTTTGTCAATCCTGAACCATCTGTTTTGCAGGTGCTTCACACTTTAAACCTGCATACAATATTCGATATCTACGATGATCTAGATGAATGTGTCAGATCGTTGAGATGAATGACCGGTAGCCTGATTATATCTTAACATCAGTTTACTTTCTCTTAATGAAACTTAAATATAGAGACTATGTCGAAGATCCTTTGGAAACCCGGAACAATGATCTATCCTTTGCCTGCGGTTATGGTAAGTTGCGGATCGGAACCTTCAGAATATAATATTTTAACAATATCATGGACCGGTACGATAAATACTGATCCGGCTATGTGCTATATTTCGGTGAGGCCTGGAAGACACTCTTATGGAATTATAAAGAAGAATGGAGAATTTGTAATAAATGTTACAACAAAATCTCTTGCATTTGCAACTGACTGGTGTGGAGTAAAATCAGGAAAAGATCACAGAAAGTTTGAAGAGATGGGTCTTACCCCTGTACCCGCGACAAAAGTTAATGCACCAATGATAAAAGAATCGCCTGTAAATATTGAATGCATTGTAAAAGAGATTAAAGAACTTGGTTCGCACCACATGTTTATTTCTGAAGTGGTAGCAATCAATGCCGACAAAAAATACATTGATGAGAAGAGTGGAGGTTTCAGGCTATGGGAGGCTGAACCCATTTGTTATTCCCATGGAAAATATTACGAGACAGGCAAGCTGATCGGGAAATTTGGATTTTCTGTTGAGAAGAAAAAAAATAAAAAAAAATAAAAAAAGATTTAATAGAATAAATCTCTCTAAAGGAATATACGAACCAACGAATAAATTTTATACCTTCAAATCGAAATAATAAGATTGCATTGTTATGAGTGAAAAGATACTGGAAACCCTGATGCAGTTGTTTGCGCTCATCGCCAAACCCCAAAGCAATGATAGCGAAAGGCGCGGCGTTGTTGAAGCTTTTCTTAAACGATTGCTTAACCAGGAATTGGTTAAAGAATATCTTGTAAAGTACGATGAAGCTTTTGATGAAGCCAGAAAAAAACTTGAAAGGCGTGGTGCTGAACGACGGGAAGGTGCAATCGCTATCAGGATCACTAAACTATGCAATGAGATCAACGAACAGGGGCAGTTAGCCCAGGATCAGAGAATAGTTGTTGTAATTCAGGCACTTGAATTCTGCAAATCAGGTGGACAGGAGGTCAGCCAGCTTGAGCTTGGTTTTATAAGCCTGCTTGCTGAAGGGTTGAATATTACCGGGGAAGAGTATAAATTCATTGAACAGTTTGTCCTTAACTCATTCAACAATATACCCGACCATCAGAATATGCTTCTGATAAACGGAGAACTGGAATCTGATCTGAAGGAAGCAAAACACGTTTATAAGGAGTTGCTTAAAGGGCAGATTTGGATCCTGTTTGTACCCTCTGTAAAAATGTACTTTACAAGGTATAAGGATGTGGGAGAACTTTCAATGAACGGACAGCTTCTCCAGGAGGATAAGGTATACCCGTTCAGCCAGGGTTCCTCAATTAAGGGTTACAAGATCAAACCGGTATATTACTGGGACGTAACAATGCAGTTCCTGAAGGAGGAGTTTAAATCGTCCAGGGTGGTTTATGAAGTGAATAATATTGAATACCGGTTCAAGAGCGGGAAGGTAGGTATTCATCACATGAGCTTCAGAGAAGAGTCGGGCAGAATGGTAGGTATAATGGGAGCCAGCGGGGCAGGTAAATCAACTCTTCTCAGTGTTCTTAACGGTACAAATGCACCATTCGACGGAGAAGTCCTTATAAACGGTGCGAGTATACATAAAGATAAAGAAGAGATTAAAGGTCTTATCGGATATGTTTCGCAGGATGATCTGCTGATAGAAGAACTGACTGTTTTTGAAAATCTCTATTTTAATGCAAAACTATGCTTTGATAATCTTACAGAAGAAGAGATTGTTGAAAGGGTCGACAGCACTTTAAAGAACCTTGGTCTGTACGAAATACGCGATATGAAGGTTGGCAGCCCCCTGAACAAGAAGATAAGTGGCGGGCAGAGAAAAAGACTAAATATTTCGCTTGAGCTGATCCGCGAACCGGCTATAATGTTTCTGGATGAGCCTACTTCAGGTCTTTCGTCACGCGACTCTGAGAATATACTCGACCTTCTTAAGGAACTGGCAAGAAAAGGGAAGCTGCTTTTTATTGTGATCCATCAGCCATCCTCCGATATCTTTAAAATGTTCGATAAGCTGATAATACTTGATACAGGAGGATACCTTATATATAATGGTAACCCCGTTGAGTCGATCGAATATTTCAAAAGAAAAATTGAACAGGCAAATTATAACGAAAGCGAATGTTATGTCTGTGGTAATGTGAATCCGGAACAGATATTCAACATAGTGGAAACTAGGGTCTTCACTGAAAACGGTCAGCCAACTGATATAAGACGTATCGCTCCGGCTGACTGGAGCAACCTTTATAAATCAGAAAAGAAGGAAGACGAACGTGAACCTGGAGGTGCTATTCCGGAGATCAATTTTAAAACTCCAAATAAATTAAAGCAGCTTATTGTATTTATTAAACGCGATATTTTATCTAAAGTTGCTGATACACAATATCTTCTTATCACATTACTAGAGGCTCCTGTGCTGGCTTTCGCACTTTCATTCCTGATAAGATATTTTGATGAAAGTGATACAAATGCGCATTATACGCTGTTTTCGAACAGTAATCTTCCCGTTTATATTTTCATGTCGGTTATCATAGCTATATTCATGGGACTCACTGTGAGCGCTGAAGAAATAATCAAAGACAGGAAGATATTAAAGAGGGAAGCATTTCTCAATCTGAGCTGGAACAGTTATCTCATGTCAAAAGTTTTTGTTCAGTTCAGCATTTCAGCAATTCAGGCATTAACCTTCGTAATTATCGGCAACAGTATTATCGGTATCAAAGGAATGTGGTTCGAGTACTGGCTAGTGCTCTTTACATGCTGGGCCGGTGCAAACATGCTTGGACTTGTCATTTCCGACAGTTTTAAGGCGGTAGTTACAATTTATATACTTATACCTTTCCTGGTAATACCCCAGATAATTCTCAGTGGGATAATGGTTAAGTTCGAAAAACTTAACCCGACTATCCCTATGACAAATCCTGTAACCATACCTTTTTATGGAGAGGCAATCACAGCCCGTTGGGGTTATGAAGCCCTGGCAGTGAAACAGTTTAAAGACAATAAGTACGAAAAGAATTTTTATATCTACGACAGAGCAATCAGTAAAGCCAAATTCAAGAAAGATTTCTGGTGTTCCGAACTGAAGGGGAACCTCGAAACAATAAAGGGTGAACTGGATAAAGGCATACGTAGTGATAATTTCACAACCAAACTCCTTCTGGTCAATAATGAAATTAAAAAAGAACTGGCACTGACTCCTTCAATTAAATTTGATTATGCCGGCAATCTTACACCTGAAAAAATTAATGCTGAGACTGTTACGGCTGCACAGAATTACCTGGAAACGATCCGTAAATATTATGTTGCACGGTCAAATGATGCCGCAAACAGAAAGGAGGCTCTGCTTACAAAACTTCAATCAGCAGACAGTAAAGAGTTTCTGAAACTGAGGGATGACTATTGCAACGAATCACTTGAAGAATTTGTAACAAATAAGAATGAGACCACAAAAACGATCGATTTCAATGGTGAAATAGTTCAGAAACTCGATCCAATTTATATGGATCCCCATAACAAATTTATCAAAGCTCACTTCTATGCTCCTGTAAAGCAGGTCTTTGGAAAGCCTGTCGATACTTATACAGTAAACGTGGTTGTCCTTTGGTTAATGACATTGTGTCTCTATTTAGTCCTCTATTTCAGGCTACTCAAGAAGATGCTTGATTCGGGAGAAGTAGTAATGGGTAAGAAATTCAAGGGATCAGATTAACCTGAAATAGTACAGAAATTCTTAAGATGGTTATAAATAAAAGAGGGACTTTTGCAAAAGCCCCTCTTTAGTTTTTGGAACAACCGATCTGAATACGATCAACTCAGGATTGAAATTTACTCAACTATTTCAATCATCTTAAATGGTACCCTGATGATTGATTCATAATCTTCACCGGCTTCCAGCATATCTTCATCATCCTCTTCATAGTACCAGTTTACTTCAACTTCATTTTTGGCTTTATGAATTGCCTCGAGCTTTTTGAATACATCAAGTATACATTTGGATGAACTTGTATTAAAATACTCCAGCCTGATATTCACCACAGTCTTGGTCAGAGGTGTCTCTTTATAACTATCGAGCCAGTCAACCAGCGGTTTGTAGAATTCAACTGAGTTTTCAGGAATTGAACGTCCTTTAATTTCAAATACACCTTCTGTTGCATCAAATTTTACAGTTGGAGTTTTTGGGGTTCCTTCGATAATGATCGGTTCCATTTTATTAAGTTTTAATGTTTATAAATTTATTCTCTTTCGTCAACCAGTATGTTAAGATAGAAGAAAGAGTATTTACTATTATATTCTTTAAAAGTATAATCAAGCTTATTGCCTGTTTTCCTAGCGATATCAACAAGCCCAAGTCCGCCTCCTCCTTTTGCTGATATTCTCTGATGATTCGAAATGAACTTATAAAGCTCTTTGATCTCTTCGTGACTTGACCTGTTTATCCTTTTGATCTTTTCTTCAAGTTTCTCCATATTATCTGCCTGGACAAAGTTCCCGGTTATAATTTTATAACCTGAGTCTACTTTCTGAACAATAAGCAAACCATACTTTTCTGAACTCTGGTCCGGGAAATCTTCCGGCACTCTGTCGACATGATGATAAAGATTCTGAAGGCTTTCAACAAGTACATTATATACCTTTTTCCTCAGCTTGGGCTGCTCATTCACTTCAACCATCTTGCTCTCAACCGTATCAAGAACATGGTTAATGACATCAGAATCGACATTACCCTTGTAAAAAAGGATAACATTATTTCTGTCCTGGTCCGTTAAGTAATTCTCTACATCAAAGCTCATGTAAGCTTTCTTTTTGATACGGTCTCTAATTCCGATAACAAATATAATAAAAATATGAAGTTACCAAATATAACTTGTTCACTTAGCAGTTTTTTATAAAATGTATTTTTTTTGATAAACATATATAATTACAGTGATTAACACCTGAATTATGATGATTTCAGATCATGTGTGATTTTTCTTGTGCCCTCATAAAGCTCATATCCTGCCAGAACGCACTCAAGTGCTCCATTGTAAAGTGTATGTTTTGAACTGGTTTTAAGACCAATATTCTTAAGGTATTCCCTGCCTGAAGTTATTATCCAGGCTTTATTTCCCGCACAATTATGTTTCAGAGAGGTTCCAATCATATTGTATAACTGGTCAATATCGTCAGGTTTCAATCTTTGACCGTAAGGTGGATTCATTAAAATATATCCATTTTTTTCAATCGGTTTAATATCCTTAAAATCGGCTATTTCAACTTTAATCTGATCAGCCAGGCCTGCTTTTTCAATATTTGCACGAGCCTGATTTACTGCAGTCTCTGAAATATCGCTGCCCGATATTATTACTCTTGATTTCCGTATCTGGCTCTCGCAATCATTTTTCAACCTCTTAAAAAGTTCATCATCATAACCTATCCATCTGCTGAATCCGAAAAACTGCCTGAATTTTCCGGGAGGAATATTACAGGCAAGTAATCCAGCCTCAATAGGTATTGTTCCTGAACCACACATCGGATCAGTAAGTGAACATGCACCATCCCATCCTGAGATCATTAATATTCCGGCTGCAAGCACTTCATTCAAAGGTGCTTCTCCCTGTTCTGCCCTATAACCTCTTTTGAACAATGGAATTACTGATGAATCAAGCGATATAGTAACATTTTCGTGACTGATATGTACATTAATCTGAATATCGGGATCGGCAGTGCTGACTGAAGGACGCTTTCCTGCTTTCTTCCTGAAATAATCCGCAACAGCATCTTTTACTACAAGTCCCGGAAATCCGGTATGATCAAATAGCTCCGAATTAACTACCGGGACAACTGAAAAAGTCTGATCAGCACTCATAAAGGCAGACCAGTCTATACGCATGGCATCTGTATAGAGATCATCCTTTGACCTGATTCTGAAATCGGAAACCAGAACTAATACTGATAATGCGCATCTTGAACAGTAGTTTACCCTGTATAAGAGTTCCTTATTACCGCTGAACAATACGGCCCTGTTTGCCTGAGTAACATCTGAGGCACCTAATATTAACAACTCCTCAGCGAGAACTCTTTCAAGCCCGAAAAGTGTCTTTGCTATAAATTTCATCAGGGAAAAATCATTCAATGTTAAAGACCAAAATTAATCAATTGCCAGTACTTTTCTCTTAATAGTCAGAGAATCTTTCCGGACTGGTTGAAAGATTCCTCATTCCGAGAAGAAGCGAGGAATCTCTTGATCAATTATTTTGATATTATTATTGATTGTCAATAATCATAAAACATAATATCATATTTATCGTTATTTTTACGACTGGTTCTATTCCTGTCGTTAACATAAATTTTTAATCACTTCAGAAAAAAAAAATAATTATAATCATCATGAAAAAACTGATTCTTACACCTGTAATAATAATGTCTTTTTCTCTCCTGTTTATGACATCATGTGAAAAGGAAAAAATCCTTAGTGAATTCATGATCGGAAAATGGGAAGCAGAATTTTTCACCCAGTTCATTTATGAAAATAATGAGCTTCAAGCAGAATTAAAACAGTATCTCAAAACAGATGACCTGGCAATTCAGTTTGTTGAAGGAGGCTCGGGTATATACACCGAATCTGGTGATGACTATCTGTTCTCATGGACATTAGACGGGAACTCCGTCACAATAGAAGATCTATTCATTGATATAGTTGTCTGGAAAATTGAAATGAATGGAGACAAGCTTTTATGGTCTTACTCCGGAATCAATACTGAGGATCCCACGGTTACCTATGATTATTTCTTTACCGCTAAAAGAGTAGATTAAAATTATCTCTCTTTCTTCTTATTAATTATAACCTAATATCTTTTCATAAGCCTGTTTATCTGAAATGATTTTCAGAGCTTTTTGAATTACCTCATCATTCCCGTTTATTATCCTGAAGTATTCATTCGACTCCCAGAAGTTGTTTGCGACAAGCGCCTTGAGGATTATAAGTATTTCGGATTCAGACTTTTTGTATTGTTCGTCATTATATTTAACACCTGCTTCTTCGCCTTTTTTAACAAAAGCCCTTATATC
>Ga0066601_10001026_pt1 | contig 10161 bp, 8 predicted proteins | sample Medcelwee11metaG_FD_59487 | JGI IMG/M metagenome (GOLD analysis project Ga0066601, IMG submission 59487) | Freshwater pond sediment microbial communities from the University of Edinburgh, under environmental carbon perturbations - Medium... | ecosystem: Environmental > Aquatic > Freshwater >... | reverse complement strand
AAAGACGGGTAATCCCCGTCTCCCCCCCCCCCTTTTTTTTCTACGGTTAGTAATAAAACACAAAAAATTCCCACAAGACGACACCACCTGTCATGCTGATTCGGTAGACTTTTTATAGTTTACTGGAAAAATTCATATCTTATTAAATTATGTAAATATGTTTGATATATAATCCAGTAGCAAGCAACTAAATTAACACAAACTTTCACTAGTTATTAACAAGGGCATGGAATGGACGATAAGCTAAATGTTATGGAGATAAAGCTAGATAAGGCAATTCAAGGTTTTTTGGAAAGAAGTGGCTACGAGGGCTATAACACAGAACTGGTGGAGATAGAGGTAAGCGAGAAGATTAAGTTTATTAAGATTTTGCATATAGCCTACGATAGGGCCAAGACAGAAACAGATTTAAATTTGATAGATTTTCAACAACTGCTCAGCGCTATAGCTTCAAAATCTAAAAAATTTGTCTATTTGATAGAAGGGTCTTTGGATGGCGTCAATTTATACATCGGGACTATAGAGGAAGATGAAAATAGCCATTTTATAAAAGATACATTTGAGGGTATATATTCCGGCTCAATAGTCTCAAATGACGAAGCAAATCAACCTGCATTTGACAGTGATATGAAATATTCTAAAGCAATGCTCGGAATTCCATCTCTAAAAAGAGATTCAGACAAAGCATACAAACAGTCACTAGAAAAAATATTGTTTCCGTTGCAGGGAAAATCTTTTCGTATTGTTTTGGTTGCGGAGAGCTATAGCTCAAATACTGTCAAAGAGATTATTTCAAACTATCAAGCGCTAGGCAGTGAGTTGCACAAATTAGTTAAACAGTGTAAAAATCTTCAACAAAGCAATGCTGATTCTTCGGGGATAACACTAACTGATGGTTCTAGTTTTAGTGAAACAGAAAACCCAACTATTCTAAAAGATGGTGTTGAAGTTTTCAAAGATGTAAGTTCATTGCTCTTTATAGGTTTGGATTCTATTAAAGAAAACCTTGTGGAAGCTCTTTTTGGATATAGCAAGCAACAAAAAAGAGACCATGGTTCTTTTGAAGACAAAGATATTATTGCCAACACGCTCTATAAGGTGGGTGGACGAACAAACTTAACAAATGAAAGCACAAGCAAAAGCCAAAATACAACCAAAACAGAAACCATCGGTATCACATTTGACGAAATAAACAAATCAGCTGAGTATTGTGAGGGATTGATTGACAAATATATTGAAAGATTTCAAAAAGGCTTAAATCATGGTATGTGGAATGCATCTTTGTATATTCAAGCAGAAGATGAAATCGTACTCTCAGAACTCGAACATACCCTAAAAAGCGTATATAGCGGAGATGAAACATATTATGAATCAATAAGATTTAGCGATAACTTGTCCGTAAATGAAAATATAGAAATATCAAAATTTCCGATGATATATTTTGATAAAGCTTTTGTACATCCAATTCATAAGTCATTTTCTGGGTTTTCATCGGCTGTGAATACGGAGGAGTTGTCAATACTTGCCGCATTGCCGAACAACGACATAGACGGGCTAAGTGTTTCGAGAATATCAAGTTTTGGACTTTCTCAATCTAAAAATATAGACAAATACAAATCTATTGATATAGGCACGGTGCTTAATAAAAAGAAATCTACAAATCAAAAATTTAAACTCTCAATGGATGCACTCAATTCACATTTATTTGTATCCGGCATAACAGGCGGAGGAAAATCAAATACTATAAAGCTGATTTTAAAAGAGTTGCAACAAAACGAAAATCTTGATAGAAAAATCCCATTTCTTGTCATTGAACCCGCAAAGTCGGAATACAAGCATCTCCTAGGTGAGATAAAAGATTTGCAAGTGTTTAGACCAGGGGCAAAAGATGATATTTTTAAGTTTAACCCCTTTGTATTTGAGCACAGTAGGAAAAATAATAATAGTGTAAGCTTGACAAAACATGTGGATATGCTCAAAACTACATTTAGTTCTGCTTTTCCGATGTATGGACCAATGCCGTATATTCTCGAAGAGGCGATTCACAAAATTTATGAAGATAAAGGGTGGAATTTTGAGACGGAAGACCACCGATACTTTACTGATTCCTCTGGTGCGGACTATGATAGAAAATCTCTTCTTTTTCCAAACATGGAAGATTTGAAAAATAAAATAGAGTCTGTCGTGAATGAGGCTGGCTATCATCAGGATTTGCAAAATAATATCAAAGCCGCCCTCAAAACAAGAATCAACAACCTTACGATGGGCGTCAAAGGTAAAATATTTAATTCAAGACATGTTTTTGATTCTAAAATATTGTTTGAAAAACCAACAATTATAGAGTTGTCAAATATAGTGGATGACGAAGAAAAAGCATTTTTGATGGGATTGTTGCTCAACAAGCTCTACCAATACAGAGAAGAAAAAGGTGCTTCTGCAGAGCTCCAACATATTACGGTGATTGAGGAGGCTCATAGGCTACTGCCAAATATTTCACTAGATAGGAGTAGCGAGGAGGCAAATTCAAAAGCCAAAGCAGTTGAGACATTCACAAATATACTATCAGAGATTAGAGCTTATGGCGAAGGGATAATCATAGCAGACCAAATCGCCTCCAAGTTGCATCGTGATGTCATCAAAAATACAAATATCAAAATCGTTCATAGAACGATGGACTATGAAGATAGGGAGCTAGTCGGAAAATCTATCAATCTAAGCGAAGAGCAGATTTTGGACATAGCAGAACTAAAAGCTGGTGAGGCAATCGTTCACAACAGAGATATTCATCAAGCGTTTATGGTAAAAATAGATGAAAGCGGGTTTGATACCGATGGAGATATTGATTTTGAAAAATTTAATAAATCTTTTATTGAGGGGCACAGCGACTATAAATATGAGATGATCTACGAGGAAGGATTTTATTCAGATGAGAATAAATTAGTAAGCTTTAAAGATATAGACTTACCTTCGCTACGCATTACATTGTTAAAATTTATTAACTCTATATTTTTTGACGCATCAAATCTATTAGATAATTGGCGAGAGTACAAGAAGCATCTCTCTCAATATGCAAAATCAGACGACGCCATCATTTATATTTCGGTCAAAGCATGGAAGGAGCTTAATATTATTTCAAATTTGCAATATTACAATGATGTTGATGCTTATTTGGATGCCTATAAAAGCTTGATTAGGCTTTTTATATCCCTATCACAGGAAGATGGAGAAAAAATAGAAAAATATACTAGGAAGTTTATAGAAAGATTTGCGCATGAAAATATCAAAGTGGTATATCCCTCTATGCGGCAGTATGAGCACGATGCTATTGACTATACATTGCTGATTTTGGAAAATATCACCAAAGATGAGGATATATATCATTATGTCAATGCGGTCATGAAGGAAGATAAAATTCTAAATGATAGGTTTGACAAAATTTTATCAAAAATGTTTAATACCACCAATCCTGAGCTTAGATATTCACTTGGCGCTATTCGTTGCGGCAAAAAAGAGGTAGATTTGCACGGCATAGTAAAGCAAGGATTTTAAAATGCTAGAAGTCGCAAAAACATTTTTGAGTGAAACTAATAAACAAAATTTTCAACCATCCTTTGATGAGATAAGTAATAAAAAATTTTCGCCGAAAGAGCTTCTCGAAAATAGTGAATCTAAGGGAATAAGTGGAGGTAAAACTGAAGTCAATGAGATAGAGCAAGAGTCAAAAAAAATAAAAACAATAAATAACGATTTGGAAGGTGAAAAACATCCAGTTACGAGTGTGCCGTACGAAAGAGATATATTGCCGGATGGAAGTGAAGGAGTGTTTCCTGTATTTCCGGCTATTGCGGAAGTGCAGTTGCCGGAGGATTTATATCAAGAAACAGATAGGGGCCAATTTAAGGCTTGCAATGAGGACTTAAAAAAGCAAACAGAAGATAATCCAGAATTAAAATCAAAATTTGACGAGGAGCAACTTGCGCAAATTGAAAATGGAAGAACTCCGAGTGGATATACTTGGCATCATCATCAGCAAGATGGTAAAATGCAGTTGGTGCCTACAGATATACACGACAAATCGGCTCATACTGGTGGAAAAGCGCTTTGGGGCGGCGGACAAGAAAATAGACAATAGAGGGCAATAAAATGAAATGGATATTAGAAAAAACAAAAATCAATGAACAAGATTTTGAAAATATTGAAAAAAAGTTGGAAGTTAGATTTCCTTTGGATTTTAAAAAAATTGTTTTAGAGCATAATGGTGCCTCCCCTGAAAAAATGACATTTAACACTAAGGATACGAAAGAAAGGGTTGCTGAGTATTTATTATCATTTAGCGATAAGGATAAATATAACATTGCGGCGGTCTATAATTCTATAAAAGATAGATTCGATAAAAGACTGATACCAATTATGCAAGATCCTTTCGGAAACTATATATGTCTAGATTTTTCATCATTTGATAATCCTGAGTTATTTTTTTGGAACCATGAGGACAATAGTTTGGAATATATCTCTAAAACATTTACAGATTTTTTAAATAGTTTATATGAATAGAAGGTAAATTAAAATGACAAAAGACGACAAATTAACAATACCAAAACTAAAAAATAGACTACAAAGGCTTGAGCAGTATTTAAAAGAGTATTCTCCAGATAAACTTAAAAAATTGGAAGAAATTCATTTAAGACTGGAACTGCGAGAGTATAAAATAGCCGTAGTGGCAAATATGAGTGCAGGTAAATCTACATTTATCAATGCTCTTTTTGGCTCAGAGATTTTACCTGCTTATAGCCATGCAACAACAGATTGCGCAACCTATATATATTCAGAGCCTAGTAATGACAAAAAAGCAGTCGTGTATTTCAATGACGGCAAAGAAGCCGTTGAATTAGGTGAAAGTGAATTAAGCGAAATCAACCAGTATGCGCAAAAAGATGAAGAATGTGAAGATGATATGTATAAAAATGTTGAAAAAATAGATTTATACTATCCATTTAAAAATATTCAAACATCTATAAAAGAAGATTTTAAAATACTATTTGTGGATACTCCCGGACCAAATAGTACTGGCGATGGCTATAAGCAAAAACACAAAGACCAAACAAGAAGTGTTCTTAACGAAGTTGATTTGGCGCTTTTTTTATTTGATTATGAACAGCTCGATGCAAATTTAGGTAGCGATGAACAAGGACTTTGGCATACAATAAAAACAAGACATGAGGGTGATAAGGATTTTGATATTTACTTTTTACTAAATAAAATAGACGGGGCTTTCGATGATAATTTTAAAGATATAGATACCAAAGATAAAGATAAATTTATAGAAGAAAAAAGAAAAAATTGGTTTGTCCATGAGCAAGAAGCTATTGATAAGTTACGGCAAGCTGCAATAGAGCATGGGATAGAAGACCCAAAGATTTATCCAATATCATCAAAATTTGCGTTATACAAAAGAGATCGCGGAAATATTAATTTTGACGAACTAGATGAGCTTGAAGACTTTGAAAAAAAACACTTTCAGAGACTTTTTTTAGACAAATATGAAGAGGAGCTTATAAAATATCTCGGATTTGAAAAACTAGAAAAAGACATAAACGACCATATCGACAATGTTGTGAAAGAAAAAATTATAAATAAACTAAACGATGAAATTGACAAAATAATTCAAGAAGAAAATAGCGAACTGGTCAGGAGGGAGACAACGCTAAAAAAGCCTAAAGAGGAGGCAGAAGAAAATCTAAAAAAAGCAAATGAATTTCTACATAATGAGTCAAAATCATTGCAAGATGAGATGAAATCTGAATCTTCTAAAATCCAATATAAGTATTCTACAGAAATACAAAAACAAATAGATGGTGCAATAAAAAAAGAACTAAAAGATAAAGTAGGGGAGTTAGCAAAGCGAACTATATATTTTGCCCAAAAATATACAGAGGACTCCAAGAGCATCTCAGCTGCTACCAAAAAATCAACAGATATACCACTTGATACTATAACAATAGATCTTAAAGCAGAAGAGGCGACAATAAAGCTGAATGATTCTATAGAAAAAGAGCAAGTAAGGCAAGAGATGCAAAATTACATGATAACTTTGTTGCAAAGTTATAAAAATAATTATTTGGACATCAAAACTGATATAAAAGAATCATACCATTGCTTTGATATGGAATCGAGCGAGCTACTTAAAAAATACAAGGGTGAGCTAGAGCAAAATATCAACAAAGTTCTAGATATAGAATTTGAAGAGGTGCAAACAAATAAACTTGAGCTGTCAGCTTTGCCTAGTATTGTCGCTACTGTGCCAGATAGTGTTCTGGACTATAAACACGAAAATGCTCAATATAAAACTGTTTCGGGTTCTTCTTGGTATAAACCTTGGACATGGGGTGATACCAAACAAGTTAAAACGCAAGATGAAAAACATATATTTAGCTTTAAACCAAAAGAGCTGTTTCAATCTATTCAAAAAAGCGTTGAATCTAGTGTTGATGGTTTCTATTTAAAAGAAATAGAGATGCATAAAAGTGCTATCAAAAAGCATCTTGATAATTTTTTAAATATTTTTCAAGATTTTAGACATGAAAAAGACAAAGAGATTTTGGGGTTAACAGAAGAGATAAAAAAAAGCGAAGCAAGCCTTAGAAAACTAGAATTTCAAAAAAAAAACATTTCAACAATCCCGAATAGAGGATTAAAATAATGAATAATACAAACACCACCGTTTTGGTAGCGGCAGTTGTGGTCATATTGGCTGTGTTAGGTTTTGGAGTTTACAAACTAAAGTCAAAAAAAGCGGTAAGGTTCAGAACGGATGAGGGGCGATACAAAGAAGACAAATGGTTTGTAGAAAATTATATTCAGAAAAAAGACTGGGAGATGCTTGAAAGTATGCTTGATTCAAGTACTAGAGATTTTCCAGACTTGATAGAAAAAATTGAAAATGCCTTAAGTAATAGAGAAGATAAATAGCCGATAAATCGTCTATGTGGTTGATTTTGGAGTTATTATCGCTTTTACGCCGTTGACCGCCAATCTCCATAAAGCCTTCAATCCCAGATAGAGCAGTAGAATCAAAAAAGAGATAATCACGATAAGTATAAAAATATTTTTTAGCATTTGCGCCCTCCGTTTGGACTTCGTTGGACTAGTGTAGCAACATGCTACGACAGGTTGTGTCGTTTTGTCGGTTATATTTTGTTATTTTTCTTTTTTAGATAGTCGCTTAGAATTTCGTTTAGTTTTTCTTGGAGATGGGCAGGGGTTAGGATTTTGATATGTGGCAACCAGTATTTTACGCTACCTAATATCTCCGCTTCATAAGAGGCTTTTGTGGAGAGTGTTAGATGCTCGTTTGTTTGTTTGATTATTGTCTGATTGGGAAATATCCTCCTTCGCAAAAAATACTCCGCCACGCTAGCATCTATTTGCAGGGTCACTTCTAGCGTATTTTGCGAAAACCAGCCTAATTCATTTTTTTTGATTAACGCTACAAAATCTTTGTTTGGGGCAAATGTCTCGTCTGAAGTCTTGATATTTAGCATTTTGGCAAAACTATAGTTTTTTAAAACACCGTTTTCGTCGCCCGCTAAATACCAAATGCCGTTATTGTTGACTAGTTTGTATGGGTTTACCGTCCTGTCTTTGCGGTTGTATTTGAAGTCAACTTTTGCTTGACCTAGTATGGCAACGCTCAAAATCTCGAAGTCGCCGACTCGTCCTTCTAAATTTTCAAATCCGTAATTTTTTACTAGATAAGCGGGGTCTGTTTTTGTGTTTAAGACATCGGTGATAAAGTTGTTTGAAAGTGATGGATAGAGTCTCTTTGCGCCGCTGACGGCGGCAAAAGCCTTCACATCGTCAAAGTTTAGTTTGCCAAGGGCGTACTGTTCGACCGAATAATATCCACCCTCTTTTTTGATAGGCAAGCATGCGAGCCTCTCATGTAAATCTCTCTGAACCGTTCTTTTATCTACATTAAATTCAGCAGAGAGCTCATCGATTGTTACTCTTTCGCCGGAGTTGAATTTGATAATTATCTGAGAGAGTCTACATGCTATTTTGTCGTGCGATTGTTTCGTTTTACCCATTCAAGCTTTCCGCCTATCTCCAAAGTCAATTATCAAAAATAATAGCCCGTGATTGCTTTATTTAGAGAGCAAACTAAAAACAGGTATAAAACTACAAAGTTTTGTTACTATTTGCCCAAAATAACGACAAAAGGCTTCAAATGGATGAGCGAATACAGCTAGGCGTAATCAATACACTCAAAATTGACAGGATTACTCCTCCCGGTATTTTTCTAGTGGCGGGCGATGGAGAAGCGATACTGCTTCCCAACCGTTATACGACGCCCAGTATGCAAGTCGGCGACGAGCTAGCCGTATTTGTCACGACAGACTCCGAGGATAGGCTTGTGGCTCTCTCAGAGCGTCCAGTGGCGATGGTGGATGAGTTTGGGTTTTTTGAGGTTGTGGCGGTTGAGAACTTCGGCGCTTTTGTGGACTGGGGTCTGCCAAAAGACCTTTTTGTGCCGAAAAGAAACCAAAAAACACCCTTCAAAGTAGGGCAGTGGCGGATACTAAGAGTGATATACGACGCTCAGACAGATAGACTGACGGGCGATGAGCGAATAATTCGTTATCTCTCCAGAGATGTAGGCGCACTAAAAGTAAAAGACGAAGTAGAGCTACTGGTGCTTGCCCGTACGCCGATGGGCTACAAAGTCATCGTCAACAACTCGTATGAAGGGATGATATTTCACAACGAGATATTTGAGGACATAGAAGTAGGCGATGCAAAAACAGGCTTCATCAAGCTTATCCGTGAAGACGGCAAGCTAGACATCACGCTAAGACCGATAGGTGCAAAAAGAAAAGACGAAGCTAGCGAGCGGGTGCTAGAAGTGCTGGGTAAAAACGGCGGCAAAATCGACTTCACCTACAAAAGCGACGCCGAGGATATAAAAAAAGTATTCGGATTAAGCAAAAAAACCTACAAAGCGGCTCTTACTACGCTGATAGAGAGCAAGGCGATAACGCTGGGGGATGCATATATAGCCGTCAATAAGTAATTCACAAGATAAAACAAGGAGTTACGCGATGTCAGGAATAGCAATATTGGCTTTCATCGGTTTTTTTGCGATACTTAGTATAAAGATAGTGCCTCAGCAGGAGATTTTTATTGTTGAGAGGCTTGGTAAGTTTAGCCGGACTCTTACTGCCGGGCTTGGTTTTGTTATTCCTTTTATCGAGACCGTTGCGTACAAGCAGACGCTCAGGCAGATGCAGGCAAAAGTGGATGTGTCCACCAAGACCCTTGATAATGTGTTTTATACGATGCAGATAGCCGTGCAGTATAAGGTCTTTCCCGAAAAGGTGTATGAGTCCGTGTATACGCTGACGGATTTGAGGCGGCAGCTTGAGAGCTATATATTTGACTCCGTGCGTAGCATCGTACCGAAGATGGATTTGGACGAGTTTTTTTCAAATCAAGAGGCTTTGGCGACGGCAATACGGGAAAATCTCGCAAAAGAGATGCCAAAATACGGCGTGGATATAGTAAATACTCAAGTGGTGCAGATAAACCTGCCGCATGAGCTGGAAGACGCCATGAATCAGATAAACACAAACAAACGCCTCATGGAGTCAAATATCGCAAAAGGCGAGGCGGAAAAAGCTCTCATTATCAGGCTGGCGCAAGCGGATGCGGAGCAAAAAAGACTTGTGGGCGAGGGTATAGCAAAGCAGAGACTGGAAATCGTGCGAGGTCTTACTGAGTCGATAGGAGAGTTTCGCGCACAGCTTCAAGATGCAAGCGAAAACGAGATATTTAATCTGATGATGCTGACTCAATATATCGATATGCTAAAGACGGTAGGCGAGAAAAACACCGTACTGATGATACCTTCAGGCCCTGGCGCTCTAGGGGATATGGCAAAGCAGATGTTGGAGTCGATAACCGCCGCAAATATGCTTGAGGGCGAAACAAAAAAAATATAAAAATACGGGTACTAAAAATGCAATACAACTCCTAAATACAAAGGAGTATAAAATGAGCAAAAACAGACCCGTAGAGATAACGCCGTCCGTGCAGTATATAGGTGCGTTTGACCAGAATATCAGGACTTTCGACATCATCATGAAGACCGCCAACGGTACTTCG
>Ga0066601_10001025_pt1 | contig 10164 bp, 8 predicted proteins | sample Medcelwee11metaG_FD_59487 | JGI IMG/M metagenome (GOLD analysis project Ga0066601, IMG submission 59487) | Freshwater pond sediment microbial communities from the University of Edinburgh, under environmental carbon perturbations - Medium... | ecosystem: Environmental > Aquatic > Freshwater >... | reverse complement strand
CTACAGTTTTCAAAAGAGGTGGGCGATAAGTATCCGCAGATAGTGCAAAACGAGATGCAAATATTTTATAGCGAAAAACTAAATATGTCGGAGCGGATAAATAGCGTTATGCAAAAAGCCGAGCAGAGAAGATATGAGCTAAAAGATTTGGAGATAAAACAAAAAAATCTTTCTTTGGAACTAGATATGGCCAAAGAAAATGCCTATATAGCAGAGCAGTTAATGAAATCCGGTGCAGGCTCAAGAAAAGAGTATCTCTCGGAGATGGCAAAAAAACAAAATCTTATCACACAGATAGATGAGGTAAAAAACCAGATTCCGGTAGTGCAGGGTAAATACAAAGAGGCGTCTTTTGAGCTAGGCTCCGCAAAATCGGAGATACAGTCCAAGCTGCTAAACGAGCTAAAAGATGTAAGGCTCAAAATAAGCCAGCTTTCGCAACAAAGTCTTGCAAGTACCGACAGGACAAAGAGACTCTTAATAGCTTCTCCCGTTAACGGTACGGTTAACAAACTCTATTTTCATACTATAGGCGGCGCCATCAAGCCCGGTGATAAGGTGGCGGAAGTCACCCCTCTCGAAGACGGGTTAATGATAGAGGCAAATATAAAGGCCTCCGACAGGGGTCGAATATGGATTGGGCAAAAAGCAAATATTGAGATAACCGCCTATGACTACGCAAGATACGGAAGGATAGACGGGCAGCTTATGTCTATAAGTCCGGATAGTTCGGCTACGCAAAAAGGAGAGATTTTTTATGCGGTAAAAGTAAAAGCGGCAAAAGACAATCTTGGACCGAATCTACCGATAATGCCTGGTATGGAAGCAAATGTAAATATTATTACCGGCAAAAGAACCGTTTTGGGATATATCTTTTTGCCTATCAAGAGAATCGGGCAGAATGCAATGCTGGAGCCCTGATATAAAGGGCGTTTTGCTTATAATTAAAATAAAAGGAAGGATTTTTGGATGTTTGGTACGATACTAAAGTTTCAAGCTTTACTGGACAAGCTCAAAAAAAATAAAGCTCTCTGGTTTAGCACGCTGACGGCTCTGTCTATCGTCGGCATTATCGGTACGCTGTATTACCTAAACTCCATGACCACAAGAGCAGCCAGAAATCTATATGAAGCTACAAATGCAAGTTATTTTTATGATCTAGATAAAAAAGTGGCAGACTCTACGCAAAAGCTTATGGTAGCCGGAGCTTTGAGTGCGCAAAATCCGGCGGCGGTTGCGGCGCTTGGAGCCGCGACGAATACGCCCGCAATGACGGCATTTGTAAAAAAATTAAGCGAAGAGCTCGGTGTAATAAGTAAAGGCGAAGTTGTCGTAGATTTTTACTCTAAAGATCTTAGAAAAATAGCATCATCATTGGAGGGGCAGGCAATAAATCCTCTGCCTTACGATTCAAAAATACTTCAAAAAGTTGTAGCCACAAATGAGTCGGTATCTGGCGTGGAGTATAAGGACGGACATGTATATTTAACCGCTGCATACCCAATAGGTGCCGGGGTTTTAGAGATTAAGAAAAATACGGATTTTCTATTCGATATATATGAGACGAACGGTAAGATATTTCAAGTTTTGCTTGATAAAGACTTTTTGGACATGAAAAAGCTTCAGGAGTTTAGAAATCAGCCCATAGGCAAGTTTGAGATTAGCGTACAGGCAAGAACGGACGGTGAGTTTTTGCAAAAAAATGCAGAACTTGATTTTATTAAGGTGATAGAGCAAAAATATGTGCTTACCGATGAGTATTTCGTTCTCGCAAAACCTATTTTGAATCCGGATGGAAAAAAAATAGGTATGTTTGTTATTGCTGAACGAATTATGCAGGATAACGGCTTGCCGAAAATGGTAAAAGGTATTTCAAGTGGTCTTACTACCGCCGCACTTGGACTTGTTGTGGCGCTATTGGTGCTAATGATATAGACAAAACCGCTTTTATTGGCGGGTTTTGTTAACTTCTAAATCTTTACTCTTTGCAAGATTTAAAATATTGTTTAGAGCTTTGATGCTGAAATAACCGAGCGTTTGCGGTTTTATCTCTTTTTGCGGATTTGTCGCCACATAAGAAATTGACTCTATCTTTTCAAATGATTTGAGAGAGTTTATATTGATTAACAGATTTGAAAAAGGCTCCAACGGATGATCGGAGGGTAAAACCCTAAAGTCGGTTACTTTCGTAGAATTTTTCTCATTGACTGTTATATTAAAATCTCTTGCGTCTACTAAAAACTGTTTTTCATACTGCATCCAGACGATTTTGTCCATATATATAAATCTATGGTCTGAAATCATGGCATCGTCATAGCTATAACAAACTTTTTTTTCATAGCTTTGTTGAACCTTTGGAGTATAGCAGTCATTTTTATACGAACAGCCGCTTACGAATAATGAACAAAATAGTGTGGCTAAAAAACTATTTTTAGCTTTTTGTGAATTCATTTCTTATTTCCAAGGTTTTATTTTATGGGGCCGATGCCGTATTCTAAAGGAATTTTGTTTAAAATAGTTAAAAATAAGTAATCGTGTATTTTTTAAGGATGATATATAGCCGATGAAGAGAATTAAAGTCCTAAAAGCATATTTTGTTACATGGTTGTTTATCTTTTATATAGTCTATGCGAATGCCGAGCTTCTCGGTACATTTTTTATGGCAACCGTCATATTCAGCTCCGCAATCGTCGGTCTGCTTGCCGTAGGTACGCTGTATCAGGTGATTAGCGGTTACGGCATAGTAATGCTCGGCGGTACTTTCGGAGCGCTTGCCTATAAAAGAACGGGGTATGAATTTTATCTTCGTAGTATAGACTCCATTCTTCCGGCAAATATCGCCCACATGCTACAGACCAGAAAAAGCCAGCAGCAGATGCTCTTTACTCAAGAAGAGTCCAGAAATATCATAGATTGGCTAGAGGGTAAATTCCAAAAGCAAAAAGTCTATATCAACTTCTTTATAAATACCTCTATGCTTATAGGTCTTCTCGGTACATTCGTGGGGCTTGTAGAGGCTATCGACCATATGGGTCAAATTATTCTCACGCTCAACGACACTGTAGACATCAGACAGATTATGCAGGATTTTTCTGGACCTATATCGGGTATGGCGATAGGCTTCGGCGCTTCGCTATTTGGTGTTGTGGCGGCTGTTATCCTCGGTATTAACGGATACATACTCTTTAGGTACCAAGATACGCTGATAATCGGGATAGAAGAGTGGCTAAAAGATAGAATCATCGATACGGTTCCTGAAAATATGGGTGGCTCTTCGGCGGCGACTACGAATTTGCCGGAGCAGAGAAAAAGTTTTATGGATATATTCATAGAGCAGATGAACAGTTTTACCGAGGAGATAGGTAAACTTTCCAAGTCGAGTGAAAATTCGCAGATTATGGCGGATTCACTTGTGTCTATAAAAAATGCCATAGAAAGCGACAAGGAGCTATCCAGGACAATGCTTGAAGGTCAAGAGAGATACTACTCCAGACTTGAGTCATTGCTTACGAGAGTTGCCGATTCGCAAGAGAGAGGAAGCGAGGTGGCGGTTGAGGATAGAGCCGTCTTGCAAAACATATTTGAAAACCATGCGAAATTGCTTGAGCAAAGCGCTCATTCGCTAGTCTCTCTCAATAAGAACATAGAAAGCGTGGATAGGAAAATAGAGGGCGAACATAAGAGCATAGAGTCTTTGGTTGACCTGAACGAAAGAAACAGGAAAGACAAAGAAAAAATGCACGCCGAGTTTGTTGATGCGCTAGAAAAGGTTGATCTAAGCGTAAATAAAGAGATGCAGGTAATCAATAATTTTGCGACTTCGCAGGATAGTTTGGGGCACAAACTCGTCTCGGCAATACAGTCAATAGCCGCAACGCTAAACGAGATAGACAACAGAATGGCAAAAGATGCGACTGCCGTAGGCGAAATATCATCAACGCAAAAAATGGGCATTAATGAGCTTTCGGCAATAAGAGAAGAGCTGGGCGGGGCACTATCGCTAGTAGAAAACGGAATCAGAAGCCAAACCAATATCTTGAAAACATTCGCAAAGTCGGAAGAGGAAGAGGGTAAAAAACAAAACCAAAATCAGGCAAAAATGATTGAGCTTTTAAGAGATGTTGGACAGCTTGGTAAGTCGGTTAAGACTTTTGACTCTATGTCGTCGAAATTATCCGGGATTGAAGGGCTTGTCTCAAAATATTCAGAAGAGCGAAAAAATTCTGATCTTGCAGATAAAGAAAATAGGGACGGACATAATAAAGCTATCATCTTAGAGCTTGGTTCAAAAATAGAAGACGCTCAGAGTGAGATAAAAACTATGAACGAGTCTATAAAAAATATAGAAAATATGTTGAGTAAACTTTCGACTGAAGGTATCTCTGGAATACAAAGCGGCGGTAGCGGCGGCGGAGAATCCAAAAAAGGGTTTTTCGGTTCATTATTTACAAAAAACTAGCAGAGCAAGGAACTAAATGGCAGGCGGCGGCGATAACGGAGAGATGAATCCATTTATAGCGTATGTGGATCTATTCTCATCGGTTATTCTGGTTTTACTTTTGTTTGTTTTGATTATGTTTGTAAATGTCGGTTATTATATGCAGTTTAACGCAAAAGTAGAGGACAACCAGACTGTCGTTGCCTCTGAAGAAGCAAAGAAAAAAGAAGAAAAAACGGAAGATAAGAAAGAGTATAGGAAAGAAGAGACGATAGTCGTAAAAGAAGAAAAGAGCAAAGAGCCGGCGGCTGAGCAAACAGGGGAAATTGAAAGCAATACGATTAGCAAAAAAAGTCAAACATATGCCGCAGCCGATTTTATAGAAGCGGATATGGTTATAGCTTTTAAAAACAACGAATATTTTTTGAGCAAAGATATTGTAAGGCAAACTGCGGATGTTATGCAAAGAACCTTGAAGGCTAAACCGTCTACCGTATTTTTAGTCTCTATCGGGGATTCAAAAAAAATCATCAGCTCCACGCAAACAAAGCAAGTCTCGCTCGGTAGGATTTTGAGTTTTAAAAATAATTTAGATGCCATTCCCGAATTAAAAGGCAGAGTAAAAGTGAACTATAAGCCAACGGAACGCTTAAGTTATGAATTTGGATATATTAAAATAGATAGCAAGTGAGATTACGGTGATAAAATTTAACTCTTTTAAAAATATTTTATTTTTCGTTTTTGCCGCTATCGGTACGCTTTCTTTTGCGGCAGATGAAGCTGTAGACTCTAATCTATCGGCTATGTCTCCCATAAAAATAGAGCTAATTAAAAGTGATAGCAACGAGAGCGATAAAAATATTACGGCTTTAAAAGATAGCAACAAGACTATAGTATTTGAAAATAAGGCAACACTCAAAGAGGCTATTGAGACCGCCATCGCATTAAACTATAAAATTAAGCAGGCAAAAGAGAGGGTATTGCAGTCCAAATACTCTACCAGAGAAGCGTTTGCCGACTTCTTGCCGCAACTAACCGTATCCGCCACATCTACAAGAAAAGGCTCAAAGGGGTATGAGACCCAAGAGTATAAGCAGATACAAGGCGATGCGACAATGACTTACAACCTGTTTTCGTCAGGTATGCACACCGCTACGGTTCAAAAATCACAGATAACCCAAAAAGAGCAAGAAGAGCGTTTGCGGGGCGTGCTTGAAGAAGAGATGCTAAAAGTCATAGACGCTTATTTTAGCGTGGTATACGGAAAGCTGTCTATAGAAGCAAACAAAAACAACTTCGACAAGTTGCTTCAAATACTTGAAATAGTGAAAATAAAAAAAGAGTTTGGGGCGGCAACATCGGGGGATGAGGGCTCTATTATGGCGAGCGTCTCAAATGCAAAAACAGCCCTTATCAATACCGAATCCGCATATAACAACTCAAAAGATTATTACGAGTTTTTGACTAGCACAAAAACAGAACTGCTCTTTCCGTATGAAACGGATGTCGATGTAAAACTGAAATCTTTTGATGATATGTTTGATGAAATTAGAGAAAAAAATACGGATATATCTCTTTTAAAAACACAAATAAAAGGTAAGCAAAAAGAGGTATTTATAGCCAAAGCTACAGATATGCCAAAGCTTGATTTTACGCTTACCAATACTAGAAAATATAGAAACGACTATTTTGACTCTACCCAGCAAGGAAACAACAGGGATGCTACGGCAGAGTTTGTATTGAGCTATAATCTATATACGGGTGGAAGAACGGAGGCGAAAGCAGCTAGGCTTTTAAGTGAAGTATCCGGACTGATTTTTAATCTAGAATATACAACAAAAGACACAAAATGGAACTCGCAAAAACTGTTTAACTCCGTACAAACAAACTCAAGAGCGCTAGAGTCTTTGAATGCGGAGATAAATGCGAGTAAGAAAATGGCGGACGCGTATTGGGAGAAATTTAGGTTATCCAGTCAAGATTTGGTGACCTTGCTGCAAGCTCAAAGACAAGTAAATACGGCAGAGTTGGAGAAATTAAAAAGTGAAAAAACAAGATCTGTGGATTATTTTAATTTGCTTGCAAAAAGTGGTAAACTGCTAGAGTATTTTGGACTTTAATTTTTAAAAAACGGGAGAGCGGTCATGAAGATATTTGCGGGACTATCTATAATATTTTGCTATTCAATATCGTTTCTTTATGCCGATACCAATCGCTCCAAAAGCGAGCCTACGGATATAAAGCAAAAAGCGCTATTTAAGGGCAAAGCTTACTACGACAAAAGAATTCAAAAAAAATATGAAGCGAGCCAGCGGGAAAAAAATAGGACAACACTGCAAGAGAAAAAGCCTCTACCAAGACGGCAAGACGGTAGCGTGGATACTTATAGATTTTTGAATGAGAATAGAAGATAATTAACATCTCGCAAGGCTTGACCGATGGATTATAAAAAGGCTTTACAGGAAAGCAGGTCAAAGTTGACTATCAAAAGCGCTTTATCGCATCTGTCTGATATTGGCTACTGTGAGTCTAGTATTTGTGAACGCCTCGGACTTGACGAAATCACGGATATTACATGGCGGGCTATACCTATCTACCGCAAAGAGCGGCTAATCGCCCGTGATGCTCTTGACCTGGCTATCGATATTTTTTTGCTACAGGGTGTTGTTTCTACAAAAGAGTTTGATTTGTTGTTTGACTCACATATGCAAGAGGCTCTTGTGCAGTGCGGTATCATATCAATCGAAGCGGATAGATGCAGGGCAAATATATCTTGTTATCCGGTTGGCGATAGTTTTATTTTTTCAGACCACGCATGGCCGAAGCTTCCACATCCGGGGTGCCTTAGCGTGCCGCATGAGCAGGTGATGTATATCGGCACGGATAGCCGTTGGCTTGTGCATGCTACCGTGCGAAGAGATTTTGATTCGGCTCTGGATTTGTGCACAGGTTCCGGTATCCACGCTGTTTTTGCCGCCAAACATGCCAATCGGGTAGTTGCGATAGACATAAACCCAAGAGCGGTTCAATGTACCGCTTTTAACGCCTCCGTAATCGACACAGCAAATGTAGAGGCACTACTAGGTGACCTTTATGAACCTATCGGTGAAGAGCGGTTTGAATTAATTACCGCAAATCCTCCATTTGTTCCATCCCCTGTTGATGCGCTTGGATACAGAGACGGTGGGCGAGACGGCGAGAGTGTACAGCGGAGGATTATTGAGGGGCTACCGTATCATCTTGCAATGGGCGGCATTGCGCAAATCGTTACCGAATTTGGCGAACGGGAGGATGAGTCGCTTTTGGATAGGTTGCGAGGATGGCTAAAAGGAGCGCCTATGGATATTCTCATTCTTCGCCTAAGGTCGCATAGCGCCGCCAATTACGCAATATCGCATGCCGATGGAGACGATACTTATGAGGCGTTTTTGAATAGCGTAGATGATTGGGCTACCAATCTAAGAGCGCAAGGTTATACCCAAATATCATCCGTACTGGTGGCCTTCAAGTGGAGCGATTCCGCCTCCGGTGAGCCGTGGGGGCGCATAGACGATGTAGCTCCTCCGACTTGCGATATAGGCTTTGCTATTGAAGAGATTTTTGCGGTTGAGGGGCTCTGTCGTACCCCCGATTTGTTTGAGTCGCTTAAATACAAAAAGATATACAGAGTCGGTAAAATAGGCATATTGGAGGCTAGTGAACTTGGCGGGAGAGCGAGCAGGGCACAGGCTAATCTACTTGGCGCACCGCTGACAATCTCAAAATGGCTTGACCCTGATGAGCTAAATATTCTTTTGGCGTTGCAAAAACCGCTGACCCTCTCGGAGCTTGCGACTGGATTTGCGGTAAAAGAGGAGATGCTTTTTGACAAAGTTTGTTTGCTGATAAGAAGCGGACTTCTTAATGTCGCATAAAAATAGTATAAAAAAGCATTAGAAATTTTACAAAAGGGAACGATAGATGACAATTAGTGAATTTGCGGGGAAAATAGCTCCAAAAGAGCTTTTGGTCAATATCCCGGCTCTTATATCTTCTTATTACGCACTAAAATGCGATGTTTCAAACCCCGTCGAGCGGGTTAGTTTCGGTACATCGGGGCATCGGGGCAGTAGTCTCAAAAAAAGCTTTAACGAAGAGCATGTGCTTGCCATTTCGCAAGCTATTTGCGATTATAGAAAAAGCGTCGGCATCGACGGCGTACTGTTTATCGGAATGGATACGCACGCCTTGTCTCGCTCAGCACAGATAAGTGCGATAGAGGTCTTCGCCGCAAACGGGGTAGAGGTGCGCATAGCCATGGATAACGGCTACACGCCGACCCCTGTAATATCCCACGCGATTCTTGCCCACAACAAAGGTCGCTCTTCGCACCTTGCCGACGGCGTGGTTATCACTCCCTCACACAATCCACCCGCTGACGGCGGATTCAAATACAATCCGACAAGTGGAGGTCCGGCAGGTCCTGAAATAACGGATGTAATCCAAAAAAGAGCAAATGAGCTGATAGTAAACGGACTCAAAGATGTAAAAAGAGTCGGATATGAAAAGGCGTTAAAAGAGCCGAATGTAAAGGAGTATGACTATATCACCCCGTATATATCCGACCTGAGAAATGTCGTAGATATGGAAGCTATCGCAAAAAGCGGGCTCAAGATGGGTGTGGATCCGATGGGCGGCTCCGGGCTGGCGTATTGGGAGCCTATGGCACAGATGTACGGACTCGATATTGAGATAGTCAATCGCCATGCCGACCCGACTTTTTCGTTTATGAGCGTCGATAGAGACGGAGAGATAAGGATGGATTGCTCCTCGCCGTATGCTATGGCGGGGCTAATCGGGCTAAAAGATAGGTTTGACATAGCTTTCGGCAACGACCCAGACTACGATAGGCACGGCATAGTGACAAAAAGCATGGGGCTTATGAACCCAAACCACTATCTCTCTGCCGCCATCAACTATCTTTTCCAAAACCGTTCAGGCTGGAGAGCGGACGCCGCCATCGGTAAGACACTTGTGTCAAGCTCTATGATAGACAGAGTAGCCGAGGGGCTAGGTAGAAAGCTGTGCGAAGTTCCCGTAGGTTTTAAATGGTTTGTAGACGGGCTTGTGGACGGCTCATTCGGTTTTGGTGGAGAGGAGAGTGCAGGGGCGTCGTTTTTGAGATTTGACGGTTCGGTGTGGACGACAGATAAAGACGGCATCATCTTAAATCTGCTAGCGGCCGAGATAACGGCCAAGAGCGGCAAAGACCCGAGTATGCACTATAAAGAGTTAGAGGATAGATATGGCTCGCCGATATATGAGCGAATGGACGCAAAAGCCACTCCCGAGCAAAAAGCAAAACTAAAAAAACTAAGCCCGCAGGCAGTCCCCGCTACAATGCTTGCAGGCGAAGAGATAACCGCCAAGCTAACGGCTGCACCGTGCAATAACGAACCGATCGGCGGACTCAAAGTAACTACTAAAAACGGTTGGTTTGCCGTTAGACCCTCCGGAACGGAAGATGTCTACAAGATATATGCGGAGAGTTTTAAGGGTGCAGAGCATCTGGCGCTCATACAAGAAGAGGCTCAGAAAATAGTTTCAGAGGTTATCGGCTAACAAAAAAACCAAACAGGGACAAGCCCATGTCAAATCTACCGATATATTACGACTACTCTACATTCGGCGAAGTGGATTCGTACCACTTCAAAGAGGGCTCTCACTACAAACTCTATAATAAGCTA
>Ga0066601_10001024_pt1 | contig 10171 bp, 10 predicted proteins | sample Medcelwee11metaG_FD_59487 | JGI IMG/M metagenome (GOLD analysis project Ga0066601, IMG submission 59487) | Freshwater pond sediment microbial communities from the University of Edinburgh, under environmental carbon perturbations - Medium... | ecosystem: Environmental > Aquatic > Freshwater >... | reverse complement strand
CGCGCCTTTCTCGTCGATCCCACCCACGAGGCAGACGTCCGACGATGCGCCGGACCCTCGCTGCGGACATTGCAGCTCGCGCGAGCGGTAGCGGCTGCGCCATCGTCTCGGGCCGTGCCGGCGGTGATCGCCCAGATTCACGCGGAGGCTGCCATCCTTGCCTCGCCGCGGACCTTCTCGGCGAGTGGGCTGCTCTCCGACGGCGCTTGCGGTGCGATGCTCGGAGAGACCTACCTGATGGAATACCTGTTCGAGTTGGGCGGGCTCGCGTCAGGGTTGGCCGATGCGCCCGAGGCGTTGCGCGCCCGCGCGCTCGTCGTGTCCTACGCCGTCGAGCGCGGTGCGGCGAAGGAGGTCGTTCGCGACGGGCACTCGTATCTTCAGACGTCGGGACCGGAGCCGTGGGCCCGGGCCATGGGGGACCTTCGGGACGAGACAAGGGCGATCCTGGACCAGGGGGACGGGGCTCGTGCGGGTAAGCTGCTGGCGCGCCAGGACGTAGCGTCCGGGGAGCGGTGGGCGCGCGGTGCGCGGGGGCGCTTGCAGTCCCTGGGGCTGCCGCGCGTGATCGTGTGGCAGCCTCCTTTGCTCCAGCCCATTCGGAGCGAGGAGGGAAAGGTGGAGGACGTGACGTTGGAGGAGGGTCTCTCCTGGATCGAGGCGTCGCTTCTCATGGCAGGCAGGGCGAAGGGGGAGGACTGAGCACACGGGCGCTGCGACATGCGGGCGATGCAACGAAGCACGATGAGGACGGACGGAGGCGTGATACCCTGCGTCTTGCCCTCAGCCTTGACCCACCCCCATGAAGTTCCCTGGCCGTCGCAAGAACACCCACTTCTTTCCCGTGAAGGCTCGTGACCCGCTGCTCAACCGGGCGGGGATCGAAACCTTCGCACACCGCACGCATGTGGTGGGCATCGACCAGACGCTGGTCGACATCGAGGCCTGCGTCTCCGATGACTTTCTCGATCGCCACGGGCTGAGCAAGGGACATTCCCTCGTGGTCGAGTCGGACCGCGCCGAGGCGATTTACGCCGAGATCTCTTCGCGCAAGCTCATCGTGCAGGAGCACGCGGGCGGCACCGTCGGCAACACGCTGCACAACTACTCCGTGCTCGCCGATGACAACTCGATCCTGCTCGGTGTGATGAGCGAATGCATCCATGTGGGCACGTCGGGTTACCGGTACCTGTGCAACACGTCGAGCCGGGTGAACCTGAACCACCTGCAGCCGGTGGACGGTCCCATCGGCCGGTGCTTCGCGTTGATCACACCGGACCACGAGCGCACCTTCGCGATCAGCGAGGGGGCCATGAACCAGCTGCGTCCTGAGAGCATCCCGCGGGGGGCGTTCGAGCATGCGTCGGCGCTGGTGCTCACTGCCTACTTGATGCGCTGCAAGCCGGGAGACCCGATGCCGGAGGCGGCGCTGCAGGCGATCGCGTATGCGAAGGAAGCGGGGGTGCCCGTGGTGCTCACGCTGGGAACGAAGCACGTGATCGCGGAGCGTCCCGCGTTCTGGAAGTCGTTTATCCGAGACCACGTGAGCTTCGTGGCGATGAACGAGGAGGAGGGAAAGGCGCTGACCGGTCACGAGGACCCGCTGCTCGCCTGTGCCGCGGTGCTCGACCTCGCGGACATGGTGCTTTGCACGGCGGGGCCGGACGGCCTGTACATGGCGGGCCACGTGGACGAATCCGCGAAACGCGAAACGAGGTACCCGCTGCTGCCGGGCGCGATCCCCGAGTTCAACCGCCACGAGTTCAGCCGTGCCATGCTCCGCGCGCAATGCGTTTCGTCGGTGCGCGCGTACGCGTACATCGCGCCCTACATGGGGGGACCGAACCGGATCGCGAACACCAATGGGGCCGGGGATGGGGCCTTGTCCGCCGTCCTGCACGACATCGCGGCCAACCGCCACCACCGGGACAATGTCCCCAACTCGTCGAAGCACAAGTACTCCTTTCTGACGTATTCGTCACTTGCGCAGGTGTGCCGGTATGCGAACCGGGTGAGCTACGAGGTGCTGGCGCACGACTCGCCGCGGCTCACGCATGGGTTACCCGAGCGCGAAGACAGCTTGAAGGAAGAGGCGTATTGGGCGCAGTAGGAGGCGTCCCTTCCGGCTTCGTTCGAGTCTCGGGCGAATCAGGGATGAGCGAATTGCCGCGATTGGGTTCGAACCTTCGGATCGACCGTGCGCACCGATGGAGGTATAACTGTGAGTTGCGAGGTGTCGCGAACCTTCGCAGAAGAGGAAGCTCTTGATGACCGACCTTACCGCCCTGGGATTCCAGGCCTCCTGGCGCAAGCGACTGCTTGCCCTCGGCCATTTCGTTCTCGTACTTGGCATCGGTTGCGCCATGCCGCCCCCGGCGCCGGTCACGTCCCCCGTGGCTGCGGCGAGCGATGAGGGCTGCAAGGACGACAAGGACTGCAAGGGGGGGCGTGTTTGCGAGAAGGGCGCATGCGTGTCGCCCAGCGGCATGACCGCGGATGTCAAGGGGCGCATCGACGATGGCGAGGTGACGCTGGACCTGTTGCGTGCCGCGGTGAACGCCGAGGACTGCTACGAGTTCCGGGGTCTGGAGCATGCCCTGAAGCAGTTGTCCGACAGCGCCGGGTACAGGACGAAGCTCATGGCCCACCTGGTCGACAGCGACGAGAAGGCGAAGGAGCCGGTGTCGGCCTTCGGTGAGTGGCTGCTGCTGGTCGAGCGCCGGTCTCAGATCTGCAAGAGCGGTGTGGCGCGGGAGCAGTTGCTCGCGGTCTCGTCCGACACGGGCGCGTTCGTCGACGAGAAGATCGTGGACAAGGCGGTGAAGGAGACGGACTGCGCGGTGCTGTCTTCGATCAACGGGCTGGGCCTTTGGCCGTTCGAATCGCAGTTCGTGGGCGAGGTCGCGAATCGCGACTTCACCAAGGCGGAGGTGACGCGGCGGTTGTGGTTGGACACGATCGAGACGTTCACCAAGGAGTGTGGCAAGCGGCTGTCGCGCCGCGAGGTCATCGAGGTGGACGCGGTATCGGACAAGCTGCGGCGGATCGTCGGGCTGGACGACGAGCTGCTCATCGGGTTGCGGAGCAAGCTGATGGCGGCGATGGAGCAGGGGAACGCGGAGGCGGTGAGGTCCTACCTGGCCTCGGTGACGGAGCGCGAGAAGGCGCTGGATTCGCGCAATTCCGCGGCGCTCGAGGCGAAGATGAAGACGATCCAGGCGGACTTCGAGAAGGCGCGCGAGGAGGCGAAGGCGTCGGCCACCGCGTCGGCCACCGCGGCCACGCCTGCGAAGGGATCGAAGAAGTCCCAGCCGGCGGCAGCGACCCAGCCTGGTGCCAAGCCGGCGGAGCAGATCCGCGATGCGGTGGAGACCACGAAGGCGGCCGTGGAAGCCGTGGACGTGGCGCGAAGCTTGTTCGGATTCTGAACATCAATCCAATAGGGAGTCGACCGTGCGTAGTACTAGCTTGGGTCGGAGCCTCGTCGGGTCGGTCACGACCCTGTCCCTGCTCGTGTCGCAGCTGGGGACCGCGTGGGCCTGCAAGAAGGATCGCGATTGCGAGGGCGACCTCATCTGCGACGATGGGCAGTGCGTACCTCTCGGCGGGGCGGCCGGTGAGCCCGCCGAGGTGGCTACTTCCGGGGAAGCCGCGCCGGCTCCGAAGGCAGCGGACGAAGGCGTGCAGACGGGCGATTCCGTGCGCGTCGACTTTCAGCTGCCTGCCCCCGGTGAGCGGTGGTCCTTGCTGACGCAAGACGATCAGCTGGTCTGCAAGCTGCCGTGCTCGCGGTGGGTGCCGCGCAGCAGTGGGTACAAGCTGCAACTCGACGGGGACACAGGAGCCCAGGCGGTGGTGATGGTGCCCGAGAATTTGGGCTTTTCGCCCGGCAGGAGCGTCATCGCCAGGCCCAACCCGGGAGAGCCTCCTTCCGCGGTGCCCTTCGTATTCGCGGGTCTATCCCTGGGCGTGGGCATCTATGGGGAGATCGCGTTCCTCACGTGCAACAAGGACGATCCCGAGGCTCCCGTCGACGAGGAGAAGGAGTGCGGGGGCAAGCTCGCGATGTTCATCGGGGGGTTCGCCGGGGCGCTGGTCTTCGCGCTCGTGGGGGTCGCCACCATGACGCCGCCGACGCTCGACATGCGGGCGTCGGATGGTGCGCGCAAGGAGCCCTTCTTCCGGCTGGGCCCAGGATACGCGCATGCGTCCACGGGCCCCTCCGGCGTGGAGATGCTCCTCACGCCGTCGTCGTTGACTGGGGTATTCTAGGGCCTACCGTGCGTTGAGCACGGCGAGCACCCGCTTGGCTTCCGCCGCGATGGTCGCGTCGGGGTGCGAGGTGAGCGCGCCGACGGGTTGCGTGTAGTAGCGCTGGTCGCCGCAAACCCCAATGAACTCGGCGGCGCGAATCCCCGTGAGCAAGTCGCGCGGGTCCGCGGAGGACAGCAAGGAGCTCACCTTGTAGCCCTCGAGCGTGGGCATGTAGACCATGTTGAGCAGGTCGTTGAGCAGGAACCGCGCCTGCGGACCGCGTAGCTCGATCATGCGCAGGCTCGTCTGCGCGTCGAACGTGTACCGAACCTGGATCGATCCGCTCGTCCAAGCGGCGGTCCCAGGCTCCCCGGGCGCGACCTGGTTGCCCGGGCTGCCTTGGGGGTGCGCGTCGAGCGAAGCCATGGACTGGGCGATCTTGTCGAAGGTGTAGTCCGGCGCCGCCAGCGTGCGCGCGAAGTCGTCGGACTTGGTGGCGGGGATCGCGGCATCGGATGGCCCAGGGACCGCGGCTCCCGTCATCGGGGCCTGGCCGAATGCCGACCCGGAAATGGCCCCACCGGCAGGCTGCGCGAAAGGGGACCCAGGCGGTGCGCCTCCGCCGCTCGCGAACGGCGAGGTGGCGGGCACGGTCGACGCTCCCTTGCCACCAAGCGCGCGCAAGCTGCGCGGGATGAGCAGGATGCCGACGGCCAGCACGAGCGTGAGGAGGAAGTCGATCACCGTGAAGATGCCTGGCACAAGCCAGATCGGCTCCTCGGGACCTCGTCCGACCGCCCAGGACACGATCCTCATGAAGAGGAACCCGCCGAACGCGGCGCCCAGCGCGAGCCCAGCCGGCGTGGTCCGAAAACGGTAGAGCACCGCCCCGAGCACGCCTGCCGTCGCGAGAAACATGAACACCGACAGGACCGGGCTCAGCGTGGCGTACATTGCCTGGGTCGCGTCATCCATTGGCCACCTCCTTCGCCGGGCGCATGAGCAAGAATGCCACCAGCGTGCCCACGTAGCAGACGAGGGTGAACACGCGAAGAAGCAGCGAGATGACGCGCATCCCGTCGGACCCCAGGTCGGCCGCGACCAGGCTCATCACCATGTATCCGAGGCCGACCACCCAGACGCCCGCGCGGGCGAGCACGAGGAGCCAACCTCCTGCGGCGCCTTGCTTGGCCTTGGTGAGCATGAAAGCGGTGACCGCGGACGCAATGACCACGAGGAACGTGCCCAGCACGCCAACGCCGTCGAGCAACAGGAAGATCAGTCGAGATTCGTCCATGGAGACCGTATCTTTCGTCCAGGGCGCGGGGTCAAGCCGGTCGGTTCTCTGTAAGAAACGCCGCCCGGTGGGGACTGTACCCGTGTGGAAGATCAAGCGATGCTGACCGCGGTGAAGACGACCGACCAGGACGACCGGGCGACGCGCGTGTTGCGCGAGAACGCGAGAGTCCTGGACCGGATCGTCGTGAGCTACGCCCGTTCGGAGGCGGATCGTGCGGACCTTCGCCAGGACATCGCCTTCGCGTTCTGGTCCGCGCTGCCGTCGTTTCGCGGGGACTGCAGCGAACGAACCTTCCTGCTGCGTGTGGCCCACAACCGTGCGTTGACCTTTCTTTCGAAGCGAGGCGTCTTCACGGAAGACATCGATCAGCACGCCGATCAGGTCGTCGCGACCTCGGGCAAGAACCCCGCCCTCGCCTACGAGCGCAAAGAGGGCGAGAGCGCGTTGCTCGCTGCGGTGCGCGCGCTTCCGGTCCTCCACAGGCAGGTGATCACGCTGCTGCTCGAGGGGCTCTCCTACCGGGAGATCGCTTCGGTGCTCGGGATCACGGAGACCAACGTCGGCGTTCGTGCGAACCGCGCGCGGGCTGCCTTGCGTGTCCTGCTCGAGGACACCTCCGCAAGGAAGGGGTGCTGAACATGAACCATGGAGAAGACAAGAACGAAGACCGAGAGCTCGAAGCCTGGCGCGGGCAATGGCAGGCCCTCGGGAACACGGAAGACCGAGCCGAGATGCTCGTGGCGCGCGCGGCACGAGATGGCAGGCGCATGAATCGCGATGCGGTTGTGCAAGTGCTCGGGGTAGTCGTGTCGTCGGCCATCTGCTCCTGGCTGGTGGTTCGAACGGGTGGCGCCGCGCCGGTCGTAGCCGTCACGGCGATCATCTTGCTGTTTAACGGCGCATGGCTTGCCCACTACCTGACCTTGCGAGCCGGACTGTTCGCGAGCAGCGGCGAGGGCGTGGACGTGTACGTGGTGCTGACCCGCAAGCGGCTCGCCACGGAGCTTCAGTGGATGGGGTTCGCGCGACGGTGGACCTTTGTTCTTTGCGCGGTGCTGGCGCCTGCGCTGGTCTGGCTCGTGCTGGCCCGATGGGAAAGGTACGTGCAGGAGCCGTGGCGTGCGGTCGTGGGGTTCGGCGCGGCGGCGGCCATCAACGTGTTCGTGCTTTTCTGGATGGCACACAAGGCGCGCACGCTGCGAGCCGAGCAGGAGCGGTTCGAGCAGCACGTGGCCGGGATCGGTGCCTCGTAAGCGCATGCCCCAACGCTTTCTCTGCGCTCAGTGCTCGCACACTTCTTCAGGGGCAGAACTCTCCGAGCAGTAGTTCACGCCGTAGTGCACTGTGCACGGGGTGTTCTGGAACTCGTTGGGGTGAGCGCTGAATTCCTTCGTCACCTCGTCCCAGTTCGTTCCGATCCCGTTCCAACAACTACCCGACTTCGACTTTCTGCCAGGAGCCCCGCTCATCGCGATGCCGTGGTTGGCATTCTTGATCGTGTTGCCATAGACCCAACTGTTCATCGTGTCGTCGAGCAGAACGCCTACGCTCGCAGAGGCGCCGTCGACCCCTCCGGTCACGTTGAACCCCACCCAGGCGAAGTTCGTTCGGCGAAACGCGATGCCCATCCCCCCTGCCGACGCGATGAGCCGGTTGTTCTGAAGCTGGACATGGTCGATGAACCCGTCCTCCGGGTTGGTGCTCAGGCAATCCGCGGAAGCCAAGTCGAGGATGATCCGTTGAAGGACCACTGCGTCTCGCGGATCAGCAAAGGCGCTTCGTTCGTACCCGATCATCCGCAGGAACGACGCGTCGGAGATGCTGACGTACCGGCGCCCGTCTCCTGAGAATCCCAGGGCGAAACCGTACACGTAGTTCTCCGTCCACGAGGTGTTCCTCGCATGGGGCAGTCGGCCGCCGACGCTCAACCCGGCGCCGTGCGGACCCCCGAACGAGCGCAGGACCACGTTGTGACGAACGTCGATCTGGCCACCGATCAGGTGGATCCCCGCGATCGTGTCGCAGATGGCGTTGTTGAACACGGTCGAACGGGCCGCCGCGTTGCCGAGGTACTCGTGGGCCACGTTGGTGCAATACGTCGGCGTGCAGTCGGCGACGGGATGGAGTTGGACACAGTGGGCGAGGGCAGACGTGTCTCCGGGAAGGCGCAAGGTCAGGGCGTACTCACCCGCTTGGCACGCTCCGGTCGCGGGAGCGAACGAGAGGGTGGCGCACGGGTTCGTTTCGCACCCGAGGTCCTCGGGCTCGTCGGTGGTTTCCCATCCGTACTGGATTCCGGTGGCCACGTGGGCGATTCGCAGGTGGTGAAGGTCCACGGGGCCCGAACCCGCGGGAGACTCGTCGACGAGAACCCCGTGCGCACTGTGGGGTACGGTCGACGTGGGCAGGGACGTGGGGGGATCCGGGGCGTCGAGGATCGACGACATGGACAATCCCTGCGTGGGGCAATCCTCGGCCTGTGCGAGCCCAGAGATCGACGTCCCCACGAGCGTCAGGTGGTCGACCTCGGTCTTTGCTGCCGAGGTGCCGGAAACCAGGATCAACGCGAGCGCTGAGACGCCGTCGCTCGCGTGAATCACGGATGGCTTCTCTGGTTCGGCGGAACCATGGAGGGACACTCCCCGGGGGATGCGAAGGCCAACCCCGCCCGGGCGCTTCCCTTCCACTGGGATCAAGTTGCCCGCCCCTACCGAGAGCACGCCACCTTCGAGGTGCACGTCTGACGCGCCGTTCGAGGACGCCCAGTCGATTGCAGCCTGGTACCAAGGCATGCGGCCCGAATCGCCGTGGTACGCGGAGTCGTGGTCCGCGTTGGCACAGGGCAACCCAGTCGTTCGGCAGACTTGCCGTGCGCCACCCTCGGCCGGACAGAAGGACGTACGAACCGTGCCGTCACTCGTGCGGACGACAGCGCACCAGCCAGAGTCATCCGTCCCGCCATCGGGTTGCGCCTCTCGGTAGTCATCCAAGGAGAGCACTTGGCTGCAGCTTTGGAGGCTGAGGGCCGCGGCAACTGAAATCAGCGATCGTGTCGGCTGCAACACTGCTGGCAACCTATCACTCGGGTCGGTGGTTTTCCAGCCGGCCCGCTCGGCGAGTACAGGCGATTCCGTTCGCGGCGCGACGCTCGTCGTCGGTCTTTGCCACCGCCTTCTCGAGGACCCCGTGATCCAAGCTTCAGAAGGCCTGATCGAGGGAACCGTAGTACTCCACACCATCGTCCGTCGTGGACCGGGACATCACACAGCTATTGACGTTGCCTTCGATCGTCGTGATCAGACTGCCGTCCGGGGACACCTCCGCGACCATGCCGTAGTGCTGGATGTCGAACTTGATGAGGTCACCGGGCTCGGGGCGCCAGCCCGTCGGCAGACTGCCGGTCTGGTAGGCAGGCAGCGAAATCGGCGACGGCAAGGGGTGGCTTGCTTGGGAGTACACCCAGGCCACGAAGTCGTAGCACCAGAAGCCGGGCTGGTATTGCATGTACGGTCTGTCATCGGTGCCTTCACAGAATCCCTGCTCTGCCATGGCGATGGCCACCAGTTCGGCGCGTACGTCGGCCTCCAGCGGGTTGGGTTGTGCACACCCACTCTCGGGGTTCCCCTCGAAACCGTCGTCGCACTCGCAAGCACCGTTCTCGCAACTCGCGTTCGAACCGCAGGCAACTCCCGTACATGGGTCGACGGGCTCATCTTCGACACAGCTCAGGCCCAGCGCGTGGTAGCCCGTGTCGCAGGTACACTCGGCCTGTCCCCCGGTGCTCACGCATGCGCCGTAGGACCCGCAATCGACTGCCTCGCAAGGGTCCCCCGCCTCGCCCGTCTCGTCTGCTTCCACGTCGGATGGTGCGTCTGGCGTTTCGCTGTCGGCTGACGGCTGGCTGGCCGCGTCCGTCCCGCTCGCGTCGTGGCCGACGGGGTCGTCCGGATCGTCGATCTCGATCTCGTCATAGTCGAGCAGGCTCGCGCAGGCTGGGAGGGCGAAGCAGAGCGGAAGGCCCGCCAGCATGAACTCGAGCGCCCGAACGGTTTTCATAACCGTCGAGTGTACCACGCTCACGAAGCGGGCATCAGGCCGGTCGTCACGCTACCTGGGTCCGTACTGCGCCGCCTCTCCCGCCGCTTCCAGCGCGATCTCCACCTCCGACACCAGCTCGTCCGCCGCCTTACGCTCGTCGTCGGCCTTCGCCGCCGCAGCCTTCTCGTCGAGCTTGGCGTCGACGCGACGGAGCACGGCGACCACGCGCTTGCCTTCCTCCGAGCCTGGGTCGACCTTGCGCTGCTCGATCGCTTTCATCGCCGACTCGAGGGCGGGGGTGAGGGGGCCGGCCAGGATCGGGTCGGCTTGCGATGCCTTGTCGCGAACCCGTTTCGCCAGCCGTTGCAGCTCGACCTTCGCGGACCGCGACCATCGACGGTACCCCACCCACGCGACCGCGAGAGCCGCCACCACGGCCACGACGCCACCGCTGCCGATCAACACCGGCTTCATCGTCGAGGCGAAGGTCGCAACGGGCGCGTAGACGGGCGGCGCCAAGACCTCCACTTGCATGCCGCCCTTGAGCGAGGAGGTCCACTCCTTCACGGTGATCAGGCG
>Ga0066601_10001020_pt1 | contig 10199 bp, 9 predicted proteins | sample Medcelwee11metaG_FD_59487 | JGI IMG/M metagenome (GOLD analysis project Ga0066601, IMG submission 59487) | Freshwater pond sediment microbial communities from the University of Edinburgh, under environmental carbon perturbations - Medium... | ecosystem: Environmental > Aquatic > Freshwater >... | reverse complement strand
GGGTGGCCCGAACAGAAAATCGTCATCAGGTTCTGGATTGTCACCATACTGTTTTTTCTGGCCAGTCTGATGACCTTGAAACTCAGGTAAACACATTGCGGCATGGATGTAAAAGGCAAAAAAGTATCGGTAATCGGCGCCAGGCGCAGCGGCCTTGCCGCGGCGGAACTGCTTGCCGAGGCAGGAGCGACGGTGTTTGTGAGCGAACTCGGCCGGATATCGCCCGTCGAGGCGGACCGTCTTGCCGCCCGCGGGATCGCATGGGAAGCTGAGGGGCATTCGGGACGGGTCTGTGATGCCGATTTCTGTGTGGTAAGCCCGGGAATTCCCCGAACTGCAGGGGTTGTCCGGCAGGTTCTCCGGGAGGGTATACCTCTTTTCAGTGAAATCGAGGCAGCGAGCTGGTTCTGCAGCGCCAGAGTCGCCGGTATTACAGGAACGGACGGCAAGACCACAACCGCCACGCTTCTGCACAGCATAGCCGAAGCAGACGGGGCCGCAAAGGGCTACAGGGCTTTCAGTGCGGGAAACATCGGGGTGCCGTTTTCCTCGCTTGCCGCCGGGATGGCGTCGGGCGATCTTGCCGTTGTCGAATTGAGCAGCTACCAGCTTGAAGGGTGCGTGAGCTTCAGGCCGGATGTTGCCGTCATCACCAATATCACTCCGGATCATCTGGACCGTTACGACGGCGACATGGGAGCCTATGCCGCTGCGAAATACCGCATCTATGCCGCACAGGGACCCTCCGATACGCTGGTTTACAATTATGACGACCCGCTGCTCAGGGAACACTTCCATCCAGGGCGGGGCGCTTTCCCATTCCGGATCGTGCCGTTCGGCGTGGGAGAGGATGTCATCCGGAGCGGGGCATCCGAAGCCTTCTTTTTCGGGGACGGAGTGATTTCCCGCTGGAATCGGGGAACGGCGGATCAGGTCATTGCAGGCACGGAGTTCCTGAAAGGCAGTTTCCGCGGTCAGCATAATATCTACAACACCCTTGCCGCAGTCGCCGCGTCCGACGCGCTCGGCATCAGCCGGGATGCCCTTCGCACGGCGATCGCTGAGTTCCGCGGTGTCGAGCACCGGCAGGAATTCGTGCGTTGTCTGGATGGAGTGGACTGGATCAACGACTCGAAAGCCACCAATATCAATGCGCTGCTTCAGGCGCTCAACGCCGTTCCGGGCAGGATCGTACTGATAGCCGGAGGCCGCGACAAGGGAAACGATTACTCGGTTCTTGACCCTGTGGTAGGCCGGAAGGTTGCGGCGGTAATCGCCATCGGCGAGTCGAGAGAGAAAATAATCCGGGCATTTGCTGGCATAACCCCGACGGTTCAGGCCGAAAGCCTCGAGGCGGCTGTCGATCTTGCCAGGAAAACGGCTGCGCGTGGAGAAACCGTGCTCTTCTCGCCCGGCTGCGCGAGTTTCGACATGTTCGAGAATTTCGAGGAACGGGGAAGACTTTTCAAGCACTATACAGGCTTACTGGGATCATGATGACGACTATGCAAACGGGAAGTTCCGCACTGCCCGGTACTGCGGAGGCAGGCAGCGATGCGCCGCGGGGGGAGATTATTGCAGGAAAGCTGATGCTGCTGGTTGTTGCCCTCCTGATCTGTATCGGTATTGTGGTCGTCTACAGCAGCGGAGCCGGCTGGGCCGAGAACAAATATTCGAGTTCGGAATACTTTCTCTGGCGGCAGCTCTTCTTTTCGTGCATCGGCGTGGTGACCATCGCGTTTTTCGCCCGGCTCGACTACCATATTTTCCACAAGGTCAGCAAAATTTTTCTTTTCGGCAGCATTGCCCTGCTTGCGCTTCTCCTGGTACTGAAGGTTGTGGGCGTCTATTCCGGAGCCGCACGCTGGATCGGCTACGGGCCGTTGAAGTTCCAGGTTTCGGATCTGGCCAAATACGCCCTGATTTTCCATTTTTCGAGGCTCATCAGCGAAAAGCAGACGTATATCAGGGATCTGCACAACACCTATCTGCCGCTGCTCATCATTCTCATGACCGTTGTCGCCCTGATTGCCCTCGAACCGAACTTCAGCACGGCGTCGCTCATCGCGATTATCGGCTTTTTCATGATGTTTATCGGCGGGGTGCGAATCCGTTACCTGCTTGCGACCGTTTCCCTGCTGGCGCCGATCGCCGCCGTTTTTGCGCTGCTGGCGCCGTACAGGGTGGCAAGGCTGGTTTCGTTTTTCAGCGGCGATGAAAAACATATGAGCTATCAGGTGCTCCAGGCGCTTATCGGGCTGGGCAACGGCGGCCTGTTCGGCCTTGGAATCGGAGCGAGCAAGCAGCGGGAGCTCTACCTGCCGCTCTCCTACAACGACTTCGTTTTCGTGGTGATCGGCGAGGAGTACGGTTTTATCGGCGCTCTGGTGGTGCTTCTGCTCTTCGTGGCTTTTTTTGTGTGCGGCCTTATCATCGCCAAGCATGCGCCGGATAATTTCGGGAAATTCGTGGCCAGCGGCATTACCATTGCCATTGTCCTGTTCGCGTTCATCAACATTGCCGTCGCCTCCCATCTCCTTCCGACGACAGGAGTCGCCCTTCCCTTCATCAGCTATGGCGGTACGGCCCTGATTTTCAACTCGCTCGGAGTGGGAATATTGATCAGCATATCGAGGTACAGGAAGCAGCAGCTGGAGCATGAGTCCGCTCCGGAGCTTTCCGAAGGAGAGGGCCTATGAAAGTCCTGTTTGCTGGAGGAGGTACGGGCGGCCATCTCTACCCCGGGGTTGCCATGGCAGGAGAACTGCTGAAACTGGTGCCGGGAGCCGACGTGTCGTTCGCCGGCACGAAAAACGGCATCGAGGCCACCGAGATTCCCCGGCTTGGCTACCGGCTGCATCTCCTGCCGGTCAGCGGGTTGAAGCGCGGGGGCTCATTGCAGGCGATATGGGGCAACATAAAGGTGCTTGCCGACTTTGCCGGAGCCTTGCTCAACGCCTCATCGCTGATCAGAAAGGAGCGGCCCGACGTTGTTGTCGGTACGGGAGGGTTTGTGAGCGCGCCCCTGCTGCTTGCCGCAGAGCTTATGGGCTGCAGGACGCTTATCCAGGAACAGAACGCCTTTCCTGGGGTAACCACCAAGCTGCTCTCCCTGCTTGCAGGGGAGGTGCATCTGTCGTTCAGTGAGGCCAGGCAGTATATCCGGCGCCGCAAAGGGGTTTTCGTATCCGGAAATCCGGCACGCTCGTTTCCCGCTTCCGACAGGGAGTCTGCCCGGGGCCGTTTCGGCCTGAGGGAGCCGCTGCCGACCCTGCTGGTTTTCGGCGGCAGCCGCGGAGCCCGCTCCATCAACAATGCGGTGCTGAAATGGCTGGACGGGATTACCTCCCGGGCGAATCTTGTCTGGCAGACCGGCGCGCTCGATTATGAACGGGTGAGCGCACAGGTGAAGCCTTCCGGGAGAGTGTGGATAGGTCCCTACATCGAGCATATGGGCGACGCCTATTCGGCGGCGGATCTCGTGGTCTGCCGTTCCGGGGCATCAACCATAGCGGAACTTTCCAATATGGCCAGGCCATCGGTGCTTGTTCCCTATCCCTATGCGACGGGCGACCATCAGCGCTTCAATGCCAAAGCGCTTGTCGGCAGCGGAGCGGCCATGCTGATCGACGACAGTCATCTCGATACGCCGGAGGCCCGGCAGATCGTACTCGACCTCCTGCATGACACGGAGCGTCTCTCCGCAATGTCACTCTCCTGCGGCCGTCTTGCCCACCCCGATGCAGCCATTCAGCTTGCACGGCGTATCATTCAACTTGCAAACCAGTAAGCCCTATGGTCATGGAGCTCGGAAACACGAAAAAAGTACATATTGTCGGTATCGGAGGAGCAGGCATGAGCGCCATAGCGGAGCTGCTGCTCAAGTCCGGTTTCAGCGTTACCGGCTCGGATCTCCAGAGCGGAGAGGTGACCGAGAAGCTTTCCGAGCACGGCGCGGTTGTCTATCGCGGCCACAGTGCGGAGCACGTTTCGAGCTGCGATGTCGTCGTGTACTCTTCAGCCGTAAGGAAAGAGGAGAATGTGGAAATAGCCGCCGCCGAAAAGGCAGGCATTCCGGTTATCAAGCGGGACGAGATGCTTGGGGAGCTGATGCGGTACAAGTACGGCGTATGCATTTCCGGGACGCACGGCAAAACCACGACGACCGCGATGATCGCAACCATGCTCATCGAGGCGGGAGAGTCACCCACCGTCATGATCGGCGGTGTTTCCGACTATCTGAAAGGCAGTACGGTTGTCGGGGACGGCAAGTTCATGGTTATCGAGGCCGACGAGTACGACCGGGCATTTCTGAAGCTTACGCCGACCATTGCCGTCGTCAACAGCCTGGAGTCGGAGCACATGGACACCTACGGATCACTCGATGAACTGAAAAACGCCTTTGTGGCCTTTGCCGACAAGGTCCCGTTTTACGGGAGGGTGATCTGCTGTGCGGACTGGCCGGAAATAAGAAGGATCATTCCCCGTCTCAACCGCCGCTATATCACCTTCGGCATCGAGGAGCCGGCCGACGTCATGGCGACGGATATCGTCATGGACAGGAACCGGACCGTCTTTGCCGTCAATGCTTTCGGCAGCCGTTACGAGGGCGTCGAACTGCAGGTGCCCGGCAGGCACAACGTGCTCAATGCGCTTGCGGCATTCTCGACAGGCTTGGAACTGGGTATCCAGCCGGAAAAGCTCATTACCGGCCTGGGCAGGTACAGCGGCATGAGACGGCGGTTCCAGATGAAGTACGACAACGGAAAGGGCCTGATGATTGTTGATGATTATGCCCATCATCCTTCGGAAGTGAAAGCTGCGGTCAGGGCGGCAAGGAGCGGCTGGCCGGATTCACGGATCATCGCGGTTTTTCAGCCGCATCTGTTTTCAAGAACGCAGGAGTTTTCCGGGGAGTACGGCTGGGCGCTCTCCCATGCGGATACCATTTATATCGCCGATATCTATCCTTCGCGTGAAAAGATGGAAGATTTTCCCGGTATCACCGGCGAGCTTGTTGCCGAAGCGGTGCGCAAAGCCGGCGGAAAGCATGCGGAGTTCATTCCCTCCCGAAGCGAGCTCTTCGATGCCCTCCGGGAGATATGCCGAGATGGCGGCATGCTGCTTTTCATGGGAGCCGGTGATATTACGCACATGGCGACCGCTCTTGCAGGGGAGCTTCGCGGCTGATGGAGGCGATGCCAGGAACGATACCGCTAACCTTGCGGCCGGAGGCCCGGAACCTCCTGCAGGGGGCGGGTTACAGAAACAACAACTATGCCGATGTCTGAGTTGGAACATACCCCGGATTCTTCCGGCAGCAGCGGACCCGATACAAAGGGTGTCGCAGGGCGGAACCCCGGTGAGGCGGGCGGAAACTGGAAAGCCGTTCTGGTTGTCCTTCTTGCGGTTTTTGCCGGTCTGGCCGGTCTGGCTTACTACGCGTCGCGCTGGAAAAAGGAGATCGTGGTTCGCGAGGTTGTTATCGAAGGTGCGCGGATCGTCCCCGCCAGGGAGGTCTCACTGGTACTCAACGGTTTTGTCGGCAGAAATCTCCAGAAGGTCGATGCCGAAGCGATCCGCAGCAGGCTGCTGCGCATTGCCTATGTACGGGATGTTTCGGTCAGTCGCGAACTGAACGGCATCATCAGGGTCAGGGTTGTCGAAAGGGTGCCGCTTGCCAGGACGGTATTCCGAAATGCGAGGATGGTCATAGACCGCGAAGGAGTTCTTCTTCCTGCAACGCCTGCCGCAGTCGCCCGGATTCCCGGCATGATCACGGTTTTCGGCATATCCCGGACCAGGGATGCTGGCGCCGGACTGAGGAAACTGACTCCCGGTGACAGCACGCTGCTCATGGATTTGACCGAGGCCCTGAGCGAGTCGGATTATGCCGGATTGCTCATACGTCAAATTCATCTCGAAAACCGCCCGATGACCTTTTGCCGCGCGGCTGCCTCGCCGGCAAGGTTTATCGTCGGCAGTGACGGGAACTTTAAGGAAAAGTTGAAAAAATTCGAGATATTCTGGCAAAAGGTTGTCTCGAAAAAAGGGCTGGATAATTTTGATACTGTTGATCTGAGGTTCAGGGACAGAATATTTACCAGGGATTCTGTATCTCCTGAAGTTCAGCAGGAAGCTCCCCTGTGATAATCATGCAAGTTTAATTGACAATGCTCACAAGGAATATAGCAGTAGGGCTCGATATCGGTACAACCAAGGTTTGTGTTGTAGTCGCCGAAAAGGACGAGATCGGAAAACTCAACGTTCTCGGTAAAGGCCGTTCAAACTCCGACGGGCTGCAGAGGGCCACGGTCGTCAATATCAACAAGACGGTCGATGCCATCAAGACGGCCGTGGCCGATGCCGAACGGGAGTCGTCGATCCGTATAAAAGGGGTCAACGTAGGTATTTCGGGCGCTCATGTCAACTGCATTCACAGCAAGTCCGAAATCAGCGTTAATCAGACGGGCATTGTAAACGAGTCCGATGTCCGGCGTTTTCTCGACAAGGCCAAGACAAACATCAAGTATCTGGATATCGACCAGGAGATCATCCACGTCATTCCCCAGGAGTTCATTGTCGACGACCAGGACGGCGTGCTCGATCCGATAGGAATGGCGGGAACAACCATGACCGGCAGCGCCTATATCGTAGTCGGCCTCCGCACCAAAATCAGGAATATCAAGCAGTGCATCGAAAAAGCCGGTCTTGAGGCAAGCGCCCTTACCTTCGAACCGGTCGCCTCCGGCATAGCCGTCATGAAGGAGAGCGAGAAGAAGAGCGGTGTGGTCGTTGTCGATATCGGAGGGGGAACCACGGAGGTGGCGATCTACATCGACGGGGCCATACGCTATTCGGAGGTCATCAAGGTTGCCGCCAACGATGTCACACAGGATGTCGCGCACGGAGTAAAGGCGCTGCATGAAGTTGCCGAGGAGCTGAAGATAAGGCATGGATATGCCTGCAGCAAAATGCTTGGAGACGATGAGACCATTCTGATTCCCGGCATTGAAGGCCGTCCGCAGAAGTCGTTTCCGAAAAGCTCCCTGACCATGATTATTGAGGCCCGCATGATGGAGATCTTCGAACTGGTCCGGGATTCGATCAAGCGCTCGGGCTATTACGAGTATCTGAATGCGGGAGCCATCATAACCGGAGGGGGGGCGCTGCTGCCCGGCACCGAGGATCTTGCCCGGGACGTCCTCGGGCTCGACGTCCGAATCGGTTACCCCGAAGGGGTTTCCGGCGGCATCAAGGGGTCGGTAAACAATCCCATGTATGCCACCGTCATGGGACTTGTGGCGCACTCACTGCAGAACAGCATGTTCGAGGAGCGGCAGATCACCCCTATCGTCATGGAGCCCGCGGTATCGCTTGAGGGCGAGCTGCCGCGCGAAAAGGAAAAGCCTGCTGAAAAAGGCAAGGCTCCCGTCACTCCTGAAGGAAACAAGATCGTCGACCGGTTGAAAAAATTCTGGGAACAATTGTAATGGCGCCCATTCTGGCGCCGGATTAAACTTTTGGGAAGAAAACAATGGCATTTGAACTGGATCCGGGACTCTTCGACAGCGATCAGGGGAAAGGGGTTACCATCAGGATTGTCGGTGTTGGCGGTTGCGGCGGCAATGCCGTGAACAACATGATCGACCGCAAGATCAGCGGGGCTGAATATATCGTTTTCAATACCGACAGGCAGGCGCTCCTGAATTCACAGGCGCCGATACGGGTGCAGATCGGCAAGAAAGCCACCAACGGGCTCGGGGCGGGCGCCGATCCTTCGAAAGGGCGCCAGGCCGCCGAAGACGACCGGGACATCATTGCCGCCCAGCTGAAGGGCGCCGATCTGGTCTTCATTGCCGCCGGCATGGGAAAAGGCACGGGAACGGGAGCCGCTCCGGTTATCGCATCCATCGCAAGGAACATGGGCATTCTCACCATTGGCGTCGTGACCAGACCGTTCAATTTCGAGGGGCAGGTCAAGGCGCGCATCGCCGATGGTGGAATCAACGAGCTTCGCAAATTCATCGATACCCTTATTGTCGTCGAAAACGAAACCATTCTCAGTATTGCCGAAGAGGGGGTAAGCGCGACGGAAGCCTTCAATATGGCCAACGACGTGCTCTACCGGGCGGCGAAGGGGATTGCCGATATCATTACCCGTCACGGTCACGTCAATGTGGATTTTGCCGATGTCAAGAGCATCATGTCGGGGGCCGGAGACGCCGTCATGGGTTCTGCGGCTGCCGCCGGCGAGCGGAGGGCCCTGAAGGCCGCTTCCGATGCGCTCAACAGCCCGCTGCTCGACGGGGTTTCGGTAAGGGGTGCCAAAGGGGTGCTGGTCAATATTACCGGGGAAGTCACCATGCGGGATATGACCGACGCCATGAACTACATCGAGGAGCAGGTCGGCAGTGAAGCGAAAATCATCAACGGTTATGTCGATGAGCCCCAGATTTCGGGTGAGATACGGGTGACGGTCATTGTCACCGGGTTCAAACGCAAGGATGCCATCGGAGCCGGGGACCCCGGAAAGGGCCAGCCCCCGGTATCGAGAATCAGGGACCCTCGCCAGGGGCCGCTTTCCCCGGCGCTTCGTTCAGTTGTCACAGGGCTTCCTGACCGGCAGGAGGAGGATATGAGAATTCCCACCTACATCCGACGCCAGATTTCCATACATGATCCTCTTGAGATCGGCATTAAAAACCGCCAGGCGCCTGATGCGGAGAGCGGCAATCATGCCCAGGGCGTGACGGATGAAGCGGAGGATCAGATTCAGAAAGGGCTTTCCGATCTGCCAGCCTATCTGCGCCGCAAAAACAACGGGTCCTGAGGTTCATCAGGCCCGTATTACATTATTAAAAAAAGGAGCAAGATGGGTTGTCGGATGCTTTCAGCGGAAGATGCGGTTGCAATTATACGTTCAGGAGACAGGGTTTTTCTTCATACGGCTGCTGCAACCCCGCAGCGGCTTATAGAGGCCATGGTGGCGCGGGCAGATGAGTTGAGGGCCGTCGAGATCGTGAGCCTTCACACCGAGGGCGATGCCATTTACGCAAGAGAGGAGTATCAGGAAAGTTTCAGGCTCAATGCCTTTTTCGTGGGAAAAAATGTGCGTCATGCCGTGCAGGAGGGGCTCGGCGATGCCATGCCGATTTTCCTCAGTGACGTCCCTTCGATGTTTCATAACCGGATTCTTCCCCTCGATGTTGCCCTGGTTCATGTCTCTCCTCCCGACCGGCACGGTTACTGTTCGCTCGGCGTTTCCGTCGACGCTTCGCTTGCCGCGGTTCATACTGCCCGTCAGGTCATAGCCCAGGTCAATCCCGCCATGCCGCGGACGCATGGAGAGGGGATGCTGCATGTCAGCAAGATCCACGCCATGGTCGCTGTCGACGACCCGCTTCCCGAAACGCCGAGGCACGAGCTGACGGTCGTCGAGCAGTGCATCGGGCGCAATGTGGCCTCCATTGTGGAGGACGGGGCAACCCTTCAGATGGGTATAGGCGCTATTCCCGATGCGACGCTTGCCGCTCTGGGTTCCCACCGCGATCTTGGAATTCATACCGAAATGTTCTCGGATGGCGTTGTCGATCTCATAGAAAAAGGGGTCATTACCGGAAAGGAAAAGCGAACGCACAAGGAGATTGTCGTAGCCAGCTTTCTTGTGGGTACACGCCGTCTGTTCGATTTTGTCGATGACAATCCTCTTGTGGAGATGCTGCCTTCCGACTTTGTCAACGATACCAGGGAAATCCGCAAGAATCCCAAGGTGACGGCTATCAACAGCGCCATCGAAATCGACATGAGCGGGCAGGTCTGCGCCGACTCTATCGGGCACAAGTACTTTTCAGGGGTTGGCGGACAGATGGATTTTATCAGGGGCGCGGCTCTTTCGGAAGGGGGAAAGCCGATTATCGCAATTCCTTCGACCACCAGAAACGGCAGTTCCCGGATTGTCGCGCATCTCAAGCCGGGGGCCGGAGTCGTCACCACGAGGGCGCACGTACACTATGTGGTGACCGAGTTCGGCATTGTCAACCTCCACGGGAAGAATCTTCGCCAGAGGGCGGAAGCGCTGGCAAGTATCGCGCATCCGGATTTCCGCGAGGATATATGCCGCAGTGCGCGGGATCTTTACGGTCCGAAAAGCCTCTGCTGAAAGATTCCTGCCGCCGTTGAAGGGGGCCTTCCGGAAC
>Ga0066601_10001016_pt1 | contig 10259 bp, 7 predicted proteins | sample Medcelwee11metaG_FD_59487 | JGI IMG/M metagenome (GOLD analysis project Ga0066601, IMG submission 59487) | Freshwater pond sediment microbial communities from the University of Edinburgh, under environmental carbon perturbations - Medium... | ecosystem: Environmental > Aquatic > Freshwater >... | reverse complement strand
GCCGGGAATGGCGAGTTGAGTCTTATTTTTAAAAAATTTTCTAAGGGTGTAGTCTGAGAAAATGAGTATGGCGGACGGGGAGTGTGCTCTCGCTTCTTTTGCGGTTTCAAATGACCTTTGGCTGATATTTTTTAGACTCGCATATCCGATTTGGAGCATATCCCCGTCGTTGGCGTCACCTCTCATTACCGCTTTTTTAAAGCCAAACTCCTCGATAAAAAGAGCTTTTGCGCTCTTTTGCGAGATAAGAGGAAACCTACAGGCGGCGAGTAACGGGTCTTCCGTGACGATGTCTTCGCCTAAAAGTTTTTTGTACGCCTCTAGTAGTTCAAGTCCTTCTAGCTCATACACAAATCCATGTTTTGCACTTGTCACCTGAAGTTTTTTGCTTATCGGCTTTATCTCTGAGTTTTTATAAATCTGGGCTTGCAGGTTTTTACCGCTAAATACTGCTACAACTACGCCGTTTTTTAGCTCTTTTGAGTCTAGATATATAGAGGCCTTGGAGTGTTCGGAAAATGACTTTATGCCTACTATTTTTGTGTTTAGAGAGTTTAGTGCATTGTTTAACTCTTGCGGCGGCAGGTATGAGATGGAGGAAAATACTATGGCGGCTTTTAGTTCGTCGTTTCTGTATTCCGCCAAAAAGCTATCGGTTATCTTTGAGCTTTCGCACGCGACGGCTTTGACCGTTGCTTTTTTGGTTAGTATGACGGTTATCATCACACCTTTCGAGATAAGCCTTTCGCCCATGCACCCAGCTTCTACGGGGAAGGATACGACTACTATTTTTTTGTATGACTTTTGCAAAAACTCAGAAGCTTCCAAGGCCTCTTTTTTGCATCCGTCGTCAAATGCTACGAGGGCAATAGCCGATGTATAGCTATGTTCGCCTATGCTCTCTTCGCAAAACTTCTGCAAGTGACCGATGTTTTTGTACTTGTGAGCGAGAAGCTTCATTGTTTGTATCCAAAAATTTTTGGGGTAAAATAACAACTCTTTATGACTGAAGCTTGACAAATAAAATGGAAAAAAATTGAATAATCCAAAGACCCTCGGTAAATCCGCTCTTACGATGACGCTTAGTGTCGTGTCTGTATTTGCGGCATTTACTCTTTATATTATGTATAGCGAGTATTTGCGCTTTAAAGAACCTTCGATTGAGATACTTTTTCAACTCATCATATTGGCTCTTTGCGTCGTCATCGGCGTAGGACTTTTTTGGGGATTTTTTGTCGCTAAAGTAACAAGGGAGCTTGGCGCAATATCCGTATTTTTAAAAAACCATGACACCAATCAAACGCCTCTGGATATAGAAGATTTCAAAATAGCGGAGTTTCATCAGATAGCTGAAAACATCAATGAGATGCTTGTCGAAATCAAGGAGAAAAATAGAGAGCTAAAGGAGCTAAACGAAAATTTGGAGCACTCCGTAGAGGTAAAAACAAAGGTGCTTGCCAAAAAAAACGAAGAGCTTAGCCTTGCCAAAAAACAGATAGAAAAGGTGCTTGCGTCAAGGGATAAATTCATCAAAGACTCTATCCATGAGATAAATACGCCGCTCGCCGTCATACAGGCAAATATAGAGCTGATGCGGCTAACGGGGCAGGATAGCCGCCATCTTGTGAAGATAGAAGCCGCCTCAAAGATAGTGACGAATATCTATGAAGACCTTAGCTACTTCATCAAAAAAGACAGGTTCAAAGTCAAAAAAGAGGTACTCAATCTTACGCAGTTTTTGTCGGAGAGGGTGGAGTATTTCAAAGAGGCGGTCGAGGGCGCAAACCTGAAAATGAGTTTTGAGGGTTCGGAGCAGCTATTTATCTCTTTTGATGTGACGCAGCTTGTGAGGATGGTTGACAACAATATTTTTAACGCCGTGAAGTATTCAAAAGAGGGTGGAGAGATAAAAGTATCGGTATTTACGGACACAAAAGGTAAGATAATATTTGAGATAGTAAACGAAGCGCTCTATAGACCCGATATGCAGATAGTATTTAATAGATTTTACAGAGGCTCGGACGCTAGGGGTGGTTTTGGAATAGGGCTTAGTCTCGTCTACCAGATAGCCGTCCAAAATGGGGTCGGCATCTGTTGCGCCGCCTTGGAAGACGGACGGGTATGGTTTGCGTATGCGTTTAAGGATTATTTTGAAGATGCGTTTAGTTCACACGGGTTTTAGGAGATACGATGAAAATTTTGTTGCTTGAGGATGAGGCGATGCTTCGAAGCTCTATAAAGGAGTTTTTGGAGGCGCGCGGGAGCGATGTGGATGATTTTTTTGACGGGGCGCAGGCTCTGGCGGCTTTACGGGATAGCATATATGATGTACTGGTCGTAGACATCAATGTGCCGACGCTAAACGGCTATGAGTTACTGGATGAAGTGAGGCAAAAAGACAAAAACCTACCCGTGATATTTATCACCGCAATGACGGACATCGATGATATAACGAAAGCGTATAATCTAGGCTGTTCCGATTATCTGAAGAAGCCCTTTAAATTAGAGGAGTTGTGGCTGAGAATCAGTCAGATATTCAAGCTTATGGAGGGGAAGAATTCAAACATTTTGATACTAAGCCCGAAATACCGCTACGATAAGAAACACAAGGCGCTTTATTACGAGAACAAGGAACAGGCGCTTAGTCGTAAACATCTGCATATAATCGACCTTTTAGCGTCCAACACGAATTTTACTTTTGACTTTGACGCCTTTCGCCGTAGGGTTTGGGAGCGTGACGATATCGACGATGCTACGATACGCACGGAAATCAACCGTCTTCGTAAGCTTTTAAAAGAAGATTTGATCATAAATGCAAAAGGACTCGGCTACAAACTCGAAAAAAGACAATAGTGTTACGAAAATACACTACAAAAATGTAAATTTCTTCTCTTTGTTACTCTTTTTACCCCTTGCTACGGTTTTGCTATACAAAGTTTTTACAATCAATTCGTAAATCAAAACAGGAGTGTTATGGATGAAGAAAATTGTACTAAGCCTTGTAGCGGCTTCAACCGTTGCTACGGTAGGTTCTTTTGCGGCTAGCGACCTAGCTGAGGCATTCAAAGAAGGTAAAACTTCGGGTCAAGTAAGAGCTTTTTATATCAACAGAGCTTTGGATTTCCAAAACGGAGCTACAGCAGACTATACTAGAGACGGACTGGCACTTGGCGGCAAGCTTGCGTACGAAACGGCTCCACTTCACGGAATATCTGCGGGCGTTGCATTTTATACTACAAATAAGCTAGATGACGAAAGTGCGACTGCATCAAAAAACGACAAAACGCTTTTTGACGGAAACGATGACAGCTATACAATGCTTGGTCAAGCGTATTTGCAGGGTAAATTCGGCAATACGACTGTAAAAGTTGGTAGACAACAACTAGATACGCCTCTTGCGGGAAGCGATGACGCTAGAATGATTCCAAACCTATTTGAAGCTGCGGTTGTTATTAATAGCGACATCAAAGATACGACTCTTATCGGCGCATATGTAAGCAAAATAGCATACGGTTCGTTTGCCAATGCATACGGCGGCGGCGAACTTGCTCTTGTGAGCGGTTACGGTAATAGAACTGACTATAAAAACACTACATTCCAAAATATGGGCAAAGCGGCTCTTGGCGATACGGCTCAAAACTCAGGCGTGACTGCGGCTGCGGTAATCTACAAAGGTATACCGGGGCTAACTCTTCAAGTTTGGGACTACTATGCGGCAGAGATACTAAATGCGGTATACGCTCAAGCGGATTACAGCTGGAAATGCCTGCTAAATCCTGCGGCTACTATGACTGGTTCTGTGCAGTACATCAAAGAGAGCGATATGCACGATACGCTAAATCTCTCTTCGGCTCCATATTACGCGGTTCAACTTGGCATGAAAGCGGGAAGTTTTAATGCATCTGCGGCTTACTCTGCAACTGGTAAAAACAGCAGCTCGTCATTTGGCGGAAGCGTACTTACTCCATGGGGCGGTATGCCGGCGTTTACGCAAGGTATGGTTACTAGACATCAGTTTTTTACAGATACGACAGCGTACAAACTTTCAGCGGGTTACAACCTAAAAAGCCTAGTCGGTCAAGATATAACTGCTTCCGCTTACTACACATCGTTTAAAGTAGGAACGGACAATACTTACACGGCAAAAGTAACAACAAGTGAGCCGGGCTTTGACATCATATATAACAACGCAGGTATCAAAAACCTTCAACTAAGACTCAGAGGCAACTTCCCTGACGACTTTAGAAAGAACTCTGCAACGGGTGAAACAACAAGTTGGAACGAGTACAGAGTCATCGCCAACTATAACTTTTAAGGAAGATGGATGAAAGCAAATATCGTAGAGATAGTAAAAAACAGTCCCAGCTACCAAGAGCTTATTGCTAAAAGAACTTCTTTTAGTTTGAAGCTGGCTGCCATAATGCTTGTTATGTACTATGCATTTATTCTTGTAATAGCATTTGACAAAAAGCTTTTGGGCATATCGCTATCAGGCGGCGTAACAACGGTAGGTATTCCAATCGGTATGGGAATCATCCTATTCTCATTCATCCTTACTGGTATTTATACCAAAAGAGCAAACACTGAGTTCGATGAACTTAGCGAAAAAGTAAAAGAAGAAGTTAGAAAGGCGGGCGAATGAAAAGATTTTTGACGATACTTGCCGCTCTATCTCTTGCGGCAACTGCATTTGCTGCCGGCGGTGTTGACGGGGCGGTAGAAAAACAGGCTCTAAATGTTAATGCAATTGTAATGTTCCTTATTTTCGTCGGCGCAACTCTCGGTATTACATACTGGGCTGCTAAAAAGACGAAAACGGCAAAAGATTTTTACGCTGCGGGCGGCGGAATCACGGGTAAACAAAACGGTCTTGCGATAGCTGGGGATTATATGTCGGCGGCATCGTTTCTTGGTATTTCAGGTCTTGTTTACACGAGCGGATTTGACGGTCTTATCTATTCGATAGGCTTTTTGGTCGGTTGGCCGATTATCCTATTTCTTATAGCTGAGCCTCTTAGAAATCTAGGTAAATATACATTTGCGGATGTCGCTTCTTTCAGACTTAGACAAACGGATATTAGAACGATAGCTGCAGCCGGTACGATAGTTACGGTAATTCTTTACCTTATCGCTCAAATGGTCGGTGCGGGTAAACTTATCCAACTACTATTCGGTCTTAGCTATTCGACTGCGGTTGTGCTTGTCGGTGTATTGATGATTCTTTATGTGGCGTTTGGCGGTATGCTTGCGACTACTTGGATTCAGATAATAAAAGCGGTGCTTCTGCTTTCAGGTGCGACATTCATAGCGTTTATGGTTATGCTTCACTTCGGATTTAGCTTTGAAAATATGTTCCACAGCGCAACAGAGATACATAAGTCTCATACGAAGATAATGGAACCGGGCGGACTCGTCTCAGACCCTTGGAACGCCATATCTCTAGGTCTTGCATTGATGTTCGGTACAGCTGGTCTGCCTCACATCCTTATGAGATTCTTTACGGTAAGCGATGCAAAAGAAGCTAGAAAATCAGTTTTCTACGCAACGGGTCTTATCGGATATTTCTATATCCTTACATTCATCATCGGTTTTGGCGCTATCACGCTACTAGCTATGGATCCGGCATACTTCCAAAAAGGTGTTGCGAGCATGGTTAACGGCTTTCAAACAATAGTAAGCGACACAAACGCTTCGCAAGTACTTGTAGGCGACAAAAAAGCGCTTATCGGCGGTGACAATATGACTGCTATCCACCTCTCTCGTGCGGTTGGCGGCGACTTGTTCCTAGGCTTTATATCGGCTGTTGCATTCGCAACTATCCTTGCGGTTGTATCGGGTCTTACGCTATCAGGTGCATCGGCTATCAGCCACGACCTATACGCTAGCGTAATCGGTAAAGGCAAAGTTGACGAAGCTACGGAGATGAAAGCTTCTAAAATAGCTACTCTTGTTCTAGGCGTTCTTGCAATCCTTCTAGGTATTGCATTTGAAAAACAAAATGTTGCCTTCATGGTTGGTCTTGCGTTTGCAGTTGCGGCATCGGTTAACTTCCCGATACTACTTCTTTCAATCTACTGGAGCAAGCTAACGACAAAAGGCGCTCTATGGGGCGGTACGGTAGGTCTTATATCTGCTATCGTTCTTGTTATCATGGGACCTGCGGTATGGAAAGATGCGCTTGGTAATAAAGAGGCGTTTATCAGCCTTAAAAACCCTGCCATCATCTCTATGACCCTTACATTCTTTGTGACATGGATTGTTTCAAAAATGGACAATTCAGCTAGAGGACAACAAGACAGAGAAGGGTTTGAGGCTCAATATATCAGAGCTCAAACAGGTATCGGTATCGATGGAGTCTCCGGACACTAAACACCAAAAACACGCTTTTGTGGGAGGGCTTCGGCTCTCCCTAATTTAAGAGGAACAATGAGTAGTCTTGATATAAAAACATTCATAAAAAGCATCCACCCCTTCGATGAACTAAGCCAATACGAACTAGAGAAACTATGCCAAAAAATTGACATTTTGTATCTAAGAGAGGGCGAGGAGTTTGTAAAAGCAGGAGAAGCTGCCGAATTTTTTTATATTGTGGCTAAGGGCGTGGTCAAAGAGGAGTCGGAGAGCGAGTTTTATTACGGCGTGAAAGATTTTTTTGATTTTGAGTCATTGCTTGCTGGCACATATAAAAGTTCGTTTGTAATAGCCGAAGAAGCGCTTGTATACACGGTTGCAAAAGAAGATTTTTTGGCGGCTGTACACTCTAATACCAGAATAGAAAACTACTTCTTTCTCTCCGCTACAAAAAAATTAGAGGAAAAATACAAATCATCAGATAGCTATCTTGTGCAAAAAATATCCGACATCGCATATGAGTCCCCGATATTTATAGATGAAAATGCCACTATCCACGAGGCCGTCACTCTTATGAGTGAAGAGGGAAAAACTTTTGTTCTAATAAATTGCTCGGACGGCGTCGGCATAATCACCGACTCCGACTTGCGCAAAAAAGTCCTGCTAAAAAGAGTGGATATAGACACGAGTGTAGGCGCTATCGCCACCAAAAACATCAAAACGATAGAAAAAAACGACTTTTTGTTTAACGCCTTGTTGATGATGACGAAGCACAATATCAAAAGAGTCGCCTTGAGCGAGAACGGCTCGATATGCGGCGTATTGCAGGATATTGATATTTTGGGAGCTTTTTCATCACATACGCAGTTTGTCGCCCGAAAAATAGAGCTTGCCAAGACGACAGATGAGCTAAAGGCGGCAATGGTCGACATAGACGCTTCCGTCAAAAACCTGTTAAACGAGGGCGTAAAGGTTAAGCACATTATCAAGCTTGTAAGCGAGCTGAATGTGCGAATATTCCAAAAAGCATATGAGTGGTCTTTTGCTCCACACCTAAGAGAGAATACGGCTCTTGTGATATTCGGTAGCGAGGGCAGGGGGGAACAAATCCTGCGAACCGACCAAGACAACGGTGTTATTGCGGCAGAGGGTGTGGATGAGAGTGAGCTTGTGACCTGTGCGACAGCATTTAACGATACTCTTATCGCTCTAGGTTATCCGCCGTGTGAGGGCGGCGTGATGGCGAAGACCAAAGAGTGGGGCAAAAGCCTAGAGGCTTACAAAAAAGATATATACGACATGGTCTTGAGTCCATCCGAGAAGAGCTTTTTGAATATTCCGATACTGATGGATATGAAGTTTGTGGCAGGTAACGAGGCACTAGCAGATGAGGTGCATGCGTATCTAGTAAAAAAGCTAAGCGCAAATCCTCAAGTACTCGCACGGATGGCTGGAGGCTCTCTCTCGTTTGAGACGCCGTTAGGGATGCTGGGGGGCTTCGTGCTTGACAAAAAAGAGCACAGCGGCGAGCTTGACATCAAAAAAGGCGGTATCTTCCCGATAGTAAATTCCGTCAGAGTATTGGCGTTTGAGAAAAATATCAATGCGGTCAACACCTTTGAGCGGATAAAAGAGCTTAATAATGCCGGATTTATCGACAGGGCGACGGCAGAGGAGCTTATCGAGGCGTACAACTTTTTGTTAGAAATCAGACTAAAAGAGCGACTCTATAAGATAAAAACAGGGCATGCGCCAAATAATTACATAAGTCCCGCCAGACTCTCAAAACTGGAGAGAGACCTGCTAAAGGATGTGCTAAAGACGGTAGATAAACTAAAAAAACTACTCTTTGCCCACTTCAAGCTAGGGTATCTCTCTTAATGTTCGAGAGGCTAAGAAGGGCGTATCTTAGAAGAAAGCTACAAGATGAGCGGTTTGCTTTTTTGTTTGATGAGCCTAGCTTTGATGAGTATGTGGCGTATGACTGTGAGACTACGGGGCTAAATCCGAAAAAAGATGAAATCATCTCGATAGGAGCGGTCAAAATAGTCGGCAACAAAGTCAAGGTAAGCGAAAAATTTGAGGTCATGGTAAAGCCGAGGGCGGCGGTAGCGGAAGAGAGTATCAAAATCCACCACATCCGCAACTGCGATCTTGAGGGGGCTATGGAGCCAAGAGCAGCGATAGAGGCTTTTCTTGAGTTTATAGGTAATAGACCGCTTGTGGGCTACTACCTTGAGTTTGATGTGGCGATGATAAATAAATACACAAAGGAGTTTTTGAAAACAAGTCTGCCAAACCCTCAAATAGAGGTGTCGGCAATGTATTTTGACGCAAAAAACGATGTTTTCGGGGGTAAAAATGTAGATTTGAAATTTGAATCGATAATGAGAGAACTCGACCTGCCCATGTTCGGGCAGCATAGTGCATTCTATGACGCTTTAATGACGGCGTTAATATTTGTCAAATTGAAAAAAAGCTAAACTTTTAATCTTACAATCAAGGAGAGGTTGATTTATATGGAAGAACTACACGGAATGGTTTTTAAACCAAAAAAAGAGCTTTTTAAAAGCCCTAATATAAAAAATATGTGCGAATACGAAGAACTCATGGAATGGGCTGAAAGAGACTATGAAGGTTTCTGGGCGCACCACGCTAGAGAGATGCTTGATTGGAAAAAGCCGTTTGAAAAAACGCTTGACGAATCATCCGCACCAAACTACAAATGGTTCACAGGCGGCAAGCTAAATGTAAGCGAGCAATGCCTTGACAGACACCTAGAAACTAGAAAAAACAAAGCGGCTATCATATTCGAGGGCGAACCCGGAGATAAAAGAGTTATAACCTATAGAGAGCTTTATTACGAAGTATGTAAGACTGCAAACCTACTAAAAAATAGATTTAACGTAAAAAAAGGCGACAGGGTAGTTATCTATATGCCGATGATTCCTGAAGCGGTATTTTTCATGCTTGCGTGTGCGAGAATAGGCGCTATTCACTCGGTAGTATTCGGCGGTTTCTCTGCTGAAGCTCTTAGGGATAGAATCGAAGACGCACAGGCGAAAGTAGTCGTTACAAGTGACGGCGGTTACAGAAGAGGCAAGCCATACCTGCTTAAGCCTGTTGTTGACGACGCTCTATCAAAAGGATGCAAAAGCATCGAAGCTTGCGTCATAGTTCAAAGAAATAAAGAAGAGATAACTTATGTGGCAGGAAGAGACTACATCTATAACGAACTTGTAGAGCTAGAATCTCCGAACTGCCCTGCTGAGCCGATGGATAGCGAAGACCCACTTTTCCTACTATACACATCAGGCTCAACAGGCAAACCAAAAGGCGTACAGCACTCGTCTGCGGGCTACATCCTATGGGCGCAAATGACTATGAAATGGGTATTTGATGTTCAAGAAAACGACACTTACTGGTGTACGGCGGATGTGGGCTGGATTACGGGACACACATACATCACTTACGGCCCTCTTGCGATAGGCGCGACATCGGTGATATATGAAGGCGTGCCAATCTATCCGGATGCAGGTAGATGGTGGAGAATGATAGAAGAGTACAAGGTAAACCAATTTTACACGGCTCCAACAGCTATCAGACTACTTCACAAAGTGGGTGCGGATGAGCCGAAAAAATACGACCTGACTTCTTTGAGAATTTTGGGAACAGTCGGCGAGCCAATCAATCCTGACGCATGGCTATGGTACTACAACGAAATCGGCGGCGGCAAATGCTCGATAGTCGATACATGGTGGCAAACGGAGACAGGCGGACACATGATAGCCCCACTTCCAGCGGCGACACCTGCAAAACCTGGTTCAGCTACATTCCCGCTTCCGGGCATCATGGCAAAAGTCGTAAATCCTGACGGTACGCCGGTAGCTAGGGGCAACGACGGCCTA
>Ga0066601_10001014_pt1 | contig 10273 bp, 10 predicted proteins | sample Medcelwee11metaG_FD_59487 | JGI IMG/M metagenome (GOLD analysis project Ga0066601, IMG submission 59487) | Freshwater pond sediment microbial communities from the University of Edinburgh, under environmental carbon perturbations - Medium... | ecosystem: Environmental > Aquatic > Freshwater >... | reverse complement strand
GAGAGCGCACTGTATACTTTTAAGTGACAAGGAATATGCTCTTAAAGAAATTTCAGATATGTACGGTGTTTGCAGACACGCTGTATCAACAACTTTAGTAAAAATACTTAGGGTTGGCTACTTAGTTTAGTATGTGGATGAGTATCAGTCATTAACCCATAAAAAACCGGTGTCTGCCTAACCACAGCACCGGTTTGAATTTTTTATAAATTGCAGAACCCAAAGCGTCATCCTGAGCGCAGAACGGTAAGGCTTATGGTTTAAGCGCCTTTCTCCTTTACAGGGCTGCTAAATAAACTTATACTTCACGAGACTGAAATTTTTCCAAAAATCGTATAAAAGCCTGTGGTAAGGAGAAAATAGCATGCGTTATTTTTTAGTGGGTATACTTGTTGGATTATTTACACAGGTCAATGCTGCGGATGAATTGAATATTGGGAATGTCTTTGAAAATACACCGACGGAAATCTGGATTTATTATCTGTTTATCTTTATTTTCTCAATCAGCATCGCTCTTTTTTTCTATAAGAGTATCAAAGGAAAGCGCTTAGGTAGAATAGTAGAATCAATTCTGCTCTGCATCTTGTTGATTTTGCCAATAGGCGTCCTCTTCAATGAAGATTTTCAAGTAAAATTAGATAATAATGCGATGAGTTATGAGGTTTCTATTTTTCTGACCTATTTAGCGGGCATGGGGATTGTTGCAATAGGCTATTTTATCACAAGAATTTTACTTGGTTTTTTTGGAAGTGCTGAAACCAGAGAGGAAAGGCAGGCCAATAGAGTTAAGGCTAAGATGGATGAAATTAAAACAAAAAAAGCAGAAAGAGATAATCCAAAAACTGACGGGGTGGTTTAGTGGGTTATTTCTGGCATGCGGGAGCGGCGCGACAATCGCGCCTGCAATCGCTCCCACAGTTGTTCTACAATTAGCCGCCCACTTCTCCAAGATATTCCGCAAAACCGGGATTGTTTTTCACATTGAGCAGTTTTGGGGTGTTGATTTTATCAATCTTGACGGTTTTTAAGTCGCGCAAATGGGTGGCGACCATTTCCCAGACGGGTACACCGGGGGATTTTGAACCCACAGTGGCCCAGCCTGCCACCTTGTAAGTCTTGTCGGTTTCGATTTTGGTGCCGTCATTCAAAGCCATGTCGCTGATGCGCTTGCCCATCTCTGCTGTGGGATCGCACACATAATCCAGGCCGCCGACGCGCACCATGTCTCCACCTTGTTGCCGGTAGGGGTCGGCATTGAATAGATTGTCGCAGACATCCTCTAAAATCAGATGTAGATCGCTGCCTTTCATTTCCCGCACATAGGTTTCTGGATAAGTCATGCCAGTTTGATCGAGAATGTGTTCCATGGTGATGTCTTGTCCAGGCAAGACGGTGGTGCCCCAGCGAAAACCTGGCGATAAAGAAATTTGCGCATCACCTTGAATCCGCAGGGCATCACAAATTATTTGGTCGAAAGTGCCATTGAAATTACCGCGCCGATAGAGCAATTGATCGGCGACGGCTAACTTCTCGGTGAGTTTACCCAAATAGGGGGCACGTACTTTTTCAATATACGCCAGCATTTCTGGGTCAGCGGGTAATAGGTCAGAAAAGACTGGCAGCAAATGGTATTTATAGGCGGTGACTTTGCCGCTTTTCACTTCAAAGTCTAAGACACCGACAAATTTACCATTAGAACCCGCATTGGTGACGAGGGTGACGCCGCTGGCATTTTTGACTTCGGTAGGGGCTGGCATTCCGTCGTGGGTGTGTCCGCCGAAAATCACATCAATCCCGCTGACTTGCGCGGCCATTTTCAGGTCAACGTCCATGCCATTATGCGAAAGCACCACCACCACATCGGGTTTTTCTTCCTGACGGATTTTATTCACTAGGGCTTGTAGGTCGGCGTCGTTGATGCCAAACGTCCAGTTGGGAATAAATCGCCCAGGATTGGCGATGGGGGTGTAAGGAAAGGCTTGACCAATCACCGCTGCGCGGATGGCCCCTAAGTTTTTAATCACATAGGGTTTAAAGGCATGATAGGTTTTTTCATCGTAAGCGTGTTTGTAATCAAAACTGGCTTCTTCTTTCACCTTGACATTTTGAGCCACGAAATCGCCTTTGAAATCTTCGAGATTCGCCATGATCTCTTCTTCGAGATAGGTGAACTCCCAATGTCCGGTCATCACATCCACGCCTAGCAAATTACAAGCTTCTACCATGTCACGCCCTCTGGTCCATAAAGCGGTGCCGGAGCCTTGCCAGGTGTCGCCGCCATCGAGTAACAGGGTTTTTTCTTTGCCATAATTTTGGCGCAAGCGTTTGACTAAAGTAGCCAGATGGGCAAAGCCGCCGACTTTGCCATATTTAGCGGCATCTTCTGCATAACTCAAATAGCTCAAGGCATGCGCATGGAGGCTGCCATTTTTCACATTAAAATGTTTCAAGAGCTTATCACCGACTAAATGCGGGGCTTTTCCAAACATGCCGTGTATCCCTAAATTCACATTGGGTTCACGAAAATACACGGGCAAAAGTTGGGCGTGGCTATCGGTGAAATGGAGGAAACGGGCGTTGCCAAAACTGGGTAATTCGTAAAAATCAGCAGATTTCTTGGTTGCCGCAAACACGGAATTGGGAAACATGCCAGCGACGGTGGCAGCACTCATCAATTGCAAAAACTGACGACGGTTGATAGACACCTGTTTTTTCCTCCTTCGACACAGTGAAACGAGTTATGCGGCGGGTCAGGTAGTGGGCTACGCCGACCACAGCCTATTCAGAAAATGCTGGGCTACTTTACACAAGCCGTGCCGCTTAATAAAGACTTGGGGTTGAGAAAAAGCAGTCTGCTGGGGCCGATAACCCGCTGCTGACAGTCAGGCGGATACGCTGAAACCTGACAGGTCTTGCAGACCTGTCAGGTTTTTCGGGGCGCAGCGCCAGCCACCACGCACCACGGCGCTTGGGAAAAAACGGGCGCGGGATGCGCGGTACATGAGTATCAGGTTATATGCTAAAAAATTCTTGATACATTTTGAAACTTGCGTCAAAACGGCAAAGGGGTTATTTTATTGCGGTGCAGCATTTAATGACGCAAGTAAACAATTTTATGAGGGGGAATTATGGCAACACCAAGGCGTGCGCGACCCTTGTCGCCACACTTACAAATTTATCGTCTGCCGCTGACTGCTGTGCTATCCATTTTGCATCGCATCACGGGTGTCGCACTCAGCGTCGGTTTGCTTTTACTCATCTACTGGTTGGCCGCGCTGGCTGCGGGACCACAGGCTTACCAAAGCGCGCAGGCGATTTTGGGTTCCTGGTTGGGACTGCTTGTGTTGTTTGGCTTTTCGGTGGGTCTGTTTTATCACCTGTGTAGCGGGATTCGTCATCTGTTTTGGGATGGCTGCCTCGGTTTGGATCTGAAAACCTCAGAATTCACCGCCCGTCTGGTCGTCGTGGCGACTGTTGTGCTGACCCTGGTTGCCTGGGGTTTGGGTTTCGCTCTTTAGGAGACATGGTATGGAACTGCGTACTCCCCTTTCTCGCGCACGCGGCTTGGGTTCTGCCAAAGATGGCACCCGTCATTTTATCGCGCAGCGTTTGTCCGCCTTGGCGTTAGTGCCGCTGAGCCTGTGGTTTGTGGCCTCGCTGGTCGCTTTGGCCGGTGCGGATTATCAAGCCATGCAGGCTTGGGTACAGTCTCCCATCCCGGCTACCTTGTTGATTGCGCTGATTGTGATGAGTACCTGGCACGCCGATTTGGGTATCCAGGTGGTGGTGGAAGATTATATCCACACTGAAATCGTCAAAATAACCGCGCTGGTACTCGTGAAGTTTACGGTGTACTTACTGGCCATTGTCGGCATCTTGTCCGTGCTGCGCGTTTCATTGGCTGGTTGAGCAGAGGAAATCATCGAAATGTCAAAAGCTTATAAAATCATCGAACACAGTTACGATGTGGTGGTGGTCGGTGCTGGCGGCGCGGGTTTACGCGCCACCTTCGGGATGGCTGAAAAAGGTCTCAAAACCGCCTGCTTGACCAAAGTCTTTCCCACCCGCAGCCACACGGTTGCAGCCCAAGGCGGCATCAGCGCAGCCCTCGGCAACATGGGCGAAGACAGTTGGCAGTTTCACATGTACGACACCATCAAGGGGTCAGATTGGCTTGGCGACCAGGATGCGATTGAGTACATGTGCCGCGAAGCCATTCCCGCGATTATTGAGTTAGAACACTACGGCGTGCCCTTTTCTCGTACCGACGATGGCAAGATTTACCAACGTGCTTTCGGGGGCATGACGACCCATTTTGGCAAGGGCCAAGCACAGCGCACCTGTGCTGCCGCCGACCGCACCGGTCACGCCATTTTGCACACGCTCTATCAACAGTCACTCAAACACCAGGCAGAATTTTTCATCGAATACTTTGCGCTGGATTTGATTATGGACGACGACGGCACTTGCCGGGGCGTGCTGGCCTTGAACATGGCAGAAGGCACGCTGCACTTGTTCCGCGCTCATCGCACGGTGTTAGCCACCGGTGGTTACGGTCGCGCTTATTTCTCGGCGACCTCAGCCCACACTTGCACCGGCGATGGTGGCGGAATGGTGCTGCGGGCGGGTTTGCCGTTACAAGACATGGAATTTATCCAGTTCCATCCCACCGGGATTTACGGCTCTGGGTGCTTGATCACCGAAGGCGTGCGCGGCGAAGGCGGTTATTTGACCAATTCCGAAGGCGAACGTTTTATGGAACGCTACGCGCCCAATGCCAAGGATTTGGCGTCGCGGGATGTGGTCAGCCGGGCGATGACCATGGAAATTCGCGGTGGACGTGGCGTGGGCATCGATAAAGACCACATCCATTTGCACTTAGAGCATTTAGGCCCTGAAATCATTCACGAGCGCTTGCCGGGGATCGCCGAATCTGCCCGCATTTTTGCAGGCGTTGATGTCACCAAAGAGCCGATTCCAGTGATTCCCACCGTACATTACAACATGGGCGGGATTCCCACCAATTATCACGGCGAAGTCGTCACCCTCAAAAACGGTGATCCCAACGCCGTGGTGCCCGGCTTGATGGCGATTGGGGAAGCGGCCTGTGTCTCGGTACATGGGGCAAACCGCTTGGGTTCTAATTCGCTGCTGGATTTGGTGGTGTTTGGACGGGCGGCAGCAAAACGCTGTGCCGAACAAATCAAACCCGACAGCCCGCATAAATCCTTGGCGGCCAACAGTTGTGAAGCGGCGTTAGCGCGTTTCGACGCTCTGCGTCATGCCGCAGGCAGCACCTCCACTGCCGAACTGCGTAACCGGATGCAGCGTACCATGCAAAGCGATGCAGCGGTGTTTCGCACCGGCGAGAGTTTAAGTGCGGGAGTGCAGAAAATTGCGGCAGTGTTCAGCGATTTCAAAGCCATCAAGATCACAGATCGTTCGCTGGTTTGGAATTCTGACCTGATTGAAGCCTTGGAACTCGACAATCTGCGCGGTCAAGCGGTGGTGGCCATGAACGCGGCCAGCAATCGTCTGGAAAGCCGAGGGGCGCACGCCCGCGAAGATTATCCAGAGCGCGACGACACCAACTGGATGAAACACACCCTCACCTGGCTAGACACCGACAGCGGGGCGGTGACTATCGACTATCGACCAGTGCATATGTACACCCTGAGCGATGAAATTGAAGTCGTGCCGCCTAAACCCCGGGTTTACTAAATTACGGAGACACCCATGGCTGAATTAACTTTACCCGCCAATTCCGTCGTCAAGCCAGGCAAAACGGTCAACAAGGTGGAAGGCAAACGGGTTCGGCGCTTTCATATTTACCGCTGGAATCCCGACACCGATGAAAACCCACGCACCGACGTGTATGAGTTGGACTTGGACAAATGCGGGCCGATGGTGCTGGATGCGCTGCTCAAGATCAAGAATGAAATTGACTCGACCGTGACCTTCCGGCGTTCCTGCCGCGAAGGGATTTGCGGTTCTTGCGCCATGAATATCAATGGCCGCAACACCTTGGCCTGCACCAAGGCGATCAGCGACTACGACGGCGATATTCACATTTATCCGCTGCCGCATATGCCGGTGATCAAAGACTTGGTGCCGGATTTGAGCCATTTCTACGCTCAACACGCCAGCGTAGAACCCTGGATCAAAACCCAGACCCCGGCCCCGCCGGATCGCGAGCGGCTGCAATCTAAGGAAGATCGCGCCAAACTGGACGGGCTGTATGAGTGCATCCTGTGCGCGTGCTGTTCGACCAGTTGCCCCAGCTATTGGTGGAATAGCGAGAAATATCTGGGACCTGCGGTGTTATTGCAAGCGCAGCGCTGGATTGTGGACAGTCGCGACGAGGCCACCGGCGAACGGCTCGACAACCTGGAAGACCCCTTCCGGCTGTACCGTTGCCACACCATCATGAACTGCACCAGCGCGTGTCCTAAAGGCTTAAATCCGGCCAAGGCCATCGCAGAAATCAAGCAGTTGATGGTCACGCGCAAGGGATAAAGCACCGAACTATCATTATCTTAACATCTAGCGCACCACCCTTCGACTGCCCTGAGCGCAGCCGAAGGGTGGTGAGTATCCACGAAACTACGACTTATCGATTCGCACTGAGCGGATACGATCATGGAAGATGCGGCTGCGTTCTTTAGCTAAGGTTTGCATGTCGCTCACCTGATCCATTTCATCCATGATTTCTACACCTAGCAGCGTTTCAATGGCATCTTCCATCGTCACAATGCCCGCAGTCTGACCATAGCTGTCGCGCACAACAAAGAGGTGTTCCCGGCGTTTAACAAATAAATCCAGTAAATTAAGCACTGGAAGATTTTCGGAAACGTGATAGACGGGTACGCAAACTTGCTCCATGCTCAATCCTTCGCGGCCATCCAGACTTTCCTCAAGAATTTTTTGATTGAACACCAGCCCAATAATAGTATCCAAGGTATCTTGATAGATCGGAATACGCGAGTGGATATACATTGTGTCATTCTCCACTGCCTGAGCCACAGTCACGTCGTTTTTGAAAGCAAACACCACCGTGCGAGGCGTCATGATGTTCTTGGCTTTATACTCTTTGAGTTGAAGCAGGTTTTCAATCAACGCACTCTCGCGGCTAAGGATAGCCCCTTCTCGCTCACTCAATTCCACCATTGCGAGTATTTCATCACGGGAATGGTTGCGCTGTGGTTTCCCCTTAGAAAGCAAACGGGACAATTGGGAAGAAACCAATATCAGCGGATAGGTGAACTTAATTAGATAGTAGATGATATAAGCCCCAGGAATAATCAATACTTTCCAATGGGTAGCACCAATGATTTTAGGAATAATCTCGGTGAGATAAAGGATTAGCAGAGTTAAACCCACGGCGATCAGCGTCTGCCACTCTTCACCGAAAATCCTTTGTGACTCCGCACCCACACCCGCAGCGCCCATAGTATGAGCAAAGGTATTGAGAATTAGGATGGCAGCGATGGGGCGATCCAGGTTGGTTTTAAACTCTTTGATGAGCTTAACACCACGAGATTGGCTATTTTTGGAGAGTTGTTCGATGTAGCTATCGGTGGAAGAAAGTAATGCCGCTTCCAAGATTGAGCATAAGAAAGAAACTGCAAGGGCTATAAACAAATAGGTAAAGAGAAGAGTCACGCTAAGCTCCCCGTAATAACGGGCTGACTAGGGTGTGTGTCGCTGTCCAAGTGTTACTCCTGCTAGTAAATAAGGGACAGCCAGTATGTCAATACTTAGAATTACTGTCAAGTCAATGAATTTGCTGGTGACGCCCTTTGCGGTGTCGCTGTTGATAAGTCTGGCAGGGTGGGCAAAACGTCTTTTTGGCTTGTGCTGAAGCCCTGTCGAAGTATTTGCCCACCATTGGGGCTGTTAGGTTTGTTGAGGGCAGTGCTATTCCTGCCAACCTTCTGCTTCCATTACATCAAAACGCTGGTGGTCAGCGGGTTGTTGGCGCTTGAGCGCTTGGGCCAACCAAGTGCTGGGCTTATCACGCAATTCAGCTTGTAGGGCGTCGATCAATTCAGAAATTTCTGCATTTTCGCTGACTTTCACTGGCTGGATGCCGAGGCTAGTCAACTGGCGGATCGCCGAACCGCCCACCGCTTGGCAATACACCGCCGCACAGCCTGCTAGCACTTGCATTTTCTCGATCAGCTTATTTTCGTTGCCGTCTTGCGCCCCTTCTTCAAATTGGGCCACCTCGACTAGCACTGCCCGTTCGCCGTCTATGGCGTAAATCACAAAAGATCGCGAGCTACCGAAATGCTGATTGACATGCTGCATGTCGGTGCTGGCAAACGCGAATTTCAAGCTATTTTCCATCTGTAAAACCTCAGTGTCGCAGGCAGCTATCCGCAGATGTCGCCGGATGGACATGGCCATTCTCCTTGGGATCGTCGATTTTCTGGGCATAACGAGAACGATAGGGGGCTATCTCGTGGGCGGCGTGATTGCCCAAGAGGAGATTAGCCACATCGAATAAAAGTTGCCGAGTACCGCGATAACCGATCCAGCAGCGACTGTAGCCACCGACATAATCATATTGCGGAAAACTGGCGCGCAACACCGGCACCCCCAGACGCTGTGCCGCCTCGACACAATGCGAGTTCCCAATCAGCAGTTGCGCATGAGCGGCGCGGGCGCGTTGTTCTAAATCTTGCAAATCGCCGATTTTGACTTGTGCGGTAGGAATTTGTTCCAACATGCCGTGGTGGACTTGGCTTGGCACCACGGCGGCGACGATTTCTGCGCCCACGCTGACTAAAAACTGGCTGAAGCTGTACACCTCGTCGGGATCGGCGGCTATCGCAATCCTGGCTTGACCCAACATGAAATGGGTGTCCAGCATCGCGTCCTGCAATTGGGCGCGTTGACGGGTAAATTGACTGGGCACCGGCGTGCCCGCAATCGTTTGCAGCGTCATTAACAAGCGGTCAAAAGCCGCCAAACCCAGCAAAGAATCAAAGCGATAATTGGGCACAGCAGTGCGCTGTTGCAGCAAATCGGCGGCGTGAAACAGCGCGTGACCGATCACCAGCGTGGCGGCGGCTTGTCCCAACGTGGCAAATTCAGACACCGGCGTGCCGCCTAGCGTCAACGGATTGAATTTCTCGGCGGTGACATGGCCATCTAGCGAATCGCCCAAGTCAGGAATCATCACGGCGCGCAAACCAAAGGCTGCTACGGTTTCTTTGAGGCTTTCCGCATCTCCCGGTGTCAACAAGGAACCAGCGAGAATATTCACTTGGCGCGGGCGCTTACCCACTTGAGTCTGGTCAGCAGGCACCAGCGTCTCAATACAGGCCTGTACTGCGTGTGCATAACCACTTTCGAGACAGCCCGCGTAATCCGGGGTATTCACCGCGACGATTTGCACCTGCGCGTGTTCGGGATACTCGTTGCGAAATTGTTTAACCACGCCCCGGATGTCGGTGCCCTGGGTTTCGGATAAACCAGTGGTGGCTAGACCGATCAACGCTGGTTTAGACTTTTCCGTGATGGTTTTTAATGCCTCGATCAGATTGGTGTCTGGCGTCATAATGGTGCCCACCTGATCCAACGCGGTGGTTTGTAGCGGAATCGGCTCGCGAAAATGACGCACAAAAAAGACTTTGCCAAACGCGGTGCAGCCTTGAGAACCGTGTAACAAGGGCATGGCGTTTTGTATGCCTAAAAAAGCCAGCGTGGCCCCCATCGGCTGGCTAGACTTTAACGGGCTGACGGATAAGGCTTTATTACGTTTTAGAATATCTGCCATCTGGAGTCACCTGGACAAAGAAGCGGGTGGAAGAGGCGCATCGCCTGCGTGTCATAACGCAACCCTTGCGCCAATCAGCCAGCATGATGATTTATAAAATAATTTTATCAATAGGCTGTGTAGGAAAACCGACAATTGATCCGTCGTGCGGGCAGGATGTGGTGTTGTCACTAGGGCTAGTGCATTGGCAACATTAACAATGAGGGGCTATAAAATCTCACACGGAGGCACGGAGAACACTCAGATTTTTCTCCGTGTCTCCGTGTGAAACTTTCCTAACTGACGTTGCGACCAAAAATAACTCAAAAGTCGCAAACGGCACAAACGGCGTAAAAGAACACACGATAGTGCCGCTACCTCGTGACAAATTTTTTAGCTTCCCTGCTAAAAAATTACTCGCTTACGCGGCAACTCTTCCTTTCCTCCCCAATTCGTCCGGTGTCTCCCGTCCGCCTTCGCCACTCTGCGGCTTCGGCACACTCCTTCCCC
>Ga0066601_10001011_pt1 | contig 10288 bp, 8 predicted proteins | sample Medcelwee11metaG_FD_59487 | JGI IMG/M metagenome (GOLD analysis project Ga0066601, IMG submission 59487) | Freshwater pond sediment microbial communities from the University of Edinburgh, under environmental carbon perturbations - Medium... | ecosystem: Environmental > Aquatic > Freshwater >... | reverse complement strand
GGTTGAAAAAACCAAACTGTAATTAAGCAGTTACTAAAATTAACCGAATAATCATGATATCATTTACCTTATCAATCGTTTTTCTCATTGTTGGCTATATTATCTATGGCCGGGTCGTTGAACGTGTGTTTGGAATAGACAAAAATAGTCAGACTCCTGCCATAGCACATCCCGACGGAGTAGATTACGTTCCACTTCCCTGGTGGAAAGCATTTTTAATACAGTTTTTAAACATTGCCGGTTTAGGTCCGATTTTCGGAGCTGTAATGGGTATGATGTACGGACCCGCAGCCTTTTTGTGGATTGTGCTGGGAACTATCTTTGGAGGAGCTGTGCATGATTATCTTTCGGGAATGATGTCAGTGAGAAGTAATGGTGCTGGTCAGCCTGAATTAGTGGGAAATGAGTTGGGTCGTCAGGTGAAAGTATTCATGAGTATCTTTTCCATAGGTTTGATGGTTCTTGTGGGTGCTGTATTTATTTCAGGTCCTGCAGAATTACTCAACGGAATAACGTCTGATGCCATTGGTGTAACCTGGTGGATAATTTTCGTTTTTGGATATTACATTTTGGCAACATTACTTCCTATTGATAAAATTATCGGTAAGATTTATCCGGTTTTTGGTGTTGCACTTCTTTTTATGGCTGTTGGCATCATGGTCGCTATGTATGTAAATAATGCTCCTGTTCCGGAATTTACAGCAGGTTTTGCCAACCAGCATCCTCAAGGTCTCCCAATATTTCCCATGATGTTTATTTCAATTGCTTGTGGGGCAATCTCCGGTTTCCATGCAACACAGTCGCCACTCATGGCACGTTGTATTAAAAATGAAACTTATGGAAGAAGGGTTTTCTACGGTTCCATGGTTGCGGAGGGAATTGTCGCACTTATCTGGGCAGCAGCAGCTTCCAGTTTTTTTGGCTCTGTTCAGGGATTACAGGAATTCGTGGCCGAATTGCCGGCTACAGCAAATAAACCGGCTGTTGTGGTGGATTTGATTTCTAAATCATGGTTAGGGACTTTCGGTGGACTTCTTGCGCTGCTGGGTGTGGTTGCTGCTCCTCTTACTTCCGGTGATACTGCACTTAGATCGGCACGACTTATGACAGCAGATTTTCTGAAGTTTAATCAGAAACCCATTAAGAACAGGCTATTAGTTGCTGTACCAATTTTTATCCTTACATTTATCATTTTACAAATCAATTTTGATATAATCTGGCGGTATTTTGCATGGTCAAATCAAACCTTGTCGGTTTTCACTTTATGGGCGATCACTGTATATCTGGCAAAACGAAAGAAATTTTATTTCATCTCCATGGTACCTGCCATATTTATGACAGCTGTTACCGTAACTTATATACTTTTAGCACCTGAAGGTTTTGGCTTGACACCTGTCTATTCATATACAATCGGGATTGTAACTGCTCTGGCAATGATTGTTGTTTTTTATGTGAAAAAACCAAAATTCAGAATAGAGTAAATGATTAAAAATCAAACAAATAGATTTGCTGAGAAACATAAATAAAATTTCTGCTGTTGTAATTGGAAATATTACTTTAATTTTACAGCTCTTTAGATATAAACATAAACACGAAACAGATGTCAGTTATCATTAAAGAAGTCAGGACGAAAAGTGAGTTGAAAAAGTTCATTTGGTTTGGTATCAACATGTATAAAAATTGCCAATTCGCTGCTCCTCCTTTGATGATGGATGATCTGATGAATTTATCAAAAGGAAAGAACCCGGCGCTGGATTTTTGTGATACAGCTTATTTTCTGGCATATCATGATAAAAAAATTGTGGGACGTATTGCAGGAATAATACATCCTGTTGCCAATGAAACCTGGAATCATAAAAATGCCCGTTTCGGCTGGGTAGATTTTATTGATGATACTGAGGTTTCAAAAGCTCTTTTTGAAGCAGTTGAGGTCTGGGCCAAATCAAAAGGGATGGATCACCTGCACGGTCCGCTCGGATTTACAGATCTCGATAATGAAGGCGCTCTGATAGAAGGTTTTGATAAGTTAGGCACCCTTGCCACCATTTATAACTACCCCTATTACATTAAGCACTATGAAGATCTGGGACTTGTAAAAGAAGCAGACTGGAATGAATATCTCATAACGGTGCCCGAAGTACTTCCGGAAAGATTTCTTCGCATCTCAGAACTTGTTAAGCAAAAATATCAACTCAGGTCGTTAAGATTTAATTCGAAACAAGAGTTAGTGAAAAATTACGCCAAAAAGATATTTGACTTATTGAATGTGAGCTATCAGGATTTATTTGGATTTACCAAACTCAATGAAGCACAGATATATTTTTATATCAAATTGTATTTCAGTTTCTTTCGTTTGGATACTATTTTTCTGGTAGTAAATGAAAAAGAAGATTTGATTGCTTTAGGTATTTCTATGCCCAGTTTTACAAAAGCGCTTCAGAAAGCAAAGGGCAGTATCCTCCCTTTTGGATGGTTTTACATGTTACGTGCGTTAAATAAAAACGACATCATTGATTTGTACCTGATGGCAGTGCATCCGGATTATCAAAATAAAGGGGTAAATTCCATTATTTTTACGGAGATGATGCCTGTTGCAGCAAAAAACGGATATAAATTTGCCGAAAGTAATCCTGAGTTGGAGACCAACACAAAAATGTCGTCACAGTGGGATAATTTCGAGCATGTGAATCATAAAAAACGCAGGGTTTTTATTAAAAAACTCTGATAAAAGATAGTATTTTGACACGTAGATTTGATTTCCTGGTTATTGGTAGTGGCATTGCAGGGATTAGTTTTGCTTTGAAAGCTTCCCACTACGGAAAAGTTGCTTTGATGAGTAAATCGACTTTGGAAGAAACCAATACCGCTTATGCTCAGGGTGGTATAGCTGCAGTAACAAACAGTCCCGACTCTTTTGAAAAACATATTGAGGACACTTTAATTGCTGGTGACGGGCATTGTGATTTGGTTGCGGTTGAAAAGGTCATCAAAGAGGCGCCGGCTCAGATTGAAGAACTGTTGAGTTGGGGAATTGAATTCGACAAAGATGAGAAAGGTGGATTTGATTTGCACAAGGAAGGAGGACACAGCGAATTCCGTATTTTGCATCACAAGGATAATACGGGCTACGAAATCCAACAAGCATTGATTAGAAAAGTCCGTTCAAACAAAAATATCGAGATCTTTGAAAATTATTTTGCGATTGAAATCCTGACACAACATCATATGGGAGAGGTAGTAACACTTCATACTCCTAATATAGAATGTTATGGCGTATATGTATTAAACCAGCAAAATAATCATATCCACACATTTTTATCGAAAGTGACGATGATTGCCACGGGTGGAATTGGTAATGTATATGCAACCACAACCAATCCCGATGTAGCGACAGGGGATGGAATAGCAATGGTTCACCGGGCTCGTGGTGTGATAAAGGATATGGAATTTATACAGTTTCATCCGACAGCCTTATATCATCCGGGTGAAAGGCCGACTTTTTTAATTACAGAAGCTATCCGCGGTTATGGTGCGGTATTGCGTTGTCAGGACGGACGGGAATTTATGCAGAAGTATGACGAGCGGGGTTCGCTGGCTCCCCGTGATATTGTTGCCAGAGCCATTGATAACGAGATGAAGACCAGAGGGCATGATTTTGTATATCTCGATGTAACTCATAAAAATGCTGAAGAGACAAAAACCCATTTTCCGAATATCTATAAGAAGTGTTTGGAATTAGGTATTGATATTACAAAGGATTACATTCCTGTTTCGCCTACACAACATTATGTTTGTGGAGGTATAGCGGTTGATTTAAATGCACGGAGTTCCATCAACAGGTTGTATGCAGCCGGAGAATGTACTTGTACCGGACTCCATGGAGCCAATCGACTAGCTTCAAACTCTTTGATTGAAGCAATAGTTTATGCCGACGCTGCGGTGAAAGATGCTGTGGAGAATATCGGAAAATATTCATTCAATGAATTTATTCCTGATTGGGATGATGAAGGAACAAAGCTTCCGGAAGAGATGGTGCTGATTACACAAAGTTTCAGGGAAGTAGAACAAATTATGAGTACTTATGTAGGCATAGTTCGTTCGAATTTACGTTTGAAACGTGCGATGAGCCGATTGGAAATTTTATACAGAGAGACCGAGGACTTGTTCGATAGATCAGTTGTTTCGAGAGAACTATGTGAACTCCGAAATGTTATAAGTGTAGCTTATCTGATTATCAAACATGCATTGAGAAGGAAGGAAAGTCGTGGTTTGCATTTTACCGTGGATTATCCCAAAAGAATGATCAGAAGCGATATGTAGCATTGCTGGTGATTGTGGATGAGTATCAAAGAATATTATGAGCATATATATCTTTAACAGAATAATTGAAACTTAAATGTACAGAGTGTTTTACATATTGATTTTGTTGGTTTCAGCGACCGTTACTTCGTCGGTAACTTTTGCTCAAACCGATGCTTCCAGAACTTCTGTTATAAAAATTGAAGGTGCCGGTCAGTTTTCAAGAACCGATACCGACAGATCATCCAATACGAATCAACAGGTTGTTGTCGCTGAAGGATTCAGTTATTATACTTCTTCCGGCGGAATCTATCTGGTTTTTTCGAGACCGAATAATAACGTGAAACTTTTTGCATTGACAGGTCAGCTTATTTGGGGTGGAGAGCTTGTTTCAGGTCGTTTTTTCATTCAGACGGGTGAAGGTATTTATTTTTTAAGGGTGAATAATAAAAGTTATAAAGTCAGCTGCAAATAAAGTGGCTGTTGAATCTAACAGGTGTTAATATGATTAAACATATCGTGTTTTTTGGGATTGCGGAAGAAGCAGACGGAAAGTCAAAGGCTGAGCATCTGAAATATATAAAGAATGAACTTGAGCATCTCATTCATCACATTCCTGAATTAAAGAAAATTGAAGTGGGAATCAATCATCCTGATGCCCCTGCCGGAAATTATGATTTTGTTCTCTATACGGAATTTGATACTATGGCTGATCTGGATACCTACCAGGTTCATCCTGAACATAAACGTGTTGCTGCATATATTGGGAAAGTCAAAATTTCCCGTGCCTGTGTCGATTACGAAGTGTAGTTTGTTTTAATCTGAATTTACTGTTTGTTACATCATGTGGAAAAATTTCTTTTATTTTTCCGGCTCCCAGCGTGCCGGAATTTTGTTGCTTGTTGTGCTGATATTGCTGGCAAGCCTCACTGATTATTTTCTTCCTTTATTTTTTGAAAAAGAAAGCGAGCAATCGGATGCTGTGTTTCTTGCTGAGATTGATGATTTTAAAAAATCACTATGGTCGATTGACAGTCTCAGAGAAGCGGAGCGATTCCGTAAATATCAAGCTAATTATCCATCCTATTATCATTCCCCGAAAACCGGCTTTTCAACTTTCCCCGACAAAACATCCGGATTATTTGCATTTAATCCTAATGAGTTGGATTCTTCAGGCTTTGTTAAATTGGGTCTGAAGCCATATGTAGCTTCCAATATATTAAAATTCAGAAAGAAAGGTGGGAGATTTAAAAACCGGGAAAGTTTCGCCAAAATCTATGGAATACCTGAAGAAAAATATAATGAACTTGCTGCATATATTAACATACCTGATAAAGATAGCCTGATATTAAAAGACATCAACACAAATGATGTGCTTGAGTTGAAAAAGACTTTGAAAGTGGAACTTAATACCGCAGATACCAATGAATTGATGCAGATAAAAGGAATAGGCAGAGGGTATGCTTTAGGAATCATTAAGTTTCGAAAGCAAACCGGTGGATTTGTGAGAATTGAACAATTGCGCGAAGTATACGGCATGACTCCCGAAAACTTTGAAAAAATAAGTCCGTTTTGCACCGTAAATCCAAAAAATGTAAAAAAAATAAATGTGAACACAGCTTCTGTAGATAAGTTGAAATCACATCCATACCTGAATTTCTATCAGGCAAAACAAATTTATGAGTTACGACGAAAAAAAGGAAAGCTATCCGGTTTAGCCGAATTAGCAAAACTTTCGGAGATAAATGAGCTTACATTGGAGAAAATTGCTGTATATCTGAATTTTGAATAAACTTTCATGTTTTTCTCATTTATTTTCAAGAAATAAATGCTAAATTTGCGTTGATTTTTTGTGAAAGTTTTTTTCTGTTTATCCAACTGATAATAATAGTTTTATGTTGTTTTTAAACGGCTTTGTTTTTTCAACGGTTGAAATAATTCTTCTTGCTGTTTTGTTCCTTGCGTTACTATTTCAGATTTATTATTATTTGAAATATATCAGAACGGTTCTTCGGAATAATAAACGGGAAAAGAAAGGAAAAATATCTTATCAGGAAGATAAACCGCCGGTTTCAGTCATTATATGTGCAAAAAATGAATTGGCCAATCTCAGGAATTTTCTGCCAAAGGTATTGATGCAGGATTATCCTGATTACGAAGTAATCGTGGTTAATGATGGTGGAGATGAAGAAACCGATATTTATCTGAGAGATTTAAAAGAAAATTTTCCGCATTTGCGCACGACTTTTGTGCCTGACGGCGCCAAAAATTTAAGCACAAAAAAATTGGCGCTTACATTGGGCATTAAGGCTGCAAGTCATGAGTGGTTGTTATTCACAGATGCCGATTGTGTGCCCGAAAGTAATTTATGGATTGCCAGAATGGCCCGTAATTTCAAGCCTGAAACGGAATTCGTTTTGGGTTATGGCGCTTATTATCAGGAAAAAACTTTCTTAAATAAACTGATTACCTACGATACAATCTTTAATGCATTACAATACCTTGGGTTTGCTAAAGCAGGTAAACCATACATGGGTGTTGGCAGAAATATGGCTTATCGGAAAGGCGTATTTTTCCGACAGAACGGTTTTGCTGCAACTTTGCATTTACGCTCTGGTGATGACGACCTGATGGTCAATCACGCTGCAAATCGTAAAAATACACGTATTGAAACTTCTCCTGAAAGTATTACCAGTTCTATTCCCAAGAAATCATTCAGATCCTGGTATTATCAAAAGGAAAGACATTTGTCGGTTTCTACTTTTTATACCACTGGAAGTAAATTGTCGCTGGTAATTGAGCCTTTTATCCGGGGATTGTTCTATGCTTCGTTTTTAGGTTTATCAATATACAGTGGAATCGCTGGGAACTATATTATGACAGGATTGGCTTTGCTGCTGTTTTTCGTAAGATTTTTCCTGCAAATGATGATTATTAATAAATCATCCGTTACTTTTGGTGGTAGAAAATATCACCTGAGTCTGATATTGTTTGATGTGTTACTACCTTTACTTTCTGCATATACCCTGACTTTTGGAAGGATGGGAGGCCGGGCTAAACACATCACCTGGAAATAATTGTTCATTATATTATTCGTTGATTATGCGTATTGTATTCATGGGTACCCCCGATTTTGCAGTCGAAAGTCTCAAAATCCTTGTTGAAAACCACTACAATGTGGTGGGTGTGGTTACTATGCCTGATAAACCTGCCGGTCGCGGACATAAGGTGCAGTATTCAGCGGTGAAGCAATATGCACTGGAACATCAGCTGACATTGTTACAGCCGGAGAAACTCAAAGAAGATTCATTTCTGGTTGATTTACGTGCATTAAATGCGGATCTTCAAATTGTGGTTGCCTTTAGAATGTTGCCTGAGGTTGTCTGGGACATGCCCCGTTACGGTACATTTAACCTGCATGCTTCGTTGTTACCTCAATATCGCGGTGCTGCCCCTATTAACTGGGCTGTTATCAATGGAGAAAAAGAAACTGGTGCTACTACTTTTTTTCTGACACATGAAATCGACACAGGTAAGATTATCCTGCAGGAAAAAATCAGCATCAATGAAAATGATAATGCAGGAGCTGTTCACGATAAGTTGATGATGCTTGGTGCGCAAATGGTAAGAAAGACGGTAGATTTAATCGGGGAGGGGAAAGCCGATGCCATTGATCAGTCGGTTTTCATATCTGAAGTTGGGGAATTAAAATCGGCTCCTAAAATTTTCAAGGAAACTTGTCAGGTTGATATGAATGCAACCGTTGAAGAAGTTCATAATCACGTTAGGGGACTTTCTCCTCATCCTGCTGCCTGGAGTGAACTTCAATTGCCAGGACAATCAGAAAAGACTGTATTTAAAATTTTCGAAACTCAGATGGAGATTGCAAATCATGAGTACTCATCGGGCACCATCTTTACCGATAATAAAACTTTCATGAAGATTGCATTAAAGAATGGATTTATTCATTTGAAGAATATCCAGACAGCCGGCAAAAAACGCATGGAAATTACAGATTTCCTCAGAGGAATCAGGTTGAATGCGTGATATCTAATATGATTTTGTACTGTCAGCTATTAAAAATACCTATTAATGGGGGTGTTTTAAATTTGCATGGATAGTTTTTATGTGCTATTTTTGCAAAATGCAAAACAACAAAAGACAAATTACGGGTTATTTGCTGGCAATATTATTTGTCTTTTACTTTGCTGGTGCTAATTTCTTCAGTCACTCTCATATTGATGAGTATAACCGGTTGATTGTTCACTCTCATCCTTTTTCTTCCGAATCAAACCATCAACATTCTACAGCTAATTTTCTTGCAATAGACAGGTTGTTGAACTTCACTGTCTGCTTACTCTTCTTCGGTATTTCATTTGTAGCCATTAACAAGCTCAGTCTTGTGCTATCGGATCCTTATAACAGAAAGTTTCAAGGTTCAGCATTTACACCCTTTTGTTTTTCCCGGCCTCCTCCTGTCATTTAATTAAATTTTTATTACAGAAATAGCTTCAGAAGTTGCTATTTCCGGCTTATTGCTTTTATTCAACATCTTTGTTGAACAATTTTTTTTGTGTAAAATTTAATTAACATGTCGTTTATGAAATATCTATTTTCAATCATAAGTTTCTTATTTTTTTCAGTATCAATTCTTCCTCAGGCGCAGTATGTCTCTATCGATGAGAGTAATAATATCAAAGCACGTGAAAAAAAGACGGATGCAAGTATCGTTGGACACACAGTTGAAAAATTAACTAATGAACACGTTGGGTTTATAACCATCAGATTAAAAGGAACTACCATTGGTGCTGCTACTGACGCATCCGGACATTACAGTTTGCGCAACCTTCCTGCAGGGGATTTTACGGTGATGGCATCGGCAGTAGGTTATAAAACGGTTGAGAAACAGGTAACACTGACCAATGGGAAAACTGTGGAAGTTAATTTTGTTGTGGAAGAAGATGCCATCATGCTCGACAATGTGGTTGTTTCTGCCAACAGGAATGAAACAAAACGCAGGGAAGCATCAAATATCGTCAATGTTGTAACCGGAAAATTATTCGACAATACGAATTCAGTTTGTCTGGCACAAGGGTTAAACTTTCAACCCGGACTGCGTGTGGAAAATAACTGTCAGAATTGTGGGTTTCAGCAAGTGAGGATCAACGGGCTTGAAGGTCCCTATTCACAGATATTAATTGATAGCCGCCCTATTTTCAGTGCGTTGGCAGGAGTTTACGGGATTGAACAAATTCCGGTAAATATGATTGACAGGGTAGAAGTGGTGCGTGGTGGCGGGTCAGCATTATTTGGTTCTAATGCTATTGCCGGTACCATCAATATCATTACAAAAGAACCTATGAATAACTCGCTGACGATTAGTAATTCAACGATGTTTATTGCTGGAACAGCTGCTGACCTGAATACTACTGTAAATGCTGCACTGGTTTCCGAAGATTATCAATCGGGAGTAAGTATTTATGGATCTACCCGTCAACGCGAAGCATGGGATGCCAATGGCGACGGATTTACAGAAATTGGTTTGATAACTGCCCGTAATGTTGGGTTTCGTTCTTATTTCAAAACCAGCAGTCAAAGTAAGCTGACGGTAGAATATCATAACCTTGGAGAGTTCCGGCGGGGAGGTAATAAACTGGAAGTTCCTGCTCATCAGTCGGATATCACTGAACAAACCGATCATAATATTAATTCGGGAGGTGTAAAATGGGATTTCTTTACGCCTGATTACAAACACAGATTCAACGTGTTTTCTTCAGCGCAAAAGATAAAAAGAGCCAGTTATTATGGTACCGGGCAGGATCCTAATGCTTATGGTGCAACCAACGACTTATCTTTCGTGACCGGAATGCAGTATGCCTATTCAATGAAACAACTGCTTTTTATGCCGGCAGATTTTACCATTGGTGCTGAATATAATTACAATAAGCTGACTGATGAACAGTTTGCTTATGAAAGGCAAATCAATCAG
>Ga0066601_10001006_pt1 | contig 10323 bp, 10 predicted proteins | sample Medcelwee11metaG_FD_59487 | JGI IMG/M metagenome (GOLD analysis project Ga0066601, IMG submission 59487) | Freshwater pond sediment microbial communities from the University of Edinburgh, under environmental carbon perturbations - Medium... | ecosystem: Environmental > Aquatic > Freshwater >... | reverse complement strand
TGGCCAGTGGATTACTCAGATCAAAAACACGGAACAGAATGAACTCAGCGATCAAAGTTGCTCCGGCACGTTTTACATTATCCCATACAAGAAACATCCATGAGAATTTTTCCGGAGTATTCGGGCTGTGTGGATCTCTTTTTTTAGAAGAGTGATACAGGCTGAGTAGGATAGCCAGTACTACAAAAAACAATCCGGCAAGATAATAGCCCCCAGGTTTCCCACCTGTGATCCTCTCGATTGCGTCAATTAAAACACTGTTTTCCATTGTATAAATTTTAGTTGTTAGGTCGGTCTTGTTTGTCTTTTAATGTAATAGTCAGTATATCAATGCTTTTTTTAAGATCCTTCAGGTCGGTCTTGATGTCGTTGAAGGACTCTTTTGTTTCAGCAGCATCCCTTTCAAGAAACGATATCCTTTTCTCCAAGGTGAACAGGAATGATACAACGATGGATACAGCTATTACCAGTTCCCCAAACGATACGCTTCGCCCTATGCTGAACCATTTTTGTTGGATATTTACGGTCTTACGTTCTAACTGTTGTTCCATTCTATTTAACTTTAATCTTTTACTTTTTTATTGAACCCTAAACCTTCCACCCCTTCTCATCTTCACCCCCGGCTGCACGGTGGCAGCAGTGATCGTCACATTCACCAAATCCGTCACTGTTGATCCGTCTGTCATCGTTACCACCAGCCTGAATTGATAACTGCCCACTGATAATCCCGAAACATCAGTTGTTGCATTGGCCGGGCTTACAATGGTGCCACCAGTGCCACTCACCTTTGTCCAGTTATATTGAGTAATGGAAGGACTGATGTTTGACTGCCCGTTGTTTACAGTGCCATTGGCCACAATGCTGGTGGCTGTGCCTGATCCACTGAGTGTGATAGTAGTACTGCTGGTTGACTGATCGCTTCCCGCATTGGCCGAACCTGCTGTAAAATTGTACTGCTGGTAAATGGCAGCCGTTGGGTGTATCTGCGTAGGTGTGATCACATCAATAACGTTGGGATAACTTTCTTCCTGCATCACCAGGTAACCACGGCCCGATACCAGTGCCTTATCCCGGCCCCAGAAGTAAAGACTATCGTTTTCATCCTGTGCAACCTTATAAAACGAAAGTGTATTATCACCCCACACATTTTTCCAGTTGGTACCTGCCCCGATTTCTACGGGAGTGCTTATCATATTTTCACCGGTGGTAAATGACCAGTCCCACGGTGTTGGGTAAGTGTATTTATCTACATACTGAACACCGTTACCAATCTCACCCATCACATTTTCACCAATGCCATACATGTTACTCAGTGAATCTATATAGTGGGTTGTGTGGTAACCGGCCCCGATCTTTTTAATGGGCACAGTCAAAGACCATCTTTCAGTGGGTGTACTTGTTCCCGATACACCGCCCCACATATTGAAGGCATTGCCCCACCAATACGGATAGCCCATTGCCTGGCTTCCCGTTGCTTTGGGTACAATGGCAACGGCAGCATCAAAATAAGTAACAGCAATATCAATAGCAGGGCGTGGCAGTGTCTTTTGTGTGGGTGTTGTGCTGCCATTAAGCAGCCATTCATACACATCACCGGCAGTGGTAAGACCAACAATCTTGTAATAGTTCATGGCCAGTTTCTTAAACTTCATCCCACCGGGTGAAAGCTGTATAGGTTTTATTGGTCTGCCGCCACCAAAGAAATTATAATGGTTGTCACCCCAGTACCATACAGTGCTATCGCTTTTGATGGTGCAGAAAGTTGGACGGATATTACCACCACCAACAGCCCCGCAGCCAAACACTGCAATATTGTTATTGAAAGCCGCCCCGCTTGTATCTATGCTTACTCTCGTTGTCGTTGGGGTAAATACTCCTGCTGTTGTCAGATGCACATATCCAAATTCATCCAACATGGCAATCGTATTGAACCCGGTAGCCACATCCACCATCGTGGTATCTGTCGGGCCATATTGCTGCATCTGGTTATTGGTAAATGAATATACTTTCCCAGTGTTGGTTAGGTAGCCAATCTTGTATTCGCTCATGGCAGGCTTTACTATGTATTCAGGATCCGACTGCCCGACCAGTGTAGTATCTCCCTGCCTTAGCATCCATTGATAAATATTAGATGGCTGAAAGTAAGTGCCCATCCTGTCAATACCGTTGGCTCCCTGTGAAGCTGTATTGTATGTACCGAATGGCGTAACTGATCGCCAGTTTGTTTGAAACCGGGAATAGATTGTGTCCCATCCACCGTGACCGCCACTTGCCACACTGGTATAACTGAAGTATGCATTATTAGCAATAGAATCATGAACCCGGTTGCTTACTCTCCATACCTCCCGAAAGTTATCAGCAGCATTACCCTCCAATCCGAAGAAACGGATATCGTACTTCTTAGCCATCTTGCCCCACTCTGTTTCTGCCGGAGTAATAGACGCTGTATATTCATTGGACCGGCCATGAAAACATGCGAAGGACTTATGTTTTGCTGCGATACTGTCAATTAGCATTGCTGATGAAATAGCAAAAGCCCCCTGTGATAATCCCGCTGCATGGGTTTCCCTTGGATGCAACCAATAGTAAAGCCTTGCCTGTAAATCCCCGTACTCTTTGCCGTTCATAAAAGTATTAGAAGATATGGCCGTTATGAGTATCGGAAATCTTTTGAAGCCATCGCCAAGCGTAACGCTGCCATCCCAGCCCCTTGCAGTTTCATAGAATGGACCCCAGTTGTCAAGAGTACTGTAGCTGGTTCCCATTTCTCCCTGACCGGGAACAGTTATGATCATTGGGCGAGAAGCTGTATCTGGATGATTGGCGGTGAAATAATTAGTGGGCATTGATATTCTGCACCGCCAGGTGATGCCCGAATAACCTGCGCTAATCGTTGTGTCGAAGGTTCTGAAATCATGGCTTTCATCCGCAAATAAAAACTGCTTCATTTGATCCATCAAAAACGGCCTGAAGTAGTGCGTTCCGTTTACCAATGAATATGGCAAAGGCTTACTTGCCGGTTTAGCAAAAGCCATACAAGTAACGAGGTAGAGGGATAATATGAAGTAAAATCTTATCATTAGTCTTTTTTGGCGTAGTATTTTTCTTTTGCTTTTCGTACCCATACCAGCGGCATATCAATAGCACTGCCAGGCTCATAGTAAACACCACGTTCCAACTTATCAGCTATAAATACTGTGTCCACCTTTGCACCGTTCCTTACCAGCCTGAACACCGTTATATCCGCATGGTAGTGATACATCACCGGCTCAGTTACATCAGGCAGGTTGATTGCCTCCTTCACCTGGTATTTAATCAAAAACACCTGGCTGGAATCAATGGCCGTTTTATACCTTGTTTCTCCGGCTTGCGAAAAACCGGCAACAGCAGCCAGCAAAAAGCATATAGTTAAAATGTATTTCATAGTCATAGTTGTTTTATAATCATCCCCTGCGCCATATTCAGATTTGAGCTGCCCGGCACTGCATTCATCCAAACTTTTATAGTCCCGTCCGTTGCCGGTTGAATGGTAAACGTTGCACCATTGCTTTGGCTGGTAACATTACCGTCAACGTCCTGACTGGCTGGTGTCGTTAATCCGGTTACCGTATATCTTGATGGGTTTGCGTCAAAAGTGTAAGTACCATCAGCTCCGGTAATCTTTATCTCGTAAAACTTATTCGGGTTCAAGCCGGACACTAAGAACTGATGCAAGGCGGCATCATACCCGCCCGGTGATAAGGACCCGTACTGGTAATATCCATTCGCATATACCCCACTTGTAGCCCCAGTGAAAAAGCTCATGGCTGTCATACCTGCAATACCATCAGTAGCAGATACGGTGAAAACGCTGTCTCGCCAATTGGCTGTCGCTACAGTGGTAATATCCCAATCCGTTGCGATGCCGTTAATGTCGTTCATATTGGTAAGGCTTCTTACTCCTGTTTTAGGTTGCCCGAATAAGTTGTTGTAAGTGCTTACCGATACTGATGCAAGGCTGAAGTTGATCCTCACCTCTCTCACTGATGTGGATTTCATCATGCCGGCATTCGGGGGCTGACTATGCAGTACCGTGCAGGAAAATAATATGGCTATTAATATGAGCTTACGCATGACCATTTAAAATTTCCGTATGAGCTATTTGTTACGTATCTGAGTGTTGTGGTTAAAGTGGCTGTGCCGACTGTTGTAGTCGGAAGTGGCACGGTGGTACTCACAAATGCAGAGCCCCAGGTAATAGTCCTGGTGGCAGTGCCGGTGATCTCGATCACTAACAGATCCCCATGCCTTGGAGTACCTGTCAGGTTCGTGGTCATGGAAGTGATATTGGTGGTCAGTGCCGTGATCTTGTAGATATCCACGTTATCAGTGTTGATCGTTGGGGTCGCACTGCTGGTTGTGCTGTCCTGCCTGGCCACGTACCGTTTTGCACTGATGGTTTCTGTTCCTCCCAATGTAGCTCCGGTTGAGGCTGTAGTAACCCTTTGCGAAAAGGATTCAACGCTGATCAAAAGAAGTAAGGCGAAAATTATTTGTTTCATATCGATGATAATTAAAGTGCTACTGAATGATATTTAACTGTGTAAGACGGGGACCATTCTACATTCTCAGTCGCTTCGCCGGTTACCCGTATCCTTAATGTGCCGCCACTGGCATCCACCGTCCATGTGGCTGTGCTAAAGCCGGTAAGGAAATCTGCTGCAACTTCTGTTGTGTACCGGATGGTTACTGCACCGCCTGAACTTGTCCACTGTATTTTCTTTTCGCCAGTCAGGTATTTGGTGCCATTTGTCTTTACCCCAACCATGGTAACCGTAAGCACTCCTGCACCATCATTGGGGCAGGTGATCGTTGCGGCTGTGGTGATCGTGTTATTGGTAGTTGTTACAGTGTCGCTATCCCATATCTGGAATGCTTTTATTCTTAGCCTCACTGTTGAATCATTATCCAGTATTGCATCCACCCCCTGGTCACCGATGATATAACTATTACTATCTAATCTCGCCGCCTGTGCAGCGGTCATGAATCCGGGTTGTGATGGCGTTGCTTTTTGGCCGTTAGTGTAATCCAGCGAAATATTACCTGTTGTAGCATTGAAGTCATTAGCTGTGAAGGATGCAGCTCCTTTGGTGGAACCGTCCGCAGCTGCATTGGCTATTGATAAGGTCATGTTAGCCGATAAATCACCGCCGCCAGCTAACGGGCTGGTTGTACTGATGGTTCTTGAAGTAGGGACCAATCCTGTACCGTTTGCAGAAAGCTGACCCGATGCAAGTGTTAAGCCCGATCCGATGGTAATAGTTCCCATAGCTTTGGAAGAGTTCACAAATCCGGCTAACCTGTCCTGGCTTGTATTATTTGTTATACCTGGAAATCTAACCGTTGGGGAATTTATTGTTACTGTATTTAATGCCCCTATTTGAGTTTCACCAGTAGCATCTATACGGAAATAACAATCAACACATCCAGGTATTCCTAAATAAACCGAATCAGTTTCAACCTTGAATTGGTATGCCCCGGTAATTGATGTTGAACCGGTTAAAGAACCGCCTAATTTAACTGTGCCCGATGTATTGGTCAAGCCATTTGCAAAAGTGTATGAAGTACCTCCGCCAGATGATCCGCCGATCGTTTCCCAGGCACTCCCGTTATAGAACCTATACTTTGCCGTATCTGTATTAAATATCAATAAGCCGGTTGCCGGGGAGCTGATGGCATTTTGCTGGGTTGTGTTCATCCGAGAAATAAGTACACCCTGCGTGGTACTTGTAATATCCAACTTAGCCGATTCGTGAGGAGTAGTTGTACCCATTCCAACATTACCCGCATCGAATATTGCCGCATAGTTTTTCTGCGCTCCGGATGCTGTGGCATATATACCCCTATTAACAAGGTCGTTTGATCCGGCTGACCTGGTGGCATTGTTGATAGTAGAAATATTAGTATTGATCAGAGACCCTACTGTGGTATTGAACGTTTGAAATGTACTCTGATCAAAACCGTTATTATTTGCACTCAGTCCAAGACCACGGAGAAAATGGGTCATTGTATTGTAGGTAAACCCATTTGTAACAGTGAGGGTTGAACTTGTGGTGTCTCCGGATGAAAAGAATAGCCCTGAATAAATACCGGTCAATGAATTGACAGCGCCAGTCTGGTTGAATATCTGGTAGTGGTTGCGGATGGTTCCGTTACCGGTGGGACTTGCAAAAGTAATAGTACCTGTTTGGCCACCTACCTGGGCAGATGCGGAGCTGAAATCTGTTGTGTTTGTTTTATAGAAATAGAGGTTAGGACCTGATGTGTTTACTGATGCTCTTTGAATGACCAGGCCAAGATCACCATTGGTATGAGACACATATGATGTGCCAGTTAACCCACTTACCAAAGGCAGCGTGTATTTAGTACCGCTGGTTAATGAGCTGGCAATGCTTATACCGTTAACTTCAAGGCTATTATTGGACCGGTTCCACCTGAAGCGGTTATTCCTGTGAATCTTGCCTGAGCTATCCACTAATACAGTGCCGTCAATACCATTGTAGAGCTTAGTTGAATCAATAATGACCACTGAATTATCCCGTTCAAAATACCCGGATGCCCCTCTTAAAATGCTGTTATAAACAACTCCGTTACCAGCATCATTCAAATGAACGCCATCGCTGAGTTCAGCAGCTGTAATCGTATCAAGATGAATCACCTTGTCAACTGCCCCATAAGCAGTATCAAGCCATTTATTGAGCCGGTGCAGGTCAACCCATGCAGCTGATCCAAGGAAAGTGCTGCGGTAAGTAACATCGATATGAACAACAGTATTGCCTTTTGCTTTCAACGCATCCACTACCTGCGTGTAATATGTTTTGGATTGAGCTGAAGTCAAACCACCTGCAGGATCATTCCCGATCAGCCCGGACAGGAATACTACTTTATTCCTGAAGTTTAGATCATGCACCGCTTTTGTATAGTCAAAGGTTGTAGCGGATGATTTTGAAGTATTGTTGATCCTGTTGGCTGTCTTTTGCTGCAACCGGGCCACGAATGTAGTATCAAAAGAACTGGCATTATGAGCTACCGTAATAGAGTTTCCGATAAACATATAATCAAAATCTTCTTCCGATATGCTGTAGTCGATCAGTCGTACATGCCCCTTGGCAAAGAAGATGGTCGGATAACCCATGCGGTTGGAGGATCCGCTGTTAGTTGTAAGTATCTGCCTGGTCAGCCTGATTGAATTATTGTTGGTCAGGTTGCGGTAATAAAAAACAACACTATCGCTGATCTCTTCCACGGTTAGTTCAATAAAGTCGCCTGCATTAATCAACACGCCGGTGGATGACTTATTATCACCTGCCGTTGTCTGAACTGTATATAAGGTAGTGGCAGCACTGTCGCCCAGCGTACCGTCAATGTAATTATAATTGTCCCGAGCATTTAACAATCCGGAACCTTTAATGCCTATACCAATTTGTAGGTCTGAAGAGCTATCCAGCACCTGGAATAGTAACTTTTGATTCCATCGTTCATTGATAAGATACCCGTAATTCCATGCTCTCAAATAAGATCCTGTAATACCTGATCCGTAGTTACCATTCAATACCAGCCCTTTCGTAAAATAAGCTGTTGTGCTTTGCAGATCGTTCTTTAATGTACTGTCAACAAAATCTGTATGCTTGAAATTGATTGAATAGTTATTGGCCCTGTCATTGGTAAAATATCCTGCCGCAACCTTATTCAGCGTATCCCTGACGCCTGTTAAGTCGGTGGATCCGCCAGAGCCTCCGTTCTTATCCAGCAAATCCCACTTTTTTGGGGCAGTGGTACTTACAGCCACATAGACCAGGCTATCCTGTGGCCGCATTGTTATCTCACCTTTCCTGATTGGAGTATGGGTAGTGTCACGGAGTGGCGGCGCCAGCACACTATCAGCAATTACCCGGGTTCCCCTCACATCATTGTTGCGTTGAGCCTTTGATGTTGCAAAAGCAATGATGAATAACAGTATACAAAATATTTTTCTCATAGTTTTTCTATATAAATGATTATGTCGGTACTGGAACTGGTACCAGTGAAATAAATAGTTACTGTTCCACCTTCTGCATCCACATCCACATTTACTGTTTTCCATACACTTGAGGATAGCGCTTCTTCAAACATTAATTCATCACCGGCAGCAGTTGTTCCGATCTTTACTGTAAGTGCAGCTCCAGGCTTTACTTTGATCTTATAAATTGAATACCCGGCCGGTAAAACATAAGTGCCATTGGCTACCAGGTTAAACTTGATCCTTTTGCTACTCGCATCCGCTATTTTATTCCAGAGCCATCCACTATCAGCCGATGCAAACGTGGTATCATTATCCGGGCTGGCGCCACTGTTCAGCGCTTCAAACAATCCCACTCCCGACACTAATACCAACTTTGTATTGGTATTGCTGGTGGTGGATAACGAACCAGTAGTGGCCACCCTGATCACTCCCCGGTCCCGCAACTCATCCGCTACCACATCACGCATATTGGCATCAATGGTTTTAGTGATGCTGCCAGGCGCAGTCTGCGTCCGGATATTCGTGTTGTTGTCGGTTTTTATTTGTGCTATAGTTGCCATTACTCGTATTCGTCTGCGTACTGAATTGCATAAATGCCCAGGTCCACTCCACTGTCATCCGGCTCTCCTATCACCCATGGAGGAAGCGATTGCCCCTCTTTCAGATCAATTAAAAAACTAAATGGGCCGGGACCGCTGATAAGCGTTCCCACCACCTGGTTGGCCGGATCACTGTTCCACACTGTGATATATTCTTCCTTTGTGGCTGCTTCACCGATAAGATCACTGTCCACGTTATACACAAAAACCGGGTAGCTGCCTGTTTCCACTCCTTCCAGGTCCCGCATGCCAATGAAAAGACCCTCGCCTTCACAAACACAATAGTTTTTATAATATTCATAGTATGATGCCATCTTACCATTTCGCTATCGGACAGGTTTCATCAACCACTAAACTTTTTTCGAGACACGGACAACCGCATTTACTGCACTGCAGCCGGTGTTCATAATTAGCCTTGCCATTGAGAAACTCCAGCAGCTTCACTGACTTTGAATGTTCACACTTACCACATTCTTTCAGGCGCAATGCAGAAAGTTTATCCTCCGCTTTCGACCTCGGTATCACTCCCATGGCCTTGCCCCAACCTTTTAATATGTGCAACAGGTTCATAAACAATCACAGCTTTGAGTTTCTTCATCGTCATATAGTCCCAGTATCACATCACTTTTTCTTTTATACGCTATCCCGTCTGCATTGCAGTCACATGCTTTTGTATAAAGCGGAAACTTTGCTGCATCGGCCGCTTTCTTTTTACACAAATACAAATGCATTGCTTCCCGCAGCGGATCGATACGGTCCATCATCTTTTTATCCATCACCCATTTGATGGACCGCAGCTCCGGTGTTACCATACCAGCAGTATTCATAGGGCCGGATGCCGGCTGGTTATGCACCGTGCCTTCGCTACCGAATTGCACAAAGCCTTCCGGGTAGGCGAGCAGCATTACGCATTCAGCAGTCAGTTTCCACAGGTGTTCTTTCCATAATTCTTTATTATCGGTGGCCAGCGTTTCAAGTGCATTCACCAGGTCGCCGGCTACCAGCGTTATTGCTTCCGCATTGGGCGGCATGGATGTATTAAGAAGTGTCTGCTGAGCAGAAACATTACCGCTGGTGATCAACGTGTTTTTCTGAGTAAGCAGCTCCTGGTACAGGTCATAACCAAGCGCCGGGCTAATCAACCTTTCTTCTGCTACTATAATGCTGTTCTGGATCATGCGTGGATCCAGTGTGTGCTTGGTAGGTGCATGAAAGATTACTTCATCTGTGGTGATGAGTACCTTTCTCATCAGAGGATTAAACCGGTACATCTTCACCTCCTTTATTTTGAGTGGAATCAGATTTTGATTTCATATACACTCCTTTCATAGCCTTGTCTTCTGTGAGGCCCTTGGCTTTTCTTACTTCATTCACCTGCACAGCTGGGGTGATGTCCACATCCGTAAGGCCTGATATATCCACAGCGTTCTTATACTGAATTTTGTAGTTAGAAAATTTAAGACCCATCCAGTCCTCGGCCATTTTGAATACATCGTTCCAAACCGCTTCCAGCAACTTGGTTTGTGCCGGCTTAATAACTGAGTTCAATTTTATTTCCAGGATCTTGGTAATGAAGTTGGCGCCCTTACCAAGTGTGGAAGGTGAAATGATCCCTGCAAGGATGGCATCCCATTCGTTGGCCAGGATGATCTTCTGAGTCCACTTATCATCTGCCTCGGTATA
>Ga0066601_10000997_pt1 | contig 10393 bp, 7 predicted proteins | sample Medcelwee11metaG_FD_59487 | JGI IMG/M metagenome (GOLD analysis project Ga0066601, IMG submission 59487) | Freshwater pond sediment microbial communities from the University of Edinburgh, under environmental carbon perturbations - Medium... | ecosystem: Environmental > Aquatic > Freshwater >... | reverse complement strand
TTCTCGTTCCTCGGGCGCAAGTTCCACGTGTACGCGCCCGACGGGTCGCTGTGCATGTTCGTCAAGCACCCGCTGATGAAGCTGAAGATGGAGTTCACCATCTACACGGACGAGTCCGAGTCCCAGCCGCTCATCACCATCAAGGCGCGCAAGATGGTGGCCATCAACATGGCCATGGACGTGTTCGACGCGAACACGAGCGAGCACCTGGGCATCATCAAGAGCCGAGGTCTCAAGTCCATCATCCGGGACACGTGGGACATCCTCGATCCCGCCGAGAATCCCGTCGGCCTCGTGCAGGAGGACGGCATGGCTCTGCTTCGCCGCTTCTTCCCCCTTCTGCCGTCGAAGCACCACATCGAGCTGGGTGGGCAAGAGGTGGCGAAGATCCGGCAGATCTTCCGCTTCTTCGTCAAGGAGTTCGAGCTGGACCTGTCCATGAGCCAGGGCCGGATCGACGCGCGCTTCGCTGTCGCGTGCGCCTTGCTCGCGCTGATGGCGGAGAGCCGCCGAGAGCAATCGAGCTGAGTCGAGCGGTTCGGCGAATGCGAACGGCAGCGTGTCGCGGAGGGCGATCACGATGCCTGGGTGGAGCCCATCCGTGTGACGCCGCCGGTTGAAACCGACGGCTACCTTCACCGGTTGGACACATCTCAAAGCCCGCTCCGCGGGCTCTCGTCTGGAGTCGGGCGGCGTAGCATTGCCGCCGACGGGCAACGCCTACACGAGCTCGTCGATGTCGGGGGTTGGGCGGTCACCACGCAACGAAGGTCCGCTCCCGCCTGTTCGAAACCACGCCCCCAATCGTCCCCTCCGCCGCATTCGCCCCCAACACCCGTCGTACGCACAACGGGAGCCCGCAGGGCTTTGGGTTCCGTTCATGAGGTCCAACCAGCCGTCGGTTTCAACCGGTGGCGTCGATGTCTTCTCGCAACGGATCTATCTAGCCAAGGTCGGGACGATCGGAGAAGATGATCCGCTGCGGTTTACTTTACCAGGGCCCGTGGGACGGGACCTTGTTGGGGACAGCAAGATGACCAAGGTCCTCGTCATCGATGACGACAAGGATTTCGTAGAGCAGGTTCGGCTCGGTCTGACCGAGTACGGGTGCCAGGTCCAGGTCGCTGAGAACGGCGGGCACGGCATCCTCGTTGCCAAGTACGACCCGCCCGACCTCGCCCTCGTGAGCCTCGAGCTTCCCGAGGAGGGCGGCGGAATCGGCGTCTGCAAGCGAATCCGGGAGGCCGAGCACCTGCGCGACGTCCCCATCATGGTCAGCTCCACCTCGGCGTTCTCTGCCAGCCCCGAGCTGTCCGCCATCGTCTCCGACTACGTGGCCAAACCCGTGCCCATCCCGGACCTCATCGAGCTGATGAACGCCCTCGTGCCGCTGAACGCCAAGGAACAGACGCTGGACGAAGCTGCCGACCGGTTCGAGGACGACGAGACGCGCATCATGATGACGTCGCCGGTCGACCCCGCGGAGCCCGGACCCGCCGCCACATCCCCAGTCACGTCCGCCCCGCCTCCTGCCGTTTCCCCGTCGATGGCGGCCCCCCCTCCTGTCTCGCCGTCCATCGCCGCCCCGCCGCCTCCCGTGTCTCCTTCCATCGCCGCGCCCCCGCCGCCGGCTGCCAAGCGTACCGGCGCTTCCCCGCGACCCATGACCATACCCCCAGGCGTCTTTCCGCCGGGCGCGGCCACCACCACCAAGATCTCCGAGTCGGCCCCCGCCGTGCAAATGCCTGCCGTTTCGCTCGAGACATCCGCCGCGGCAGGTCCCCCTTCCGCGGCCCCCATCTCCGTCCTGCCGGCTTCCGAACCTCCGCCCCGGGAATCGCACCGTCCTTCCGCTCCCTCCGTGCCGCCCGTGCGTGACTCTTCCCCCAGCGTCGCTCCCTCACCGAAGGCGTCGCGCAAGGCCCGCGCTCACGACGACTCCTTCGACAAAGCGACGGAAGCGACGCGATCCAGGGACGAGTCCCTGGCGCTCGTTGCGTCCCTGCAAGCCGACAAGGAGCTGGCCACCAAGCGAGAGGCGGACTTGCGCGCGCGCGTGGCGAAGAACGAGGCGACGATCGACAAGTTGCAGGCGCAGGTCGCTGCCCAGCGACAGACGCTCGGGGAGGCGGACGAGGAGCGCAATCGTGCTGTGGAGCGCACGCGGGCCGAGCAGAAGGAAGAGGTCGAGCGGCTTCGGGCCGAGCTACGCGATCAGCTCGCGAAGGCGGGAGGGGACCGGGCTTCGGAGCTCGAGGCGATCCGCACGGAGCATCAGCAGCAGCTCGAGAGCGAGACCGCCTCCCTGCGATCCCGGGCGGAGACCTTCGAGAAGCGCGCGCACTCCCTCGAGCAGACCTATCGGAGCCAGCTGCGGTCGATGGAGGAGGCGCACCGTCACGAGCTCGAGAAGCTCGACGAGTCGCGCGCCGTGGAGCTGCAGAGGGAGCGGGACGTCCACGCCGCGGCGCTGGCAGACGCGCAGCAGGCAGCCTCCAAGCAGCTTGGGGAGCGGGACGAGGCGCTGCGGGAAGCGGAGCGCACGCGTCAGCAGGCCATCGACCTGATCAAGGAGGCGCACGAGCAGCAGCTGGAGCGATGGCGCCTCGTCCGGTCCGAGGCAGATGCCCGACACGCGGAGCGACTCGAAGAGCTCGAGAAAACCCAGCAGCGGGTCCTCTCCCTGCAAGCCGCGATGGCGGACCTGAAGCGGGAGGTGGAAGACGGTCGCGTCGCTGTCGATGCCGCCCATCGCGAGGACCTCCGCAAGCTCGAGGACAAGCAACGGCAGGCGCTCTCCGAGCTCGAGGAGGGAAACAGGGCGGAGATCGCCTTTGCCGAGGAACGAAATACCCAGCTGGTCCTTCGGCTCAAGCAGGAGCACCAGCAAGCCTTGGAAGACGCGAGCCGCAAGCACGTCGAGGCCCTCGCCGAGGTCCAAGCCTCCATCGATGGTGAGCTGAAACGCCTGCAGGAAGAGTACGCGAAGCATCGCGCCGGGCTGGACGAACGGCTCGTTGCCGCGGAAGCCGCCGCGCTCGAGCAAGTCGGCGTGGTGCGGGAGGAAGCGCGCAAGGCCAAAGAACTGCACCTTCGAGAGCTCGAAACCGTTCGGGCCGCACATGCCGCCGAGGTCGAGGCTGTCGCGGCAGCTCGACGCGATGAGCTCCTGGCCCTTCAGCAGCGTGCGGAGGAGCAGCAGCGCGCCCACCTGGCGGCGCTGGAGTCCAAGGACGCGTCCCATCGTGTCGACGCCGACAAGATCCGTGAGAGCTTTGCGGCGGAGATGGCGTCGCTCCGGCAGGCGATGGTCGACCTGCGGGAAGAGCACGGCAAGGAGCTTCGGGAGCTCGAGCAGGCCCACGGACGCGCGATCGAAGAGCAGAAGGAGGCGGTTCGCGCCGAGCGCGCGGCGGCCCGTCGCGCGATCGAGGAGGCGGAGGAGGCTCATCGGCAGGCGCTGGAGGCCCAGCGTGTGGAGCACCAGGAGGCCCTGCAACGAAGGGAAGCCGCCTGGGACAAGCAGCTCTCCGAGGCGCGGGAGTTGCCCGCCCGCCTCGAGGCGGCGCATCACCTCGCCCTGCAGCAGCGCGATGCCACACACCAGGACGCCATGCGGGAGCGAGAGGCGGAACACCGAGCTGCGCTCCTGAGCGCCGACGCCGAAAGAGCAGCCGCTGTCCAAGCCGCCCAGGAGGCCGGCCAAGCCCTGCTTCGCGGGGCGGAGGAGGCCAAGCAGCAGGCGCTCGAACAGGCTGACCAGGCTCGCGCCGATGCGCTCGAGCAGCAGCGCAAGCTGCACAAGCGCGAGGTCGACGCCCTCGAGGCCTCCGTCGAAGCCGCACGCGAGCAGCTCACGGCTTCCCTGCAGAAGGCCCGGGAGGACTTCGAATCCCAGCGAGCCGAGCGAGACCAGTCCCACGCACAAGAGCTCGAGTCCCTGCGATCGAACCACGGCAAGGTCGTCTCGCGCATGGAAGGCGCGCACCGCGACGAGCTACGCGCGGTCCGCGAGTCCCACGAGCAACGGCTCGACCAGGCCAATCAGGCCCACGTCTCCGCCCTCGCCTCCGCCACTGAAGACGCGGGGCGACGTCTCGCGGAAGCGCAGGCCGCCCACACGGCCGCCCTCAAAGCCGCGGACGAACGCTACGAGAGAAAGGTCGCCGCGATCGAGGCTCGCGTCGATCAGATGGTGCAGGACAAGATCGTGCAGATCCGCGAGGACGATGCCCGCAAGCACGGTGGAGTCCTCTCCGCTGCCCTCGAGAAGCACCGCGCCGAACTGGAGGACATGCGCACGCAGCAAGCCGGCCATCTGGTGTCCCTCGCCGTCGCCCACGAAAGCGAGCTCCGCGTGCAGGAGCAGCAATCGTCCATCCGGATCGAAGAGCTCGAGCGGACCCTTCGTGAGCAGTTCGCCGCCTCCGAAGCCCAGCTTCGGGACGCCCACGAATCCCAACTGCGAGCCCTCGAGCATGCACGGACCCAGGAGAAGAACGCCCTGGTCGACGAGCACGAGAAGGCTTTGCTCGCGCTATCTGAGCGCCTCCTTGGCGAGAAGAAGGCCCTGCAGGAGGCCCACGCCGCTGTGCTCGAGGATTTTCAGGAGTCCTCCGACAAGCACGTGGCCGCCCAGGCTGCGATCGCGGAGGCCAAGCAGCAGGAGATGCAAGCCCGCATCGATGCCCTGTTCCTGCAGTACGACCACGAGCGCAAGGAGCGGCAGCGCGTCATCGCCCGGGTCGAAGAGCAAGAGGCCGAGCTCGCGCGAAGGGCCGAAGCCTTCGACAACCTCGTTCAACAGCTCGACGGTGCCCGCGGCGCCCTTTCCGCGACGGTCGAGCAGATGGCCGGGATCGCCAAGCGGGGTTTGTGATTTGCGGCGCCGGAAGGAAGGGCGCGAAGAAGGAGTGCTGCGCTTGTTGCATAAGCGGTTCGGGCCCGTGCCTTCGTGGGCGGAAGATCGCGTCAAGGCGTCGTCCATCGAACAGCTGGACGAGTTGCTCGAGAAGATGCTCGTGGCTTCGAGTCTCGCCGAGGTGTTTGCGTGATGTAGCGGCGCGAGTCGAAAGACCCGTCCTCGTCCGTGCCGCTTGGAGAAACGCGCTACTTCCGCTTCCGAGCCCGCAAGATCCGCACGATGTCCTGGTACGCCGTGTTGCTCGGCTGGTCGTGCAACAGCTCTTCATAGAGCACGAGCGCTTCGTCGTGGTTGCCTGCCGCGAGTGCATCCGCAGCCTTGCGTTGCAGTGTCTTCTGCCCCTTCGGCAACGGAGGCGGCGCGTCCGCCCCCGCATCTGCCGGAGCTGCCACGGGGGGCGCGGATGCATCCTCTGTCGGAACCTCCGGAACCGTCGGAGTCGGGGTCGGATGTGGCGTCGGGACCGCAGCAACGGAAGAGGCCGTGGGCGCGGGCGAAGGATCGGTCTCCTCTTCGTCCCCGTCATCGAAGACGATGAACATGGAAGCGAAAGCGAAGGGCATGAGCGCGATGATCGCCTTCTGCGGGATGGATGCGATCTTCCACTGCTCCACGACGGTCTGCAGTGGGTTCTTCTTCGTGGGTTCCTGATGGAGAGGGGCGCCGGGCGGAGGGGCGACCGGGATCGTTCCCAGCATGGGCCCCGAAACGGGCGGAGCGCCGAGCATGGGGGGACCTGGCATCGGAGGACCGCCCGGCATGGGACCTGGCATCGGAGGACCGCCCGGCATGGGACCCGGCATCGGAGGACTGCCCGGTATCGGACCGGGCATCGGAGGACTGCCCGGCATGGGCATGCCTTGCGTCACCCCCGGAGGCGCCCAGGCTCGGGGCGGCGGCGTCGATGCCGCCGGCGGCAAGGCCCCCTCCCCACCGATCAACCCGGCAGGAGGCCGGGTGGGCACCGCGCCAGGCACGGAAGCCATGTCCAGCGGCGCAAACCGCGTGGCGTCCGCATCGTCCGCCGGGTTCTCCCGCGCACTCTGCCTGATCTTCAGCTTCTTGGGCTTGGCCGGCGCCGACCCGGGACGCGGGGCAGGAGGTGGCACCCCACCCGCCTGCATCGGCGTCATGACCGTCGCTTCGTCCGGCATCCCCAGCGACGGCGACGGGGGCTTGCCGCGAGGTTGTCCCCAGGCCGTCGGGTCCGGGTCCGGCTCCACATCCATCACCTCGACACCTTCGCCCTGGACCCCAAGCCTTGCCGACCCAAACAAGATCTCGCTGCCTGGCCCCACCGCCATCCAGTCGGTCCCCACCGCCTGGTCGTCCACGTACACCGGATGCTGCGGGTCCACGCAGGAAACGAAGAGCGTCACACCATCGAAGAACAGGTACGCGTGGACCTCAGCGACGCCGTCGGCCTGCACTTGCCACGAGGCCGCGGTCCCCACCGTAAACGGCTGCACCGGCACGTTGGGGGTGAGACCCACTGCCATCTGGCTCGCGTTTCCCGCGAGAACGTCGATCTGCAGGTTCCTGTTCTGCTCGGTCATGGGGTCGGGAGGCCAGCTTGCCGCGCAGCATGATACACGGTGGCCGGAAAGTCCACGCCATGCTCGCGAAGCTGGGTCACGCACTCCGGCACGATTCCCGTGGGGCCGAACTCGCTGACGATCGTCCCGCCCGGACCCATGCCGCCGTACGTGCGCGCGTAAATGTCCTGGGTGATGTACTCACCCTTGTCGACGTTGAACCCGAGGACTTCGGTGATGTGAGTGACCTTGCGGGAGCCGTCGCGCAGGCGGCTGACCTGCACGATGGCGTTGATGCCGGACGCCACCTGGATGCGCATGGCGATGAGGGGCATGTCGATGTCGCTCATCATGCACATGGTTTCCAGGCGGCTGAGGGTGTCCCGGGGGTAGGTGGCGTGCAGGGTGGTCAGACAGCCACCGTGGCCGCTGGTCATGGCCTGCACGAGGTCGAGCGCCTCTCCACCACGAATTTCACCCACGACGAGCCGGTCGGGCCGCATGCGCAACGTGGCCCGGAACAGGTCTCGGATGGAGACCGCCCCTCGGCCCTTGTGGTCCGGCGGCCGCGCCTCGAGCTGAAGCACGTGCTCGCGCTGCGGCTGTACCTCCTTCGAGTCCTCGATCACGATCACCCGCTCCCCCTCGGGGATGTACGCCGTGAGCGCGTTGAGCATCGACGTCTTCCCGCTGCCCGTGCCTCCCGCCACCACGATGTTGAGCTTCGCCACCACCATGGCCTCGAGGGCCTCTGCCGCGTCCTGCGTCAAGGACCCGAACCCGATCAATCGCTGTACCGTCAGCGTCTCCGTGAAGAAGCGACGAATCGACACGAACGGGCCGTCGGGCGCCACCGGCGGAATCAGCGCCTCGATGCGCGACCCGTCCGGCAACCGGCCCTCCAGGATCGGCCTGCTCTCGTCGATCTGCTTGCCCACGAACTGTGCCGCGTTTCGCAACACCGAGATGAGCGACTCCTTGGAGTCGAACTTCGCGTCGGTCTTGTACAGCTTGCCCTTACGCTCGACGAAGATCTGGTCGGGGCCGTTGATCATCACCTCGCTCACCGTCGGGTCCTCCAGGAACGGACGGATGGGCTCGAAGAACTGAAGCAGGGTCTCGTCGTAGACTTCTCGGGGGATCACGGCACACTCTCGAGCAAGGAGCTTCTCGCTTCATCGGCATAGGGGCCATCGGGACGCAGGCGCAAGTACTCACGGAAGTGTCGGTCCGCGCGCATCAGGTCCCCCTCGTGGTCGCGGGCGATGACCGCCAGGGAGTAGTGGGCATCTGCATGCTCGGGCTCCGTCGACACCACGCGCTCGAGCTGCTCGCGGGCGGCGGGGATCTCCCCCACGGCCTGCAGCATGGAACCGAGAAGGAACCGCAAGGGCACGTTGTCAGGGCGGACCTTGAGGTGGTTGCGGGCGTGATCGATCCCCACCCGGAAACGGCCGGACTCGATGCAGATGCGCAACAGCAAGGGCATGACCTCGTCCGGGTCCGCGCCTTGCTCCATCGCGGACGCGAAGTACTGCTCGGCCCGGGTCAGGTCCCCCATCTGGGCGAACGCCTTGCCTCGCGCCACGAGCTTGTCGGGTTCGCGCTCCTGCTTGACCGTCTCGATGTTGTGCTTCACAGGGGTCGCCGGCGGAGGCCCGCACGCTACGGCAGCCGCGATCGCCATCACGGTCGACCCAGCGCAAAGGAGCCGGAATGCAGCGGACGGCATCATCGGTTCTTGCGGCCGTACTTGAGCTGCAGCTTGCGGTCGAGGTTCGAAAGCCAGGTGATGTAATCGCCCTGCAGGCCATCGGTGAAGGCGAGCAGGACGCGCGCCTCGACCTGCGCCGTTCTCCAGTCCGAGACGGAAATGGCATGCTCGAGCCGGACCCGGTGCGTGCGGTAGTCCTCCTCGACCTCGAGACGCAGCTTCTTGCCCGCCTCCGCAGCGTCCCTCGCGGCCGCGGGATCCCCCGCCGCCTCGAAACAGGCTGCCGCGGTCTCGAACAGAGGCACCGCCTTGACCCCGTCCTGCACGTGGAACGGCCTGCGTTCCCGGCGGGCCAACGCCAGCACGTTCTGGTCATTGGCCAGCGCGAGCGCTTGCTCTTTTCCGCCCTGCGGACACGACGTGATGGGCTCCGCCCAGAGCGCGGGAACTTCCGTGGGCGGAGGCTGCTCGTCCTGCGTGTCCGAGTCCGACAAGATGACGTAGAGCGACAAAGGAATGGCAATCGCCGCGAGCACGTAGGTCGCAGGGCTGGTCTTCTCCTGCTTGCGCGGCGCCAGCCCCTGCTTCTCCGCTACCTCGATGACCGCCACGGTCATCTGCACCTGTCCGACCCCCAGGATCGCGTCGGGCAGAAGCTGCGCTCGCTGGAACGGAGAGCCGTTGATCGTCGGCGGCGGCTCGAACGCCCGCGCCTCGGCCAACGCCGAGGCAGGCCCCATGCTGATCGCCACGTGCTCCATCGCTGCCTGGTCCACCGAGAGCCGGATCTCGCAGTGCGCCCCGCTTCCGATCAGCACCCGCTCGGCCTCGATCGTGAGTTCTTCACCGCGCCCGTCGGGATAGCGAACCAGAAACCTGAGAGCCTTCACGCGCTTCTCCTCAATCCGCCTGGGCGGCAAGCTGAAGGACCATCGGGCCCATCACCAGCAACATGATACAGAAGAACAGCAGGAACAACGGGCCGACCATCTGCACCCCAGCCTTCGCCGCAGCCTCTTCGGCCTTGACGCTGCGACGCATGCGCGAGACCCCTGCCTGGATCTGCAGCACCTCCGCTACCGGGTTGCCCCGCTCCTCCGCCTGCACGATCGCCGACACGAACTCGCTCACGGACTCGAGGGGGGCTCGGTCCGCAAACCCCAACAACGCCTGCCGCCGCGTCATGCCCACCTGCAGCTCCTGCAAGATACGAGTGAACTCCTCCACCAGCGCGTCGTCCGGGTCGCTCGACTTGTCCACCACCTGCCGCACCGCCCCCGGAAAGTCCTGCCCCGCACTCATCGCCAGCGCCAAGAGGTCCGCCGCGTACGGAAGCCCGCGGTTGATCTGCTTCATCCTCCGCGTCTGCTCCCCGCTCACCGCGAAGTACGGCAACGCCGACCCCACCGGCGCCGTCGCTAGCGCCAACACAAACCCCATGTCCAGCATGTAGCCCGCCACCGCCCCGAACGCCGCTCCCCCGAGCGTCGACAACAGACTCAACGCTAGGTACTCCTCCGGCGTCATGCCCAGATAGTCCCCCGCCAGCGCCAGCTGACGATCCATCTTCCCCCGCAACGGGTCCTCCAGCACCCCGCTCACGCGAACCCCCAACCACCGCACCAACGGCTCCACCTGCGCCCACGCCGGATTGTCCGCCAGCGCACGCTGCCGCTTGAGCCCCCGCATGCCCAGACGGTTCGCCACCCGCGACGGCGCCGCCGCCACCGCGTACGTCGCGATGGCCAACGCCGACGTCAACGTGCCGATGAACAGGTAGCGCAAGACCTCGAAGCTCAGGTTCATACGTCCACCGATAGAACCTTGCGCGCCACCAGCAGCGACGCGAGCCAGAAGCCCCCCGCGAAGAACGCAATGACGTAGCCGATGATGCTAGCCTCCAGCGGAGCGAAGTACCCAGGGCTCACCATGTCCAGCGCCAGGATCATCACGAACGGGAAGGCCGCCATCACCCACATCTGGGCCTTGCCCTCCGCCGTCTTCGTCCTGACCACGCCCTCCAACCGCGCCATCTCTCGCAACGTGTTCGCCGTCGTCTCCAGGATGGTCGGCAAGTTGCCGCCGATCTGACGGCCAATCACGATCGCAGACAGCGCCGAGTCAAGCTGCCGGCTTCCCACTCGCCCCGCCATGTTCAGCAACGCCTGCTCCAGCGTGCTGCCCACCCGCATCTCCTTGATCGCCAGCTCCACCTCGTCC
>Ga0066601_10000972_pt1 | contig 10557 bp, 8 predicted proteins | sample Medcelwee11metaG_FD_59487 | JGI IMG/M metagenome (GOLD analysis project Ga0066601, IMG submission 59487) | Freshwater pond sediment microbial communities from the University of Edinburgh, under environmental carbon perturbations - Medium... | ecosystem: Environmental > Aquatic > Freshwater >... | reverse complement strand
ATTTGAACCAACGACCTTCGGGTTATGAGCCCGACGAGCTACCAGACTGCTCCACCCCGCGTCAAAAGCTGGAGCGGGAGTATACGTCTGACCAAAACTCCTGGTCAACTAAACTTCCGCCGACAAGAAAGCCCGCTGATCAGCGGGCTTTCTTGATTTGGTACCGAGGAGGGGACTCGAACCCCTACAGCCTATGGCCACTACCACCTCAAGGTAGCGTGTCTACCAATTCCACCACCTCGGCAAAAATCTTTACTTCTGCTCGGAAGCCTGCGGCACATCGACGCTATCATCGACAGGCTTTTGCTGCTCAAGCACCGGCACATCTTCAGCCGCCGGCTTCTTCTGGTGAATCTCCAGCACTGCCGGATCCGGCAGGCCAGCCTGACTCAGCGCACCAGCCTTCTCCTTGGCCAAAAAGCCAAGCCCTAGACTGGTCACAAAAAAAGCGGCTGCTAGTATAGCAGTAACGCGACTCAAAAAGGTAGAGGAGCCTTGACTACCAAAAACGGTAGCCGATGCACCAGAACCGAAAGAAGCGCCCGCTTCAGCCCCTTTGCCCTGCTGAACAAGAACCAGCGCGACCACACCCAGCGCTGCCAGCAAGTGAAAGACGATAACGATCGTTTCTGTTTCCAGCATCTTCAGTTACCCGCAGCACGACAAATCGCACCAAGCTCATCCGCATTGAGGGATGCTCTACAAAGCAACCCCCATCGATATCTGGCATACCAAACAACACAGCGGCATTAACCAAAGCGCGATGCATGCATTACTTCATCGCTTAAAGTGGTGGAAGATATTATACAAGTCAGAACTAACTAGCAAGCGAATCAAGCACATACATCCGCAACAATCCTTGCCAAGTGGTCCGCATGGATTCGCACCTGGCTTTCGTCGTCACCTTCAACCATCACCCGCACCAAGGGTTCGGTACCCGACTTGCGCAATAGCACCCGACCGCGCCCCGCCATCTGCTCGGTCACACGCTCACAAGCCTCCTGCACGGCAGGATGCCCAACAGGATCCTTATCGCCGGTATAGCGCACATTGACCAATACCTGCGGAAACTTACGCATCCCCTGGCGCGCCTCAGCGAGCCTCTGCCCACGATGCTTCAGAGCCATCAATACCTGCAGCGCCGCGATGATACCGTCTCCGGTCGTCGCATGATGGCAACAGACTATATGCCCGGAGCTTTCGCCACCCAGCTGCCAATTGCGAGCCAGTAGCTCGGCCATAACATAGCGGTCACCGACCTTAGCCCGCACGAAGGGGACCCCCATGTCCTGCAGAGCCAACTCCAGCCCAAGGTTGCTCATCAAGGTACCGACAACCCCCCCACCCTGCAGCCTGCCATGCTCCTGCATGTCGCGCGCGATGAGAAAGAGCAGCTCATCACCGTCGACCACCGCCCCAGTGTGATCGACCATCAGTACACGGTCGCCATCGCCGTCGAAGGCAATACCGAGATCAGCCCGCTGCATGAGCACCTCGGCCTGCAACGCGACGATATCCGTCGAACCACAGCGGTCGTTGATGTTCAGACCGTTGGGTTGCGCCGCCAGAACCGCTACCTCGGCACCCAACTCGCGGAACACACTGGGCGCGACCTTATAGGTAGCGCCATGAGCACAGTCCACGACGACCTTGAGACCCGCAAAACTGGTGCCGGTCGGCACACTGCTCTTGCAGAATTCGATATAGCGCCCGGCCGCATCATTGATGCGTGAAACCTTGCCCAAGTGGGCCGAATCGACCACCGACATCGGCGTATCGAGCAACTCCTCTATGATCAGCTCAAGCTCGTCCGGTAGCTTGGTTCCATGACCGGAGAAGAACTTGATGCCGTTGTCGTAATGCGGGTTGTGCGAAGCACTGATGACGATGCCGGCCTCAGCATGGAAGGTACGTGTGAGATAGGCAATGGCCGGCGTCGGCATCGGCCCGAGCAAGAGCACGTCGGCACCAGCCGCAGAGAGCCCCGCTTCCAATACCGACTCGAACATGTAGCCGGATATGCGGGTATCCTTGCCGACTAGCACACGGCATACACCCTGACGTCGAAAAGCCTTGCCAGCAGCCCAGCCCAGCTTGAGCATGAAGTCCGGCGTGATGGGGTATTCGCCTACCCGCCCACGAATACCGTCGGTGCCGAAATATTTTTTGCTCAACTCTCCCCCCCCCATTCCGCCATCTCCACGGCATCGATCATTCGTACCACCTCGACCGTTTCCGCCACATCGTGCACACGCACGATACGTGCCCCCTTGGCCACAGCCAGTGCTGCCAGGGCCAGACTGCCATTCAGGCGCCGACTGACTTCGCGCCCCAGCACCTGACCGATCATACTCTTGCGGGAGACCCCGACCAGTAGCGGACGACCGAGTTCGTGCAGCATTTCCATGTGCCGGAACAGCAATAGATTATGCTGCAGCGTCTTGGCAAACCCAAAACCTGGATCCAGAAGCAGACGCTCAGCCGGAATCCCCGCCACAGCGCATGCGTGCATGCGCTCGGCCAGAAAACCGCGCACCTCGCCCAGCAGATCCCCATAATGGGGATCCTGCTGCATGGTTCCCGGCTCCCCCCGCATATGCATCAGACAGACCGGCAGACGACTCTCCGCCACCGCCGCCAGAGCACCCTCCCGCCGTAACGAGCGGACGTCATTGATCAGGCCGGCGCCGAGACGAGCCGTCTCGCGCATCACCGCCGGGCTTGAGGTATCCACCGAGACGATCACATCCAGCTCGGCCGCAATGGCTTCGACAACGGGCGCGACCCGCTCCAGTTCCTCATCCTCCGACACCACGCGGGCACCGGGACGAGTCGACTCGCCCCCAACATCAATCAGCGTGGCTCCGGCCTCGACCATGCTTCGTGCATGGCTCAGAGCGGCTTCGACCTCACTGAAACGCCCCCCGTCGGAAAACGAGTCTGGCGTCACATTGAGAATCCCCATCACATGGGAGCATGACAAGTCAAGAGCCCGGTTGCCGCAAGCTAACCGGGTCGAGGACAACAAGGTCATTTTCGAGTCTTTCTTAATGTTCGCCGGCAGGCCCCCCGATCGGGGCCTCGGGACGATCGACTCCCTGGGATGCCGAGGTTCCAGATGTACCGGAGCCCCCCTGCCAGTCCTTCGGCTCGCGAACCGTACGCCCTGACATGATGTCGTCGATCTGATCGGCATCGATGGTTTCGTACTTCATCAACACCTCCGCCATCATGTCCAGCTTGTCGCGATTATCTTTCAACAACTGCGTGGCCGCGCCATAGCAGTGGTCGATGATGCTGCGCACCTCCTGATCGATAAGCCTGGCAGTCTCTGCCGAAACGTTGGCGTGCTGAGCCGCTGCGCTACGACCGAGGAACACCTCTCCCTCCTCTTCCGCATACATCAGCGGCCCCAGCTTTTCCGAGAGTCCCCACTTGGTCACCATGTTCCGCGCGATCTGGGTGGCGCGCATGATGTCGTTGGAGGCGCCCGTAGTGACACCCTCGAAACCCAGGGTCATCTCTTCAGCAATACGCCCGCCGAACAACGAGCAGATCTGGCTGACCAGCGCCCGCTTGGACAGGCTGTAGCGGTCTTCCTCCGGCAGGAACATGGTCACGCCCAAGGCGCGTCCACGCGGAATGATCGATACCTTGTAGACCGGGTCATGCTCGGGCACCAGTCGGCCGACAATCGCGTGCCCGGCCTCATGGTATGCCGTGTTGAGCTTTTCCTTCTCGGACATGACCATGGTCTTGCGCTCGGCGCCCATCATGATCTTGTCCTTGGCCAGCTCGAACTCGCGCATCTCGACGACGCGCTTGTTGGCGCGCGCGGCGAACAGTGAGGCCTCGTTCACCAGGTTGGCCAGATCGGCACCGGAAAAGCCGGGAGTACCCCGGGCGATGACCGCCGGATTGACGTCCTCGCTCACCGGAACCTTGCGCATGTGTACCTTGAGGATCTGCTCGCGGCCACGGATATCCGGCAGACCGACCACCACCTGCCGGTCGAAGCGCCCCGGACGCAGCAGCGCCGGATCAAGCACGTCGGGACGGTTGGTCGCGGCAATCACAATGATGCCGTCGTTCATCTCGAAGCCGTCCATCTCCACCAGCAACTGGTTGAGGGTCTGCTCCCGCTCGTCGTGACCGCCACCGAGACCGGCACCACGATGACGGCCGACGGCATCGATCTCGTCGATGAAAATGATGCAGGGGGCATGCTTCTTGGCCTGATCGAACATGTCCCGAACACGCGAGGCGCCGACACCGACGAACATCTCGACGAAATCCGAACCGGAGATGGTAAAGAACGGAACCTTGGCCTCACCGGCGATCGCCTTGGCCAACAGCGTCTTGCCGGTGCCGGGCGGGCCGACCATCAGCACACCGCGGGGAATGCGCCCGCCAAGGCGCTGGAATTTACCCGGATCGCGGAGGAACTCGACCAGCTCGCTGACCTCTTCCTTGGCCTCGTCACAGCCGGCAACATCGGCAAAGGTCGTCTTGACCTGATCCTCCGAGAGCAGGCGTGCCTTGCTCTTGCCAAAGCTCATCGGCCCGCCCTTGCCGCCGGCACCGCCCTGCATCTGGCGCATGAAGAACATGAACACGGCAATGATCACCAGGATCGGGAAGCTGGCCACCAGCAACTGCGACCAGATACTCTGCTGCTCGGGCTGCTTGCCCTCGATCTGGACATTGTTGTCGATCAGGTCGCCGATCAGACCGCCATCCTGAATCGCCGGACGGATCGTCTTGAAGCCGTCGCCGTCGGTCCGCTGGCCGGTAATGATATAGCCGTCCACGGTGACCCGCTCGACCTTGCCGTCCTTGACCTGCTGGATGAAGTCCGAATAATTCAGCGTCTGCGGCTCGCTCGGATTGGTAAAGTTGTTCATCACGGTTACCAGAACGGCCGCGATGATCAACCACAGAATCAGGTTCTTTGCCATGTCATTCAATTAATTACCCTCTGGGACGGAGCCAGTCCCTGCGTGACGGCTGGTACAGCTACCCGCCTAACTTAATACACAACCCCCGCCCCCCCGGCAGGCATCTCTGTAACCCTTTGTGTGCGCCCTTTGGGCACGTTTGCGATTCCCCAGCAGTCTAGGCTCCGCGAAAGCCGCGCGCGAGCAGATATTGCTCGCGGGAACGGTCGCGGGAAGAGAGGGGCTTGCGCATCTGTACCCGGTCGAAACCTTCGCGCACCTGCAGGAGATACTGGTCGAAACCTTCGCCCTGGAAGATCTTGATCAGGAAATCGCCTCCCGGCCGCAAGACTCGCCCCGCCAAGTCCAGCGCCAGCTCGCAGAGATACATGGCCCGCGGCTGGTCGGCCGCCTTGACTCCACTCATATTGGGTGCCATGTCGGAAATCACAAGGTCGACCGGCTGCCCGCCGATCGCCTCAAGAATCTGGGCGAACACCGCATCGTCGGTGAAATCCCCCTGGATAAAAGTCACGTCCGGAATGCTGTCCATCGGCAGGATATCCGAGGCGATCAGGCAACCGCGATCACCGATCAGCCGACTGGTCACCTGCGACCAGCCGCCGGGGGCGGCGCCCAAATCGACGACGGTCATACCCGGCCGCAGGATGCGATCCTTCTCCTGGATCTCCAGCAACTTGTAGCTGGCGCGCGAGCGATAACCGTCCTTTTGCGCCATTTTCACGTAGGGGTCATCGAAATGCTCTTTCAACCAACGATGACTAGTCTTGGATCGGGCCACAGGCACCTCGTGTTTGGCTGGGCGGCCCTGAGTCGCTCGGGTAGACTAGGCCGCTTTTCAACAAGATCGGACACAGGGGTCAGATTATGGCGCTCACTCAGGAGCAGAAGAAACATTTCAAATCCATCGGCCATCACCTGAAGCCTGTCTTGATCGTGGCTGAGAATGGCATAACCGAAGGCGTTCTAAGCGAACTGGAACGAGCCCTGAACGACCACGAACTGATCAAGGTGAAGATCAACCTCGCCGAACGGGACGACCGCCAAGCGGTGGTCGCCGAACTCTGCGAGACATCCGGAAGCGAACTGGCGCAAGTGATCGGCAAGGTTGCCCTGCTCTACCGCAAGAATCCCAAGCCGAACAAGAACCTCTCGAACATAAGCCGCTTTCTGCAGGCTTGACGCAACTGGCGAGCCGCTATAGACCCGCCAGAAGCCCGACCAGCCCGACCTAATGCCAAACGCACTCTCGGAGAGGGCGGCCAGGCCGCCCTGCTCCAACACTGCCAGCCTGCCGCGACCGACCGCCATCAGATATGGCGAACCTCGACGACCTCGTATTCGACGGTACCGCTCGGCGTCTTCACCACGACCACATCACCCTCCTCCTTGCCTACCAAGGCACGGGCGATGGGTGAGCTGACCGATAACTTGCCCTGCTTGATGTCAGCCTCGTCGTCGCCGACGATCTGGTAGACCACGGTTTCGTCGGTTTCGACGTTGGCAATCTCCACAGTGACGCCGAAGATCACTTTCCCGGTATGGGGAATGGCCGTCACGTCGATGATCTGCGCATTCTGCAGACGACCCTCGATATCGCGGATCCGCGCCTCGACCATGCCCTGCTGCTCGCGGGCAGCATGGTATTCGGCGTTCTCCTTGAGATCACCCAGTTCGCGCGCCTCGGCGATCGCCTGAGTGATCTGCGGACGCAGTTCGGTCTTCAGATGTTTGAGCTCTTCCTCCAGGGCACGCGCGCCCTGGACAGTCATCGGAAATTTGGTCATGCGTTAATTCCTGCATGGAGATCCTGCAGACGGCGCACGGTCTTCTCGGGACCGAACTTGAGAGCCTCACAGATCGCCTGACCACCGGCGATGGTGGTGGTGATGCAGATCTTGTGCTGCAGAGCGTTGCGACGAATCGAGAAGGAATCAGCAATCGACTGACGCCCCTCGGTGGTATTGATGATCAGGGTGACCTCGTCGTTCTTGATCATGTCGACCACATGGGGACGACCCTCGGTCACCTTGTTCACCCGGCGAACCGGCAGGCCGGCCGCCTCGATCATCCGGGCGGTACCGGCAGTGGCCACGACCTCGAAGCCGAGGGCGACCAGATTGCGCGCCACGTCAGCGACGAACGGCTTGTCATCCTCACGCACGCTGATGAAGGCGCAGCCGCCGGTCGGCAGCGTCTCGCTGGCCCCCAGCTGAGCCTTGGCAAAGGCTTCGGCGAAGCTGTCGCCGACGCCCATCACTTCGCCGGTGGACTTCATCTCCGGGCCGAGAATAGGGTCGACTCCGGGGAACTTGGCGAACGGGAACACCGCTTCCTTGACACTAAAGAACGGCGGAATGATTTCCCTGGTAAAGCCGACCTCCGCCAGGCTCTTGCCAGCCATCACCCGAGCAGCAATCTTGGCCAGCGAGGTGCCGATGCACTTGGAGACGAACGGCACGGTGCGCGAAGCGCGCGGATTGACCTCGATGACATAGATGTCTTCGCCCTGCACCGCCATCTGCACGTTCATCAGGCCGACCACGCCGAGTTCCAGGGCCATCTTCCCAACCTGGACGCGAATCTCGTCCTGGATGTGCTTGGGCAGCGAGTACGGCGGCAGCGAACAGGCCGAGTCGCCGGAATGCACGCCGGCCTGCTCGATGTGCTGCATGATCGCGCCGATTACCACGCTCTCGCCGTCGCACACGGCATCGATGTCGACCTCAATGGCACAGTTGAGGAAATGGTCGAGCAGCACCGGGCTGTCGTTGGATACCTGTACCGCCTCGCGCATGTAGCGCTTGAGCTCGTCTTCCTCGTAGACGATCTCCATCGCCCGACCACCCAGCACATAGGACGGGCGCACCACCAGCGGATAACCGATACGCTTGGAGGCAGCGATGGCCTCTTCCTCGCTGCGCGCCGTGGCGTTTGGCGGCTGACGCAGACTCAGCCGCTCGACCATCTGCTGGAAGCGCTCGCGGTCTTCGGCGCGGTCGATGGCGTCCGGGCTGGTGCCGATGATCGGCACGCCGGCTTCTTCCAGGGCGCGGCAGATCTTCAGCGGGGTCTGGCCGCCGTACTGGACGATCACGCCCTTGGGCTGCTCGACGCGGACGATCTCCAGCACGTCTTCCAGGGTCACCGGCTCGAAGTAGAGGCGGTCGGAAGTGTCGTAGTCGGTAGAGACGGTCTCCGGGTTGCAGTTGACCATGATGGTCTCGTAGCCGTCTTCGCGCATGGCCAGTGCGGCATGCACGCAGCAGTAATCGAACTCGATACCCTGACCGATGCGGTTCGGACCGCCACCGATGACCATGATCTTGTCACGGCTCGACGGGTTGGCCTCGCACTCCTCCTCGTAGGTCGAGTACATGTAGGCGGTATCGGTGGCGAACTCGGCGGCACAGGTGTCGACGCGCTTGTATACCGGCAGCACCTTGAGCTTCTGGCGATGGCTGCGCAGGTTCTTCTCGGTGACGCCGATCAGCTTGGCCAGGCGCGCGTCGGAGAAGCCCTTGCGCTTGAGCTTCCACATCAGGCCATGGTCGATGCTGGAAAGACCGAGGGTCTTGACCCGCTCCTCTTCCTTGACCAAGTCCTCGATCTGCACCAGGAACCAGGGGTCGATCTTGGTCAGAGCAAATACATCCTCGATGCTCTTGCCGGCACGGAAGGCATCGGCGACGTACCAGATGCGCTCGGCGCCCGGCACGGTCAGCTCGCGCTTGAGGATGCTCTCGGCTTCCGGATTGCTCAGGTCCAGCTTGGGATCGAAGCCGGAGACGCCGACTTCCAGGCCACGCAGCGCCTTCTGCACAGACTCCTGGAAGGTACGACCGATGGCCATCACCTCGCCGACGGACTTCATCTGGGTGGTCAGGCGGGCGTCGGCCTTGGGAAACTTCTCGAAGGCGAAGCGCGGCACCTTGGTGACCACGTAGTCGATGGCCGGCTCGAAGGAGGCCGGGGTGCGGCCGCCGGTGATGTCGTTGGACAGTTCGTCGAGGGTGTAGCCCACCGCCAGCTTGGCGGCGATCTTGGCGATCGGGAAGCCGGTGGCCTTGGAGGCCAGCGCCGAGGAACGCGACACACGCGGGTTCATCTCGATCACCACCATGCGGCCGTCGACCGGATTGATGCCGAACTGCACATTGGAGCCACCGGTTTCCACGCCGATCTCGCGCAGCACCGCCAGGGAGGCGTTGCGCATGATCTGGTATTCCTTGTCGGTCAGGGTCTGCGCCGGGGCGACGGTAATGGAATCGCCGGTGTGCACGCCCATCGGATCGAAGTTCTCGATGGAACAGACGATGATGCAGTTGTCCTTCTTGTCGCGGACCACCTCCATCTCGTATTCCTTCCAACCGATCAGCGACTCGTCGATCAGCAGTTCCTTGGTCGGCGACAGATCGAGACCGCGGGTGCAGATTTCTTCGAACTCCTCGCGGTTGTAGGCGATGCCGCCGCCGGTGCCGCCCATGGTGAAGCTCGGGCGGATGATGCAGGGGAAGCCGACCATGTCGAGTACACCGTAGGCCTCGTCCATGCTGTGGGCGATGCCGGAGCGCGGACACGCCAGACCGATGGACTTCATCGCCTTGTCGAAGCGCGAGCGATCCTCGGCCTTGTCGATGGTATCGGCGTTGGCGCCGATCATCTCGACGCCGAATTTCTCCAGCACACCGTGCTTTTCCAGGTCCAGGGCGCAGTTCAGCGCGGTCTGGCCGCCCATGGTCGGCAGCAGGGCATCGGGACGCTCCTTCTCGATGATCTTGGCCACGGTCTGCCACTTGATCGGCTCGATGTAGGTGGCATCGGCCATGGCCGGGTCGGTCATGATGGTGGCCGGATTGGAGTTCACCAGAATGACGCGGAAACCCTCTTCCTTCAGCGCCTTGCACGCCTGGGCGCCGGAGTAGTCGAACTCGCACGCCTGGCCGATGACGATGGGGCCGGCGCCGAGGATCAGGATGCTTTTAATGTCAGTACGTTTAGGCATGTTTACTCACTCGAATCCGTAGGTCATCGGCGGGGCTTAGCGGCGCTTGGCCATGGCTTCGATGAAGCGATCGAACAGCGGAGCCACGTCGTGCGGGCCCGGGCTGGCTTCCGGATGGCCCTGGAAGCTGAAGGCGACCTTGTCGGTGCGCTCGATGCCCTGCAGCGTGCCGTCGAACAAGGACTTGTGGGTGGCGCGCAGGTTGGTCGGCAGACTCGACTCGTCTGCAGCGAAGCCGTGGTTCTGACTGGTGATCATCACCGCGCCAGTGTCGAGGTCCTGCACCGGGTGGTTGGCACCGTGGTGGCCGTGACCCATCTTCACCGTCCTGGCACCGGAGGCCAGCGCCAGCAGTTGGTGACCGAGGCAGATGCCGAACACCGGGATGTCGGTCTCGAGGATGTCCTTGATCGCCTGGATCGCGTAGTCGCACGGCTCGGGATCGCCGGGACCGTTGGAGAGGAACACCCCATCGGGATTCAGCGCCAGCACCTCGCTGGCCGGCGTCTGCGCCGGGACCACGGTCAGGCGGCAGCCACGCGCCACCAGCATGCGCAGGATGTTCAGCTTGACGCCGAAGTCGTAGGCCACCAC
>Ga0066601_10000957_pt1 | contig 10658 bp, 9 predicted proteins | sample Medcelwee11metaG_FD_59487 | JGI IMG/M metagenome (GOLD analysis project Ga0066601, IMG submission 59487) | Freshwater pond sediment microbial communities from the University of Edinburgh, under environmental carbon perturbations - Medium... | ecosystem: Environmental > Aquatic > Freshwater >... | reverse complement strand
CCAATCATCTGAAGATGATTCATTCCTCTCATCGACCGTAGCATCAAGCGAGACCATCGTCGGGCTCATCGAGAAGGCCGAGAGCGATCCCTCGATCTCCGCAGTCATCTTCGACATCGACTCCCCTGGCGGATACCCTGTCCCATCTCATGAGATAGTAGAGGCCATACGGGACATGAACAAGACAAATGTCGCGGTCATCAGGAACATCGGTGCTTCAGGCGCATATTGGGTCGCGAGCTCGACCGATTGGATATTCGCTGACAGCCTTTCCCTGACCGGTTCCATTGGGGTCAACTCAGCGTTCCTCACCTTTGGAGGGCTCCTGAAAGAGTACAATGTCACCTATGAGAGGATCGTCGGTGGAGAGTTCAAGGATATCGGCACCCCTTACCGGGAGGTCACTCCCGAAGAACGGGTCATCCTCTCATCACTCTCATCCCAGGCCCATGATATCTTCATCAAGGATGTCGCAAGGAACAGGGACGTCCCTGTCACAAAAATTGAAAGGCTTGCGACAGGAGAGGTCTTCCTCGGAGCAGACGCACTCCAGAAAGGTCTAATAGACGAGATCGGTGGGATGAAAGAAGCTCTCGGCTACCTCGAGGTCAATCTGAACATCACCGCTGTCCCTGTCCCTTTCGAGAGAGAACGTTCATTCTTTGACGCCATCTCCGGAGGGCTGAGTGCTCATGGGTTAGCGATTGGGCAAGGAATAGGTGAGTCCTTGCAGGCTGGAAACTCCCATCAGAGGCTATTGCTCAGTACCTGATGATGATATCAGAGCATGCCTTTTGGAAATCGCATTCATAGAACAGGTATTTCTGGAACCAGGGACTGATAAGCCCAGGAGTCTGTGAAACAGCCATCCTTTTCACAGCATTCAGGATGGTCCTGCCATGGTCTGTCTCGAGGTAGACCCGTGTTGTAATAGGCGCGTCATCATCAAGGTACAATCGTGGGACGATCAACCCTTCGCAGCTATCAGCGATGGTCTGCATATTCTTCCATCCCATCGGCCTCACCATATCCTCGTCATGGATGATGCAGCCTGGTTTTTGGATCGCCACCATCCTAGAGAGATAGCTTTTCCCGGCTGCGGGTCTCCCCGCTATCCCTACGATCTTCCCTGGTCCGAGCGACTCAAGGATCGCTTCGATTCCTTGGGTATAATTCGAAACCTGTGGGCCACCTATGAATCCCTCTTCAAGGATTCCATACTTCTTTTCATACCAGTCGACAGTCTCTTTATTGGCTCCTCTTGAAACCCCTGGAGAATCCTCATGTTTTCCAAGGCCGAGGTCCCAGACTGCTGTCAGGAGGGTCTCGATATCATCATAACTCATACCTGCCGAATCAAGCCTTTTTTCAGTCGCTGGCCTCGATACGACGGTGAATATCGATCGAAGGGGACTGAAGGGTGATCTCGAATGATATTGTCTTTCCATTTTTCTCGAGAATACCCAGTAAGTTTTAAATATTGCCCTCTTTCCCGATATCCATGGCGCAAATCGTAGTCATCGATCTTGGAAGCCAGCTCTGCCATCTCATAGCTAGGCGCGTGCGCGAGCTCGGTGTCTATTCTGAAGTCCTCCCGAACACAATCACTCCAGAAGATCTGAATAAGATCCCTGGCTTGAAAGGCATCATCCTCTCAGGAGGTCCAGCCAGCATCTATGAGGCATCTGCCCCCCACATCGATAAAGGGATCCTCAGCCTTGGCATCCCCGTTCTCGGGATCTGTTACGGCCATCAGCTCCTCGCCCAATATCTCGGCGGTGCTGTTGAAGGCGGGATGAGAAAGGAATATGGGCATACTGTCCTTGAGCTCACCCAGGAGGGACAGGGTTCTCCATTCTACTCAGGTCTTTCGAAAGACCAGGATGTGTGGATGAACCACGGTGATATCGTCAAGTCCCTCCCGGCAGGTTTCATGATCACAGCGACAACCCACAACAGCCCTGTCGCCTCCTTCGAGGAGCCAGTCAAGAGGATATATGGGGTGCAGTTCCATGTCGAAGTCACCCATACCAAAAATGGTATTGACATGGTCAGGAATTTCGTCTCCAGGATATGCAAGGCAGATCCTGATTGGAGCATGGATGATTTTGTCGAAGAGAAAATAGCAGCTGTCCGAAAGATGATCCATGGGAAGAGAGCCATTCTTGGCCTCTCCGGCGGGGTGGATTCCTCTACCTGCGCAGCTCTCGTCGGAAAGGCGATTGGAAAAGACCTCACTGCCATCTTCATCGACACCGGGTTCATGAGAAAGGGGGAGCCTGATGAGATCAAGTCAGCATTTTCCTCCTGGGATATCGATCTACGAATGGTGGATTCATCCGCCCTTTTCTATGAGAGGCTCCAAGGGGTGTCAGACCCGGAATTGAAGAGGAAGATCATCGGTGAGCTCTTCATCCGCGAATTCGAGCGTGAGGCGAAGAAGGTCGACGCCTCTTTCCTCGTCCAAGGGACCATCTACCCTGATGTGATCGAGTCAGGTTCCTCCACACACGCCTCGACCATCAAGAGCCACCACAACGTGGGCGGCCTCCCCGAGGAGATCGGCCTCACTCTCTGCGAGCCCCTCCGCGACCTCTATAAAGACGAGGTGAGGGTGGTCGCTGCGAAGCTTGGTCTCCCTGATTCCCTCATCTCCCGTCATCCCTTCCCTGGCCCTGGCCTTGCCATCCGCATCATCGGTGAATGCACTCCTTCAAGGATAGCGATCGTCAAGGAGGCGAACGCCATCCTCATGGAAGAGCTTGATCGGAGCGGTTTTTATCATTCCACCTGGCAGGCATTCGCTGTCCTCCTCCCCATAAAAAGCGTCGGGGTCCAGGGCGACGCGCGGGTCTACAAGCAGACCATCGTCCTGCGCTTGGTCGACAGCGTCGATGCCATGACTGCTAATTTCACCCGCGTCCCCTATGATCTCCTTGAGAGGATATCCACCCGCATCACCAATGAGATCAGGGAAGTGGGCCGTGTAGTCTACGATATCACAGACAAGCCTCCGGGGACGATCGAGTGGGAATGAAAGTCTCATTCTCAAAGCATTCTACAATCGGTTTCTTCTGCTAGAGTGTTGGTGTCCTTTTTCGACATCAAGGAAATTGATTACACCCTTAATAGGATGGGGAGAAGAACCTCATACACTATACGCTATTCAGCTGTCACCTAGAACGACTAATCAGAGGAGGGACAAGGGATATCATTTGGACTGCCGGTTGCCAAAGGTTTAAATATACTCTCATGCGGGAATTAGACTGAAATTGGGTTCCTGAATGTTACCCGTTATTTCGCCCAAAGATAATTATTAAATATTCAGATACTAAGATAAACCAAAGATGTTGGTTCGAAAAGTGAGGTGGAAAAATGAAGACGTATCCCCTATTGATAATCGTTGTATTGCTCTTTGCGGTATCATGCTCCAGTCCCACGGTTGAAGAGCCGATAGTGACTGACCCTGTCGTTGACACCCAGCCTGAAGTGCCAGAAGAGATATCGAACCCTCCTGAATTGCCTGATGAGGAGACAGTGACCCCTCCAGCTACTGAGGAGACCACACCTGTTGAGGAGATAGAGGTGGAAACCCCTGAGGTTCCTGTCATTGATGAGATAAATGAGACCCAGGAAAACACTACTGAGACTGTCGACCCTCAATATGACCCAGAGGATGTGGTTGATGCCTATTTCGCCCGGATGACCAAGGCCCTTGACGGAGACGATGCCGCTTATTCAGAGGCGTACGAACTCATCAGCCCACACAGCAAGAAAAATATCGCCTGGGTGACTTCTCTTACCCGATTCAAGTCAGAGGCAAAAGACACCTACGAGAAATACGGGACCGGAAACAACCTGACCGGGTACATGAAGTCTGAAGTGTTCGGGAATGGATATAAGGTGTATTATTCCTATGAGGGTGGAGAGGTCAATTATATCGTCAGCATGTATGACGGCCTCTACTACATCGCTTCAGGCAACGTGCGCGGCAGCATGTTCTGGCGGGCTCCCTGAGCTCCCATTTTTTTCATATTCAGAGATCTGACGGATGAAGCTATGGATGTGCCTGAACGCTATCTCCTTCTTCTTGTCGACGATTACGACATGGTACATGTCTTTCACCCACACCACCTGCTTGATGAGGGATGAGGCATGATGATAGATATAATCGACGCTCCCTTCTCCCACTCCATGGTCTGCTGTCGATTGCATGATGAGGATGGGATCGACCACTTTTGAGAGGCTTTTTTTCGTCTCCGCGACGATCTTCGCCGCGTGGACGATGCTCTTCAGGGGGATGACTTCATAGGTGACCCTTTTCCTGATGATCTCCTTCTCAAGGTTCATGGTATGGTACCATTTCTTCTGGTAGAGCTTGAACTGCCTGAGGATGGGGTAGATGAACTTGAAGAGCCTCTCTTTCTTGATGAAGATGGGCGCGCCGATTGTGATGACCCCGTCGACCCGGTGGGTCGAGGCATACCACATCGCAAGATTCCCCCCGATTGAATCACCGCAGATGAAGACCGTATCGACATGCTCTTTTAGCTCCCTCATCCCTTTTTCGACCGATCGTTTCCAATCTTTTTCTGTCGTGGTAAGGAGGTGCTCAGGCGTAGTCCCATGGCCGTCCAAAAGGACTGCCTTGCAGGTGATCCCCCTCTTCGCGAGGTAATCCCCAAGATCGATATAATCATAGCAGCTGCTCGTGAACCCATGGATGAAGAGTACCCCGACCCTCCCTCTCTTATGGAAAAATGGCTCAGCTCCTGGCAGCACCCCATGCTCGGTGAAATCCTTCCTCTTTATGAGGTAGAATCTCATCCCCCTGTATACCCAGAGGAAGGAGAGGAGGGCTATGATATATTCTATCATTTCCTCCTCATCTTAGATACCAGACGTTCAAGCGCATCGATCTTCCGCTGTAGCTCAAGTTTTTCTCTACTGTTCTTCTCGACCTCTTTTGAGAACTCGGTGAGCTTTGTATCCTGCTCCTTGATCCCTTTTACGATCTGCGAGAAGCGCTGCAGTTCATTTGACGCTTTCTGGACATCCTGTTGGGTCGTCTTGAGCTGGGTCCTCAATTCCGTGTATTCCTGCGCTGCCTGCCTGAGCTCTTTCCCCTGGGCGAGAAGCTCCTCTTTCAGCTGCGCTTCGAATCTTGCCATGATCTCTTTTTGTATCTCTTTTTTTAGGACCGTGAAATCATAGACAGACTTGCGCAGTTGCATGGACGCCTCTTTTATCTCTCCCAACTCATCTTTCATCTGGTCGACCGCTTCTTTCTCCTGAGATTGGAGTTTTGAGAGGCTCTCCTTGGTCTCTGCCATCGAGATATTGGCTTCCCCTATCTGCTTCTTCAGGGCTTCTATCTCTTTCCCGTATTCAAGGACATGGTCATTGAGCCGCGCGAGATTGTTCCCGATCTGAGCTATCTCCTTTAGTTGCGTTATCATGGAAAAAAACGTTCTGAGGGGATTCATAAATCTTGCCATCCAACTCTACCAAAAAAAGAGTAAGCAAAACTATTTAAGTAACTTGCATCCATCGTTTGCCATGGAAAACTCCCTCAATATCAGGTATCTGGACACACTTCTCTGCCTGGGAAAGAAAGGGGAGATGTTCCAGCCGATCCCCACTTCCACTATCGCCCTCTCTAAAGAGCTCGGTCTCTCCCAGCAGACCGTTTCGAGGGATCTCATCGCCATGGAGAAAGCGGGAATGATCAGCCGGACAATCACCAAGAAAGGGATGGATATCAGGATCACGCGGGAGGGATACCTCAGCCTTTCATCACTCTCTTCAGACATCCTCTCCATCCTTTCCCCTGGCGCCCTTGAGATGGAGGGCAGGATCGTCTCAGGGCTTGGAGAGGGCGGTTATTATGTCGGGCTCAAAGGATATCGCGATCAGTTCAAGAGGATTCTCGGTTTCCTCCCCTTCCCTGGGACCCTCAACCTCCAGGTAGAACCCCTCCTCATGGAAAGGTTCCTGTGGGGCCTTACGAAAGACACCCTTGAGGGATTCACCCATGCAGGGAGGACATTCGGGAAGTTGGATCTCTATAAGATCAACCTCGGGATTGGAGGGAAAGAGCACCCCTCAGCGATCATCATCCCGAAAAGGACAACCCACCCCGCAGGCATCTGCGAGGTGGTGGCTGAAGAGAACATGAGGGAGAGATATTCATTGAAAGACGGCTCTCCCGTCAGGATAGCAAGAAGGTGAACACATGAGACTGACCCCGAGGGATAAGACCATAGGCGCATTCGCGATTATTATTGCAGCATCGCTCTGGGCGCTTGATTCCGCATTGCTCAGGCCGAGGCTCTATCACCAGGATCCCTCAGTCATCGTGTTCCTTGAGCACGCCATCGCTTTCGGTCTGATGGCAGGATTCCTCTGGTTCGAAAGGAATGAGCTCAAAGAACTCGGTCCAAAGGACTGGAGCGCATTCTTCTGGGTCGCCCTCTTCGGAGGGGCTATCGGAACCCTCGCCATCACCAAGGCGTTTTTCTCCGTCTTCCTTGACGGAGTCTCAAGCGTATCTGTCGTTGTCATCCTGCAGAAGACCCAGCCGCTCTTCGCTATCCTCTTCGCCTGGGTGATCCTCAAAGAACGTCCTGAAAGGAAGTTCTTCTTGTGGGCGGGGATCGCTCTTCTCGGTTCCTACCTTGCCGCGTTCGGGCTCAGCCTCCCATCATTCGATTCAAAGAACCCGGTCTTCTGGGTGCCCCTCCTCTCCCTCCTCGCAGCGTTCGCTTTCGGGTCTTCGACTGCCATGAGCAAGCGCGCTGTCGGAAAGGTCAGCTTCAGGGTTGCGACCTATCTCAGGTTCGGCCTGACAGCTCTCATCATGTTCGGGATCGTCCTTGGGACAGGGAATCTTGGCGGGATTGGCGCCCTCGTCTCAGCGGATTGGCTCGTCATAGGCATCATCGTCTTCACGACAGGAGCGACAGCCATCTTCCTCTATTATTATGGGCTGAAGCGTGTCATGGCCTCGAAATCCACCATCTATGAGCTCGCCTTCCCTGTGGTCGCGCTTGCTATGGATTACTTCCTCCATGGAACAGTCCTTTCCGGAGGTCAATGGCTGGGCGCGTCCCTCCTCCTCTTCTCCATGTACATGGTGAGGAAAGCGTAGAGCCTGTTCCTTTTGGCGTTGGATAAAGAGGGAATCTCAAGATAATTCTCCTCTAAAGAAATTCATTGACACGACCTTTTGAGTTTCAGGTCAGGGTCTAGGGATTTCTATCCGATGCTGTATCTCACAACGGGAGGGCACCCTTGCCTATGTGCCCTTAGGAAGACATTTCAAGCCCGCTGAGGAGCACGGGGAGCATAGGTCAAAGGCTTATCTTCCCGAAGGGCGTGTTCTATACCCTTGATATGGCTGATATACTGCTCCAAATCATCGGCGCGGATGGCATCCTTCGCCAGTGTGAGAGAATAGCTAAATCCATATTGCTCGTTTTTTCTTTTTCTCTCGACTGGAAGCAGATAAGGTTCCCAGTTATTTGATCTTCGAGGCATAAATGGCTTACGTAAAATACCCAACAGAGTTTTACTTGGTTCAACGACGTCTGTGCGATCGACAACCGACAAAAATGCCCTAAAATCACCTTGCTTGTAATTGCTGGTAACTACTTCGTTTTTTCCATCACCCCAATAATAGCGCTCTTCCTTAACCTCGAAAGAGCCATTCTTGTTGATGATCTCTTCCAATAATTGATCTCTGTCGACATTATCGCAGAATTCACGATGTGTGATCAATTGACCGTCTGAAAGGCGGATCTCACCATATCCATTACCAATGCCTACATGTGGATGTGCAGCTTCAGCAAATCCCTGGTTTTCAAGATATCTTCTCGTATTGAGTAGGCTAAGTACTGATCTCACAAAGTCGAATTGAACTCCATCTGGATTCGGAAATGCGTTCCTGAATGTTTTGGATTCCATGTTGATGCCTCCAATTGAAGTATTATTCACTAAGAACATTTTCTTGTTTATAAAAATATGTATCCTTTACTCCTCTTAAGTGAGAATAATATTCTGTTATAATAACAGCGGGAATGGAACAAGATTCCGCGCTATTGAACAGATAAAGGAGAAGTCTCTATTAATAATGGAATAAAAATGATTTTGAATTTTTGTTTCTATCCTGCCCAAATACCACCACTGGACACCAGAGGATTCAGTTTCCTATTTTGAACATGATAGTAGGAAGTTTTATAAATTGCAAAAGTAATAGTAATAGGGGAATTTTATTACAGATCCCATTGAATGACGTTCATACCTGAAGCGAAAGATATGACGCAAAAAAAGAGGAAAATGGTAACTTATCTCGTATCAATCTGCGTATATGCTATTGATTACTCCTCAGGATCCGGAGATATTAGACCATGAACCCCGAGATATTCATCGAGATCTCAAAGCTCCTTGCGATAACCCTCGTCATCACCGGGATCGCGAAGCTCCTCAGGCAGCCGTCCATCATCGGCTATATCCTCTCAGGGATCGTCGCGGGTCCGGTCCTCTTGAACGTCATAAGTTCTGAAGACACCCTAACAGCATTCTCCCAGATCGGTGTCGCCTTGCTCCTCTTCTTCGTCGGCCTCAACCTCAACCCGAGAGTCATCAAAGATGTCGGCAAGATATCTCTCATCACCGGCATCGGCCAGGTGGTGTTCACGACAGTCATCGGTTACCTGATCCTGATCTCTCTCGGATTCCCCCCTTCTTCTTCCATATACATAGCGATCGCGCTCTCTTTCAGCAGCACCATCATCATCATGAAGCTCCTCTCTGACAAGAAGGACCTGGATGCCCTCTATGGCAGGATCTCCATGGGTTTCCTCATCGTCCAGGATTTCATCGCCATCCTCATACTCTTAGTCGTCTCATCCATTGATAATGGGGCGAATCTCGCCACCCTCGCTCTTGAGACCATCCTCAAAGGCGTCGGCGGAGTCCTCATCCTCTTCTTATTGACCCTTTATGTCCTTCCGAGACTCACCAAGGTCATAGCGAGGTCCCAGGAATTCCTCCTCCTCTTCTCCATCAGTTGGTGTTTCGTCGTCGCCTCTGCCTTTTTTTACCTGAAATTCTCTATCGAGGCAGGCGCCCTCCTCGCGGGGATCACCCTCTCCATGTCCCCCTACCATTTCGAGATCAGCTCAAGGCTCAAGCCTCTCCGTGATTTTTTCCTCATCCTCTTCTTCGTCATGCTGGGTTCCCAGATGATCTTCTCTAATCTCCTCGCGAACCTCTGGGTCATAGTCCTCCTCTCCCTCTTTGTCCTCATAGGCAATCCCCTCATAGTCATGGCTCTCATGGGCGCTCTCGGCTACACCAAGAGGAACAGCTTCCTCGCTGGTCTCACCGTCGCACAGATCAGCGAGTTCTCTCTCATCGTCGTATCCATGGGCGTCTCAGTGGGGCATGTCAGCCAGGAGACCCTTTCCCTTGTCACTGCTGTCGGACTCATCACCTTCGCGGGTTCGACCTATATGATCATGTATTCAAACAAGCTTTACCAAACCTTCTCTCCCTACCTTGGCATTTTCGAGAGGAAAGGGAAGAAGGTCGATGAGCACAAATACCACAAGGACCTCGACCATGAGATCATCCTCTTCGGCTACAACAGGATCGGTTTCGACATCCTTGAATCCCTGAACAAGATCAAGAGGAAATTCCTCATCATCGATTATGACCCTGAGGTCATCAACCGCCTCTCGAAAGAGGGATACGATTGCAGATATGGCGACGCGAATGATTATGAGCTCCTGGATGAGATCAATTTCAGCGGAGCCAAGATGATCATCTCGACGATCCCCATAATCGACACCAACCTCCTCCTCATAAGCAAGGCGAAAGAGGTCAACAAGTCAGCCATTATCGCTGTCGTCTCTCACCAGATCGATGACGCTGTCAGGCTCTATGACGAGGGAGCGACCTATGTCATCATGCCTCACTTCCTCGGAGGCAAGCACTTCTCCACCATGATCGAGAACAATAAGCTCTCCATGAGCAAGTTCCTGAAAGAGAAGATCCGTCACATCGAGCACATCAACCACAGGAAGCTGGCAGGTCACGAGCATCCCACCCACGAGACTAATTGAACTAGAGGGACACTTCTATCGTCCCGCTTTGAATTTCTCCGACTTTCTCAAGAGATCCGACACATCCCCTTTCCCTCATCAAATATTGCTGACTCCCCATCAGCGCCAACCAATAATTCAAATGACGAGTTTACTACTTGAGGGGGGCGATAACTTTATATACATCTCCCCTTATGCCTGGGGGATGGCATCGAAAAATCGTCCGCTCCCTACTTTGGAGATGATCGCCCAGAGGAGGGATGTCCTGGATAGCCTTTCCCATGATGAATTAGATGAATTGAAACGGCTCGCTGGAGAATCGCGGGAAGCCGTATCATACCTCCGTATCATGGAAGCGCTCGGGGAAGAGCCGGAACTGGACGAGCTTTCAAGAGGGTACGAAGCATCCTCATCGCTGTCCCATCCTGAGCAGGAAAAGGCTGCATTGGAATCCCTCATCCGGTTCTCAGAAGAGAATAGGATCCCGAAAGATTTCGGTCTCGACAAGAAAAATTACCTCACCCCTCTCGATAAAGAGACCGTCACAACCCT
>Ga0066601_10000956_pt1 | contig 10660 bp, 2 predicted proteins | sample Medcelwee11metaG_FD_59487 | JGI IMG/M metagenome (GOLD analysis project Ga0066601, IMG submission 59487) | Freshwater pond sediment microbial communities from the University of Edinburgh, under environmental carbon perturbations - Medium... | ecosystem: Environmental > Aquatic > Freshwater >... | reverse complement strand
GTATTTGGACGGCGAAATACACTCTGACAAGGTCAAAGACGTTGAACAGTTGATCGATTCGGGACTACGAGGTGCCTCCCTATGTTTTGGTGTAAATAGTCACTGTAAGCGATTGATTGAAGTTTCCCTGGTCGAGGATCCAGATTTCGAAGGCGCTTCAATTGTCAGCTACCATTCAAACGACGCAACTGCGTGGCACCAGACAATATCTTTTCCAGCTACCTTCGTTGAAATGAGTGAGGCACCTCCCATCATGCAAAAGCTGTCGGACGGCTCCTACGTCGTGCCGCGTGAAGAGCACCTTGATGCTGCCAGGCAGTACCTTTCCGACCAAGGCGAAGATCCCTCGCGCGTCACGGTTGTTGATCCCTCGCTGCTCGACAATTTGAGTGAGGACAAGCGTATGGCGTTCCAGGCTGCCATGCTGGGCGAAAGCAGACTGGCGAACATTCGCGAGCAAGAACAAGAACGGAAGAAGGTGCAGGAGCGTCTCCAGGAAAGCTTCCAATTCGTGAAGAAGTTGACCAGCGGCACCGACATTCAGCCTGATCTGGAGCAGCAACTTGGTCTCGCCATCGTTGAAACGCCTGTTGCGGGTGCGTTGGCTACAATTTTCGATCGAAAGCTGAAGGAGAAGGAAAAGGAAATTGAACAGCTAAACGGAGCTCTCGAAAAAAGGGAGCAGCAACTGAGCGGAATTTCCAGGCACGCACGCGAACGCATCCAAATGCATTCAGCTGGCGGCGTTTACAGCCTTTCCGACATGTGGAAGGAGATGGCCAGGAAACACGAGATGGCAGAGTCATCTGCTTCTTCTTCGTCCTCGTCTTCATCTTCATCGTCCTCTTCGTCCTCATCGCTTTTCCGACCCAGCGAGATTCGTGAACATTCTGCATCGCGGTCAACACCTGTCGCCAAGCGCGTTTTGGCTGAGGTTACGCCTTCGAAGGAAGATCAGCAGCTGGACGAGTATCGCAAGAAGTTCTGTCGGGGCGATCTTGACTTTTGGCCGCAGGCCAAGCCCATGGCAGTGAGCGACGATGGCTTCCGCATTTTTGCTCACAGCAGCGGCGTGCACGAAGAAGCTGAGATGAGGAGCATCACGCCTGCGTCGACTAACTCCCAGGTCACCAACGCCATCATTCACGACATCTTCACTGGTAAGCGCGACATTGGAATCTCGCCGGTGGCGCTTGCTGAACAGAATCTTTTGTTCCACAATCCTGAAGTTTTTATGCAGGTTGTCAGTGGCACGATCGACGGACGTGTGGCCACCAACGGCAGCAGCGGCATTGTCGGCTCGTCGTCGACTGCGTTGCCTGCTGCGCACGCTCCCATGTTCTGCAAGCTCACTCCTCGCCAACGCGAGATTGCCAACCAGTCGGCCATCAAGCAGTTTGGCAGTGTCACGTATTAACGTTGAAAAATAAAAAACGATTTATCTGATTAGTTCAATTATCGAGTATGCATGAACAATGGCCGGGCCGACTACCGTTGCGAATGTGCTGACAGATCAGGATCCGCGAATTCTCCAGTCGGAACCGACAAAGTATTTGTTTCGGGAGACGCGTAGTAGTCGCGAATTGTACGAGGAATACAAAGACAAATATCCGACTAAACTTGAACAGTGGGGAATCAACGACGATAATTATATTCGAACGCCCAATGGTGTAGGTCAATACGCTGGCTTGTGGGTGCCTCCATATCCTCAAGACATTTGGGATTTTTGGATCAATTATCGTTTTGAAAACAACGGTGATAGATTCTACTATAGCGAATCTCATCCGGAATACATCCCTGTCTTGAATAATTCAGAAGACGCACTCGAGTTTGTCAGCACCAAAGAACCAGGCAGCGAAGTGTATTCACGTCTGTTGTTGTATGTGTGGGATTTCATCTACAATCCTGAAGTAATCACCAGTCGGACTCTATCTTCTTCCGCACGTCGCGTGCGTCGAAGACCATTTCCAGTGTACACTGATGAAGGCGAGATTTTTGATGATGGTTCTATCGTTCCTCCGTACCTTCCAGACGCCACATTTCCTGCATCCTATTCCAACATCTATCCTTGGGCGGCCTGGGAAATTTCAATTAGTTTGACCAAAGCTCAAATTCAAGATGAAGTGTTAGTCCCGCTGTTTGCCGTTCGTGCTCAATCGCAAAAATTTGTGCGTGCACATGGAATTTCGGGTCTCGCCAAAGAAACGGACTTGGATGCATACAAATTTACCCCGCACGAAACAAAAAGGCCACTGGGTAGAGTAGCACGACCTTTGTATCCCATTGAAGAAGCATCTTTGTTCAAAGCTTTCTACGCTGTACCTTATTCTCCGTTGGTGTTGCGCAACGTTTCTCCATTCAACACCAACGGTTGGATTTTTTGTTATCGTCAAGCCGTTCGATATTCTTCAGACATTTACCTTCCCAGAAACAAGCTTTGGAATGAATTCAAGACGGCAGCACGACTACTTTATGAGACACCTGGCATGAGTATTGATTATGCAGTGTTTGCTGCAATGCCGAGGCAATCGAAAGTGATTTGGCCAACAGAACAACTTGAATATCTGGAGAAAGACGTGAATCTTCAGATTCCTCCCGAACGTAACTTAACACCAGAAGCCAATGATGTGCGCCTCGTCAGAGAAATCATCAATCAAGTGCGTAATTTGCAAGACATGTACGAATTGGCAACCACTATAACGGGTCCCGTGATGGAATTGAGACCGTACATGGTGATTACCATGCAAGTGTACGAACGAGAGCCGCTATCGCGTCAAGCCGTCTCATTCGATACTTTTGGTGAATGGACGTTGACCGTTCCTCCGCTTTTGAATGTTTTGAATCCACTTCAAATTGAAACATTCAAAACAGGTTCCGCACTTACATGGCGTTCGAGCGTGCAGCGCCAAAAGATGAAAATCATATTCGATGGTGATGATGTCGCCAGTAGCCATCAGATTCGTGCTGTTGCCAATGAACGTGGTGAAATGCTGGTGAACTGTCACATCGAATATGCGCTGCGTCGATCAACCACCATAGTTTCAACCACGTATGTATTTGTACTCGGCTGGTTTACATTCAAAACCCAAACATTCAATCTCGATCACGCGTTGAGTGGCACATTGTTGAGTTTGTCTCGTGAGTTAAATTTGAACTTTGATGATTATTATTGTCGTCAATTCTCAGATGAAACGTTTTACGGCTACGCTGCAAATTCCAGTTATTTGCAAAACTACGTGCAACTAACATGGCCTCGATACAACATCGGAGACGGTGATGTCGTTGTTAGTCGTGATATGTTTTCTACGCAAATTGATTTTTCAAAGCCGATTATATTGGCGCGTGATGTCAAAACAAAAGGCCATTACTATGTTTTTATCATTAAGCTACAACCAGTGGTATTGAAAGTACATAGCTTTGGAGAACAAGTACAACTCATTGCCAAATACGATGTATCCAAAAATTTCATCACATGGAAGAATCCTCAAGGGAAGACGCGATCTGATATCGTCGATGATGAATTTACAGTGACGGTGGTGTCTCCCCAGCAATTGGGATTGTATTTGGGTGAAATACGCGCGCGAGGCACCGGTGGACTGCCTGACTATGTTATTTCATTCGTCATTCGTCTCAAAGTGAACAGCAGCATTTCCTTGGATTTTCTGCAACGCACTTCAATAATGAGTTTTGAACGCTCACGTAGTTGGGCACGCGACAACCACGCCGTGCGATACGAACCAATTCCAATTGAAGATCGCGACTTGGAGTATGTCTACGACTTGCGGACAGAGTATGCTGGCGAATTTTTTCGAAAGATGATTGTGGCATGGGCATACAATTATCTTATTGATTTGGAAAATCACGCGCAATGCTTTCCTTATGTAATTGAATATTGTCGATACATGGATAACTTTGTCAACGCCATGAACCGCCATACAGACAGAAAGGTGCAAATCATTGAGCGCCTGCATCCAGACCTACGCCAATTTCTTCCTGGCCACTTGGCCGAACCGCTATTGAATGTCATTTTGCATAACAACGACATTGATCCCAAAGATTCCCGTTATGCATATGTTATCTTTGATCCTCTGCATTCTCGATGGATCAACATTCTGGCATTGGAACCTTACATGCACCCAATTACTGAAGAATGGCTCCCAAGAAATCAAATCGAATGCAAATCTTTAATCACGCGAATTCAACAGTTGTTCAGTAGAATTAGTATTGAATTACATACAAAAGAAACAGTTGTACAACAGACACCATCCCCTGGATGGAAATCTATACATGATGAATACGAAGAATCGCGTTTTGCGTTGGAATCCATTAGACGGCAGACGCGTTTTGTGTCCACTGAAATAAGTGCCAAAATTATGGATTTCGAACAAGGAAACAAAGAACTTGCAGAAGAATTTACACACAACTTCAGAAATGAAATCTTCAGCACTACAGTGAATCCTGAAATCGAGCGGTTTACTGCTGATGTTCAGCAAATTCGCGACTACTCACGATACTTCAGCTCAGTGATGTGGCCTTGTCTCAAACTCAAAGTTGATACAATTGAAACGACACCCAAGCCAGAATGGATTGTCTATCATCCCGCCATGAACCAGGTGTGGTCGTGGTGGGAAAGCAACATCGATGAGTTTCGTTTGCTGTGGAAAATGGTTGTCAAATTTCATACGCTTGCGATGACGTACAGTGTGTTTGGTTCAGTGGTAATTCGACCAAGACAATACGCTCAAAGTGAATTGGAATACTTGTTCGTTAATTTCAAACAAGATGGTCTCGTTCACAGTAGTCTTTACGTGTTGGCGAAGTTTTTGAACTTTGCTTGTCTCAACATGGATATAGCAGCCATCGTCACGGAAAACATTGATGTGTTGCGTTCAGTCAAAGATCAGTGGATAAACAGAACGGCGGTGATTATTCAACAAGAAATGCAACAAAAAAATCTACTTTAAACGCAAGCCAATAAAAACCAAGAAAAGAAAAAATGTTGTCGCTGAAGGTATTCGGACAACGAGATGTTGATGTGAAAGCAGCACACCAGCGTTTCAATGGTATTGCTAAGCGAATAACAGAGAGATTTGGTGATTTACCTCGAATTGCGACTAAACTCATCACGAAAGCTTCTTTCGATGAGTTGCGTCAGCATCCAGAGATTTTGACCAAATTTCCAACAAACGTCAAAAGCGCACTCGCCCGTTACGACTCGTACAATGTCTTCAATGTTGTACGCACGATGGGATCTTTGGACGTACCCGACGAATTACTGATGGCTTACATGATTTCAGAAAAACAACTCGAAGAGATTATGCCTACAGTGAGTGGGTCCATTGTGCCCGTTGATCAAGTGAACGATGTGTTTGTCAGTGGCGAACCGCTTTGCTCACACAATGCGGCTGATGAAATTCACAAGATTCAGCAACAAATCGCAGAGTTGCAAAAAAAATTGGACGGAAGACTATTGGATCTCGACCTTGATCAGCAGCAAGCGTTCAATGTTATTGAAACAAATTTGAAAACTGAAATTCATGATGTTGGTCAAGCGATGAGAGCTTGGCCGATGTTGATCAATTCCTTTTCATACACCCGTGATTTTGCACTCTCGATGCAAGATAACAGTGTTGAGAAGGGCATAGCAGCAAACATAACATTCTTGGGAAATGCTATCTACCAAACTGCCTTGTCGCGCGAACTGATCATGATGGATACCATTTACAAACCTCTGCCTCTGGGAAGTATTGATTGGAGTATTCCCACTGATATTACTGCAATGGCGAGCTTGACGAACAATGCCACGGATCCACTTGTCGTGTTTGGCACCAACTCTGCGACATTTCACACACTTGTCGGTAGACGATGGATGCTTTTGAATTTGTCAATGACCGAACTTTTCGCAGAGAGTCAAACACTCGACGCCTTTCTTGACATACTATTCGACGACATCAATCGACGAGTGGGAAATCAAAAGTTAAATGCGTTGTTCAAGGACACATTTCCCAAAAATCTCATCTTTCATTTGATCAAAGGCTACACAAATAGTAGTGAAATCGAAGCGCTCAAAGCAAATCTTTTTGCTGTGATTCGTGCATACTTTGAATTGTCCCCCAGCGTTTTGATTGCAGTTGAAAAGATCAAGACCTGGTGGAAGATGAAAATCACAGATATCTTCGAAAAATCGCTGCGAGATGATGTCCGCACACATTTGATGAACATTGGTAAGTACATAGCTGCGACAGAAGAACTCGTTGGAACTGACGATCTCATTGGTACATACAAATTGTTTTTCATCCAAGAGTACTCGTTTTCCGACACTGTTGTCGCTTTGTTTACCTTACTTAAGTCTTTGAGTGGTGTGTCATTGTGGACATTCAATCCATCGACCATCACCACACCTTATGCATTGAACAATGCACTATCGAACACGCAGGATTTCAATTATGCGCAAGAAACAATCTTCAAGAATCGTTTGAACGACATGATCGACTTGGTCAACACTGACATTCAAACTACAACCAATTCGCTGCTCATGAAGATTTACACCGACGTGCGCAGTTTTTTGTCATTTGCTCGCAACTTTGTCAAATCCATCGACTCGATGCTTATCTCTCAGGGTCTCATTGATATTCGCTCGGTTTCTTCCAATGATGAAATACTTCTTTCGTTGGTGGGAAATGAAGGATTGCCCAAGTATGCATTCTTTGCGCTTTCTCACTTTTGGGATATCTCGAATGTGTCCGTTGTTGATGCCATCAAAAATTACTTTGCTCATGTGTATTTGTATCGATTGTACAAATTAACACGTGTTGTTGACAACTTGGACGCAAACAATCGATTCACTCCTTTTTTGACTGACCTTCAAATGCGTTTTGATTCAAATGAACAAATCGATTTGGCCGTTATCTTCGACAACGCGGCGACGTCGGTTTTTTCGGATTGGAATGGATTTGAATTTGAAAATGCCGTCCAAGCGTTGAATCCGTTTCAACCATTGACTGCGGCTGACGCTCCAGAATATGATAGAATTGTTATTCAAAATCAACCAATATTCAATTCGTCCGTGATGAGTAGTAATATCGGCAAGGTCATTGAACAAGATCCAACACTCGGCACTCCCGTAGTACCATCGCGCAACAACATTACGCCTAACAAAATGACTGATGCCATTGATTCAGTGTTTGGTACCTTGGACACAATACTTGGTGGAGATGTTTCGAGCAGTGGTGATGTGGTTCTGATGGATACGTTTTTGTTTGACATCGATAACAAAAAGCACATTTCAATTTATCTGGCGGCGCTGTGGATTTTCACCAAAACAACACGCAAAGACGCCCGCTACGCCAATTGGTCAACAATGGATCTGTGGATGTACATAATCGATCACATCAAAAATCACAAAGACACCACAACGATGCTTGGATTCCAGTGGAGTGATTTCAACACTATCAACACAGTAGATACTACGGCATCCAATTTTACTGGAAAATTTGATGTTAGTATGTTCTTTCCCAACTTTGTTCAGCAGCACATTATCGATGTCGACACGACCACCGAGCAATCACTGGATAGTATTTTGTTGGGAAAGAATGAATACTATGCTGATTTTAAGCTCAACGTCTGGAATTCGTTGCCACAATACATGCATGAATTGATATACTGTTGGCTGATACCATCCCAATATCAACGTCATTGCGCTATCCACCGCGCTGAAACTCCTTACGTGTGGATAAACTTAAAGCGCACGCTGCTTTTATTGTCGGACGACGAAATCGCAGCAACTCTTTATGCTGGGTTCGTCTCTGGATTCATCAATCCATCGCAATTTTTCAGTTTTGAACCATATTCAGTTTTTAGTACTATGATTCAAACGAAAATGGCTTTTGCTGAAGGGATTTTCCGAGACACGTTGTGGAAAAATCTTCCATTCTATGAGATCGGAAAAAATGCACTGCCTTCCAAAGACTTGACAGTTGATTCATTTGGAAAGTCTTTGCGTGCTTACAATGAATTCTTGCTTATTCACCGTCAACACACGGCACAGCAGTATAACGTTGCTTTTTATCTCACCAAAAACTCAGCATTTCCAGCGGGATTGTTCTACAAAAGCAAATTGTATATGCAATCAATTTTGAACAAGCAGAAGATCAAGTTATCAAACGAACAATCTGGTGTCACTCCATCAATTCTACGTTCGATATTCGATCCTGTTTTCAACAAAGGAATTGATAGCATATCCGAACCGTTGCGCAGTATCATTGATAATCCGGAAACAACACTTGAACAACTGGAATTGTTCTTGTACGTTATTGTATGCGCTAGCGTTGAATCACCAACAAACATAGCAGCAGCTAAGTTGCATACTATAACACCACTTTCGGACGTTACGGCATGGGATGTTCGTTTTTCTCTCATGTTTCGAGAATTGGATAAAAACAATTCAGCTGCGACTTCATCTTCAGCATCCTCAAGTCAATCAACAATCAGGAAATTTGCCAGACAAGTGAGTATCGCACTTTTTAATGCGTCCAGTGATGTTAAAACGGCATTCGTGGAAGCGGTTAAATCATACCAAGCGCAAGTTGTAGATCTTCTTGTACCTGAAGAAGAATCCATCTACATTAACACAGATGTTTCTTACACAAATGCGCGCGTTGCGCTTGATGCAGTTTTCGATATGTATTACGAGATAGCCACATCGTCCATCTACACAATGGCTGATCACAATCTCACAAGAAGTATTTTTCAAACACCGTACGAGGTTCTGGACGTGGAAATCTTGCACAACTATAATACGGATGTATTTGCCGCGGAAAAAATTGCATTTTTGAAAAAATTGATTTTGCATCTCGAACTCGGAGAATTGAACGCTTACGAGCAAGAGTTGCAAAACGCGCCAAATTATTACAAAAATTGGTTTGGAGAAAGCGTTTTGTCAAAAGTATTCAAAAAGCAATCATGGCGGGAACGTGCCATGGAATTTTTCCAAAATATCATTACCGCCACAACGTACACTATTCAAAAGGTAAGCGAAACCAAGAGAAATGTGAGATCTTTGGTCATTGAATTGAACTCGCATTACTATTCATCTAGTGTCATTTTCAAAGCTATCAATCTCGCTCAAAACCCAGATTTATTTTTCATCTACACAGTCATGGGAACTAATTTGAAGCAGATAGAAGTTGAAACTCCTGAATTCAATTTGGCCAGCTTGATTGTGATTGCTTTAAACAATTCTGGTTTACTGACGACCAATATTGCCGGTGTTTCGACTTATCGCTCTGCTGCGATGCCACCGCCGCTTTTTGCAATCTCCTACATTCTTCGCACATTCTCGGGATTTTGCGCTATCGCCACGCATACGGGATTGCAACGTTTTTCTGCACGAGAGATCCGAACGATTCCAACTGTAGAAAGAACTTACAACGAGGTGAAAAACCAACTTGAAGTTCTCAATGATGTTGATGCGTTGACAATCGATCGTTTGATTGTTGCTTTCACTCAAGTCAACACGATGCTCAACCAACTACCAAGATACCATCCGGTGACGGTAATTTGGTGCTTGGCACTTGAAAGGATGGCACGCAATCTCGAAACTCAAGAAACATCAGATATCATTCAACAAGAATGGACAGGATATCTTCAAAACGTAACTAATGTTCAAAAGGAAACCACTCTTTCGAGTTACCTCGGAGTCTTGTGTCTTAGATGGGTCGCCGCCAACATTTTTGCTGAACTCGATCGAGCAGTTACAGCTTCAATCAGCGACGACGACAAATTCAATCATTACAGTGTATTCACAGCCAACAATCCGTTGCTAACTGGATATGGCATTCATCATCAACTGACACTAGCCATGGTCAACGAAAAATAAAAAGAGTCATGTTTGGCCAAAAGTATGCTTTTATTAAAAGAAAAAAATGCTTGGAAGTCTCCCAATTATTGCTTTTGTCATACTGTGTGCACGTGTGGTGCCACGGTATATTGGAAAATGGGCAAACATGGAAACAATGCAAAAAAACAGACTCTGTGAAGAAGCCATGTCTTTGGTATGGTATCTGTATAATACAGCTTACATGTTGCATACACACATATCATACGATTTTTTCTTTCATTCTTCATTGGCTTTGAATGTGCAAGACTCGATATTGTCCAAACACGATAATGTTCGCGTGCTCTTGATACAGCATATTTCATTCTACTTTGGCCTGTTGATTATTTCAATATGGCCTCCAAGACGTCGAGACTACATAGAAATGGTATTGCATCACGTCATTACCATTGGGTTGATGCTTGTTGCGTACATAGTGGGATTCTATGACGTTTCAGTATTTGTGCTTTTCATCAATGGCGTCTGTGATATTTTTCTTTCAGCGTGCAAGATGGCGTATGATCTGGAACATCCACTGCAAACGCCTTTTTTTGCTGTTTTTGTTGCGGGACATTTGATTTTGCGAGTGTTCTATTATCCATACAAAGTTTGGCGGTGCTTTTTCGCATCCATGGGGGAGTACAATAGTGCGTTCGACTATTTACCGGGATTGTGTACCATTCCTCTCTGGATCCTTTACGTGTTTTGGACGCCGAAAATATTTTACAAGTGCTGGAATCGCGTGGTAAACGGTGTGCGCAATGTTGATAAATCTGTGTGCCAAAA
>Ga0066601_10000955_pt1 | contig 10673 bp, 7 predicted proteins | sample Medcelwee11metaG_FD_59487 | JGI IMG/M metagenome (GOLD analysis project Ga0066601, IMG submission 59487) | Freshwater pond sediment microbial communities from the University of Edinburgh, under environmental carbon perturbations - Medium... | ecosystem: Environmental > Aquatic > Freshwater >... | reverse complement strand
CGACGGGTGTAATGCCGACTGCGAGATCGAGCCGAAGGGTCCTGCGGACGTTTGCCCAGGGACGAACCTGCCGCTGATGAACTCGGGCGGGACGTACATCGCCTACCTGACGGGCAGCACTTCGGGACAGACGAATGCGTACAACGGGACGTGCAACAGTTCGTCCACCGCGCCGGACCAGGTCTACCAGTTCAACTCCGGCCCTGGTGGCAACGTGACGGTGACGGTTCCGGCGGACGGCACCACGTTCAACACGGCGCTGTACGTTCGGCAGGGAGCGTGTTTCGGTCCGAGCGCGGTGCAGGTCGGTTGCAAGGACTCGAGCTACGGAAGCGGCAACGAAACGGTGACGTTCCAGGCGCCACCGAACACGACCTACTGGGTGATCGTCGATGGGTCCGGCAGCGCCAGCGGCAACTTCTCTCTCGAGATACGGGTCGTGCCGACCTGTGGAGACGGGACCTTGGACGTGGGTGAGGAGTGTGACGACGGCGACAAGACGCCGGGTGACGGCTGCGATGCGAACTGCGACATCGAGGCGACGTGCGGGGGGCTGACGGAGACCGAGCCGAACCTGTACAGCACGCCCAACGTGATCCCGGCGGCTTGCGGCACCTTCGTGATTCCGAACGCCTCGATCTCAGCGGTGGGGGATTCGGATCACTTCCGAATCAACAGCTTGCCTGCCGGGGCGAAGGTGGATGCGTACGCGTACCTCGACACCTTCGGTACATGCTCGGGCGGGTCGGTTCTGGTCGTGTCCTTGTGGAAGATCCCGATCACGACTCCGGGCTCCGACTACGGCTTGTGCACTGGCCAGGGCGCGAGCGTGGCGTGCTCGTCCAGCGCGACGGACGGCAATTGCGCCAAGATGTCGCATACGGTCGCGAGCGGGGCTGTGGGTGACTACATCCTCAAGGTTCACGGCTCGAGCACGGTGACCAACGTTCCCAAGTACGGGCTCACCGTGATGATCCACTGACACGTTTAGCCTTGCTCCTTCTCGACCCTCCGTTCTCCCAACTCCAGCTTCCCGCCGTGACCCGCGACCAGCAAACCTGGTACGCTCACTCGATGCTTGTGCATGAGGAAGTCGCCGTGCCTTGCGCGCGTGCGGGCCGATGGCGATCGAGGGGCGCATGAACGGATCGACCGTGGGCCGTGCACTCGATTGTGTTGTCCTGTTCGACATCGACGGGACGCTGTTGACCGGTCCTGGGCGTAGCCCCACACCGGGCATGGTGGCGATGGACGCGTCGGCGCATCGCATGACGGGCCATGCGGGGCTGCATCACCGGGTGGAGTTTGCCGGGCGTACGGACCGGCAAATCGCGAGGGACTTGCTGCTCGCCGGTGGACGCGGCGACCCTACGGAGGAAGAGGTCGCGAGCCTCATCGAAACCTACCTCGAGGCGCTCGAGCGAGGGGTGCGGCAGCGTGCGTACCGTCCCCTTGGGCAGGTGCGTGAAGCCGTCGAGGCGTTGCGAGGAAGAGGGGCCGTCGTTGGGCTCGGAACGGGCAACGTGGTGCGTGGGGCGCGGGTGAAGCTAGAGAGTGCGGGCCTGCTCGACCTCTTCGATCTATCCCTCGGGGGATACGGCGACGATGCGGATTCGCGGGACGGGTTGCTTCGGGTGGGGGCGCGTCGATGTGACCCCGCAGGGCGGCTGCCCGTCGTGGTCGTGGGGGACACTCCGCACGATGTGCGCGCGGCGCTGGCGATCGAGGCTCGATGCATCGCCGTGACCACGGGCTTTTACGATGCGCAGGTGCTTCGAGCGTCGGGGGCCGATGACGTGATCGACGTGCTTGATGCCGGGATCGTGGGGCGACTCGAGAGGATGTTGGGCGCGGGATGAGCGAGCGGACGGAGGCACCGACCCCGAGGCGTCTGGAGCGGGCGCGCCGGGAGGGGAACGTGCCGATGTCGACGGCGGTGTTGCAGGCGTTGGGGATGCTGGTCGCGCTCGTGCTCGCCCCTTCGGCTCTTTCCGCGACGGCGCAGCGTGCCACGGAGATGTTTCGTTCTGCGCTCGAGCACGTGGACGAGCCCCTGGCTGTGATCCCGGCGTCGCACGTGGCGTGGGTTGCGGTGGAGCTGTCGTTTCCGTTGCTTGTGGCGGTGGCTGCGGTGGTGGCGCTGGCGGGTTTCGTCCAGACGCGGGGGGTGTTTGCGCTCGGCAAGGTGGCGCCGGATCTGGGCCGGATGTCGCCGTTGTCGTTGTTTCGCAACGTCGCGTCGTCGCAGCGTGTGTTCGGGATCGTGAGGGCGATGGTGACGGCGCTCGTGGTGGCTGCTCTTGTGGTTCGGCGTCTGGAGTTGCACATGCTCGACCTGGCGCGGACGGCGGGTCGGATCGACGAGGCGGTGGCGGTCGCGGGAACGTTGGTGGTCGGGGTGACCCGGGACGTGGTGATCGTGCTGTTGGTGTTGGCCGTGGGGGACATGGTGGTTGCGCACCGGGCGTGGTGGTCGAGGCTCAAGATGACGGCGTCCGAGGTGAAGCGAGACCACAAGGAGTCGGATGGGGATCCGCAGGTGAAGGCGGCGCGCGAGCGGGCGCACCAGGAGGTGCTGCATTCGGCTGCCATTCATGCCGTGCGTGAGGCGACCGTGGTGATCGTCAACCCTACGCATCTGGCGAATGCGATTCGCTACGTGGAGGGGGAGGACGATGCGCCGGTGTTGCTTGCGAAGGGAGACGGAGACCTGGCGCGACGCATCGTGGAGGCTGCGCATGCGTGGGGCATCCCGGTGGTGCAGGACGTTCCCGTGGCTCGAGCGCTGGCGGAGCTCACGGAGGGGGAGCCCATACCACCGGGGCTATACGAAGCGGTGGCGGCGATCCTGCGGGACATGATCGAGCAGGAAGAAATGAGCTCTGGCTGAAGGACGGGGGCGATCAGCGAACCTGGCGCGGCCTCCAACCGGAGGCGTTGTTGCTGTTCTGCCCCTCGTAGAGGATGCGCAGGAACGTGAGACAGGCGTCTTCGGCTTTGGTGTCGCCTGCTTCCCTTGCGCGAGCGAGCGCCTCGACGCCTTCGATCAAGGCTTCGAGAGGGCGAGCGGCCTGAGCGAGGCCGACGGCGAAGGCGAGGTGGCTGCGGGAGCGCTCGACGGCGGACAGGGAGCGCGCTTGCTCGCAGGCGTTGCGCAGGACACGGACCGCATCCGCGTGCTTTCCGCGACGCAGTTCTGCGAGGGCGCGGACGCGTTCGACGAGGCGAGAGCTGCCGGTGCCTTGCTCCACCCAGGCCTCGACTTCTTCGGAGCTTCCTTCGCGCAGGACGCGAACGATGCCGGACCCGGCTTCGTCGTTGAGGCGAACGTCTTCTTGAGGTTTGTGCTCGTCGATGAGGGTTCGTTCCGAGCTTGGGTCCTCGTCGTCGATGGGGACCAGGCGCAGCGCGATGGCGTCGTCCGCGGTGAGCTCGTGGATGGAGCCCATGGAATCGCGGCTCGCATGTGGGGCGGTGGGCGGATTGGTGTCGTGCCCTTCGAGGGGTTCCAGCTCTTCTACCAGCTCGAGGACGGGCCGGCGGATGGTACCGGGGGGCGTGAGGCGACGCGGGGGAGGAGGGGCATGCTTGGGTGCGGCGTCGGAGTCCGGGATGGATTTTCGGATGTCGTCGGGGCCGAGGATATCGGCCGAGGGCGGGTTGGAGCCTTCGGGGGGGGCATCGGAGTCGGCCAGGGCGCCTGCTTCGGAGATGGCGACGGGGGGGAAGGTGAAGCGGCTGGGGCGCTTGGGGCCGCGCGCGGCGAGGGCGACGGGGAAGATGTCTTCGGGGCTTCCTGGGGAGGACGCCATGGGCAGGCGTGGGATGAGGCCGGAAGGGTCCGATTCAATGCGAGGCCGTGGGGAGGGGTCATGGGCGCGAGCGAAGGCCTGGAGGTCGCGGGAGGCATTCTCGAGGCCAGCGGTCTGGGCGATGGTGGACGCGAGTTGTGCGAGGCGTTGTGCGCGCGCGCGGTCGTTGGCGGCAGCGGCGTGCCAGGCTGCTTCTGCGAGGTGCAGGTGCCCGAGGGATTCGGCGACGGTGCCTGCGGCGCGATGCCATGCGGCGCGATTCGTCTCGGGGATGGCGTGTCCGATGACGCGAAGCTGGGTGCGGGACAGCAGGGAGAGCCAGCCTGGCTGAGGGGATCGCAGCCATCCGTTCTTGGATAGTCGTTCCTGCTCGAGCTCGAGGTCGACGGGGATGTCGGCGCAGAGCTCGAGGACGCGTGCGATGTGTTGGGTGGGGGCGTCCCCACCGAGCACGGCGAGGGCAAAGAGCGTGGCGCGGGTACCAGGGGTCAGGAACCGGAGGCGCTTGGCGATGGCGATTTCGGGGGAGGAGACGCTGGGGGCTGGGGGCGGGATGGACCGGGGCCTTGCCCCTTCGCGTCCAGCGACGAGCGCGCCTGTGGCGAGAGCTTCGGTGAGAACTTCGCCCAAGGCGAGGGGATTGCCGCCGGCGTGGGACGCCCAGGTGGCCGCCTCGGCGGCGGTCATGGCGTTCCCTGTCCAAGCCAGCACGAGCTTCGCGGCATCGCCATCCGCCAAGGGGGCGAGGTCGACCTCCGGCCCGGGGGGCAAGGGGGCAAGTTCGGCCGGAAGAGGCGAGTCACGGTCGAGGCGCGCCACCACGCGAAACGGGCTCTCTGCGCCGAGCAAGGCGGTCGCCACGACCTCGAGGGTTGCGTTGTCCACGTCGTGGACGTCGTCGATGAGCAGGAGCCCCTTGCCGGCTGGGTGTGCCAGCCACCGCTCGATCAGCTCCGCCACGGCGGCGGGAGGGGCGCCGAGTCCCTCTGCGATCTTGCGCAAGGTCTGGTCGCACGCGTCAGGGAGGCGAGGCGTTACGCCAAGCGTCGCCGCTCTTGTGAAGGCGCGTCGCAGGGAGCCGAGGGGCTCCATGCGATGGCCTACCGGAAGGAGCCAGAGGCAAGGCGCGCGCTTGTCCCGTTCCGCCACGGCGCGAAGGAGCCTCGTTGCGCCGCAACCGGGAGCGGCTCGGATGGTTGCCAAGGTCCCGGCGGGGATCTGCAGGGTCGCAAGGACCCCGTCCCGACCCTGCAGGCTCGGCTCCTTCAGTCGGTCGGCGTCTTGGTCCGCCTGCGCTCGAAGTGGTCTCTCTACGTCGATGGCGTAAGCCCGAACCGGGGGTGTTCCAAAGGTGGTGCGCGATCCACGGGTGACCAGTCGAACGTGATGTGTGGCGAGCGTTTCTCTCTCGAGCAAGACCTCGCCGGGCTTGGCAAGCTGGGCGAGGTCGAGCGCTTGCCGCAACGCCGGGCCCCACCCGAGCTCGATCTCGGCGTCGCTCGTCAGCAATTCCAGCGTCCCTCGTACGATGCCCACGCCGAAGGGGCGGGCGAGGCTGCGCGTGTCGGGACCGGTCACGAAGCCCACGGCTTCCTCCAAGTCGTCCACCTGGAAGCTGAACGCCAAAGAGCCGACGGACCATGCGCAGAGTGTGGCACCGAAGGCCTTGGCGCGAAGCATCAGCTCACGAGCCCGAGCGATGAAGCTGCCGCTGCTCGCCGACGCGATTTGCGCAGGGGGCTCGCTGAGACAGACGACGATCCGTTCGGTCATCGACTCCCGTTCCGGTACCGTTCAGGGGGCGACGCGGAACTTCTTGCGCAGTGCTTGAAGCTCGTCGTCCACGTCGTCATCCCCGGGGGTCTTCTTGCCACCGGTCGCACCGTTCTCGAGGTCGGCGAAGCGCGCCTCGATCTCGCGCTGGGTCATCTTGCTTCCCGTGGGTCTTTCGAGCACGTCGCGGGCCTCCTCCATGGCCTCGGCTTCTGCTTCGGTGCGCCCCATCTTCTCTTCCACCCGACGCAGCTCGTCGAAGGGGGTAGGGCCGTCCCCGTCGGCGCCGAGCGCTTCGGCTCCCCCGCCCGCACGTGCCTGCTTGTACCGAGCGACGATGGTTCCCTTTTTGGCGTCGAGCTCCTTGAGCTTGGTGTCAGCGCGTTCGAGGTCGTCTTTGAGTTGCAGGGCCTGGGCACGCTGCTCGGCGCGGAGAGCTTCCGCGCGGTCGCGCTCTTCTACCAGGCGTTTCTTGAAGAGCAGGGCTTCTCGGGCGAGGCTCTCGTCCCCTGCCTTGACCGCCAGCTCGGCGCGTCGTTGCCACTTGTCGATTTGTCCGTCGATCTCCTCGACCTTCGCGCGCAGGCGCTTTTCTGCGGCGACGGCGCTGACGACCTCCTGGCGGCCGCGTCGGATCTGCTCGCGCATCTCCTCGATGAGCAGATCGACGGACTTCTGGGGGTCCTCCGCCTTGTCGAGCAGGGCGTTCATGTTGCTCGAGATGACCTTGCTGAAGCGATCGAAGATTCCCATTCGAGGTCCTCGATGCCAACGTGCCTGGATCCTCGCCGAGAGTAAAGCCCCTCGGCGCCTCCCAGATCCGGAGGCACGGCGCGTGCTCCCCGAGCCACAATCCCCTTGCGGTCTCGGCCCCCATCCCAGCCTTCCCCCGCCGTCGCGCCGTCGGGGGAAGGAGCCCTCGCACGCGCCGCCCACCTCATTGGCGGCAGGTCGCCTTGCCATTCGCAGAGCGAGATCCAGAGGTTACTCTCTCGGTCCGTCGCTTCGCTCCGGATCAGGGTGCCTATGGGGGAAGACGCTTGCGAGAGGGGTCCCGATCGGACCGGACCCTGTGTATAGATAGGCCACGATGATGAAGACAACCTTCGATGCCGTGGTGGTCGGTGGCGGACCTGGGGGCTATGTCTGTGCGATTCGTCTTGCGCAGCTGGGCATGCAGGTCGCTTGCGTGGAGAAGGAGAACGTCGGTGGCGTGTGCCTGAATTGGGGCTGCATCCCGTCGAAGGCGCTCATCTCCGTGGCTCACACGTACGAGCGGGCGCTGCACGGCGGGAGCATGGGGTTGAAGGTCCAGGGCATCGAGGTCGACGCCGTGGCGATGCAGAACTGGAAAGACGGTATTGTCCAGAAGCTGACGGGCGGGATTCGCCAGCTCTTCAAAGCCAACGGGATCACGCTGATCGAGGGGGAAGCTCGCGTGGCGTCGGCTCGAACGGTCGAGGTTGCCTTGAAGGGGGGAGGTTCGAGCGTGCTCGAGGCTTCCCGCGCGATCGTGATCGCGACGGGGGCTACGACGATCGAGATCGGGTCGTTGCCGATGGATGGTGAGCAGGTCATCGGAGCGCGAGAGGCTGTGAGTTTGCGGGCGGTACCGAAGCGGTTTTGTGTGGTGGGTGGAGGGGTGATCGGTCTGGAGCTTGGGACGGTGTACGGCAAGCTGGGGTCGGAGCTGACGGTGGTGGAGGCACTTCCCCAGCTGCTCACGGGGGTCGAGCCGGATTGCACGCAAGTCGTGGAGCGCAAGCTGAAGAAGTCGGGGGCGAAGATTCTCAAGAACGCGAAGGCGCTGGGCTACGAGAGGCAACCCGATGGCAGCCTTTCGGTTCGCGTGCAGGTCGGAGAGAAGACGGAGACCATCGTATGCGACGTGTTGCTCGTGGCGGTGGGGATGCGGTCGAACGGCAAGGGGCTGGGGCTCGAGCAGGTGGGAGTCCACGTGCAAGACAATGGAGTGGTTCCCGTGGACGTGCAGGGGCGCACGAACGTGGATGGGATTTACGCGATCGGTGACGTGACCGGTCCTCCCCTGCTTGCGCATCGGGCGTCGAAGCAGGGTGAGGTGGTGGCCGAGGTGATCGCGGGGCACAAGGCCGCGTGCGACTGGGTGACGATCCCGGCGGCGGTGTTCACCGACCCGGAGATCGCGTCGGCCGGCATGACGACCGAGCAAGCGACGTCCGCGGGCTACGAGGTCAAGGTGGGAAAATTCCCCTTTGCTGCGCTTGGGCGTGCGCTGGCGATGGGTGAATCCGACGGTTTCATCAAGACGTTGATCGACGCGCGAACGCAGCGAGTTCTCGGCGTGCACATCGTGGGACCGTCGGCCAGCGACCTGATTGCCGAGGCGACGTTAGCGCTGGAGGTGGGAACGGTGGCAGAGGACATCGCCCTGACGGTGCATGCGCATCCGACGCTGGCGGAGGGGCTGATGGAGTCCGCGGCCCATGCGCTGGGTCATGCGATTCATGCGGTCAACCGGTAGGCGCACTCGGAAGACAGGCCCCGAGCCAGTCGGGGGCGTCATTGAGGACTTGGCAGGCTTGCCCATCGGGGCATCCCCCTTCGCCGGGGCCCGCGTTCGGGGAGCCGGCGTCCCACGGTGAGTCGCCGCGTTTGCACAGGTAGCGACACACGCTGGGCGAGCTTCCTTGGGAGACGCATCCTTGCGAGTCGCCGCAGTCGTTGCGCGCGCTGCAGGGATCCCCTTCGTCGAAGAAGACGCCCGACGACGGCGGCGAGCACGACGCGGACCCGTCGTAGATCAGGGGATTGCAGGCTTCGCCGTCGGGACAGTCGTTGACCCAGATCGTGCAAGGTTCGGAGTAACTGCAGACGAAGACGTGATGCTGGGGGCCGAAGGTGAGGCTGAGGTTGCACTGGCCTCCGGGGCCGCAGATTTCGTATTGGTGTTCCTTGCAGCAGAAGGGGGTGCAGTTGCCGGCGAGGCACGCGAGGCCGCTGGCGCACTCTTTGTTGGAATCGCACAGGGCGCCCCGGATCTTGGCCCCATACCCCAGATAGGTGCAGCTGGTTCCGGGGATGCCGTTGACCATGTTGGGATAGCAGGTCAGCAGCTTGCTCTCGCAATCCTGATCGATGAGGCTGCACTGGGTATCGGGCATGTTTCCCCAAGATCCGGGGGGGCACACGGCCACCGTCGTCTCCTCGACTGACTCGTCAGATGCCACGTCATCGAGGGTCTCCGAAGCATCGTCGGTGTCGGCCGTGGACACGTCGGTGGGGGCAGCGTCGGGAGGCGGTGAACCGGAGGACTCGGATTCCGAAGAACAGGCGATGAGGAAGGCGAGTCCGAGGCATGGACCGACGGTCGCGATGGGTCTGGGGAGTGCGTGCATGGCCTTTCTCTTGCGGGAGCGAAGTGTAGCGCGAAGTCTACTGAGTCATGTCCCGCCGGTACCACCTGCGCCACTGGCACCACTAACACCACCGGCACCGCTTGCACCACCTGCGCCACTGGCACCACTAACACCACCGGCACCGCTTGCACCGCTTGCACCGCTTGCACCGCTTGCACCACCGGCACCACCGGCACCACCGGCACCACCTGCGCCACTGACACCACCGGCACCACCGGCACCACCGGCACCGCTAGCGCCACCGCCGGCGCCCGCCGCGCCGCTCGCTCCTCCTGCGCCCGCGCTTCCTGCTGCCCCCGCGGCACCGGCCGCGCCCTCCCAGTAGCCGTACTCGTAGTCGCACACGCCGCGTCCCAGACCGTCCACGTTGTCCGTGTTGCATCGGACGTTGGCGTACTTGTCTGCGTAGGCCGAGCAGTCCATGTCCACGTCGCACATTTGCAGGCAGAAGCCGAGGTCTCCTGCGCCCGCTGATGCCGCCGTGAGAAGGCAAATGGCGGGGGCGGACTGGGGGTAGTTCCGGCTGTAGCCGCAGCTGTCGAAGGTGTTGACGATGCAGGTTTCGGTGCAAAACGCGGCCAGGTTCAAGGGGTCCGTGTTGCTCTGGGCGGCCTCCTTGCGCAGCTTCACGCAGGTTCCCGCGCACGGGTCCGCGGACAACGTCCCGTCGATCCGGTAGTCGCCACAGGACGCGCCCATCTCTCGTCCGTCGGTGAGCGCGTTCTCGTCTCGACAGACCTTGAAGCGTGGGTCGCACTTGCGCCCGGCGGTTCCGCAGTCCTGGTCGCGCTGGCAATGAGGCATGCAGACCGGCGTGCCGTAGGCGTTGCCGTAGCTGTCGATCAGTTGCTGGCACATGAGGTCGCGTCGGCCGTGGCACTTGTCCGGGCTGAGCTCGTCGAGCGTGGCGGTGGACCAATCCATGGGCGGGCCCAGCATGCAGCCTTTGAGGCAATAGGCCTTGGTGACGACCGAGGTCGAGCCGGCGGTGGTGTAGCAGAGGGAGTCGGCGCCGAAGTCTCCGCAGGGGTTGGGGAGGGTAGGGTCGTTGGCGTACTCGGTACACTCCAGGGTGCAGTAGCCGTTGGCGGGGCCGCCTGCCCGAAAGTCGCTGGCGGACGGGAGCAGACAGAATCCTGTCCGGCATTCGGAGTCTTCGGAGCAAGAGGCCCCGAGGGGCGATCCCGTGAGCCCGCCGGTGCCGCCCGCGCCGCCGGTGCCGCTCGTTCCGGCGCTGGCCCCCGTGCCCCCCGTGCCCCCCGAGGGTCCGGCATCCGTTCCCCCCGTGCCGCCGGTTCCTCCCGGTCCCGTGGTACCGCCCGTGCCACCGCTCGCGCTCGGCTCGTCGCTGCCGCAAGCCGCCGTCCCGAGCGTGGTCGCGACCACGGCAAGAAGTCCCCAAACCAACCACGTCCTGGACATCGTCCCACCCCTCCCAGGGAGATCGACCTCGCGACCCGCTTCTTTCATCACGGTGGAAGGATGACGGGGCGGCGGCCCCGCGTCAACGAGCCAGATCCTGACCTCGACGGGGAGGGGAAACAAACCTCTTGGGGGGTCACACGTACATTCGGACGCCGTGGGCGGGGTCCTTGGTGCCGAGCTTGAGGGCCGCGGACTTGGAGAGGCCGTCTCAAAACACCCCGGGAACCCTCACGAAACCGGTGATTTTCATCACGCGGGTTAACCC
>Ga0066601_10000952_pt1 | contig 10689 bp, 9 predicted proteins | sample Medcelwee11metaG_FD_59487 | JGI IMG/M metagenome (GOLD analysis project Ga0066601, IMG submission 59487) | Freshwater pond sediment microbial communities from the University of Edinburgh, under environmental carbon perturbations - Medium... | ecosystem: Environmental > Aquatic > Freshwater >... | reverse complement strand
TGCCCCGAAGTGAGCAAAGCGAACGATGGGTAGGCGAATATGAGGCATTTTCGTTGATTAGATCATGGTACTGCCGAGAATTGAGATATTATGGGCGACAACCTCACCCGGGACATCCTCCTCGCATCCCTATCCCATAACCACTTTCTTTAGTCTCGAAGGAATCAGCACCGGGATGCTCTTATGCGGGACCTTCCAATGCTCGAAGAATGGCGTGACCTTGTCAACGATGGAATAATCACAGATGATGACATTGTCAGAGAAGCGTTTCGCCCCCACGCTTCCAAGAAAACCGATGTCCGTCCCTCTCCCTTGGAGCGCGTAATAGAACCTCGTGCGTAAAGATCCTTTGATCTGCGTGAGATCATAGGTGATGAGGCATGCGGAGAAGAATCCAAGGCTATCGCTTAAGCGTTTCCCTGTGACCAGGCTCTTTCCTTCTAGATAGAGCCCTTCTTTGGCGATGAATCCATCACCTTCGAGTTCCTTCGATGAGACAGAGTTTGCATCGATGTTTTGGATGCCCGCTTCCTCCCTGAACTCATTTTCTATCGCCTTGTCGACCTTTTCCCTGAAAACGAGCAGGACATCGATATCTGTCGGCATCTCTTCCCCTTTCATCATCGACCCGAATACGATGATATCCTCTATCTCTTTTTTGTGTCTTCCGAAAACCTTCTTCCCCGTTCTAATCAATCTGGTGATTTCTGATTCCATCCTCAATAATCCCTCTTATCCTCTCGCAGGTTTCCTTTGTCATGATGCGGGTATAGGTGCTCCGGTAGGTGTTGAATTCTGAGTCCAAGGCCTTATACTCTTCAGGGAATTCTTTTTCGAGCATCCTGAACCGTTCGGTGTGGTCTTTTGGTGATCGGCCTATCCTTTCCTGCAGAATCAGGTCGTGTATCGCAAACCTGGTCTTGAAATACAGGATGGTCGCGCTAGTGTAATCTTTCATCTCGAATATGGCGTCAGCGGACTTCCTGAACGTCCTCACCTGCTTATGGAAATCCATGTTATACCTGCTAACTTAAAATGGATATTTAAACTTATCTGTTCTTAGGGAGAACTTGTTAATCTGAATAACTAATATCCTCATATTTTCCTTTTTTGTTATTCTTACTAACTCATCAATTCCCTTGCGGAAAATTGAATACTGGGGGATTGCACTACAATTTGGCAGAGAATAACAAACTTATACTCTAATCCGCCTGTTTATGAGAGAACTCGGTTATCGAAAAACCTCTTCTCTCCGGCAGTGAATGTAATATTTTCTTCCCGAGGAGATTTCGTCTTACCAGCAGAAAAACTTATCACTTCTGGTTGACATACCAGCACGGCAGTCGCTCGAGCTCCCTTGAATGAGGGTGCTTTTCTCGCATCGCTTCGTACACGATCGGGCCTTCTTTCTCAGAGAAAAACTCTTTTCCGTGCTCCCCTATCCATGTGACCATATCGGAAGTTGCATGGTCGATCGCCTTGATGGTCTCTTCAAGACCATATTCCTTCCCGATCGAGATCAAGGTCACCATATAAGGGAGAGCCATATCCGTATTAGAGGTGTAGCGGGAAATCTTTGTGCCTGCGAGATCGAATCCATAGACATTTTTGACTGCCGAGGACGCCTCCCTCACGAGATCACCCATCGGTTTCCCTCCAGCGACCATGCATTCAAGATAGGGATGGACATCATCGAATGTGCTGTAATCCATCTTGCTGCCGTTCATGGCAGCTTTGAATTCTTCGGGATCGAGCGTTTTTTCGAGGTGGCTGTCAATCAGATATATCGTCTTCTGCCAAGAGAAAACAGATTCGAGATTATTCTGTTCCAATGAATCATAAAATTTTCTTTCAACATTTTTCCTGATCTTCGCAAGTTTGTCCATTTTTTTTCGGGATTTCGCGCGCTATTTAAACCTTTTTGGTTTTATCTCTTAAAAGAAGTAAATCTTGATTGTAATGGCATAGTAGCACTTTTATTGGTGCATCTTTTTTCTCAAAGGCTGCATTGATGCATACGTTATTTTTTCTCGAAACGACTCTTTCACTTTCGCCGCCAGAGAATCTGAGTATTGGATCGTGAACACATGCCGTTGCCTTCCCTCCAATCTCTTGCTCGGAGCTGGGACATCCCTGCTCATCTCGACCTGGATTATCCCGCTCCCGACCATGGCATGATACAAAAGCTCTGCGGTGTTGGATATGCCATTCTTCACCCGATAACTGACGAATGGATCGGTATTTCCGCTAAGGACGATCCCGTCTCCAAAGACCTTCAATCCCCCCAGATACCCTAAAAATGGATCTCTCTCAGAGCCGATGAGCCCTGGTGACAGCTTCAGGGAATTCTTTTGGAAATTATCGCAATGGAGCTGGGCGACTCCGTCTGCTTTTTTTCCATGGTATAAGGTGAAGCTGAACACATCATCATGATAGGAACGGTCAGACCATCTATCTGTCGATGTGTGCCCCACAACAGCGACTGTTCCGTCGCGGTATTCCACTTCGCCTTGTACCCACGGAAGGTCAAGGCATCTGTCATCAATCGAGATGCGCAATGGTCTCATTTTCTCATCAAGGCAGTTTTCATCAAGAAGCTTATACGTCTTTGAGATGCCTTTCATGATGCTGAATAATTCCAGGTCAGGTGAGGGGACTATGATTGTTTTGGTTGCCATGGATTTAAGGGAGTCCTTCATTTCTTTATAAAATTGCATGGTATGCCGGATCTCTCAATTCTTTCCTCTTCTAGTGATACCGTGGACCTGTTGTTAGCAGAGAGATGGGATTCCAGGGGTCACATCGATCAAAGGATCGAGACATAGAAACATTTATATCACGTCTGGGCATATGCTGCGCATGACAACACAGAGAGTCATATCGATGGAGATAAAGGGGGTCGCGATACAGGCGACAAAACAGTATATCATCGAGAGATTCGGTGAGAAGGAGTTTCTGCGCTGGCTTGACGCGCTCTCCCCTGATGCGAAGAAAGTGTACAGCGGAGATATCCTCTCAAGCCTATGGTATCCTCTCACCCCGATCTGCTCATTGCCCAGACAGAAGATGTGCGACCTTTTTCACGGAGGCGATGTGAAAGGGTGCATAGGATTAGGGGAGTACAGCGCGAGATTCAGCCTCACCGGCGTCTATAAGATGTTCATCAGGGTCACGACAAAAAATTATTTAGTGAACAAGGTAGCTCAGACCAGTTCCCTCTATTATCGGCCATCAAGATATATGGTGGTATCAAACGAAGAGAAGAGAGTGATCATACATATCGAAGAATTCCCTGAGCCTCACAAAGCGATAGAATACACGAATCTGGGATACCTGAAAGGCGCCCTTGAAATCTGCGGTTATGAAGGGGTCAAGGTCGCATTGACCAAATCTCTCGCAGATGGAGATGCATATAGTGAGCTCATAGTCTCCTTCCTTTGAGGAGATGCTAAACCGGGTTAGTTTCAATAAGCGTGCTGGCTAAAATCTGATTCTTGTTGGGTTTGATACCCCGCCCTTTCTGGCGTAACCCAACAAGACCAAAAATTCCGCCAATCAGTGCGAGGAGCGTCAATACCCCGGCCTTTAGGCCGGGGATACACAGAAGACCTCGTGTCTTCTGGTACAGGTGAACTCTGTTCACCTTGTAGCTCCGAGCGGCGGAATTTTTGATTTTTCCACCAGTGTATCATTGGTGGTTTGAGTGGAAAAATCAGGGTCTGAGAAAGTGTGATTTTCGCATCCCTCGGAGAACGCATTTGACTGAGTCGCCCCGAGCCTCTCAGGGAGAGCATGCCACCTGTCTATGACCGGTGGTGGGCGATTTCGATTGACAGTAACCCATTCATCGTCACTCATCGACTCAGCACCAACGTTTTTAAATCAATTGTCATTCGAAGCAATCATGAGCCTCGATAATAAGATCGCGAAAGGGCTGTGCGTGGCTGGCCTGAGCCTTACAAGCCTCGTCATCAACCCGAACTTCGAAGTGAAGGACTTCAAAGAACCGCATCGATATGTCCAGAAATTCGATTATCGTCGTGGATACCCTGAGAGCGGAATGGTCTACTCGGCAAGCGCGGCTGCACTTGCAGGCGCCCTGGTCGCGACCGCCTATCTCGCTATGACAAAGAAATGAGGATATGGATACATCTCCCTTTCGTACTATCCAAAAGAAACCTATAAATAATCCTCCCCCTTCCCATCCTGCGATGACTCCGGGTAATATATTCTTGAATCGGGCTGCTGATGATTATCGCTTGGCTGAGCCGCGCGGCAGGAAAGTATTCTTGAGATCCCCAGGCATCTACTCGATCTTATATCCTGATTACGCGGTCATCATCGACACCCTGAACGGCACGACCGATGTCGTCCAGGAGAACGGTTCCGGCAGGATCGATCCCGAATCACTCGAAGCGAGACTGGAACGTGACCATGTCCCAAGGAGCCATATCATCGAGGCGAAAAACGGAGCCAAGAGCCTGAACACCCTCGATGACCGCCTGAAAGATCAGGAAGCTGCAGGGACAGACGCTGATCTGCGTACCTATCTCCGTTCCCAAGGGTACAGGGATTATCCTGTCCCAAAATACGCTATGGCCTCAAACAGGCACAAGGGAGCCGTGGCTTTCACCGACGGCCAAAAAATCATCGGAGTCAATACCGATTACGAGGCCATGGTCTCTAGAGTCGCCAAGGATGGCGGCATGGACAAGAAGACCGCCTATGAATATATCGTCAGCCATGAAAAGACCCACATGGCCCAGCCGAAGAGAATCCTTCAGAACAAGTTCCACGCGGAGCTGGATGTGGAGCTCAAGATGGCTGACCATTTCTACCAGAAAGCGCAGAAGGTAAAGGAGCCCTACAGGAGTGAACAGTATAGGAAGGCTGCAGATTACGCCCTCTCCCGCGCAAGCCAATATCTCTCACAGGTCGGAATGAAGGCGGCTCCATCGGTCGATTACCGGCGCGCCGCGTAAACTCACGAGCGATCATCCACGGGGCTTTCGCCCGTGGCGTTTCTCGGCTAAGCGTCGCTCGTTCGTAACTCAGCGTTCGCACGTCTTTCGTTCATCACTGCGCTTAAGCGCAGGGCGTCCCTCCGAGGCGAACGCTGAGTGAATCGGGAAGAATTGAGATTCTCCGCAAATGAATCACATAGACCACCCGCATGACACTTCTGGAATCAACACCTGGTCACGGATGATGAGCCGCGGACACATAAATCCGCTGTTTCAGAAATAAGCCACAAATCCCATTGATCTCCCCTATTGAGAATGCTGTTTTCCAGGATTCAATTTTTTAACGGTGTGATCGATACTCTCAGTGCTTTATTATTATTCCAGACTTTTTTCTCCCCGGTCAATTCCTTATATGCTCTCTCGGAGAGGTCCACAAGCCGTATCCCCTCCATCCCTTTTACAGTCTTGTACCTATTGTACTTTCTCCTCCTCTCATTATAGCCGAAATCTCCGATGTCAAGGACAGGGGCGATGATCGACCGATTGTTCTCAAGATTAGTGATCAATAACCGTACAGGTTCCTCATTATTTTTATTGAAAAGCCTTGAACCCTTTGGGACAGCGCAGCTCACCTCGTTTTGCCTGAAGATGGCGCCGCTTGCTGTCTCCAATCCCTCCCTCTCATCTGAATAGACCGTCGCCACTCCCACTGAGAATGTTTTATCAACCTTGATGGAAGCATCCACAAGATTTGACACAAAGCCATCTCTAAAAAGGACGACCTTTTCATACCTGTCGAATTTCGGGAGCGCTATCGTGGTGTTCTTCACATTCACCATCTTATTATCCACACGTGCATTCTCAAACGCCATGACATTTATGGTCGCCAACGATAACGATAACAGATAGAAAGCGATCCTCAATCCTTTCTTCATCTTATTCCATGATCGAAAAAGCTCAGTATCATTAATATCCCTGCTATAGCGCAATCCGATCTCGGAGAGTCCCCGATAATACCCGGTTATCTCCTCGATGATCCTGGTCTCTTCTTTATACAGCCCTTTCAACGTCTTGCGATCGCTCGATCCCCTCTCTTTGATCAGGATTTCCTTTAGCCTCGGGAGCGCTGAGTGGGTCTTCAATAATGCCGAGCCGACATTCTGAAGGAGGTTCCTGGAAGTCTCATCATGGAGCCGATGCTCTGACAATAGCCCATCGAGCTTTGCCGCATCCGCGTGATACAAAGAAAGTTCCTGGTCTACCTCGCTTAAGAGATTGAGCTGGGCATCGATGACCCCCTGGAACCCGACGGAATCGAACTCTTTATTGAATAATGAGACTAGTGGCACCGCTTTCTTCTTCTTCTGTTCTTCTATCTCAGAGACCCTGTTGGTAAATTCACTGATCCTCTTCACGAGCCCGTTTATGTATCGATCTAAAGACATAACCCTGATGTATCGATAGCCTTCTTAATAAATTATCGGAAAGTCCCTCACTGCACCTAAGCGCGCCCCTCGGTCAATAGAGGAAATAGAGTATTCTTGCATCACTCTATCATATGGCGCTGATCGGCTTGAGCCTACCCTGTCCTCTTGAATTTCTGCTCGAGCTCTGAAAGCGTCACCGTGATCATGGTCGGCCTGCCATGAGGGCAGGAATAAGGCTTCTGGCATGCCGAGAGCTCGTCAAGAATCCTTCGCATGGCAGGCTCAGTCAGGCTCTCCCCTGCCTTCACCGATGCCCTGCATGCCTTCTTCGCGATCCTCTCTTCGACAGACTCCTCCATCGCGTTCTTCGACTGCCCGAGCTCTTCGATGGTGTCAAAGAGGAGGGATTTCGTGAAGCCTCCGAGCACCCGCGGGACCCTAGTAACCCGGAAGGTATTCTTTCCATATTCCTCGATCCCGAAGCCGAGTGTGGAGAGGACATCCATATTTTTCCTGACGATGACAGCTTTAGGAAGCGGCAGCTCGATGAGTTCCGGCGACAGCAGCTCCTGCCCCTGGACAGATTTATTTTGGTACTCCTCCATGAGCGCCTCATACTTGCAGCGTTCCTGGGCCGCGTGCTGATCGATGAGGACAAGCCCTCTCTCACCCTCTGCCACGATATAGAGCCGGTTCAGCTGGCCGAGGATGCGCAGATGCCCGAATGGCATCCTGGCCTTTGCCTCGGCGGACAGTGGCTGACCCTCAATTCTGACTTTCACGTTTTCAACCGCTGGCGCGAGGAGTTCCTGTTTCTCTTTGATGATTGCGTACTGCTTGGTGGGCTTCCTGTCATAACTCCTTTCCTGGGCTGTCACTTCTGGGATGAGGTCGTTTTTTTGCAGTGATTCCCGTACAGCCGCGAATGTCTCCTCGTAGAGTCTTGCGTCTTCTTCTATCCTGATGACTTCTTTTTGGGGATGCACGTTGACGTCTGTCTTCCTCGTGTCGATATCCACCATGAGCACGCACGCAGGATGCCTGTCAAGGAATAGCAGGGTATGGTAGGCGTCGTAGATGGCGTTCGATATGGTCTGGCTCTTCACATATCTTCCGTTCACGAAGACGCTCTGGTAGCTCCTGTCCTTTTTAGCGAGATACGGCTTTCCTATGAATCCGGTGATATCGACAAGCGTCCCCCTGAAAGCGATCGGTATCATGTGCCGTGCGAACTCTTTCCCGTAGCACCCGAATATCTTGTCAAGGAGCCTCCCTTTCGGGATATTGAGCACCTCCTTTCCGTCAGCGACCAATATGACCGACATGTCTTCCCTCGAGAGCGCGTACCTCATAGCGATATCAAGGATATGCGATTGCTCAGCTGAATCTCCTTGGAGATGCTTCTTCCTCGCTGGAGTATTGAAGAAGAGCTCTTCCACCGTCACCCGTGTACCGACAGGCATCCCGCAGAGGGTATCATACCTGAGCACCCCTCCCTCGACGGTGATCTCCTTCCCGTTCTCCTCTCCCTCAGGTCTTGATGCGATCGACACCCTTGAGACCGCGGCGATGCTCGAGAGAGCCTCGCCCCTGAATCCGAGGCTCGTGACTGAGAATAGGTCATCATCAGTCGCTAACTTGCTTGTCGCGTGCGGCGCATAAGAGAGGAACAGGTCTTCCGCATCCATCCCAGACCCGTTGTCAGTCACCCTGATGTAATCCTTCCCTCCGGCCTTGATCTCGATGATGATGGCGTCCGCTCCCGCGTCAAGAGCGTTCTCGACAAGCTCCTTCACGACTGACGCAGGCCGCTCCACCACCTCTCCTGCTGCGATCTTGTTGACCACTTCTTTCGGGAGTATCCTAATCGTCCCCATCAGGGATCACCTCGAACAGGCTTTTCTGGGTTTCAGGCATCTTCTTTTTGCGTATGGTCTCAGTGATCCGGATCTCGCGCTTGACCTCATGCACCACAACCTCATCATCCCTGTCAAGAGCGACGCTTCTTGAGAGATTCTCCTGGTCTTCCAGGCTTCCCTGGATGACTCTCGCCCGGTCGATGATGTCCCTCGGGAGCCCTGCGAGCTTCGCCACATGGATGCCATAGCTCTTGTCAGTCCCTCCGGGGACGATCTTCCTCATGAAGATGATGTCGCCTTCCGCCTCTTTCACCTTGATATTGAAATTCTTGATGTCAGACCTTCTAGCGGAAAGCCTGTTCAGCTGGTGGTAATGGGTGGCGAAGAGCGTCTTCGCCTTGATGATGTCATCGATATATTCGGTGATCGCCCAGGCGAGCGAGAGCCCGTCGTAGGTGGAGGTCCCCCTCCCCACCTCATCCATGATGATGAGGGAATGATCTGTCGCGTTGTTCACGATCCCAGCAACCTCCACCATCTCCACCATGAAAGTGGATTGCCCCATGGAGAGATCATCTACTGCGCCGACCCTTGTGAAGATCCTGTCGACGATCCCGATCCTTGCCGATGACGCGGGGACGAAGCTCCCCATCTGGGCGAGGAGGGTGATCTGTGCGACCTGCCGCAGATACGTGGATTTCCCCGCCATGTTGGGGCCGGTGATGACATGGATGAGCGATCCTTCGGAGAGCGTTGTGTCATTCGGGACGAACTGCCCCGCTTCAATCCTTTCAACAACCGGATGCCTTCCTTCCTTGATGATGATATCCCCATTGCCTGTTATATCCGGCCTCACATAGCGGTATTCCGCCGCTGCCTGCGAAAGCGAGAGGAAGGCGTCAAGAGAGGCGAGATGGCCTGCTATCTCCTGGATCGCTCCTGCCTTCGCCACCACCTGATCAGTCACTTTCAGGAACAGTTCATATTCTAGCGCATGTATCTTCTCCTGCGCTCCGATGACAAGCGACTCCTTCTCTTTCAGCTCCTCAGTAACGAAACGCTCCCCGTTCGCCTGCGTCTGTTTCCTGATGTAATCCTGCGGTGCGAGATGAAGGTTCGTCTTCGTCACCTCGATGAAATATCCGAATACCCGATTGTATCTCACTTTCAGGCTTTTTATCCCCGTCCGTTCCCGTTCTTTCTCCTCGAAATCTGATATCCAGCTCTTCCCATTGGCCGTGATCCCGCGCAGCTCGTCAAGACCCGGATCAAAGCCATCCCGGATGAGATTCCCTTCCCGGAGCGTCGCTGACGGTTCATCAAGGATGGCTTTCCCGATGAGCCCGACAATCTCTCCCATCTCATCCATCCTCCGTATCCGTTCAAGCTCCCCGGATTTGAGACCACGCATAGATTCCTTCAGGCCTGGGATACGTGAGAGTGCGTTCCCGAGTGAGAGAAGATCGCGCGCGTTCGCGCTCCCGAAGGTGACCCGTGAGATGATGCGCTCGACATCTGAGATGGCTTTCAGGACGTCCCTCAGTTCTTCCCTCAGGAGCGCGTTGCCCCCTAGCTCCTCGACAGCATCGAGCCGTGCGACGATACCTTCTTTTGACAGGAGGGGGCGCAGCATCCAGCTTTTCAGCTTCCTCGCACCCATAGGGGTGCAGGTCTTATCTATCACCGAGAAGAGCGTCCCTCTCTGGGTATTGTCCCTGATGTTCTTCAATAGCTCGAGGTTGCGGAGTGTCGCCGGATCAAGTTTCATGTAATCCTCGAGCGAATACTGCCTGATCACTTTCAGGAATGACATGGAATTCTTCTGGGTGTCTTTCAGGTAGCTGATGAGACTCCCTGATGCGCAAAGCGCGTTCTCTCCGAGACCGAACCCTTCAAGCGTGACTGTCTTGTATTGCTCTTTCACAGTCGACGATGCCTTTTCGCGCCAGAAGAAGCGGTCATCCCGCAGGGTGATGAGGTATCCCTTCTTTTTGAGCTCCGATGCGAGTGGTTCCTCTTCCTGGCTGAGCGGGATGATGATCTCCCCTGGTTGGAATCTCTCGATCTCTGAGATGAGTGTCGCCTGATCGTCGGTCTCTGTCGCAAGGAACTCTCCGGTCGAGACATCGCATGCCGCGATCCCGAATCCTTTCCCTCCTATGCTGATTGAGAGGAGGAAATTATTTGAGGCGCCCTGGAGCATGGAATCCTCCATGATGGTTCCCGGAGTCACTATCCGGACGAGCCCCCTCTTGACTAACCCCTTTGCCTTTCTCGGATCCTCCAGCTGTTCGACAAGCGCGACCTTATATCCGTTCTGGACCAGTTTCCTAAGATATGGATCAAGAGCATGGAAAGGGATGCCAGCGAGAGGCGCCCTCTTCTCTCCCTTCCCCCTCGATGTGAGGGTGATGCCCAGGACACGGGCTGCTGTCTTCG
>Ga0066601_10000950_pt1 | contig 10697 bp, 11 predicted proteins | sample Medcelwee11metaG_FD_59487 | JGI IMG/M metagenome (GOLD analysis project Ga0066601, IMG submission 59487) | Freshwater pond sediment microbial communities from the University of Edinburgh, under environmental carbon perturbations - Medium... | ecosystem: Environmental > Aquatic > Freshwater >... | reverse complement strand
ATCACCCTGACCCGGGCGGACGGCGACCAGCACCGCTTCCTGCAGGCCGACCGCGACAGCTACAGCGGCGTGCGCGCCTACTACTACGACACGAACAGCGCCGAGAAGAAGGAGGCCATCGCCGGGGGCGAGGACAACCTCAAGGACCTGCGCCACGTCCACACCGACCAGGCCAGCGCCCTCAACGCCGCCCGGGGCGAGTGGAGCCGCCTGCAACGCGGTACCGCGACGCTCAGCTACACCCTGGCCAAGGGACGGCCTGACCTGATCCCCGAGCTGACCTACTCGCTGAGCGGCATCAAGGACGAGATCGCCGCCATCACCTGGCTGGGCTCTCATGTCGCGCACAGCTTCACCGCCGATGCCTACACCACCAGCCTGGAGCTGGAGTCGAAGCTGCCGGATGGCGAGGAGATCCTCGACCTGGCGGAAGAAGCGACCGATTACACCGGCGTGCTGGCTTGGTACCGAGACGAGAAGACGGGCAAGGAGAGCAAGGTCACGGCTGGCGACCAGGCCAGGCCCAAGCGATTGACGGCGCTGTATACGAGTAAGGTGGCGGCGGAGAGGGCGGTGGAGGGGGAGTGGAAGAAGATGGCATGAGCAGGAAGAGGGTCGTCAGGGTACCCTTTAGTCCATCTGTTCCTGTGTGTGGATTACTGGAACGGCAGTATGCGAAGCGGGCCTGACTTTGAGTGATCAAAGAGCAGAAAGGTAACCTCACTCCTGAGTGTGTACGGATTGACCCGCTCCTACGACGCTAGACAACCCACTAGCCCATTAGGAAATAAGCGCTTCGCGTTGTAGGTATGAAACGCTCACCAGTAACGCAGTTCGCGCAGAGGGGATATTGGTTACCTTTCTTTGAGGAAAGTAGCATAACTAGTAAACTTGCCGCAACTCCTTTCTTTCTAGAGTATTTAGAAGGTCAACTTCATTCCAATTAATAAACCAATGCTCCGTAGAGCAGAAGTTAAAGAAGTCATTAAGTGATGGTTTATTTGGCTTTGTCATGCTTAGGGTGGAGCATAGACGATCAATATATTTTTTCTTTCGCTTGTAGTCGACATGCGGGCATGTAAGTGTATCAAGTAATAAGCAGGTTTGCTCAGTGCTTGAAAGTATACTTTTTAAGTCTTGTAGTCGAGCGTCTATTCTTTTTAGAATGCTTGTTCGAACGGCATCGTATTGTGAATGCTGTTTTATATAAAAAAGGCAGGATGTTAAGTTGAAGTACGAATCATTGTCGCCAAACACCTTTTTTATAGTCTCAGTCGGCAGCAAGTAATCGTCACCAAGATCAGTCAGTGCTAAAACAACATTGATAACCTCTAAAGATATAAAGTTTTCTACGTCTGCTTTTCGATTGATTGTGTCACTATCCAGTAGTGATATAGATAAATCAAAAGTCTTCTGTTTGATGGTGTGGCAAAAGTGACCAAGATGCTCGTCTGCGAATCGACAAAGAAGTATTATCGATGCGCAGAATTTGTAAGAAGCACCAACGGAGGGGGATACAGAGTAGAAGAAATACATTACCTCAAGAAAAACTAGTATGGCATCCCGGTATTTATCAGAACCAACATCTGCACTGATCTCATCCTCAATATTGATTAAGCGCTTTGTTCTTTCGAAGAAGGCTGAAACTATGTATGATGATACCTCGTCATAGCTCACGTCTTCAGAAGAGCACGTTGCTTTTATTGAATCAATAAAACTTCTAATAAGTCGGTCTATCCGGTAGATTTCTTTTGGAGTAATGGAGGTTTTATCATTTTTCTCCTCTAGAAACTTCCCTGTAAACTCGTTTATATGATGATTAACCTGTCGGATTACCTTTGATTTTGCAGTAAAAAATGGCCTTTCATATATCTGGCTCTTGGCGGTATTGGCATGGAGCTTGTAAGCAGATAGCGTGTCGCAATATATTTCATAGATTTTATTCGCCTGCTGCTCGGACTGTGTAAATATGAAGACATCGTCCACATATCGCTTGATTGAGTAATCCACCCCAAGAGTCATGTTGTATGGATGTTGGGATAGTTTCAACTCAACCTGGCAGTCGATGTCTTGGAAAATGATTTCTGAGAATATACGACTAATTTCAGGCCCAATAACTATTCCATTTGTTTCGTTGTGATTGGCCATCCTTATTAGTTCATCAAAGTTATTCCCAAATAGAGGTGTACGAAATCTATTCTTGTCTTTTATGAATTGCTTGCTCTTTGTGGCCCAGGCAATAGAGTGCGTATAAATACTGTCGAAGCATTTGGATACGTCAAGTGTTTTGAGAGATGTGAAATCTTTCTCCAGATCTAGAAATTGTTTTGAGTTGTAAAATTTATATAGGTGCGAATATCCTCTATAAGAAAAAAATGAAGAGCTGTGTTTTATCCTCTTGTCTGAGGATATATCATCAACTGAGCCTCTTTTATACTGCCCAATGTTTTCCCAAGAGCTTTTAAAGTAAAAAATACTTGCTGTGCGTATTGGGGCGCGAATAGAGAAATTCCCTAATGAGCTATAGTGGCAAATGAGCTTCTCGTAGCGCTCATAAAATAACCGCATTTGCCATTGGGATAGAGGGTGTATGACAGAGAGACGTCTAAATTCAGTTGAGTTTTTTCTGATCTTGTATTGATATGGAATTGTATTGGCATTAGCCCCTGTGCCATAGACGAATTTCTTTACCAGCTCTAAGGCAAATGATGAGTTTTTGGTGGCTTGCTTTGTAATATTATAAAATCCGTCATTTGAAAATATTATTGGCGTTTCATGCGGGATCGTTTCTGTTACGAGAACCCGGCAGTAATCCCCTCTTGTTATTTTTTTAGCGTTCTTATTAAGCATACTTCCAGCACTCCTGAATAATTTTAAGTTGGCTGCGAGAAAAATATACATATATTCTCTCTTTAAAACCCTTGGAGAAACTGAAGGTGATCAGTCTGCGCCGCTGATATGTGCTTGTCTTGCAGTAAAAATCATTAAATATCGTGCCATGACTACTGAATACGGCCCGATGCAAATATTCATCCAGCATGCATAATGCTTCTGACTTGTTAAAGTCAACTCTATGGTAGTTGTGAAAGATGCCTGCTAACTTATGACTTCCTTTATTTATATCTATAACACTGAAGTTTGATGTTAAGAACTTGAGTCGTAGTTCAAGAAGTTCAAAATTTCTATTCTTGCAGTAGTCTATTATTGCTCTGGTTAGCCTTGTCTTGATTTTGTTTATTTTTGAGCTTGATATATCTAGTATTACTTCCCTGTAATCGTTTTTTTTAGTAGGCTCATAAACGGATAGCCTATAACCAAGATACTCGAACTCAAGGAGTGGCGGATTTGTCGGATTATGCGCGGTAGGCTTGAATTCCTTTGAGTCAGGTGCCTCGCAGAGAGCTTCCTTCTTCTTGTTAAGATGAAGTCCGCCAGGAAGAAACTTGCCGATTTTTTTAATAAATTGCTTGGCGATCTCTTCTCCGCTGGTGAGAATAATAATGTCATCTACATAGCGGCTATAATAGAAAACCATAGGCATTGTGGATATTTTTCTATCGAATGATGCCATTAGTATTTCTGACAAGGTTGCGCTGAGTGACAGTCCCCTAGGTAAACCACTACCCCCTGTCAATGCAAAGTTTTCGAGAATATCTTTTATAAAGGTTTTTGTCAGAGGGCTTAGCTTCTTGATTGCATTGATCTCATTAATGACAAGAAGCGTGTTAAAAGATTCGTAAAAGCTCTTTATGTCAAGTCGGTATATTTTATATTGAACGCCTTCTGATATTAAGTTTTTTATATTGGAGATAATTGTGTCGCGTGAGGCAGCTTGTAGTGGAATCGCTTTTCTTAGGTTTCGATCAATTTTCCTAAGTATTAGCTCGTCAGAAAAGCTTTGGATTCTATATACATTTTTGCCTCGTACTTCATTGCAGGCAAGAAAGTTATAAGCTGAAAATCCCGTTGTGACACGAGCGACAGCTGTCTCTAGCTCTTTTTCTTTAAGAGCTAAAGACTTGAGCGGCTTGTTTTCTAGGAAGTCGCTCTTTTTAAGCATCTTTGAAAGAGATACATAATTAAAGGACTGATCGTACATTTGTCCTCCCTGATGATTTCTTGTGCAGATATTCTATCATCGCGCAAGAATGACTGATGTTACTTGGAGCGTGTCCATGAATATGCTGCGTCAGATTAATTGCTTAATGTATTGGTTACATAGATGTTCTTTACGATCTCAAGTACCTTATTTTTACTCAAAGTAGCCATAAACAATTTCGCCATACTAGCAAGGGCTTATTTAGACAGCGGTAGGAGCCTACTACTCAAATGCAGCACCCACGCTACCGTGACGCATTGGTACTTTTTGGTAAGCTTTCAAAGCATCAGCACGGCACCTCACCAGTTAGCAGAAGGTGATCAAGCTGTTCTTCTGTAACGATGAAGGCTCCAGCCTCGCGGGCGGCTTCAACTTTGGTTGGGCCTGCGTTGTAGCCGATGCACAGGATAGCTAGCGATTTGCCAGCGCTTTTCATCACCCGTAAACCATGCTCAGCGGCTTTATTTTCAAGTCGAGTACGATCAGCTGACTTGAAGCCAGTGAAAAGGATCTGTGGGCGGCTGTCTGGTTGGGCGCGGGGCGCCGGTTCTGGCGCTGGCTCGGCAAGGTCGAAAAGCAGCTGCTCTGCGCCTTCTAGGTATTCCTGGACGCGATCCTTGCGAAAGGTGCGAGGGAGGCTGTCGTGCTCACTTCGCCCCTGTATGTAGCGGGTATTTTCAGTCCAGCGAAGTATCGCCCATTCGAGCACCTCGCCCTTGGCATCTTGGTAGATAAACCTTAGTGGTTGCATGCCAGTCGTAGCCATCCATTGCCTGTTCTTAATGGGAACAGATTATGCCGGCCTTTTGATGTCGGCGACAGCCGCCGCCAGCTCCTCGAGGCGCTGCTCGATGGCGGTCAGTCGTTTCTTTTCCGCAGCAGCGACCTGTATCTCTCGCTGATCGTCCTCGCCTAGGGAGCGAAATAGCTCAAGGATGGCCTGCTCGCGGGGGCTTATCTCGGAGGAGGTGGAAGCCTGTTGCGCAGGCGCAGCGTCTGCATCCGCGCGACGCATTTGGCCTTCGCCGGTCAGCAGCCAGTCGAGAGAAATGCCGTGCTGTGATGCAATGTCTACGCATTTTGCGTATGGCACAGTGTCACGTGTTTTCCAGCCGCTTACGGCTTGCGGGCTATAACCAAGAGCATTTGCAAGCTGAGTACTGCTTTTGGTTTCTAGAACACATGCAAGGCGTTCAAGGACTGCCTCTGCGCTTGTTTTAAGCATTCTGAGTATTTTCCCATTGACATACGCATATTGCGTACTTAGGATTCCGCGCAATGAGTACATTTTAACTCACTGAGAACAGACGAAACATGAATGGACTAGGCGCCACTGCTACTGCCATGAGCAAGAACCAGATCCTGGCTCGACTGGTGGAGCGCGGCAGTAACTTCCGCCAGTTCGCTCTGAGCCACGGCTACGAGCCACGCACCGTGACCCAGGCGGTCGAGCGCTGGGTTGGGCGGGAAGGCCTGCCGCGCGGCCGGCTGACCTTTCGCATCCTGCACGACCTGTCGCAGGAGATCGGGGCCGAGGTGATTCCGGGAATCCTGGATGAGGCCGAAGAGGATCGGCGGCCAGCCCCTTCGACAGCACCGCAACGGTAAGTGCCCACCGAGAACAGGAGAACCAGAAGATGAAACGCACGCTATTGGAAACGCGGCGGCAGGTGGCCAGCGCCATCGTCTGCGCCTACCCGGGCGGACGGGAATGCGCCGCCGCGCGGTTGGGCATGCCGCTGAAGAAGTTCGACAACCATCTGTACGAGAGCAAGGGTAGTCGTCCGCTCAGCGACGAGCAGTTGCACTTGCTGGAAGCGGAAAGCGGCACCACCTATTTGCCGGACTACATGGCGGCCATGTACGGCGGCGTGTTCGTGCCGATCGCCGCCCCGGACGAGTTGGACAATCTGGACCTCTACAGCCGCTCGGTAAAGACCGCCGTCAAGCGTGGCCGGGTGGATCAAATCATTGCCGAGGCGCTGGAAGATGGAGTGCTCGACGAGCGGGAGGTGGAAACCATCCTGGCCGCCCACCGCAAGCACATCGCCGCCCGGCATGCCGAAGTGCAGGCTGTGATCGTTCTGCATACCAAGCAGTGAAGGGGCATCCATGGACAGATACCAAGTACGCATCGATATCAGCGGTTGCCCGGGTTCTGGCAAGACCACTCTGCTGCAGCTGATCGGGCACTGCCTGAAAACGGCCGGCTTCAACGTGGAGTGTCTGGACGAGGGGCAGCCGAGTGCCATCCCCAAGGACGTTTCCAAGATGCTGGACTCCCTGCGGGAGATCTGGCCCCGGCAGAGCCTGATTTCGGTCTGCACGCACGATGTGCGCTCACAGGATATCCAGCAGCTCGGAGGACGGCCGCATGCTCCGGCCAATTCGGAGAGGCTCCCTCGCCACGGCCTCGAACAGTTGGTCGAGGTAGGCGGCATGCCCCGCCTCGTCGAGGGTGCGAACGACATCGTTGCAGGTCTTCATGCCTTGCTTGGCGTGGCCTTGCGCCACCAGCAGGCAGCCCAGGGCGAACAGGTTGCGCAGCGCAATGGCGACCTCGGGGCTGTGGGTTCGCTCGATCAGTGAGTCGAGTTCGGCCGCGTCGATCTTGGTTTCGATAGACATTTGTGACGCTCCTGATTGGGGGCATGGGGGATATACATGAATAGCACTGCTTTGATTCCACTCTTCAACGGTGACCTGTTCCCGGCACAGGGCTGACCTCAATGACCAGCAGTACCTACAAGCTCGTCTGCCCGCATTGCCACGGCCGCATGCGGATCAGGACCAGCGAAGGGCAGCACATCTTCCTGCGCATCGCCTATCTGCAGTGCACTGAAGAAAATTGCAGTTGGAGCGTGCGGGCGGAGTTTCAGATGACGCATCAGTTGTCGCCCAGCGGAGAGCCGAACCCAACGGTGAACCTCCCGGACGCACCCAAGGCGCTTCGTCAAAAAGCGTGGAAAAAGCCACGGGGCGATGAGCAGCAGATGGACTTTATCGTTGAACTGGAGAGTGAAGAGCAATGAACAGCACAGAAGTTCTCCCGCGGGACTACCGGGAGCAGATGCAACAGGCCGCCCTGGAGTTCCTCTGCCGCCATCGGGGCGAGCATCTGAGCGACGAGCAGCGCCTGTTCGAGCGTACCTGCGACTATCTGGTCAACGTACTGGATGTGCCAGCCTTCATGGCTCAACGCCTGGCCCACTTGGCCATGACCCAGCTCTCCGAGCGACCGGGGCGGATCGTCGTCGACCGGACGGCCAGCGACGCCGAGCGCGCCTGCTTGGTCAATTCGTTCACCGGCGAGAGCGCCTTCGTCCCGCTTCGCTTGTTGCCTCACCGCCTACGGGCAGGGCTGGCTGCCACGCCGCTCTGACCACCCCCTAAATCCTGACCGACCGCCAGCCCCAACGACCGGGGCTGGCGCGGGAAACGTGCGCCCGAAATTTGGGAGAGAGACATGGAAAACGCCGTTGTCGTGCAGCTGTCGCTGGAGCCGAAACAGGCCGAGGCCCTGCTGCTGCACCTGCGCGAGCAGTTTCGCCAGACCCTGCAGGAGCAGTGGTACGCCGACCGCTATCGGCTGATCCCGGAGGGCATCCGTAGCGGCGCCATCCTCAACGACTCCCCGCGCCTCGTCGCGCAGAAAAAAGCCCTCGGCGCCCTCAGGGTTGCCCTCGATCAGGCGCAGTAAGGCCAGACCATGAATTACGATCTGCATCACCAGGTAGTCCAGCGCCTCAAGGCGGACTACGGCCTCAAGCCCGCCGCCGGCCAGTGGCTGCGCGGCGGCACCTGCCCGGCCTGCGGCAAGAGGGAGCTTTACACCCATGCCGAACACCCCTGGCTGGTCCGCTGCGGCCGGCAGAGCAAGTGCGGCAGCGAGTACCACGTCAAGGATCTCTACGACGATCTGTTCGACGACTGGAGCAAGCGCGCCCCGGCTAGCGAGCAGCAGCCGACCGCCAGCGCCCGAGCCTACCTGGAGTTCTCCCGCGGCTTTCGCCTGGAGCTGATCGAGGGCTGGTTCACCCAGGAGAACTACTTCGACCGCGAAGCCAACGCCGGCAGCGCGACCGTGCGCTTTCCCATGGAGGGAAACGGCTATTGGGAGCGGCTGATCGACCGCCCCCACCGCTTCGGCAAGAAGAAGGCCCGCTTCATGCCCGGCTACAGCTACCGCGGCAAGTGGTGGTGCCCACCGTGCGTGGATCTGCTCGAGGTCGACGAGCTGTGGCTGGTGGAGGGCATCTTCGACGCCATCGCCCTGTTGCACCACGGCATCGCCGCCGTGTCGGTGATGAGCAGCAACGGCTACCCGGAGGAGAAGCTGCGCGAGCTGAAGGCGAGGCGCGGCGACTCTCTGCCGACGCTGGTCTGGGCTCTGGACAATGAGCCCGGCGCCCGAGCTTACACCCGCAAGCACGTCCGCAAGGCCCGCGAGCTGGGCTACCGCTGCGAGGCTGCGCAGATCCCCCAGCGCGCCGGCAAGAAGACCGACTGGAACGACCTGCACCAACGCTGGATGTTCGAGGGGGACGAGGAAGAGCGTGCCGCGAAGGTCGAGCGCGACCTCGAGGAGGCGCGCCACCAGGGGGCGCTGCTGCTGGCCGAGAACGCCTCGGAAAAGGGCGTACTCATGTACGACTGGGACGAGTGCAACGAATTCCACTTCGGATTCGATAACCGCTTGTACTGGTTCAAGCTCGACCTGGATAAGTTCCACAAGGCGAAACAGCGGCTCATGGAGTCGGATAGTCACGAGGATCGGCTGCTGAACGAGCGCCAGATCCGGGATAAGGCCCTGCGCGAGTGTGGCGCGGTGGTCAGGCTCGCCAACTGCTATCCGCAGGCCCTGTACTACATGCGTAACGAGGTGACGGACGAGTCCTGGTACTACTTCCGCATCGACTTCCCGCACGACGGCGGCAGCGTGAAGAACACCTTCACCGCCGCGCAGGTGGCCGCCGCCAACGAGTTCAAGAAGCGTCTGCTCGGCATCGCCGCCGGTGCCATCTACACGGGCACCGGCCAACAGCTGGACAGGATCATGGAAAGCCAGCTCGGCCGCTTGAAGACGGTGAAGACCATCGACTTCATCGGCTACGCCAAGGAGCACGGCTGCTATGTGTTCAACGACGTGGCGGTCAAGGATGGCCAGGTCTTCTCGTTGAACGAGGAGGACTTCTTCGACATGGGCCGGCTCAGCATCAAGAGCCAGAGCCAGTCACCCATCCTCAGTATCAATACCGACCTGCATGCCTACCGCGAGGAATGGCTCGAGCTGCTGTGGCGCTGCTTCGGCGCCAAGGGGCTGGTGGTGCTGGCCTTTTGGTTCGGTTCGCTGTTCGCCGAGCAGATCCGCCAGCGGCAGAAGAGCTACCCATTCCTGGAGGTGGTCGGCGAGGCCGGCGCGGGCAAGTCCACGCTCATCGAGTTCCTCTGGAAGCTGTTCGGCCGCCTGGAGTACGAGGGTTTCGACCCGACCAAGAGTACCCCTGCGTCCCGGGCCCGCAACTTCGCCCAGGTCGGCAACATGCCGGTCGTGCTGATCGAGTCCGAGCGCGAGAAGGTCGACGGTGCTCCCACCAAGCAGTACGACTGGGACGAGCTGAAGACCGCCTACAACGGCCGCAGCGTACGTTCCACCGGCGTGAAGAACAACGGCAACGACACCCGCGAGCCGCCGTTTCGCGGGGCTTTGGTGGTTAGCCAGAACCATGCGGTCAATGCGTCCGAGCCGATTCTGCAGCGGATCGTGCACGTCAGCATGACCAGTCAGAGCCACACGCCAGCCAGCAAGGCGATGGCGGAGAAGCTCGAGCGCATGCCGGTGGACCAGGTCAGCGGCTTCATGCTCAAGGCCCTGGCTCAGGAGGCCAGGGTGCTGGAGGTGGTGACCGACCAGGCGCCGGTCTACGAGCAGCAGCTGCTCGAGCTGCCCGAGATCCGCACCGTGCGGATCGCCAAGAACCATAGCCAGCTCTATGCCCTGGTCGACGCTCTGGCCGAGGTGCTGCCGTTGACCGGCGAGCAGATCGCCGCGGCGCACGCCGAAGTCTGTGCCATGGCGATCGCCAGGCAGCAGGCCATCAACGCCGATCACCCGCAGGTGGTCGAGTTCTGGGAGCTGTACGACTTCCTCAATGGCCAGGACGAGAAGGGCGCCCTCAACCATGCGCGTCGAGAGGGAGTGATCGCCGTGAATCTCAACGAGTTCGCGGAAATGGCTGCCAACAAGCGGCAACAGGTGCCCCCGCTCACCGAACTCAAACGCCTGCTCAAGACCAGCAAGCACCCCAAGTTCATCGAAGCCAACAAGGTCGTGAATTCCTGCCGGATGCTCGACGCCTTCGACAAGCCGAAGACGCTGCGCTGCTGGCTGTTCCAGGAAACGTGAAACACCTTTCAAGGAGACACCCATGACACCAAAAGAGTATTTCGCCCAGATAGCCAAGGAGAACGCCGAACGTCCGGCGATCCGCGCGGCTGGTCTCGAGGCGCTGCAGCGCCTGGTGCCCATCGCCCAGCACGACAGCGGCCAGAGCCACACCATCGGCCGCTTCCTGCTCGGCCTCTACAACGGGGTGGC
>Ga0066601_10000946_pt1 | contig 10716 bp, 9 predicted proteins | sample Medcelwee11metaG_FD_59487 | JGI IMG/M metagenome (GOLD analysis project Ga0066601, IMG submission 59487) | Freshwater pond sediment microbial communities from the University of Edinburgh, under environmental carbon perturbations - Medium... | ecosystem: Environmental > Aquatic > Freshwater >... | reverse complement strand
GTTGGTAGAGCACGACCTTGCCAAGGTCGGGGTCGCGGGTTCGAGTCCCGTTTTTCGCTCTCTCTCAGGAGTCATTCCTGCCCGGATGGTGGAATGGTAGACACGAAGGACTTAAAATCCTTTGGCCTCACGGCTGTGCGGGTTCAAGTCCCGCTTCGGGTACGATTAACCTCTGTAACTTTCTTTTTATTAAGAAGTTACGGAGGTTTTTCTTTTTCTGCTGTAACATTGCTGTAAAAAACTTCCTTAGTTATTTCTAAACTAATTTATTCCCCTCCCCCTTGATATTATATTTTAGAAATAAGTTAATTTATTCCTCAAGATGTTAATTCTTTTTCATACATTTGAAAATTAATTTTCAATACTAAAAATAATACCTTCAATACCGAAAGATTTCAAAAAATATAAGAGTAATAAACATATTTCCTCGTCTTTTTTAACTCCTTTGTATACAAGCATCAAGCAATTAAATTCAAATAAGCTGCATCGGATGTATGAACAATTGGTTATACATAGAGGAAATGAGTTGGATATATTTAGGAGTTAATACATTAAAAACACATTAAAAATCGAATAATACAAATGGAGATAGAATTTACACTAAGTCGAGCAGATTATATAGATTTTCAACTATTTGCTGCAACGAAATCAGAAACCATTAAAAAGAATAAAAGAAAAGGCAGAAACAGATTGCCAATTATTTACTTGATCCTTGGGACAATTCTGCTGACACTCACAGACAAAATTTTTGCAATAATTTTCTATTTGATTGGATTTCTATGGTATTTATTGTATCCTGTTATGACTAAGAAAATTTATGTCAGGCATTATGAAAAATATGTTGATGAATATTTCAAAAACCGTTTTGACTCCATGATTAAAGTGAAATTTTCAGAAGATTACGATACGATTGAAACTGTTGATTTTGAGGGAGAGTCAAGATTTAAAACATCTGAAATTGAAAGAATATTTGAAATTAAAAGATTCATCTATATTAAAATGAATTCAGGCTCACATTTAATAATTCCAAAATATAAAATTGATAAAATTGACAATTTAAGAGAAGAACTGAAAAAGATTTCCCAAACAAAAAAATTCGATATAGAGACAGAATCTGATTTAGATTTCAAGATTGATAAATAGAAAACAGGTTATAACAAAAACTATATGTCAATGGGGGTTTCGGTGCTGACAAACAACCGCATAGACCGCAACAACAGCATTGGGGTTCAACAGGAAAGCAACCCGCAATCCCAAACTGCATATGGTTTCGGATGTTAGCGATCGGTTTAGAAACGGTCACTCAAGTTCATTACAATATTTTAGAATAGGCATGAAAAAGTTGATTTTTGTAATAATGTTCTCATTGAGCACAACGATTCTTTTTTCTCAAATAATATCCTATGATGATTTTCAAGGACTGATACCTTATCTGCAGACAGAAAATTGGAAGAGAGCATTTAAAACTTCATCAAAACTTTTAGTATCAACAGAAAATGATACTTCAGATTTGAAAGCGATAGTAATGTATATGAATATTTATTCTGCTGCAGGATTAGTATCTCAAGGTAAAATGACTTATGATGAATTGGAGAAGAAGATAATGAAATTCCAGGGGCAAAAGATTGTAATGCCTTCTCATCCAATCACAAAGAATACCGGATCCCTGAATTGCTTACATTTTTCAGTTGCAGATTCAACGAATGAGGCTTCAATTGCTTCTACAAATAAGGGTGGATTGAATATTTTGTGTTTTGAATATTTCTATTTCAATGATAAGCAGAATCCAGAAAGGTTTGGGAGTGCAATGGTAAGATGCGGTGGTATTCTAGATAAGATAGAATTAAATCCAAATAAATCAAAGATTTGGATTCTTCGATTAAGAGTTACAAATGCATTTGCAAGAACGACAAATTAGTCAAAATCACGAGACAATAAGAAACAAAAATATAATTTTTAATATTATCTAGGCATGTTACGAAAATCAATTATTAGCATTAACCTTATTATTCTCTTCAGTATTCAATTATTTAGTCAGGACTTAACACTATCAGGAGGATACAGCAGTTTTAACGAGTATAGATCTAAAGTTCCTAAGTATAATTCTTGTTTTACTATAACTCGACGTACAGTGTCTGATATAAAAGCTTGGGGTGGCAATGACTACAAAGTAAAAAGCTTAGACCAACAGATTACAAAAGGAATAATCAGTAAAGAAATATGGGGTATTCAACAAGGTGATACGTTATACTTAAATGCATTGTCATTAACTGGTTTAGCTGGTTTTTCTAAAGTAGAAGTGTTTGGTCGATATAATATATTACATGTGGCTTATCCAGTCAATCCCCAATATTACAAGTCATATGGATTACAAAACCCTTATAACGCTTCAGCTTATATGTTTGGTGCAATTGGTGGTATTGCAGGAGCAGCTGTTGCAATAATGCGAATTCCAGTAATATATGACATGGAAACTGGTGATTGTAAACTTCTAAACTCCGAGAATTTATCAACAATTATAAAGCAATATACCACATTAGACGAACAATATAGAAATGAGAATAACTCATCAGACGAAGCAACATTAATTAAATATATTGTAGAGATTAACAAACTGCAAAAATAATATCGTGAACAATAAAAATACGACCACCTGGCAAACGTCTATGGGTCATTGGCTGGCTGACGTGCATTCCGACAGCATCAAGAAAGTCGATCTTGGAATATCACATTATTATGAACAGAATGGTCATATGCTTACGTATGGGAAAGTGACAACATTAATGAAAGGTAATGTTGAAGCTACAAATTATTTAAACAAGGCTAAGACTTCTAATGCATTATCAATAATACCCGGCGTTGGAGGTGGATTCTGCGTTGCTTATCCTATTGCTCGTGCATTAAGTGGACAACAAGCAAATTGGACTCAATTTGCCATAGGATGCGGATTGATAGCTGTATATATTCCTATTGTTATTTCCACGAATAAGAATGTGAAAAAGGCTGTAGATGCTTACAACAAGAATAAAGTTGTTTTGAGCAACACCGAAAATAATTATGATTTAAGACTAGGATTAAGTCACAATGGTCTTGGGCTGACGTTAAGATTTTAATTATATTTGGAACGACTCTCATACTTTTGTAAACAGACCTATAAAGAAGGTCCATATCTTAATTCACCAGCCTATAAAGACAATGATCAATTTAAGACAATAATTAACAACTGGGTTGAATTGTCTGGATTAATTCACTAAGACTCAGCGAATCTCTACGTAATTGTATTCTGCGATTGTTTTTTTCAGGAAAACGTTATTCCCGTCTATTATTTTCAACTTCCGTTCGTTTTTTTTCAATATTTGCATTATATTTGCAAATCAATAGCGTCAATTTTTTACTATTATCATTATGAGCGACGAAATTTCACATTCAGCGTTAGTTTTTAACGGAGTCATTGTTCCCGAAAAAGGGAAAATTGTTGGTTATGCTGCCATGATAAAAAAATGGGAGTTGAAAATGCCTTACCCGGAAATAATTTCATTGGTTTGCGAAAAAAATACGAAATATAAAAATGAAAGATGGCAGGTTTTTCCGGGCGTTTATCTACTTGAAGATACCATTTTTAAACATATTGTGTTTGCATTAAAATATGAAGGCGTAAATCTGCTTTTTTTTAAAAAGCTTTTTGATGTATTACCTAAAAACCGTATAATAGAGCTCGTAAAAACCGACCCAACCGGACAGTATAGTCGGAGAATATGGTTTCTTTACGAATGGTTAATGAATGATTTACTGGAAATTGAGAATGCGGATATAAAAATTAAATATGTAAATGTATTGAACGAAACATTACAATATGCTTTAGTTGGAGGAGAGAAATCACCACGCCATCGCATCGTCAATAATTTGCCCGGCACCCGTGATTTTTGTCCGCTTACAAGTAAAACAGTAAAACTGCAAGGGTATATAACCTCCTCGCTTACAGAACAAAATAAAATTTACCTGAAAGAGATTCACAAGGATATCTTGCTTCGTACTTCCGCATTTTTAATGCTTAAGGATTCAAAGGCATCTTTCAGCATTGAGGGCGAAAGTCCCAAAAGTAAACGAACGGCCCGTTGGGCAAAAGCCATCGGACAGGCGGGTTTAATTGAGTTGAGTAAAGAAGAATTATTACGCTTACAGCAAGTGGTGATTGAAAACGATCGGTTTGTAGCGATGGGGCTTCGTACATCCGGTGGATTTGTTGGAGAACACGACCGCGTCACAGGAGAGCCCATTCCCGACCATATTTCGGCGAGGTGGCAGGATCTGGAAACACTGGTTGACGGCATGTTAAGTACATATAACCTGCATATTAACAGTGAGTTGAATGCAGTTATCTCGGCTGCATCCATCGCTTTTGGTTTCGTGTTTATTCATCCCTTTGAGGATGGAAACGGACGCATACACCGTTACTTAATTCATCATATTTTAGCCAAAAAACAATTTACGCAGCAAGGTATAATTTTCCCTGTATCTGCTTCCATGTTGAATCATATGGAGGATTATAGAAAAGTACTGGAATCCTTTTCTCAGCCGTTGCTGGATTATATTGAATGGGGAGAAACAAAAAAACACAATGTGGAAGTACTAAACGATACGATAGATTTCTATCGCTACTTCGATGCCACTAAACAGGCTGAGTTTTTATACGACTGTGTGAACGATACCATTCAGAATATTATTCCGGAGGAAATCAATTATTTGATTAAATACGATGAGTTTAAGAGGTATTTGGATGATGAATTTGAAATGCCGGATAAAACTGTAGCCCTGCTTATCCGCTTTCTGGAACAAAATAATGGACGATTATCAAAACGGGCAAGGGAAAAAGAATTTATACACCTTTCTGATAATGAAGTTGCTGATATTGAAGAGAATTACAAATTCATAATTACGAATTCATAACCTCCCAACCCGAACAATTGCTTTGTAAATAACCATGTAATCCAACATTAATAAGGTTAGGAAGCTGATATATGTAGAAAGATGATTCTATCAGGATTATTCAGTCCCGTAGGGACGACATATCTGTAGAAAACCACATTCCATATCATACCAAAGTCCCGTTAGGGACGACATGTACATATTTATCAGATATGTCGTCCCTACGGGACTCACGAAAACGGGAGGACATACTGTTTCTACAGATATGTCGTCGCTAACGGGACTAATTAGGTCATTATAAACTGTAAACAAATTTTAGGACGAAACATACGGATAATCATTTTATTTTTTCTCTTTATACCCAAACAGCTTATTCTCCCGAATATGATTAAATACCGGTTCGGGCAGGTATTGACTTAATCTCCCGTCGCCGGTGGCAATTAATCGGGAGATATATTCGGAGGTGATGGCGGTTTCGTTCGACGACAAGCTTTTGATGATGAGGATACTGCCGGTGAGGTTCATGTATTTCCAAAGCAACTGGATGTCAGGCGAGAAAAAATGTTCGTCGGGATAAACGATTTCTCCGGTTTCCGGATCGATGGAAGGGTAGAGGTAAACCTTTACATTTTTCTGAAACAAAGCCCCCACTGCTTCGAGCAAACCGCCCCGTAAATCGGTATAGTTGGTGGGGTCGAGTATTTTGTTGAAGGTGGGCAGCCCCACTACGATGCGCAGCTTGATCAGCTTAAACTGTCCGAAATAATTCACTAATTCAAAAAATCTTTGAAAGCGTGAGACCATCACGTTTTGTCCCATGAGGTTAAGCAGGTTGACCCGGTGAAGGAAATCCTGTTCGTCTAAATTTTCGTCCTGCATCAGGTAGTTGAGCGAAATCTCGCAGAAAGCGATGGTGTTTTCGGGCGTATAATCCTCGTCGCGCCGGAAAATGTTCAGGCTGTCCTCAATCAACTTCATCCCCAGTTTGTTGATGGGGCGGAAATAACCCCTGCTCAGCAGCACGTTTTTACGATAGAGCATTTCGCCGGGGTGTTGTACCCTGCCCGACTTATCGAACATGATGGCCGGGGTCATGTTGTTGCTAACGAGCATCAGGTTGAGGATGCGGTTGTCAACGCTTTCCATGTCTGGACCTTCGGCAAACACGTAATCCACTTCCGCACGGTCGGCATCCAGGTTGTCGAGCAGACTGAGCAATATCTTTTTCGGATCATTCCAATGGAAGAGTCCCCCGTAAATGAGGTTGATGCCCAACGCACCCAGTGTGTATTGTTGCAGTAAAGTATCTTTCTCCAGCAGGTTTACATGGATAAATAGCTGGTTCGGACGGTAGCGGTTGCTCCCTTCCACCGCGATGCCCAGCCATCCGTTGCCCTGATTGGTTTTGCTGAAATTGATGGTTTCCACTGTATTGGCAAAAGCAAACAACTTTTGTTCGGTCTTTTTATCGAGAATGCTGATCAGTTCGTCATACTCGTATTTCACCATCTTCTTCAACCGGTCTTCGGTCACATACCTCGAAGGCTGACCTTCGTTATAAAAATGATCGCTGAACAATTTATCGTAGGCCGAAATAGATTTGGCCACCGTGTTGGATGCTCCGCCTGCCTGAAACAAATGACGTGCAGTTTCCTGTCCGCCACCGATTTCGGCAATAGTGCCGTGATAATTTGTGTCAATGTTGATTTGTACTGCTTTTTCCTTGGTGCTGATTGTTTTCATTTGTCTGAACCCGATTTGTTGAATGACTGATGATGGTTGTCTGGTTGCGACATAACCGTTTTGCAAATTAAAGAAAGATTTTTTATAAGACAAATCCGGAGGGGATTATGTTCAGCGTTTTCGAAAAAAAATAGTAGAGTTATAAACAACGATCAGATGAGTGGAGGTCAAAAGCGCAAAATCAGACTATCATCGAAAGGAGTAATCAGTTATTTAAACAACACTTTGAAACTCTTATTATGAACTCTTACAATAACAAAATCAGCGGTTACATGATATAAAGCAACAGCGGTATTGTTGCTGACAAGCCTTCTGTCAAGCAAGTTTCCCGTTACACTGTAAACCAACATTTCACTTTCCCCGTTCAGACCTGTGACACTCAACAATCTTCCCTGAATTTTTAGTTTGATATTGTTGTCATCAGCAACCTGATCAATTCCAACTGCCACTTTGTATTCCATAGCTCCAATGGCTGGCGGTGACAAGCGTTCGTACCCTAATTCATCTACCGTTGGTATGGTGTATCCGTTAAGCTCAGCAATTCCTGCACCTATCGCTATGCTGCCTGATGATAATCTTGCTACGGGTAAGTCTCCGGCATAGGATAGTACCGGTGCTTTGAAGGTTGTTTCAAAGGTTCCCAGTTCGTGGAAGATAGAGGTGCTTTCAATATTCTCAGGCACTTTGGAACTATTGTCGATATAGGAAGAATAGTTGGTGTTGCCGAAAATACAGTTTTTAGCGGAAATGACTACACGAGTGTCGGGATTCCAGTTATATACATCGTTGTATGCTGTGGCTTGCACATTGTACGCCAGAATGGTGTTGATGAGATTTATCCGGATCATTTTCTGGTCGGTGCGACCGTAAGCGCAAATTCCGCCACCATTGTTCAACGCGCTGTTACCGCTAATGGTTGAGTTGATGATGGTGCAGATGATTTCTTCAGCAGTGGTATTGTTGTCGGGGTTGGCGCAGTAAATTGCACCGCCTCGCCGGTTCGACGAACCGCCCAATGCTTTATTTCCGGAAAAAGTGCAATTGGTTGCCTGCATGTCGGCTGCTTTGAAAATCGAAATGGCGCCGCCCTGAACAGCTTCATTGCCGATAAATGATGACGACTCAACGACCAGGCCTGTACCTTCGTTATATATACAAATAGCACCGCCACCATAGGTTCCACCGGCTGCGTTGCCATCAAAAAGCGAATTGCGGACGATGCAGGTTCCGGCACTTGCCCTGATAGCTCCTCCGTTATCAATGTCCGATCGGTTATTCCTGAATTCGCAATTTTCTACGGTCAACGAACCGGTTGAGGTTATGGAAGAAGTGGTTTTGTTGCTGATAATCATGTTTTTAATCCATAATGATCCGCTGACATTAAAAGCCTTTACACTACCTTTCAGCGTGATTCTTTGATTGTTGTAATGATTGAGTCCATTAATTGTGATTGTTTTACCCGCAGGAATGGTCAAAGATTCGGTTTGCGTGATTTCGGTTTTATTCATGTTGAATTCAATCTCATCACCATCTTCCGCCTGACTGACACACCACGCCAGCGTGCCGGCAGTTGCCGCATCATTACCATCAGAAGTTACAACAAGTTCATCCTGAGTCGTGGATTCTATATCGATGGTAACCTTATAAGGCAAATGGTCGGAAATGTCGGCAAGTGTAACACCCGATGGAGCTGTCGGTATTCCTTTCGATACGACCGTGTAGTTTTTGTCAGTTTCATTTTTTCTGAACCCGAGAATCATATCGATCAACGATGCAGGCGAACTGCTTGGATAAGTATTTTCTGACAAATTATTGAGGATAGTAAAATTGTTGTTTTGCAGGATAACCATCGCCCGGTAAGTAGGTTGTGCATTGAAGTCACCACCCACAAAAACAGTTTTACCGGCTGCATTTGCATAGCGAATCATCCTTGCTGCCATGCTGTCGCGGTCAACAGCATTCAAACTGAAGTGAGTTGATATAAAACAGAAATCGTTAAATTCGGCGATAATATAAGCACGACTTTCGGAGTCGGTAGAGCCGCTCGTAGGGTTTACTTTGACATTGGTTATTTGCGGTGTTCCCAAAGAAGATTTCCATAAGATACCAATGCCATAACCGTCTCCCGCGATGTCGTACCACGAACCGGCAAGTCCTGTCGCTGTTTTCAGATTGTTGAAATTGGAACTGCCTGCCACTTCCTGTACAGCTACCAGATCGGCACCGCTTTCTGAAATAACCTGAGCGAGTTTCGAGATCCTCAAAAACTGATAGTTGAGTCCTGTATTACCTTGCAGGTTATAAGTCATAAAATTGATGTTTGCTGCCAGGGCAAACATTCCCGCACTTGTCAATGCTATCAACAAAAGAAGTCGTTTCATATATTGATAAATTAGCCCCCCAACCCCCTGAAGGGGGAGTTGGGTTTGTGAAACGCGGGAATGTTCTCACGTTTTGGACTCCAACTCCCCCTTCAGGGGGTTGGGGGGCCTGTTACTTATTTTAAGAGTAATTTAAAACTCTGATTCTGTACTTTCACAATTACAAAATTAGCGCTGATGTTTTCGAGTGAAACCGGTTGGTTATTGCTTACCACCGATTTGTGCAGCAAATTACCGGCAAGACCGTATACCGACATTTCAGTGTCGTTTTTCAGCCCCGAAATAGTTAATTCTTTGCCTTTTACTCTCAAATCGATTGAACTATTTCCATCAATGCCGGGGATATAAGTTCCCAACAAATATTCAACAGCACCAATGGCAGGAGTTGCAGGTCTTGCTGCGTTTAACTGGTCAACCGTTGGAATCGTGTATCCTGCTAATGTGGCTACACCTGCATTTTTTGCCGGACTTGCCGAAGATAATAAAGCCACAGTCTGATCCATAGTATCTGTCAATACCGGACGTTTTTTGTCGGTGGCAAAAGTCTCGAGTTCATAAAATATAGTAGCAGTTGAAGGATCTGCTACCTGAATGCAATTTCTTCCTGTTGTTACAACAGTAGCTGAAGCAGTTGAATATATTACATTGTGAGGTTCGATGAGCACCACGGTAGCTTCGTTGGTTCCTTTTGTCTCCAAAAGGTCGGAATAAGCAGTTGCTGCAGCATTTACATTGTTAACCACAATTGAATTTACCAGAAAAACATTGGCGGTTCCGTTTACTGTTGTTAAAGTGCTGATTGCTCCTTCTCCCTGATTTCCTGCAAAGGTGCAGTTGATGGCTTTGATATTTACAGTATAAGCATTGCTGCTTTGAACAGAAGATAAAAGTGCGCCTCCGGTTAATCCGGATACATTGTTGGCGAATGTTGAGTTGGTAATCGTTACATTGCAGGCGCCTGCAACTGTAGCTCTGGCGACAATAGCCCCACCGCCGTTTTTATTGGTGCCGTTAATGTTGACAGTATTGCCTACGAAGCTACACTTGTCGATTGTTACACTGGCAGCATTATAGACACATAAAGCTCCGCCTCCGTATCCGCCACTGGCGATATTGTTTTCAAATAATGAATTTGTGATATTTCCAACTCCCTGAATACGGGCGGCTCCACCATTATTTAACTGCGCATTGATGTTGTTAAATTCGCAGGCATCAATGTTTAGTGTAGAACCATTTGCCGCGGTAATTGCCGTGTTACCTAAAACACCGGTTCCGTCAAATACTAAATTTTTAAATGTTGCGGTAATTCCACTTACTAATGTGAAAAAGCTTTTTGATGCGGTGGTTTGTTTCAGAATGAGTTTCTGATTGTTAAATGCATTCAATCCGTCAATGGTGATGCTTTTCATAGCCACTGCATCCGTTAAGCTGTACTCAGTTCCATCAAAATTAAAATTGATGACATCTCCTGTAACTGCATTTGTGTATGCTTCTGTAAAAGATCCGGTACCTGAGGCACCTCCATTAGTAACTGTAAGTGTTGTTGCCGAAATGGTAGAACCTAAAGTGATTGCTACCCATAAGAGTAATTTTTTTGCTTTCATAATGATAAATTTTAAAATTTGTAATGTATTGATTAGAAAATTATTTTTTTATTTGATTAATA
>Ga0066601_10000945_pt1 | contig 10718 bp, 6 predicted proteins | sample Medcelwee11metaG_FD_59487 | JGI IMG/M metagenome (GOLD analysis project Ga0066601, IMG submission 59487) | Freshwater pond sediment microbial communities from the University of Edinburgh, under environmental carbon perturbations - Medium... | ecosystem: Environmental > Aquatic > Freshwater >... | reverse complement strand
GGGGATGGTCCGGACGAAAAGAAGATGAAAAGTGTTGCGTCACGCCTTGGTGTTCTGGACATGATCGATTTCAAGGGGAAAGTTCCACACGAAATGATAGGGCAAATATATCGCTCTACGAGAATAACATTAGTCCCTAGTCTTTATGCCGATCAGTGCCCTCTAGTAGGTATCGAATCTTTGACATGCGGAACTCCCTGCATAGGGTTTGACTCAGGGGGAATAAGAGAATGGTTAAGAGACGGGGAAAATGGATTACTTCTTAAGAATCGAACCCCTGAAGCGCTTGCTAAAGCCATCTTATCACTTCTTGAGGATGAGGCACTGCTGGAAAAATTTTCGAATAACGCAAAAAACAGATACTTCACGAAGGAAAACCATTTGAAAGGGCTCGAAAAGGCCTACATGTCGGCTATCAATATCCATAACCGCCGAACTGGAGGTTTTTTGCGATCTTGAAAATAGGTAGCCAATCGAAAGGTTTGGGACTCATTGAATTCTGCAAAATTCTTTTCTTCGAACCCTTTCCCCTTCAAAGGAATCTACCAATAAATGGATTCTTCCCCTCACCCGAACCATCTCCCCAGCCCTTCCTGGCGCTCCTTCTCTTTTCCGAACATCATCTCGACCCTGCGCTTGGTGAGCATGAGGGTCTGCTGGAGGTAGGCAGGGACATGGTATTTCTCCGCGAGGCTGATCGATGGCTCAAGGTACTTGATGACCGACCCTTCGGAGATGGTGAAGATGAGCTTGCCGCCGCAGGCGGTGCAGATCCCTGAAAGCGGAGGCCGCCTGAACTTATCGTTGCATTTGACGCAGCGGAACTGCTGCTGGGAGAATTTCCTGATGTTGCCTTTCAGGTCTTTCAGGAAATGCTTCTCGATGACGAGGCGCGCGACGTCAGAGGTGTCGACCGCGCGGATCCTCTCAGCGAGGATCATCTGGCCACGGAGCTTGTCTTCCATGGTGGGGAGGGTCTTGTAGGCAGAGCACCGTACCCCCCTATTGAAATTGGTGGTCGGATGGGTGAACCCCATCCCTTCGTACTGGCGCTCAGTGTGGAGGAAATCTCCGAGGACGTCGATCTTGACCTCCCAGGGCTTCTTGTACTCAAGGCATGCATTATAGAAATCAAGGCCGTATTTCCAGGCGACATCCACATCGAAGACCATGTCGTCGACCTCCGCAGGGACGAGATGGGAGGTGAGGACGAGGGGGGCGTCCTGGGTCGACCCGCGGTGCGCGGGGAGGTATTCCCTGGAGAAATTGAGGAGAGCGTCAAGGACAAGGACGACGCATGCCTCATCGCCGTCGCAATCCCTCCTGGTTGCGGCGTGAAGGAGGGGGTGGGCGTACATGCCCTGGGTCTGGGAGAATCCGATGACCCTCCCAAGGATGGGGGCGGAGGTGTGCGGGGCGAGGCAGAGCACGAGGTGGCCTATGATATCCCGCTTGTCTTTCAGGCCATAGAAAGGTTTCTGGCCATAGAGATGCACCAGGAGATCATCCAGGAAATTCGCGGTATGGAAGAGCACCTCATCCGCGTCCTCTTCATCCAGGTTGTCTGCGCATGAGGGAAGGATGAGGTCCTGGGGGATGAGCTCGATGACCTGGTCCTCTGATTCAATGGGCCTTCCGTTTATGTCAGAAGCGTAGCCGAGGGCATTCAGCTTCTCTATCGATGTCCCGATCTCAAGGGGCTTGAAGTGGGTGATGGGGAGCTGGGTCATGTCGTATCTTGTCGTGCCATCTTTATTCACATAGATGCTGTGCTTCGCGCGGAGGATGCCTTTAATGAGATGCTCAGGGGTATGGGACTTGTTCGAGGTCCCGCGGACCCCTTTCACGAGGTCAGGTGAGACTGCCATGCCAGCCCTTTTCAGGGCAAGCTGATAATATTCCTTGATGTCGATTGTCTTCCTCGAGTAAGGGAGGGCGTCGATCTCCGGGTGCTTCTTGCAGATCTTTTCCGGGATGACCCCGCAGATCTTGCAGTGAAACATCCTCTGCGCTTTCTTCCCGCAGATATCGCAGGCGGAGTGGATGGTCTCGCGCTTGCATGACTGGCAATGATAGGTCGGAAATTCGCCTGTGATCACCCCTCCCTCGAGTGCGGATTGGACGCACCGCAACCGGCCTCCTTCATCCCCCACCGGGAAAAGCATATGGGGGCTTCCGGCAAGCTTCCTCATCTTGGCTTTCTCGGGCCTGCCCATCCTGGCGCCGATAAAAAGGCCGTTCTTGTCATGTAGGGTGATCCCTGAACCCTGGGAGAGGGCCGCAAGGATATCCTCTGTCTTTCCCAGGGCCTCCCTGATGGCCGCCCGCGGCACATAGAGGAGGCGCATGACCGCCTCTGCGTGATCCTTTTCGATGACCACGAATTCCTTGACGACACAGATGTGGGGGACGCCGAGGAGCTCAAGCGCGCGTTTAGGGATCTCCTGGTAAGGGAGGACGATCTTTCTGAGGCTCCCGTTCTCCTGGACAGGATTCGCCTTGTCAAGCCAGGTGAGGAGGCTTTGAAGCTCCTCTTTTCCCAGGGTGAGGAAATGGTAGGTGAACTGGGGATGCAGGGGGATGCCGAGCTTGAGGGAGATGTTGAGGGCATCGGCTGCCTTAATCTCGGTGCGGAGCGGGTCTTTCAAAAGGGCCCTGACGGTCTCGAGCCTGACGTCGGTGATGGAGGATATCTTGTCGGCGTCAATCGCTCCGAAGCTGTCGACAGATGCTTTTTCAAGTTCAAGCACCCACCATTCCTCGCAGTAGCCGGGAGGGACGAGCTTGTGGGCACGGTTGAGGAAATCCCCGTAATTGATGAGGATGTCTCCCAGGTAGATGATCTCTTCGATCTGGCTCACGATCGATTTCGCTTCCGCTATGGACTTCACCCAGTGCACGTTCCCGTTCTCGAGCTTTACGACCGGGCCTTCGATGGAATCGCAAGGGGAGAGTGTGGTGCCTTTACCAGGCCTCTCGTTTTTCAGCTGGGTGCCGGTCGCGAAATAATTGTTCAGGGTTATCATCGAGGCAGGATGGATGGTATATGAGGAGTACCCTGATGTCCTCGCCCTCCCGAACCTGAGCCTGAACCCGCCATTCTGCATGGGGTGGGTGATGACCGGCCTTCCAGCGACAAGATCCTTTATGAACGTGAAATCCGGAGTGATTTTCGCTTCCTCTCCTGGCTTCTCCGCGGCACCGCCTTTGGCCTTGATACGTTTCTTGAGGTCCACGAAATCCTTGAGGAAATTCCAGTGCTCAAGCCCGAAATCAGGCCCCCACTTGGATAGCTGTTTCCAGAGTTTTTCGGCCTTCTGGCAGAGGCCCTCTCCCATGACGAGACATACGCCGTTCCTGATGACATTGGTCTCAATACGGGGGATATCCTTATAGTTTGAGACCTCAAGCTTCTCTGATGGTTCACCGTCGACCTCTACGGGGAGGTGTTTCGCCATGAACTCGATCTCTTCTACGCTCGGGAGATACTGGAGGTTGTTGATCCGCTCATGGTAATCGTAAAGCTCTGTCGAATACCTCTTGATCTCCCTCTCATCGGGATCGTAGGCTGAGTAACCCATGTTCCTGACGACGTAATCGACGATGAGGACAGAGACCGAGGCGCCTGTCCCTCCCGCGCTCCTGATGGGGCCGGCGTAGGAGATGGCGATGTATTCTTTACCGTCATGACGTTTCTTGACCGTGAGCTTGACTATCCCTTCGAGCGGACAGGAGACCGTCCCCATGGTGTGATAGGCGAATCCTACCCTTATCCCGATATCAATCGATTCAAGGTCTGTCTTGCATTTGAAGAATTTCTGCTGGGCTATCTCAAGAGAGATGGTGAGGGACACCCTCCAATCAAGGGAACCGTATTTCTTCTCGAGCTCGCTTATGCGCTGGGAGATCCCTGACCCGATGATCTGGGGAGCGACGACTGAGACGAGGCCTTCGACGCGTTCTGCCATGTTCTCAACCCGCGGTATCTCGACTTCGGTCTTGGGATCGAATCCTTTCTTCCTCGCTTCCTGGGCGACGGCGTAAGCGCGATCGAGCTCTTTGTCGATCGTCTTGAAATACGCAAGCATCCGTTCGCTTCGTTCAGCCATTTCAGTCACCGAATTTCATGATCTTCATCTCCCTTGTCTTGAGATTGACGATAGGGACCCTGCAGGGTTCCGGGTTGTGCCCGACCTTTTCCTGGAACGCTGTCTTTCCCTGCCAGCAGCTCCCGGAGACCAGGGTGACGTTCCTGTAGCTTGAGACTGAGCATTTATGGATATGGCCGGTCGCAAAGAAATCAGGGACGTTCCTTATGACGAGCGAATCTCCGCAGACGTCAGGGCTGTACTGGGTCGAGGCATGCGTGGGCGCCAGGTGGCGACGCCTGAGGAGGAATTTCATAAGGAGATCAGCCCGGTCATACCCGCCGTTGTTCCTTATGGATTCCACTTCCCTGGCGTAATAATCAAAGCTGTACCCATGGTAGAGGAGGACGTCGAATCCAGGGAAACTATCGCTTGCATGGATGTTGACTATCCCTGGATTGCTCACCATGATGATATTCGGGAGATCGAAGAGGGGTTTTGCCATGTCCTGGTAGATCACCAGCTGGGGCTCGGCGATCCTCATGGCGTCGTGGTTCCCGGGGCACACGATGACCTGCTTGTCTTTAGGTATCTTCGAGAGGAAGCGGGCGCATTCCTTATACTGGTCATAGATATCTTTTATGACAAGGTCTTCTTCCTGTCCAGGGTAGATACCCACCCCGTCGACAAGGTCGCCGACGATGAAGATGTATTTGGTCTTCTGGGCGATCTCTTTCTGCTTGTCGTTCCCCACCTCTCCAGAAAGCCATTTCAGGAATTTCTCGAATTCCTCCTCCAGGAACATGTTCGAACCCACATGGATATCCGAAAGGAAGATCGCATAGGCTTCTTCCCCGCTTTTCTTCAGTTCCTTGGTGAGGGGTATCTCAGGCCATACGATGAGGTTCGAGAAAAGGATGTTGTCTCCGTTCTGGCCGACGACCCCGATGATCTCGTCCAACACGATGTCTTTTGCCATTTCGAAGACCTCTGGCTTGTTCGCATTGACGAGGACTTTTATGATCCCTGTCGGGTCTTCCAGCTCGAGGATGAGGTTCTTGTTCTTGGTCATCTCTTTTTTGCTCACCATGCCGATGATGGAGACCGTGTCCCTCTCTTTTTTGGCCTTCACCCGGTTGATGGACATGAGGTTGATGAGCTCTGAGCGGACCGAGAGCATGCGCTCGATATCAACGAAACGGGAGTTGAAATAACAGACGAAATCCTGGAACTCCCTCTTCTTGAATTCCGTGAGATTATATGAGAACACCACCTGGACGGGGGCGGGTTTCACGGCCTCCTGGGGCGGCTGAACGGCCGTTTCCCTCCCTTCTTTCAGGATATCGATGAAACGGGAGTACTGCTTGCCGTCCTCCTGTTTCTCAGACACGCTTTTCGACTTGTCGAACTCGGCCCAGTTCGCCTCGAGCTTCTTGTTGGAGGAGAGGAGGGTGTGTATGTCCTTGCTCAGGACCATGAATTCGTCCCCGTCGATATTATCTTTCACGAGTGCGTAGAGATCTTCCGGTCTTTTTATCGCCTCTATGCTCTCAAGGATGTCGGGAGTGACGAGGATGCCCCTCTCCATAAAGAATTCCACTATCTTCTTCTTGTCTACCAGTTCCATGTTCCTAGGTGAGAAGGGCTTTTCTTGATCGGGTCAAGAGAGTGCAAGCTCTTCCGCCAGCATTTTCTTCAATCGCGGGATGGAGGAAAGCGAGGGCGAGACTGAGATCTCCCTGGTCCTTCCGTACCTTCCTTTGGATATGACTTTCGCGTTTATGAGGCCAAGCATGTCAAATTCACCGACCACGTCAGACACCCGCCTCTGGGTGAGTGGGCGAAGGGCGGTCTGCTGGCAGAGGTCTTTATAGAGTTCGTAGACCTCGCCTGTGAAGACGTTCTTGTTCCTTTTTTCATAGATGATCATGATCGCATAGAGGATGAGCTGGAACTGCCTGGGCTGGGTGGTCACGATGTCGACCATCTTGTCTTTCTCGATCTTCTCCTCTGCCCTGTCAAGATGGGCGATGGTGACCTTTACCAGGCTGTCGCGTTCAGCGATCTCTGCCGCGACCCTGAGGAGCTCAAGCGCCCTTCTCGCGTCGCCGTGTTCCCGTGCCGCGTAGGCTGAGCATTTCTCCACGAGCCCTTCCTCAAGGGTGCCTTCATGGAACGCCTCAAGGCATCGCTTCTTCAGGATATGCTGGAGCTGGAGGGCGTTATAGGGGGCGAAGATGACATCTTCCTCGCAGAGAGAACTTTTTACCCTTGGGTCAAGGTTCTCAGCGAATATCAGGCTGTTTGAGATCCCGATCAATGAGAGCTGGCTATTTTTCATATCGGTGTTGATCCTGGTAAGGTTATAGAGTATCTCGTCAGTAGGGCGTTTGGCGAGCTCATCGATCTCGTCAAGGATGAGGAGGAGGATGGCATTCTCCTGGTCAAGGGCATTGCAGAAGATATTATAGACCTCTTCAGTAGGGAGGCCTGTCGGAGGGATCTCTTTCCCGAATTCTCTAGCTAATTGGGCGATGAGGCGGTATTCAGTATCGGCGATCTTCTTCAGCTTGCAGTTCAGGTAGACGACTTTTACAGGAAGTTCTCTTTGCCTCGCCACTTCCTCTATCTGTTTTGCGACATAGGTGATGGAAAGGGTCTTGCCTGTCCCGGTCTTGCCGTAGACAAAAAGATTCGATGGCCTTTCTTTCCTGAGCGCGGGAGCAAGGATATTCGCGATCTGGCTGATCTGTTCATCACGGTAGGAGATCTCTTCGGGGGTATAATTCGATTGGAGGACCTGCTTATTCTTGAAAAGGGATTCCTTAGACAGGAATTGCTCAAAAAAACCGCTCAGCCCTTTTTGTTCCATCTCGTTTTCCAGAAGAAGAAGAGGTATATAAGCTTTTGTGTACTTGTCTTTTTCCCTCACCCCCCTGTTTCCTGTGGAGATGGTGTTCTGGGATCGGGATGATATGAGTCTGTTTTTTTCCTGAAGATCGTTTTAGGATAAATTCTGTCCTGTCTTTGTGTATCGAGAATCTTTTTAGGTTTTCCATGCGCATTTTTGGTTTTTCTTTTTTGTTTATCGATCTCGTCTTTACCTAATATTATTTCATTATTGTAAATAATATATATATTATATTATATTATATATATATATTATAATAATAATAATAATAGCACATATTGTAAAATGGAGAAGCAAAAACAACCTTTCCTTTTTTTTTGTTTTGGAGGGATCAACGAAGAAGCGGAAATCAGGAATGATATCATACAACATGAAAGACCAATGAGGTGTTTTCCATAGGAAATCAAGGGGTCACTCCCAGCTAGGGTTTTATCATATATATCGAAAAGTTATCACTGTACAATAGCAAAAAATCAGAAAGCTTTATATATCGAGATTCAATACCGTCTGGTAAGCTGGGTGAGAAAAAGCGGTGGCTTATCAACTTGGAGAGGAAAATGATAGTCAACAACACCTTTTTAAATAAGATCAAGGAGTTCGGCCTGAATAGCTACGAAGCCAAGATTTGGACCGCGCTCCTTTCGCGGGGGATATCGACAGCTGGAGAGTTATCAGATATCGCCAATGTCCCGAGGTCAAGGAGCTATGATGTCCTTGAATCCCTGGAACGAAAGGGTTTCATCCTCATGAAGCTTGGAAAACCCATCAAGTATATCGCGATCAACCCTAAAGAGGTCCTTGAGAGGGTCAAGAAACAGGTCAATGTGGATGCAGAATCGAAAATCGCGGTCCTTGATGAGATAAAGACAAGCAAGGTCATCGAAGAGCTGAACCTCCTCCATGGAGAAGGCATCACCCTCATGGAGCCTACGGATTTCTCTGGGGCACTCAAAGGGAGGTCGAATCTTTACCATCATCTTGAATCAGTCATCAACGGAGCGGAAAAGAGCATCATCCTCATGACTACTGAGAACGGGCTCATAAGGAAAAGCGAAGCGCTCTACCCTGCCATGAGAAAAGCGGCTGACAGGGGAGTAGATATCAAGATAATCGCGCCCATCAAGGGCAAAGCGAAAGAGGCGGCAGCGAAAATGAAAGATGTCGCCACCATCAAGGATTCTGATAAGATCACCACGAGATTCATGATCTCTGACGGCAAGGAGCTCATCTTCACCATGCTTTCAGATCAGAATGTCCATTCTTCTTATGATCACGGGATCTGGGTCAACACTGAGTTCTTCGTGGGATCAATCGAGAAGATGTTCACTTCTGTCTGGAACGATCTCGAAGTGAAGCGGTAGGGACATATTTATTCCTCTTCTTTTTTCATCTGCTTCGTTTTTTTGGGTTCTTCATTCCCCTTCTTCCTCTTCGCGTACTGGACCGGGTTCTTGATCATCTTGCAGAGATTGTCAGGTTTGCAGATGTGGATGTCCATGTAGCTTGCGTTCACGCAGTTAGGGGGGAGCATCGCCTGCCTCTCTTTACGGTATCTGAGCTGGCCGATGAGGATATGCTCGGAGAGGGGGGGCTTGTTTTTTTTGTTCCATTCTCTTGCCTCGGCTTCGATCTGCTCGGGGCTCCACCCGCAGCTCATGAGGAAATTGATGAGGATGAAAAGCGCCCGTTTCTTCCCGTCTTCAAGCCCTGCGAGGAGCCCATGGATGCAGGGGGGAAACGCCTCTTTCGGAAATGCCTCAGCAGGGATCTCGATCGTCTTTCGTTCCTGGTTCTCTTCCTCTTCCCGGAGGTCAGGCTGGAAATCGTACGCTGCGGTGAAAAGGGCTTTGCATTCCACACTGCTCGCGCGGGAAGGGTCAAGGAAGCGCAAGGAGGGAGCAGGGATCGTTTCGGGTTTTGCCATGTCTCTTTTGAAAGCGAGAACCTGGGAAGGGTCGATCGGCAGGCTCACGAGGCCGGATTTCTCGTTGAAGGAGTATGCGCTCCGGTAGAGGTGGCGGCTTGATATGAGGACGGTATCTATCTCGAGGAACGCCTCGACATTGACCGTGTTGACTCCGTTCTTGCTCTGGAGGATCTCAGATTTGTCTGTGAATCCGGCTTTTTTCGCGATGGACGCGAAATCACCGTCTTCGAGTTCGATGATCTTTTTTGCGAGGGGTTCCTTGATCTTCTCCTGGATGAACGCGGCGACACGCCGTGGGGCCTCAGGGAACTGAGAGGAGGTCAGGCTCCCCCCGATCTTCACCGGGAATGATTCGAAGGGGACTCCGATGTGGAACCCTTTGTTGCCGGAGAACTTGCAGGAGATAGAGGAGATCCCTGAATGCCTGAGCCATTCTATGATGAGGAATGCGGTGATTTTCGAGTACTCGAATTCTTTGCAGTCGATATCGAGAATAAGGTCCCATCCGACCCGGAGCGTGTCAAGCTCCCCTCTTGGCATCCCGGTCTTGAGAGAAAGTGGATTCGACCATCGTTCTTCTGAGATATGGAAGCTTGTCGCTCCCTGGGCAGCGAGTTCTCCGATATCTCCTGGATATCTGAGGAGGTCTGGTCGCTTTCCGAACCCCCTTTCCCCGAATTTGACCGCTATCTCACGGCCCTTGCCGTTCTCGAGTATGGCGGCCTGGATTTCAGGCCGTCTGTAGAATGCCAGTATCGGCTCTTGCATGATCCTACTCCAGAATCTTCAGCCGCCCGTTGCGGACCTCGAAAATGTCTCCTTCCATGAGGAGGCTGGTGATGATCTTCTCTGTGTTTGCGAAACCCGCTTTCTTGATGATCTCTTCGACATCAGCCCCTTCTCCCTGGTCGAGCTCTTTGATGAGCCTGTAGACGACCTGCGGAGGGGATGTGTCCTCTTCTATTGACTCTCCAATCTCTTCTTCAGCCAATGCTTCTTCCATGGTGGGGAGGGGGGCTTTCTCTTCTTTCATCTCTCCTTTATCCAGGACGAGAGAGGCCCCTTCCAGCTCTTTCCTCCTCACTTCCGCCCATCTCAGGTCAGAGAGCGGTTTGATTATCTCCGGGCTCACGAAAATCTCACCGTTGTATTCCCTTGGTCTACCGACCACCTGGATGAGCTGGCCAATATCGATATCGCTGAATCTCGTCTCTTCTCCGAATGCCCTGACCTCGATCTTACCGGAACCATCATCCAATAGGAGCGAGGAGGGCCCGTTGTGCTCTCTTCCGACAGCGAGACCGACCAGATTCACGCGGGAGATCTCAAGACCATCTTTTCCGACGATGTATGAGGGATCCCAGCCTTCCCTCTTGATGAACTTGCCTTTGATGAGGTCCCCTATCCGTACCTTATAAGCGGTCTTCTTGACAAATTCTGACATTGCGTCCCCCTGATGCGTAGAAGCGTCCAGAGTTATAAATAGTTATTGCTCCTGGATTGACCGGATGATGAACTCTTCTTTTTTGTGGTATATCCCTTCTTGTATGTCGCTTCTTCCCTTGCACTCCGCGACCCGCACCACGGGCAAGGCTTGGGGAATGGTTCTGTATTTCCAACTATCTTGTTCAGGATTGTCACCGGAGGTGACTTTCTTGCGGTATATAATTTATAAAATGTGTAGCTTCTTCCTTGCGCCTTGCCCTCCCCTGGTGCGGACGGCCGTTCGCTGCGCTCACGTCCTACGCCGGAGCCCGGATGGCACAACCCCACCGGCGATCCGCACCACGGG
>Ga0066601_10000942_pt1 | contig 10729 bp, 12 predicted proteins | sample Medcelwee11metaG_FD_59487 | JGI IMG/M metagenome (GOLD analysis project Ga0066601, IMG submission 59487) | Freshwater pond sediment microbial communities from the University of Edinburgh, under environmental carbon perturbations - Medium... | ecosystem: Environmental > Aquatic > Freshwater >... | reverse complement strand
GCCCCTCAGGGCGAGCATGCCACCGGTCTGTGACCGGTGGTGGGCGATTTCGATTGACAAGGGTGAGCGAAGGTGTACATCATAATCATCGGTTCAGGGGAAGTCGGCAAGAGGCTCACTAATCTCCTTTCTGCAGAAAAAAATGAGGTCGCCTTGGTCGAAAGCGACCCGCAGGTCGCGAAGGATTCCGCAGACCATACTGACGCCCTCGTCATCCAGGGTGATGGGACAGATATCTCTGTCCTTAAGGATGCCGGTCTCCAGAAAGCGGATGTGGTGGTCGCGGCGACAAGCGACGACAAGACAAATCTCATGGTATGCCATATCGCGAAGACCAACAATGTGAAGAGGGTCGTGGCGAGAGTCAACCAGTCTGTGAACGAAGAGCTGTTCATCAGGCTCGGCATCTCCCACATCATCCCTATGGTCGGGCTTGCGGTGACTGCGATGAAGCGCGCTTTGTCCTATGATGAGGAGCGCATCCTGAACCAGATAGCTGATGATGTCAAGATCGTCGAGCTTACTGTAGGCGAGAAGAGCAAGGCGATCGGGAAGCCTTGTGATTTCCGGCTTTGCGCAGTCTCAGGCATATATCGTGACGGTTCATTCATCATCCCTGATCAAAGTATCCTCCTAAAAAAAGGGGATGTTCTGGTCGTCACCCTGAAAGCATGCAACACTGAGCCAGTCAGAAAGCTGATCACAGGGGTATGATGAGGGCCGTCCTCTTCTTTCTTGGGACCATCCTGAAATCATTCTCTTTCTTCTTCATCCTTCCCATCCTTTATGCTTCTTTCATGCATGAGCCGGTTCTTCCATTCGTCATCCCTGCAGTGATCTCATTCATGGCTGGCATTATCCTGAGGAAGGGGGTCAGATTCATGAACCTCATCTCCAGCAAGCCCATATCCCTTGACAATCTCTCTCTTACTGAAGGATTCATCCTGACGTCCTCAGCGTTCATCGCTGTCTCAATTATCTCTCTCATCCCCTATCTCTCTGTCATGGAAGGGGGCGTGTTTCGAGTCGGCATAGACGCTTTATTCGAGTCAGTCTCAGGGATAACGACAACAGGGCTCTCTGTCATAGATTCCGTGGATGGCCTGCCTGGAAGCATCCTACTCTGGAGGAGCGAGACGCAATGGGTCGGAGGGGTCGGCATCCTCATCGTCTTCTTCTTCATCATATACAAGATGCGTCACTCAAAAGAGTCCAACAGCCAGGAAAGCCCTTCAGCGGCAACCGCCCTTTACACTACCATGATGCAGGAGAAGATTGAGCCGGGACTGAGGAAGACCGCACAGAACATAGTCCTTCTCTATTCTGGCTATACCCTTCTGGGGATATTCCTCTTGTACCTCTCAGGCATATCGCTTTTCGAATCCCTCAACCTCTCTTTCGCTTCCATCTCAACCGGAGGGTTCGCGGTCAATGATACATTTTCCTATGACGGCCTCCAGCTCGCGGTGATCTCATTCCTTATGATCATGGGTTCGATCTCATACCTCCTGCATGACCGCTTCCTCAGGCAGAGGTTCAGGGAATTCTTCACTGATCCTGAGATTGTCATCTTTGGAGGGGTGCTCGCCGTCTTCATAACCATCTCGCTCCTTGCTTTCAGTGAGGTCAGAGTGGTCATCTTCATGACCATCTCCGCCATTACGACCACAGGGTTCAGTATCGCAGCGATTCCCGCTTTGCCGCAGGTGCTCATCTTCTTATTGGCGATCGCGATGCTGATCGGAGGGACCATGGGTTCGACTTCCGGGGGCATCAAGCTCTTTCGGGTCTACACAGTATTCCGTTCCATCCCCTGGATAATCAAGAAATTCTCGTATCCTTCCCGGGCAGTGATCCCTTTCAGGGTGAGCGGAAAGCCCATGGATACCCATGTCCTTCTCGTGACCCAGATATTCGTGACCTGCTATTTCATGATCGTGATCATCGGCACATTGCTTTTCATGCTCCTCGGTTTCTCATTTCTTGACTCATCATTCCAGGTCATCTCCGGCCTTTCCACATGCGGGCTTTCGACGATGTCCATAAGTTCACTCCCGGTGGTCGGCAAGCTCTTCATGATAGTGGTCATGCTTTTTGGGAGGCTTGAGATATTTCCCCTGCTCGTTTTCCTTAGGAAGTTGTTTACGTAGATATTGTTCTTTGCCAGAGACCGGTGATGGAAGGATAATCGGTAAGGATCCTGGATCATTCCATGACAGATGAAAATTATGAAACAAACGATCAAAATGTCGAGGTTGTGTATGCCCGGTTCTGATTAAATGAATATTGCCATCTCTTTTCAGAACTCACTTCATTCATAAATTTGGCTATGTTATTATACGGTTGAGTTTTGACATCGTATTTCTGTACTATCATTCGTGCAGTTTCCACATCCAATCTCCGTTCCGCTATCTGGTCATATAGATCTTGTATGGACTTTCTTTGGTGGGGTACATCTGATCTCTTATAGATTCCATCGATCCGATTCGCGATATCTTGGGAGAATAAGGAAACCAGCGCCTCTTTGAGATCGATCGGCTGAAGACACATCACTCTGTTTTTTGCATCATCGTTCGACATCAATGTTTGATATGATTTTTTGGCTTGTGTGATATCCATAGAGATGAGAAATCGAGAAGTATATATAAATCTTGTTTTTTTGTCCCTTAATAGAGGCAACAGTATTCGAAGAATCACGGCCGATTATTCCACATCGGGTCTCATACATCGTTACTTGCCACGATACAATGTGTAATCGAAAATTTCGGTCGCGAAGAGACGAATTCATCGTATACCCAGGAGTTTGGGTTAGCTAAGCGAATGATGGGTAGGAGATTATTAGGACGTTTTCATTGATTTTTTTTTGGGTCAGAGAACCTCCCAATTCTGAGGTACTTCTGAGCGGTTGATAGTTAATCAAAGCCCGAAGAATGATTTTCTCTTGCCCCCGGATTCCTTATCGAAATCCGCGAGCAGTTCTTTCTGTTTTTTTGAGAGCTTGTCCGGGACTTCGACGATCACTCGCACATGCTCATCCCCTTTCCCGAATCCCTCGACATTCGGTATCCCTTTGCCGCGCATACGGAAGACGGTATGTGACTGGGTCCCTGCTGGGACTTTCAATGTCGCGTTGCCGGACAATGTGGGCACTTCGACCGATCCGCCAAGTGCCGCGGTGACAAAGGAGATTTTCGCGTCAACAAGGATGTCGTTGCCTTCCCTCCGGAATACTGCATGTTCCTTCACATGGAGGACGATATAGAGGTCTCCAGGGACAGCTCCCCGCTCCCCTGCCTCTCCTTCTCCGGTGATGCGGAGCCTGGTCCCGTGCTCGACTCCTGCCGGGATGTTCACTTCGAGTTTCCTGCTCTTCTCTTTCCTCCCTTCCCCGTCGCAGAGAGGGCAGGGCTCCTTGATGATGGTGCCGCTTCCGTGGCAGGTCCCGCAGACAGATGTCGTCTGGAAGAGCCCGAAAGGCGTCCTCCGTGTCTCCCTGATCGTACCCTGCCCGTTGCAGTCGCCGCATCTCTTCATTTCAGAGCTTGAGGCGGCGCCTGTCCCGTCGCACTTCGTGCAGCGTTCCAACCTAGGGATGATGATGGTCTTTTTCGCCCCGAATGCGGCATCCTCGAGCTCGATCTCCATATCGAACCTGAGGTCTGATCCTCTCCGGTTCCTCCTCTGGCCCCCGCCATTCCCGAATTCAGAGAACCCCCCTCCGAACACCCGGTCGAAGATATCCCCGAAATCGAAAGACCCCCCCATGAACTCAGAATAATCGGCGTTTGAGAACCCTCCTTGGGCCCCTCCCATCTTGATGCCTTCGGATCCGTATTGGTCGTATTGCTTGCGTTTCTTGTCGTCAGCGAGGATGGATGCCGCCTCGTTCACTTCCTTGAACTTATCTGACGCCTGCGGGTCGCTCTTGTTCAGGTCAGGATGGTATTTCTTTGCGAGGGTCTTGTAAGCCTTCTTGATATCCTCGCGTGTCGCGTTCTTGTCCACCCCGAGGATCTTGTAATAGTCTTTGTCTACCATATGGACCTTCTGCGTTCCTGTCCCGCTTTTAAGCTTTGTGGGTGATCCACCCAAGGATGCTCTCTTTTTCCTTGAGGGTCCCGACGCTGTATGTTGGATTGTGTCTTCTTAGTTCGGATAGGGGATATTTCCCTGTCGCGACCGCGATCGACTTGACCCCTGCGATACGGGCAGCTTCGATATCTTTCGGGGTGTCCCCGATCACGAAGACGTCCTTCTTCGCGTATCTCTCTTTGAAAAGGCTCTCTGCCCTTGAGATGGCGAGTGGGACAAGGTCGCTTCGCTCAAATGCCTCATCCCCGAACCCGCCGAACCTGAACACCCCCTGGAACCCAGTCAGCCTCATCTTCTCAAAAGCGATATCCCTTGCGTTCCCGGTGAGGAGGCCTGGTTTGACATCTAGTTCCAAAAGTGCGCTGACAAGTTCCTGTGCTCCGTCAAGGCGCCTGATATGTGTCTCGTCCGCATGGTCGATATAATAGGTGCACATGAAAGCGATCGCCTCATCGAGTTTTGCGAGCGCTTCCTCTTTTGGTATCCCATGGCGGGCAAGGAGGGTCAGCATGATCCCCTTGTCCACCATCCCATGGTGCTCGATCTCATTGACCGAAGCCTCGATACCATAGGTCTTCTTTATCGCAGCGCGGAAACTTTTCTTATGGAGGTCAGTGCCTTTGACAAGCGTCCCGTCGAGATCGAAGAGGGCGAGGGTGCTCATTTTTTGCTTTCATCCTCTTCCACCACCTCAGCGTCGACCACTTTCTCTCCTTTGCTTTCTTCCTTGTTTTCCTTTTTATCCCGCTTCGCCGCTTCTGCTGCGATCTTGGCGTACATCTCCTGGGCGACTTTGGAGAAATGCTCGGTCAGCTCCTCTTTTTTCTTCTTGATCTTTTCCACGTCTTTCTCTTTCAGGAGTTCCTTCAATTCATCTATCTCCTTCTGGATGGGTTCGAGCTCTTTCTTGTCGACATTCCCTCCCATGTCTTTCAGGGTCTTCTCGTAATTGAATACCATCCCTTCTGCGTCGTTCACGACCTCGACCTCTTCCTTTTTCTTCTTGTCATCTTCGGCATGCTCTTCAGCTGCCTTTTTCATGTCTTTGATCTCCTGCTCTGAGAGGTTGGATGATCCGGTCACCGTGATCTTTGTCTCTTTCCCTGTCCCGAGGTCTTTCGCCTGGACATGGACGATGCCGTTTGCGTCGATGTCGAAGGTCACCTCGATCTGAGGGATGCCTCGGGGTGCTGGCGGGATGCCGACCAGGTCGAACCTTCCGAGAGACTTGTTGTCTGCTGCCATGGTACGCTCTCCCTGGAGGACGTTGATGGTCACCGCCGGCTGGTGGTCTGAAGCGGTCGAGAATACCTGGGACTTCTTGGTGGGGATGGTGGTGTTCCTTTCGATGAGCTGGGTCATCACCCCTCCGAGTGTCTCGATCCCGAGGGTGAGCGGGGTGACATCGAGGAGGAGGACATCTTTCACCTCTCCCCCGAGGATGCCTGCCTGGATGGCAGCTCCGAGGGCCACTGCCTCGTCCGGGTTGACTGATTTGTCCCCTTCCTTTCCGGTGATATCCTTCACCACTTTCTGGACTGCCGGGATCCTTGTCGAGCCTCCGACAAGGATGATCTTATGGATATCCTTTGTCTCGATTTTCGCGTCCTTTATGGCCTTCCTGGTGGGCTCAGCGAGCTTCTCAAGGATGCCTGCGATGAGAGATTCGAATTTCGATCTCGAGATCTCGGTGTTCAGATGCTTTGGCCCCTTGGCGTCTGCGGTGATGAACGGGAGGTTGATGGTCGCTTTCGGTGAGCTCGAGAGCTCGATCTTCGCTTTTTCCGCCGCGTCTTTCAGCCTTTGGAGAGCAGTCGGGTCTGACCTGAGGTCCACTCCGTTCGCTTTCTTGAAATCATCAGCGAGCCAGTCCATGATGAGTTCATCGATGTCATCTCCCCCTAGATGGTTGTTCCCTGAGGTCGCCTTGACCTCGAAGACGCCGTCCCCCAGTTCAAGGATGGAGACATCGAAAGTCCCTCCCCCGAAATCGAAGACAAGGACAGTCTGGTCATTCGTCTTGTCAAGGCCGTAGGCGAGCGAGGCCGCTGTCGGTTCGTTGACCAGGCGGAGGACATTCAGTCCCGCGATCTTCCCCGCGTCTTTTGTCGCCTGTCTCTGGGCGTCATTGAAATACGCCGGGACCGTGATGACCGCGTCTGACACCTTGTGTCCAAGGTATGCCTCTGCGTCGCTTTTCAGTTTCTGGAGGATCATCGCGGAGATCTCCTGAGGAGTGTACTCCTTTCCCTCGATGGAGACGGTATCGTTCGTCCCCATCTTCCTCTTGATGGACCTTATGGTGTTCTTAGGGTCCGTGATGGCCTGGTTTTTCGCGACGACACCGACGACCCTCTCGCCGTCCTTCAGATGGACGACTGATGGCGTCGTCCTCTGCCCTTCCGCGTTCGATATGATGGCCGGCTTTCCGCCTTCCATGACAGCGACAGCGGAGAATGTTGTCCCAAGATCGATGCCTATGGCTTTAGCCATCCCTTTTGACTCTTTTTTATCTGACATTTTGAATACCTCCTTCCAGGCTTCCTGCCTTCTTTTTTATCTCATCAGCGCGATCATGCGTGAGTATGGTCCTATCCTTTTTCATCCCGGTACGGAATGATGTCACTTCGGTCACTTCCAATAGCTTGACAAGCTTAGGGTACCTGATGGCGCTTTTGTCCTCGATCGCCCCTATCGCTTCGTACAGGCTCTGGTCTGTCGTCGTCTTCTGCACTTCTGATTTAAAGATGATGAGTGAATCAAGGGCTTCGTTATCAGTCGTGAGGAACGTATAGATAGCCTCCGCCCTAAGGTACACTTTTTTTGTCTGTATGGTTTCCATCGTCCCTCTCCATCATTTTTTTTCTCAGGCGGCTATCAGGGATAAGGGCCTCGATGTCCCCTCCCTCTATCGTCTGCTGGGAGCGCAGCCTGACTCCCCATTCCCTCATCGATTCAGGGTCTGTCGTATTGACGAAATGGTTGATGATGAACCATTCATTCGCGTCCCTCCCGTGATCCCTGCAGCTCGTCACCCTGCAATGGAGCGGTTTCATCTCCTGTATCCCGCAAGTCATGTCCTTCTCCCGAAAGACGCAATGTCCGTAGGGCCGGCCTTTTTCCCTCATCTGCCTGAACCGGTGGAGCGTGGTGTTGAACATGGTGAAGGGTTCAAGATGTTTCTCAATGAACTCTTTTTGTTCCATCCCTTTTTTTTCCGCGAGTACTTTTATCTCGCTGTCAAGCACCCATCCTGAGCCGAACGAACAGCAATGGCCGCATCTCCCGCATTCCTTGCTTATCTTTTCGAGCTCAGCTGGACTCGTCGTCTTGGTGATCTTCATCCTTGCCTCGTGGATTTTTGGGCGTTTCTTCCTTCCCTGGGACCTCGCCGTCCTTTTTTTCCTTCCTGCGCCCGACCTTTACCCTTGCGTGCTTGATGACCCTGCCATGCATGGTGTAACCAGGTTCGAACTCTTCAAGGATGATCCCGTCGGTGTCCGCCTCTTCCTTGAGGAGAGCTTCGTGCCTGCGGGGGTCGAACATCTGCCCTGCGGTCTCCATCTTCTCAACCTGCTCCTGGGAGAGTATCCCTTTGAGCTGATCATGGATGAGTGCCACCCCTTTCCTTATCTCTTCCGCGTTCTCCCCGGCTTTTGTGGCCCGCTCGAGATTATCCAGGACAGGCAGGATCCTCTTGACGAGGTCCTGCGATGCGAATCTCGCCCGTTCGCAGCCTTCCCTCTCCACCCTTTTTTTGTAGTTGTCGAATTCCGCGAGGCTCCTTTTCAGTTGGTCCGTGAGCTCTGCTATCTTCATGCCCTGCTCATGGATCTCCTCTAGATAGGGCTCCCGTTCCTCTTCAAGGTTGTTTTTCTTGTCCTCTTTTGTCATGGTCATGCCTCATAAGAAAAAAAAGGAAAAAATGCCGGGATTACATCATCCCGCCCATGCCTCCCATTCCGCCCATCCCTCCGTGCGGAGGGCTCTCTTCCTTCTTAGGTATGTCGGTCACCGCGACCTCTGTCGTCAGGATCATCGCGGCGATGGAGGCAGCGTTCTGGAGGGCGGATCTCGTCACCTTGGTGGGGTCGACGATCCCTTCCTTGATCATATCGACATATTTGTCCGATTTCGCGTCGTAGCCGATGTTCTCCTCTTCTTTCTTGAGGCGGTCGACGACAATCGACGGCTCCTGGCCGGCGTTCAGGGCGATCTGCCTGACCGGCTCCTCGATCGCCCTCTTCATGATCTCGACTCCGACTTTCTGGTCGCCTTCCATCTTGAGGCCGTTCAGTGCGGAGACTGCCCGAAGGAGGGTCACCCCCCCTCCTGCCACGATCCCTTCCTCGACAGCCGCTCTCGTAGCCGAGAGGGCGTCATCGACGCGTGCCTTCTTCTCCTTCATCTCGGTCTCAGTGGCTGCGCCGACATTGATGACAGCGACCCCGCCTGAGAGCCTGGCAAGCCGTTTCTGGAGGTCTTCCTTGTCGAAATCAGACTCTGTCACCTTGATCTGTGACTCGATTATCTTTATGCGTTCCTTGATATCGCTTTCTTCTCCCTGTCCGTCGACGATGGTGGTGTTCTCCTTGGTCACCCTGACTTTCTTCGCCTGTCCGAGGTCAGCGACCGAAGCCATCTCGAGCTTCATCCCGCGTTCCTCGCTGATGAATTTGCCGCCGGTGACGACAGCGATGTCTTCCAGCATCTGTTTCTGGTCGTCCCCGAAGCCTGGCGCCTTGACTGCGACGACTTTTAGGGCTCCCCTCAGGATGTTGACGACAAGCGCCGCGAGGGCCTCCCCTTCGACATCCTCTGCGATGATGACAAGCGGCCTCCCGCTCTCAGCCACCCCTTCGAGGATGTGGACCATGTCCTTCATCTTTGATAGCTTCTTGTCATGGATGAGGATGTACGGGTTGTCAAGGACCGCCTCCATCTTGTCCGCGTCCGTCACCATGTATGATGAGAGGTAGCCGCGGTCGAACTGCATCCCTTCGACGACCTCAAGCGAGGTCTCGATGGATTTCGCTTCCTCGACAGTGATAACCCCCTTGTGCCCGACCTTCTCCATGGCATCAGCGATGAGCTTCCCGATCTCCGGGTCGTTGTTCGCGGAGATTGTCGCCACCTGGATGATCCTGTCTTTCGTCTTGACCGGTATGCTCTTCTTCTTGATGGCCTCGACCAATACGGAGGTCGCCTTCTCTATCCCCCTCTTGATCTCGATAGGCGATGAGCCCGCTGCGATGTTCTTCATCCCGGCCTTAAGGATTGCCTGGGTGAGGAGCGTCCCTGTGGTGGTGCCGTCGCCTGCCACGTCCTGGGTCTTTGTCGCGACCTCTTTCACGAGTTTCGCTCCGAGGTTCTCGAAAGGGTCCTCCAGCTCGATCTCTTTCGCGATGGTCACTCCGTCGTTCGTGATGGTCGGGCTCCCGAAGGATTGTTCGAGAACAACATTCCTCCCTTTCGGTCCGAGTGTGATCTTGACAGCGTTCGCGAGCTTGTCCACCCCCCTCATCAATGCTTCTCTCGCCTCTTCATTATAGATGATCTGTTTCGCCATTTTCTCTTCCTCCTAGTCCACTTTCGCGATGATATATTTCACATCGAGGATGATATGCTTCTCTCCGTCGATGCTGACCTCTTTCTCTCCCATCGGGTCGAAGAGCACCTTGTCCCCTTTCTTGAGATGGATATCCTTGAGTTCGCCTGTTGCGACGACGATCCCTTCATGCTGGTTGTTCTCTCCGGTCATGGGAAGGATGATCCCTCCTTTGGTCTTCTCTTCCTTCATCTGTTTCGGCTTGAGAAGAACCCTCTGTCCTATCGGTGTTACGTTCATGTTTCTACCTCCGTTATGGGCATATGCCGTATCTCTTTTTTTTGGAAAAATGAAAAATAGTTCATCTGATCTGGAGCCTTTTCGTCTTGTCCTCGATCGCCGATTTCTTTGGCATGGTGATCTTCAGGAGCCCGTTCTTGAACTCAGCGTCCGCATGTTCACTATCCGCATTCTCCGGGAGCGGTACCTGGCGATAGAATGACCTAGTGGACATGAAGTGCTGTTTCACCCCATTTTCCTCTTTTCGCGTCTCCTCTTTCTTGTCGACCTTGACTTCGAGGAATCCGTTCCCCACATTCAGCTGGATGTCTCCTTTCTCTACCCCCGGCAGTTCGAATTGAGTCACAAGGTTGTCTTTCTGCCAATCCATGCAGCACATAGGCATCCTCGGCTGTTCTCCTTTCATCTGTCCTCCTGCCCACCCGAGCCTCTGTTTTTTCGGGTAGCCATAGAGGCTGTTGAAGACATTCTCCATCTCGTCATGCATATTTTCGACTTCATTCCAAAATGTGTGTACCATTGTTCCTTCACCTCGTGGTGTCGGGCCCGTGATACCCCTCTTCGGGTCCCCCCATAGGGGGTGTGGGTCACCTGAGCCCATTTATATATCTGTTGTTTTTGGTTGACTTAAACTCAACCATTTAATGTTAAGGTAAACGAACTTGTATTTAAAGATTGTGAAATAAGGGGGTTTGTACAAAAATTAACGCACTTCCGGAAGCTGGATGTTTAATTACAAATTGGGTCTTATACAAGGAAATCCTGAGGGATTTCCTGTACAAGAAAACC
>Ga0066601_10000940_pt1 | contig 10761 bp, 7 predicted proteins | sample Medcelwee11metaG_FD_59487 | JGI IMG/M metagenome (GOLD analysis project Ga0066601, IMG submission 59487) | Freshwater pond sediment microbial communities from the University of Edinburgh, under environmental carbon perturbations - Medium... | ecosystem: Environmental > Aquatic > Freshwater >... | reverse complement strand
ACTAGGGCACGTCCACATCGTGCAGCCATGTCGCGCCGGGCGGCGGCGCCCCGGCGGGTTGGCGCGGAGATTGCTCTCAACTTCTGCGGAGCCCGGCTTCGGTCGGGTTGGACGGCTCGTCATAAAGGTGGAACCATGATGCTGCGGAAACTGATGGGAATGGGGACGCTCTTGTTCGTGCTGCACCCTGCAATCGGGGGATGCAGTTCCGAAGAAGGCTCTGACGCCCATGGGGCGGGGACCGGGGGTAGCGCCGGAGCGGGCGTGGGCGGGACAAGCCCTGGGGGGGCCGGGGGCGACTCGGGCGTGGGCGGGACGTCAGGGGTAGGTGGAGGCGCAGCGGCCACCGCGGGAGTGGGTGGCGCCGCGGGGACTGCCGGAGGAGGCGGCGCGGCGGGGGCGGCGGGAATGAGCGGGTCAGCCGGAGCCGGCGGGGCGGGGGGGCTCGCCAAGAAGTGGTTCCCCGGACACTACCTGAAAATCCGACACTACGATGGGCCGATTCAGCAGAAGTCCCGCGATCTGGTGAAGAACAACCCGTACTTCAAGGGGTACAAGATCCACGTCGTCTGGAACGAACTCGAGCCGGAGAAGGACGCGTACGACTTCTCCGTGATAGAGAACGCGCTGCAGATCGCCGGCGGTGACCAGAAGAAGCTGATGGTGCACCTGCAGGATCGGGTCTTTGGCAGCGCGCAGAACCCGTATCTCCCCGACTACCTGCTGACGCCGGAGTACGAGGGGGGCTGGTTCTATGACGGCAAGAAGAGTCTGCCCCGGGCTTGGCTTCCCGCCTACCGGGATCGGTGGACGAAGCTGCTCGTCGCGTTGGGGGAGGAGTTGGACAACCACCCAGACCTCGCCGGTTTCATGCTCTCGGAGTCGTCTGGGCTTTTCGCCACGAAGGACATGCCAGCCTCGTGGACAACGGACGGCATCATGGCCTTCGCTCGCGAGACGTTCTCGACGCTGGCGCAGTCCCTTCCGACGACGCCGTTCTTCCAGTACGTCAACTGGGGCCTCGAGCCGGCCGAACGAGACGAGTTCATGCGGGAGCTTGTGGAGACGAACGGGCACGGGTTCGGCGGGCCGGACATCTACGACGCAAAGAAGCCGGCGGAGAACAAGACGTGGACGTTGGACATGACGTTCGGGCCGTACTACGAAACCTACCGGGGAGTGGCGCCGATCTGCGTGGAGAACCAGACCGCGGGGTTCACCGCGCCGGGCGGTGCACAGTCGGTCTTCGACTACGCCGTGGACCAGATAGGAGTCCATTTCCTCCCGTGGGTCGCCGCTTACGATGGCGACTGGACGATCGAGGACGCCATCGCGGTCGTGAACAAGGAGAAAGGAAGGGTCAACCCGACCGTGCCTTCCAACATCAAGATCTCCCCGTAGTCAACGCGACCGTGTGGACGCTCTTGCTTCGTTCGAGGGTCAGGGCTGTCGGCCCCTCACTCGAATCGACCGTTGAGGAACAACCCTGCCCCGTCTTCGCGTAGCGCCGCACCGACGCGCACGTCCCCTTCCGGCAGGGAAGGCTCGTGATCGACCAGAAGGTACACCCCCACTGCGGTCGCGACGACCCCCCCCCCACCTAGAACGTCCCCGATCACAAGGGTACGCTTCGCATGGTCGACGTCCGCTTGGTCGCAGCTTCGGGTGGTGCCGCAGCCGCTCCGGAGGTCGTCGGCTTCGCCGCTGCCCTTCACCCAGAAATAGGCCATGCTTCCGAGGGCGACGGCACCCACCCCGACAAGGGAGTACCCTAGCCACGGCGTGCTCGTCTTGGTGCCCTGATCGGCAGGCGAGGAAGCGGGGGGTGCTGGTGGGAAGAGGGGTTGGAACGAGCCGTCCAGTGCGCGGTTTCGCTCACCTGCTTTCAGTACCGCCTTCAGATCGACTGCCTTGCTGTCGAGGTCGAAGCGGACCGAGGTCGGGCCCGGGTCGAGCATCACGGGTCTGCCGTCGACACGATAGGAGCCAGACTGGCCCTCCACGCGAACCACGACGCGGTCGACGTGGTCGGCAGGGAGACCCGTAGCGCCGAAGACCACCGTGGGAATGGTCGGCTCGAGCCGGCCGAGCTCTGCGAGGCAGTCCTGCCGCACGACCGCGGGGCACGCCTCGCTGGCACAGCGAAGGAGGTTCGTCCGCGCCGCGAGGTACTTGCCTGCATCCCTGAGCTTCTGTGCCGACTCCGAAGCTTCTGCGCACGTCTCGATCGAGTCGGTCGGGGGAGGCACCGCGCCGGTCGAAGGGGCGAGCCCGAACGTCACGAACATGCCTGCCAAGGCGAAGGCCACCTTGGGGTGGATGACCGCGACCACAGATCCAGGGACCGGGTGGTGGGAGTTGGAAGCGTTGCGCACGACAACGAGAGTCGCACGGCCCGACGCGCGATTCAAGCCGACAGGAGTTGGGGGGCGAGAAGCATGGAGCTGCTCGCTTGGCCTTGTCGGAAGCGAATGCGCCGACGGGTCGGAGGCGATCCTTCCGGGGCGGAACCGGGTTGACAGGACGTTTCGTATCCTCGAAGGCACGCACGCGGTGGACCCGCCGTGGGTCGGCTTGCTGCTCGCCGCTGCGGAAGCGATGGGAACCTGTGGCCGCCCGGCGCCCCTCTTCGCGGTCCAGGACACGCTCGACCTCAACGCCCCAGGTCGGAAGCAATCGATCCGAGGATCGGAAAAGTTCCTTCTGCCGGAATCGCCTCGAGAGAGTTCCGTCGTGCGGCTCACTTGTGCCGGCGCGGTGAGTCGCTCGGCCCAATCCGTGTCAAACCCGCCCTCGCAGTTCCGCTGGCAAGCGTGGCACAGCGTTTGCTCCACTGTGAGCCATGAAAAAGAACATATCAATCGTTATGGGCGCCCTGTTGGTCTTTCATGCTTCGGCCGCCTGGGCCTGTTTCCCGGGAGTGGGAGAGTTCCTCGCCGCCTCGCCGGCCTCTGGTGCCACCGATGTGCCACGGGACGGTGCCATCGAGGTCTCATGGACCTCGCCGTCCTGGGTCGAGACCTTCGCTTGCAGTCCCGCCGAAGACTGGCAGGTGGTCGCTCGAACTGCGGTCTCCCAAGAGGTCATCCCAGGCAGCTTCGATATGGCCTGGAAGAACCCCACGTGGTGCGATGGCGCCATCGTCGCCCGGTGGCAACCCACGGCAGCGATGCCGGCGGGGACGGAGATTCAACTGGATATCTCGTACGTGCCTTCGACGGTCGGGACCGAGCCTGACTCTTTCTCTGCCACGTTCACGACCGGTGCTGCATTCGTTCCTGAACTTTCTGCGCAGGGGCCGATCACAGCGTCGACGCTGGTGCGTACCGTGGCTGGGGAGGAGTGCATGCAACCCCTTCCCTGTGGCGGGGGGGGCGGGTGCACGCCATACACCGAGCGGCAGGCGGTTGCGAAGGTGGCCATCGGACCGATCGCGGGTGGACAGGCCGACTTCGGGTATCTGGTGGAAGTGGCCATGGGGGAGGGTGAGGCACCCTCGCCAGACCCGACGCAACCTCACACGGTTCGCACGATGGGAAGCTCGGGCGGCGCTGTTGCGGAATTGGTCCTTCCTGACCTCGGCCACCCCTATGTTCCTTGCTTCTCGGCGAAAGTTCATGACGCATCAGGGCAAGTCGTCGATCTCGAGTCCATCTGCCTGGAAGAAGTCGATCCGGCAGCCATGCTCGCCCGAACCCCTGACCCGACTGACCCGACTGACCCGACTGACCCAGGCGGCTCCCCTGACGATGACGAAGGGGGGTGTTCGATCGGGTCGGCTCCGCATTCGACGACTCCCTTCTCGATGACCTTGCTGTTCTCGATACTCTCGCTCGGTCTTCGGCGTCGAGCCAACCGACGCCTGTGACATCCTAACCAGCGAAGCGCACGACCTTGCCGAGGTCGAGTGGATGCGCAAGAGGGAACGTTCGCGTGCGTGAACCCGCCCCGAAGAGTCGCTTGCTGCGCAAGTGACCGCCCCACCCAGACGAGGAGCCACCACAGCAAGCCCAGGGAGCGCAGGAGCTTGTTTGGCGAGGAGCACAGCGTTGCTCGCTTGGCTTGTCGGAAGCGAACGTGCCGAGGGATCGGAGCAATTCCTTCCGGCGAAACCGGGTTGACCGTGCGGGGGAGCCCGAGGCCCGGGACGCTCGCGGTCGATAGCGACCTTCGGGGAGGATGGGGTGCCTGGCACACGTGTTGCTCATGAATCCGAGCAGCCATTCATAGACAGACCAGGCGTCCTTCGCCTGACGAACCCAACGAAAGAAGAAAAGAAAATGAAACCGCAGCGTCTCATCGGGAAGGTGGCATTGGGCTTCGTCCTGTTCGCAACCGGTTGCGGCTCGGACCTCTCCGCGGCAGACAACCAGGGCACGGGAGGCTCAGGCACCGGAGGCTCATCGGGCACGGGAGGCTCATCGGGCACGGGAGGCTCATCGGGCACGGGAGGCTCATCGGGTACCGGGGGCTCAGCGGGTACCGGGGGCTCAGCGGGCACCGGAGGTTCATCGGGCACGGGAGGTTCATCGGGCACGGGAGGTTCATCGGGCACGGGAGGCGTGTCGGGCGGGGGAGGCGAATCAGGCACGGGAGGGGCGTCCGGTGCTTCGGGATCGTCTGGCGCCGGAGGAGCGGGGAGCGGCGTGTGGACCGGGGACAACGGCGTCTTGAAGAACCCCGCAGGCGTGCCGGAGAAACTCTTTGGCTACAGGCTGATGGTCAACAGCTTCAGCAACCGACCCAGCAATCCTGCCTCGGTGTCCGTGTGGCGCCGTGCCCCGACCGTGGCTGAATTGGCAGAGTATCAGTCCGACGGGATCCTGGGGAACATGATTGCACCGGAGATCTGGTTCACCCACCAAGACGACGGAAATCCAGGGGAGCCTTCCCCGCTGCGACCCGGCGTCTACAACGAGGGCGCGATGGACAACCTGCTCGCGACGCTGCGCGACTTTGCCGAGAAGGGCGTCTGGATCGTGCCGAGCTTCCGGGTCAGCTACGACCAAGAGAAGGCGATCGCGGCGACGGCGGCGGGGACGGCGCCTTCGGGTTGGGCGGATCACAATGCCGTGATCCTCAACGAGCCTGTCGTGACCAAGGACGCCGGTCAGACCGTCACGCGAGGCCGGCATCGCGACCGGTTCTTCGCATGGCTCGACTGGATCGTCCCTAGGATCATGAGCGACCCGGTGGTGTCCGAGAAGATTGCCTACTGGGAGATGTGGCACTTCGCGGGTCATCGCTGCAAGGTGTTTGGCTCCAACGTCCAGGAGGAATACCTCGGAGACTTCCAGAAGGACCTGGTCGCGCTCTTTCGCAAGCACGACCCCAACCGGCTTCTGGGCGTGTCGATCCGGATGAATTCCTTCATGCAGCGAATCATCGCTAAACGTGAAGCCGACCCGTCGTGGAAGCCGACGTGGTCCAACGACCCGAACTGGATCCTGATCACCGGAGGCTACGGTGACAACGGGGTCACGATGCGCCCGGACAACAACGGCTGGGTCGAGGGGCTGGACTTCAACAGTGCGGACTCGTCCTCGCCGAAGTGGCTGAGTGCTTCGAAGGGGCACGATGTGAAGTACCTTCGGACGATCTGGCCCGAGGTCACGATGCATTCCCAGGAAGGCCCTGGAATGCGGGACTGCTATCGATGCTCCCCGATTCCAAAGACGCAGAAGTGGTGGAATCTGCACCTGATGAACCTCTACCGCGACTACTCGAACGGGTTCGGCACGCACGCGTGGCCGCCCTATTGGGGACGAACCGACTACACCGGAGAGGAAGCGAGCTTCAACGCGGGAGCCATCCCGGGAACCACGTACGACGAAACCCACTGGCAGGCGATGGTCGCGCAAGCGTTTGCCGACATGGAAGTCACGAACCCCGGCGGCGCCGCAGAGTGAAGGGCTCCGGAGGTAAGCGAAGGGAGAACGGAAGGGAATCGAGGCCGAAATGAGTAACGAGAACAATAAGTCAGCGCTGAGACGGCGGTCGTTCCTCGTCGGATCCGCAGGTGCCATCGGGATCGGGTGCGGCGCAGCGGACTCCGAGTTCGGCGACGTCGACGACGAGAACGTGGAGGCCCTCGAGCAAGCGATCACGGGCGGGCAGGTGATCGTGTCGAGGAACAAGGCGTTCGACGAGAACGTGAGGAGCGTGGTCAACAAGGCGGGGGGGGTGGGCGCCTTCATCAATCGCGATGACGTCGTGGTTCTCAAGCCGAACGGCCAATGGAAGTGGCATGGGTACACGCACACCGGGTGCATGAAGGCTCTCATCGACATGATCTTGGCCTACAAGTGGCCGGCAGGCGGGTTCACCGGAGAAATTCTGATCGCTGAGCATGTGCACCGCACTCCCGACCTCGCGATGTCAGATTCCTACTGCTGGAACATGTCCGTGGCGAACCGTAAGTACAACTGGCCGACTCAGCACTACAACGGGCTCGTCGCTGCGTACCGCAACGCGGGCAAGCGCGTGGCTGCAGTCCCGCTGTATGATGTCGAGGAGAACCCGGCCAAGTGGGCGAGTGCGACCGGTCCCGGAAATCTGCCGACTGGCAAGAACGGCTGGGTCCGAACCACGTACAGAACCGTCGCAACCAACAACAAGGTCGTCCGCCTCTCCCACCCGCTCATCCGATCGCCTTTCGCAGCGAGCAACATCATCGATCTGAACCGCGGTCTCGTTTGGAAGGCCGGGGCGTACTCCGCCCAGAAGGTGAAGCTGATCTTCCTGCCGACGCTCAACAACCACTACAATACAAACCCGGGCACGCCCTTCGAGGACTACTCGGGGGCCACAAGCGCCGTGAAGTGCCACCTTGGCATCGTGGAGTTCAAGCCCACCACCGCGGGAACGCTCAATCTACATCAGATCGGCTTCCATCCCGATCCCGCGAAGAACCGCCCGGACGCGGTGGGGGAGTCCATCGGTCACCTCATCACCAACATCCTTCGTCCCACCTTCTACATGACCTGCGCCGAGTACGTCGGCTACCAGGCCCGATGCAGCGGCGCGGCGGCCCGGACGAACACCGTGGGCCTCAGCCTCGACCCCGTCTCGCTGGACTTCTGGATGTGCAAGAACGTCTTGTTCCCAGTGGACACCCGCTACACGTTCTTCGATCCCTCGAGGGCCAACAACCTTCGCAAGATGTTGGCGGCCTGCCATGCCAAGGGCGTCGGGACGCTGAACCCTTCGGTCGTGTACGCCTGATCGGTCGCGAACGCGCAACCAGAACCACAACGATAATAATCAATCGATCTACTGCCTAGCGCAGCGAAATCCGACTTCAGCGCCTCGGTATCCCGGCGCGCCATAGCTTCGCGCTGCGGACCGCAGTGTCTTGATCGCGGTGGAGTAAGCCCCGCCCCGAACCACCCGGTCCCACGCTCCCTCCACGAGATTCGCACAATTGACGCACGAGTTGCCGGTGGACGCGTACCACGACGGGGAGTACCGATCCAAGTCCCATTCCCAGACGTTCCCTGCAAGGTCCCTGTGGTCCCAGCGTCCCGCTCCGGCCGTCAGGGTCCCGACAGGTGTCAGGTCCTCGAACGAGCAGCCAGACGTTCCGTGGTACAGGCAATCGTACGACGCCCGTGACGTATCCGGCTCCTGAGTGCCCCAAGGATACAGGCGGTTTTCCGTGCCCCCTGCTGCCACGAACTCCCACTCCGCCTCCGTGGGCAGTCGGCCGCCGTCCCATGCACAGAACGTAAACGCCTCGTACCAGGTCACGCAGTTGATCGGGTGCGTCTCCGTGCCAGAGGGGGTGTCACGCCAAGTTCCTCGCGAATCGCAGTAATTCTTGTCAGCCCTGAGCCCGCTCTTCAACGCTGCCTGTGTCAGGGGGAGATTTGCGTCCCAAGCGCTCCGCCAACCGCTGTCCGGAATCAGCGGGTGCAACCCGGCGTCTGGCAACGGCGGAGTCCCGTCGTACTGATCCACGAAACGGCGGAACCGTCCTACGGTCACCTCGAACCGCTCCAAGGAGAAGGAAGCCACCGTCACGCTGTGCTCGGGTTGGTCGGCGGTGCCGGTGCACTCGACGCACGCATCGCTGCTGCTGCCGCGTCCCATGGGGAACGTCCCGCCGGGAACCGCGACCGACGCGCAGCAATTGATGTTCGCTTCCTTCCCGCAGGTTGCGGCCAGTCCACCGCAACTCGGCTGGGACACGCACGCACTTCCGCTGCAGACCGGCGTAGCGTCCGTGCAGTCTGTTCCCGCGTCCCACTGCCCGCTGGCCTGGCAAGTCTTCAACGCATTTCCCACGCAGGTCTTGGTCCCGGGGGTACAGACTCCCACGCACACCCCCTCGACGCACGCTTGGTCCACGCAGGCTGACCCGCTTTGCCACGTGCCGGACGAGTCACAACTGCGGGGGGTCAGACCCACGCAGTCGGCGGTGCTTGGCACACAGACGCCATCGCACTCGCCGTCCTTGCACACGTGCGGGCATGCCACATCACCCACCCACCGGCCGCTCGCGTCACAAGTCTGCGGGACCGAGCCGTTGCATTGCTTGGTTCCCGACGCACAGGCCCCCGTGCACTCGCCCGCCGTGCACGTCTGCGGACACTCCGGTCCGCTTTGCCACGCGCCGGAGTCGTCACACGTTTGGGGCACGTCCCCGTCACAGCGCTTCTCCCCGGGGCTGCACGCGCCCTCACACTGGCCCCCAATGCAGAGGTATGTGCATGGCGGCTCTTCCGTCCAGTGTCCGGTGTCCGAGCACAAACGCGGGACGAGTCCCCGACAGTCCCGCTCGCCGGGGGTGCACACGCCGCTGCAATTGCCCGTTGAGCACACGTGCGGGCACGCCTCACCGCTCTTCCACTCGCCCCGCGCGCTGCACATTTCTGGAACCTGCTCGGTGCACCGCGCGCTTCCAGGCCAGCAGTCTCCCAAACACGCGCCGTTCAAGCATACGTACGGGCATTCGTCCCCGTCGTCCAACGTCAAGCCGCCCGTCGCACACGTCTGCACGAACTGTCCGTTGCAATGGGAGTCCCCAGGCTCGCACGAGTCCACGCAAACCCCGTCGAAGCACACCACCGAACACACGTCCTGGGACAACCATCGTCCGTCGGCATCGCACGCCTGCGGCTGACCATCCAGGCAGCGTACGGCTTCGGGGACGCATTCCCCCACGCACTCCCCTGGCTCCCGGCAGACGAACGCGCACGGCGCCTCGGCGTGCCACGTTCCCGCGCCATCGCATACGTGGGGCGTGTTTGTGTCACACCTTCGCGATTCCGGCGTACAACCGCCCACGCAACGGCCGTCCTCACACGCGTGGGTGCACGTCACTCGCTCGCTGGTCACCAGGTCCGGGCCGCATTCCACCAGTTCCTTTCCGTCGCACACCTTGGACTCGGGCGCCGAGCCGACGCAGATCGGTACGACAGGTTGGCAGGACCCCTGGTTCATTCCGGCCTGTGTGTCACAGAGCGTCTGGCCGGAGCATGCCTGCAGGGCAGTCCAGCGCTTGCTGCCCCGATCGCAGACAAGGACGAGCTTCTGCGCATGCCCCGCGCATGCCAAGTCCCCAGGGTTGCAGCAAGGTTCCCCCATGGTAGCAACGGCACCGGTTCCGCCATCCGCGCAATCCCCACCAGGGTCCTTGGGGCCGGTCAATCCCTCCAAGTCGGACAGAACCGAGCAGCCGACCCAGAACAGCGCCAGAACACCTCCCACCGCGGTTGCTGCTTCGAAAGGGTTTCTCGTCAGGGTCACCTCTGCAGCGTATGCCACCGGGCGGGGTGTGGCAAGTGTCAAGATGCGGTGTTGAAGGGCTTGCTAGAGCTGCGTGCCCGAAGTCGGCAGAGCCGTCGACGCAAGGGATCGGAACGATGTCACCGTTCCACTTCGATCATGTGAAACACCGTGCTTGCCCCTGCGATGTGCTCGAGGCCCAGGTCACTGCCAAGCGGTCCCTCCCGGTTGAAGCCGTAGTTGGACAACGCGACCTCGACCTCCTTCCACTCGCCCGTGTTGCCGTTGGTGACTTCGATGGCTGTCTCGTTGTTGGCGGCACTCGCGTCGTACACAAGCCTCCAGCTGCCCGTCCCTTGGTCCAGATACCTCACCGTCACAGAGACGGGCCCCGAGAGGCTCGAGGCGAACGCTGGGTCCAGCTGAAACCGCATCGCGTCCCGGGCTGCGTTGAACTCTCGCGCCCACCGGTGATAGGGATGGGACATCTGCCCCACGCGCCATCTGCCCTGGGACGTGCCGATCGGGTCGACCATCGTCATGAAGTTCTCGTAGTTGCCCGAACCTCGCATGTGAGGCTTCGTCGAGTAGATGCCGTACTTGACGTCGTTCCATCCTTTCGGTGCGTCCGAGGCGTAGTAGGGAACCTGCGCCGCGTACTGACGTTCCGGATCCTCTTGTCGCGCACCGAAGGGTTCGAACGCCTCTAGAATCGCCTGAAAGCGACTCGCGTTCGCCGCCGTGTCTTGCGCCAACCCCGCGCCGCTGGCGTCGTAGGGGCCGTACGCAGAGACCGGGAAACGCCCCGTATCCGCGGCGTCAAGCCCGTCGCGAAACGCGATCCAAGCTCCGGGGGTGTTCGCGCCGTGGTGGTATCCGGCGTACTTGTTCACAAACGCGAAGCCGAACTCGAGACTCTTGCTCTCTGCCAAGGTGTACTGGCTCGGCTGGATGTTCCACTGATCGATTCCCACCACGAGCGTGAAGAGCCCGTGCCAGTACATGTTCGTCACGTGTTGATCCTTGTCAGCA
>Ga0066601_10000938_pt1 | contig 10771 bp, 7 predicted proteins | sample Medcelwee11metaG_FD_59487 | JGI IMG/M metagenome (GOLD analysis project Ga0066601, IMG submission 59487) | Freshwater pond sediment microbial communities from the University of Edinburgh, under environmental carbon perturbations - Medium... | ecosystem: Environmental > Aquatic > Freshwater >... | reverse complement strand
CTCTTCATAACTCTTACTTTTTGGTCAAGAGTAGAATTATGCTATAGGCTATCCTCCGTCGTTTTGGTTATTCAAGACACAAAGAAAACAAAAATTCTTTATTTCAAAATGATTATTTTTGGCTTTTTCTTATAAAGAGCTTAAATGAAGGGTAATATTGAGATAAAAGGGGCGCGTGTACACAACCTTAAAGATATTACCCTTGATATTCCGAGAGACAGGCTTGTCGTAATCACCGGAGTGTCAGGATCAGGCAAATCGTCACTTGCCTTTGACACAATCTATGCCGAGGGGCAGCGCCGTTATGTGGAGAGTCTATCATCATACGCACGGCAATTCCTGGGGCGCATGAACAAGCCTGATGTCGACTTCATCAATGGCATCCCTCCTGCAATAGCCATAGAGCAAAAAGTAAACACGAGAAACCCGCGGTCGACCGTCGGCACCTCCACGGAGATACACGACTATTTGCGGCTTCTCTGGGCAAGGGTCGGGCACACAATCTCACCCGTATCCGGCCGGGAGGTTAGGAAGCATACTGTTGACGATGTTGTGAACTATATCGCCAACCTCACAGAAGGGACCCGCGTGGTCCTGACTGCTCCGCTGACCGTACCTGAGAATGTCGATCCTTCAGAGTTCATTGATTTCCTTATAAGGCAGGGGTATAACCGGATAAGCACGGAGAAGGGCATTGTAAGGCTCGATGAGCCTGGCGCCACCGAAATGGTGAAAAATGCACCGGTCGTTGAAATAATCATCGACAGGCTGTCAGCGGGCAGGTTGCATGAGGAGCTGAGCCGTGCAGCCGACTCAGTACAGACTGCCTTTCTGACCGGAAGAGGCCACATAAAGCTGGATGTGACTGATGAGGAGACATCGCAGACAGTGAGATTCTCGGATAAGTTTGAAGAAGACGGCATCACCTTTGAAGAACCCACCGAGCATCTCTTCAGCTTCAACTCCCCTCTGGGCGCCTGTCCTCTCTGTGAGGGGTACGGCAAGGTGATAGGGATAGATGAGAACCTGGTCATCCCTGATGAAAACCTGTCGGTATATGATGACGCCATTGCATGCTGGAGAGGCGAGACGATGAAGCAGTGGAAGGAGAAACTTATATTCAGCGCCGGCAAGTTTGACTTCCCGATACACAAGCCATGGCATAAGCTTACTGCCGAACAGAAGGCCCTTGTCTGGAGCGGCAACAGGTATTTCTTTGGTCTGAGCCAGTTCTTCGAACATCTTGAGGAGAAGAAATACAAGATACAGTACAGGGTCATGCTCAGTCGCTACAGAGGAAAGCGCGTCTGTCCCGAGTGCGGAGGACAGAGACTGAGGAAGGAGGCGAACTGGGTAAAGGTAGGCGGCAGATCTATTAGTGAGATAGCCTCCCTCCCGGTGAGCGAGGCGTACGAATTCTTCAGCAGGCTGATGCTCAACGGCGAGGAGCGGGAGATAGCCGGGCGTCTGCTGAAGGAGATACAGCAGAGACTTGGTTTTCTTATCAATGTAGGCCTCTCATACCTCACCCTCGACAGGCTGTCGAACACCCTTTCGGGAGGCGAGTCACAGCGCATCAACCTGGCTACCTCGCTGGGCAGCAGCCTGGTAGGTTCGCTCTATATACTCGATGAGCCGAGCATAGGGCTTCATCCGCGCGACACCAACCTGCTTGTCAGCGTACTGAAGGAGCTGCGCGATCTCGGTAATACGGTAATCGTCGTTGAGCATGAGGAGGAGGTCATCAGGGCAGCCGATGAGATCATAGACATGGGACCGGGTGCCGGCACCCACGGCGGTGAGATCGTCTACCAGGGCGGGGTCGACTTCAGTGAGAATAACAAATCACTGACCGCTGCCTACATGACCGGAACAATGAAGATCGAAGAGCCCGCACGGCGGAGACGGTGGAACAGCTTCGTCAGCGTCACCGGCGCCAGGGAGAACAACCTCAAGGAGATAAGTGTGAAATTCCCGCTGCATACAATCACGGCTGTGACAGGCGTAAGCGGCTCGGGCAAGAGTACCCTGGTACACAATATTCTCTTCAGTGCCCTCTCAAACAGGCTGGCAGGGACCAGCATCAGGGCGGGCCGCTTCACGGAGATAGCAGGTGACGTCAGCAGCATCACAGCCATAGAGCTTATAGACCAGAACCCTATTGGCAAGTCTAGCCGCTCAAACCCGGTCACTTATCTGAAGGCCTTTGACGACATACGAAAGCTGTTTGCCGAACAGCAGGCATCGGTTCAATACGGGTTCAAGCCTTCCCATTTTTCTTTCAATGTGGAGGGTGGCCGCTGCGAAGAATGCCAGGGAGAAGGGCTGATACGTGTCGAGATGCAGTTTATGGCTGACGTTGAGCTTACATGCGAGGCATGCAAGGGGATGCGGTTCAAGCGCGATATCCTCGACGTGCGGTTCAAAGGGAAGAACATTTACGATGTGCTTGAGATGACCATCGACGAGGCCATAGAGTTCTTCACAGACTGCAAGGACAAGTTCTGCAGAAAGATTGCCGACAGGCTCAGACCCCTGGCAGATGTAGGGCTCGGATATGTAAGGCTCGGACAGTCGTCTTCCACCCTCTCAGGCGGCGAGAGCCAGAGGGTTAAGCTGGCATATTACCTGGCCCAGGAGAAGAGCAGTGAAAAGATACTCTTCATTTTTGACGAGCCTACCACAGGGCTTCACTTCCATGATATTAACAAGCTGATGAAATCTCTCAATGCGCTTGTCGAGCACGGTCACTCGGTGATACTCATCGAGCATAACGTTGAGGTCATCAAGTGTGCCGACTGGGTCATTGACCTCGGGCCTGAAGGGGGTGACAGGGGCGGGCATGTTGTCTTTGAGGGCACACCCGAGCAGCTGGCAGAATGCCCTGAGTCATATACTGCCAGATATTTGCGGTTAAAGGTTAAGGGGGAGGGCAGTAGGCAGTAGGCTGTAGGCTGCAGGCAGTAGGCAGTAGGTCAAGGAGCAAGGTTATTTTACCCTCCCTGGTTCTCTTCTGTTCCTGCCAGGAGCATTCTGCAAGTCATCACCAAGGTCATCGCGTGCCTCTTCAGCCATCTTTTCAAGCCTGGCAACCACGTCGGGATAGAGATCAATGACATTATACCTTTCTCCCGGGTCACGCCGGAGGTCGTACAGTCCTCCTTCAATCCACCGGTTCTCATCAGCCCCGCCGGGCTGCCCGTCGTTGCCCGGAAGGAAACCTTCATAGGTTCGGCCGCGATGCGGAAATACAAGCTTCCATGTTCCGTCGGTGACCGCCTCCAGGTTGTTCTTACGATAGTAGTAATAGAATGACTGCCTCGGGTTGGCATTCTTATCTCCTCTCATCAGGGGGAGAATACTTACGCCGTCAATGCCTCTTTCCGGCAGGGCTGCTCCGGTCACCTCTGCCAGCGTGGGAAGTATGTCTAATCCCGACACGAGCCTGTTGCATACGGTCCCTTCAGGTATTTTACCCTTCCACCACATTATGCAGGGGACCCGCTGCCCGCCCTCGAAGGTGGTACCCTTCCCTTCACGGAACCCGCCCGAACTGCCGGCATGATTGCCGTAGTTAAGCCAGGGTCCGTTATCTGACGTAAAGATGACGAGGGTGTTCCTGTCAAGATCAAGCTTCTCCAGAGTGCTGATTATCTCACCAACACTCCAGTCTATCTCCATCATTACGTCGCCGTACAGCCCCTGTTCTGACTTACCCCTGAAGGTATCAGATGCCGCCAGCGGCACATGAGGCAAAGGATGGGCCAGGTAGACGAAGAATGGATTGCCCCTGTTCCTGCGGATGAAGTCCAGGGTTTTGCCTGTAAACTGTTGCGTAAACTGTGATATGTCAGGCTCAGTTGTTATGACGCTGTCATTTTCAATCAGCGGCAGCGGAGGGTAATAGTTCTTTGTGACGGGGTGATGAGGCCACATATCGTGCGAGTAGGGTATCCCGAAAAACTCATCGAAGCCATGCCGGAGAGGCATGAACTCTGGCTGGCAGCCCAGGTGCCACTTGCCGAAGGCAGCCGTGGCATATCCCTCCTTCTTCAGCATTTCAGCGATGGTCTCCTCATCTGAGCTGATACCAGTCTTTGATGCATGGTCAAGGGCCCCGCTGAACCCGATGCGGTTGGGATAGCACCCTGTCATGAGTCCTGCCCTGCTGGCGCTGCTTACAGCCTGCGGGGCAAGATAATGACTGAAAAAGATACCCTCCCGTGCCATACTGTCAATATTCGGAGTAGAATAACTGATAGATCCTGATACTGAAAGATCGCTGTACCCCATGTCGTCAAGACAGATAATGACAACATTTATCTTCTTGATACCATCACCGCTTCTTGCCTCGTCTGCGAGCAGGCAGAGCACTATTATAAGCCATAATAATTTACGTGAACTCATTAATATAAATAACAGACTAAAAGTTTGCCTCTGGGTCAAAAACCCAGAAGTCCCTGAGTAAACTGCCGTTATAACCCGTACCAAGATAGGCTTTACCATCAATAACAAAGACAACGGGATCAATTCTTCCCGCCCCCGGGAAATCCCCTATTCGTTTCCAGGCGTCATTGACAGGATTGTATTCCCACATGGCTCTGGGATAGTCAGGATTCAAGGTTCCAAGTCCAACATAGGCTTTTCCGTTTGGTAATGAGAAATAAAGGGTATTTCTTACTTTGTAGCCGGGAAACTCAGCTTTTTGCTGCCATGCATTTATGTCAGGATCATACTCGAACCAATCCCTGATATTGGAATTACTTTCATATAAATACCCTATTCCGAGATATCCCTTCATGCCTGAATTGAAACCTGCTCCGCCTTGGAAATAGTAACCAGGCAACAGATTCATTGTCTGTTTCTGAATCCAGGTATCGCTGGAGTAATCATATTGAAACAATGAAAAATATTGAGTGACATAGGCTTTATCTCCTATTGTGAAAGTTGGTGATCGCATTTTTGAGCCATCCGACGGCAAAGCTGCCTTCTTAGTCCAGGTGTCTGATGCCGGGTCATACATAAATAGATCTTTGTTCTTCGAATCATAGGTGCCAGTCCCAAGAGTTATATATCCCTTACCACCTGCTGAGAAGCCTGATGCAAGTTGAACTGAGATCGGAGAATCAGCTTTCCTTACCCATGAATCTGTCAGGGGTATATATTCCCAGAAGTCATTTGCTAATGTAATCATTCCCCTATGTCCGGTACCGATGTAACCTTTACCGTTAATTGCGAATCCGATAGCACCTGTTCTGGCATCACCAGGGAAATCATTGAGTTTTCTCCAGGGATTTTTTATCTCAATCGTGCCTGGCCATACAATAGGGGCTCCCTGTAAAGATATCATACTGAGAGAGTAACTGCCAGGAGTTAAATCAAAGGGAATTACTATTTCTACCTGATTACCGGAAGCAGTAGTTACAATGGCATCTCTTTCACCTATTTTGATTTTGTTGAGTTCAGGTACGGGATTGAAGTTACCCCCTGAGATCAAAACATTATCGCCTGCATAGACTGAAGATGGGGAAACTTCATTTATCACGGGTTCATTTATAAGAAATCTGTTATTATATGTAAATGAATAATGATAGCGTATCTCTATAGTTGCCGGTGACATTGAAACAGAAGTCGGCACAACTACTTTATAATGAGTGCGCGATATTTCTATAATTTTAGCATGTGCGTCGCTAAAAAAAACATTAGCACATCCAGGAGAAGTGCTAAAACAATCGCCTGTCAGCGTCACAGTATCACCATATGTACCGGAATTAGGATGGAAGTCGTATAGTACCGGGGGTTTTATCTTGAAATCCAGCTTGTTTGCAGAACTCACCCCTGCTACTATAAGGCTGACCTTCACCGGTATCTCATCGGGAGCCGGAACAATCACCTTTAATTCTTCACCATTTGACCAAATTGACTCTGCTAATGTCCCATTAAACAAAACGAGATTTGATGATCGATTGAATGAAAAGTACTTCCCGGTGATCTTAACAGTGTCACCACATACTGCTTCTGAAGGACTAATGGATATTAACTCCGGTTTACGGCTTTTGCCCCCAGTTAATGACATAGCAGCACTAATAACCAGTAAATCATCACTTTTCAGGAAAGCAAATACATAGTTTGTTGCGCCTTCCTCGATGCCAAAGTTCGCTGTAAACTTAAATTTTCCCTCAGTGGGTGCAGGTCCGAGGTATGCAACCCTGGTATGCATACCATTCAAATCAGGCCAATCATTTATCCCCCAAAGAAATCCATGCTGCGGAAATTCGATGTTGTCAGAAGTCAGTATTTCAGCCTCAAACAAGGCTCCCCCCCCTTCGAGGACAGTTACCTGCTTCATTTCAACTTCAGGTATTCCTTTGAAAGTATTCTTTTCTTCCTGACACGCCTCCATAATCAGGAGCAGAAGCATCAAGGTCAGAGTACGGTTTATTAAACAAGACTTCATGACTCAGAATAATAGTCCAGTTGAAATGCCTATTGAATTTATTGATGAGAATACTTCATCACCAAAAAATCTGGAATAGGTGATATCACAGAATACCTTATTTCTTCTTGCGATATCCATAGAAAATCTGCTGCCAAACACCATTCCCTGCCTGACATTAGTGTACATGAAGAGGTGTTCATTTTCCGCCCAAATTACTTCCCCATAAGTAAGATCAGAAACTTCATAATCGCATTCAATCCTTGTGCTTTCATCAATAATTCGTTGTACAGCAAAGCCAAAGAACAGGGAAGGTTTTATCTTACTGGTAGTCAGTGTGTATGCGGCTATTATGTCAAGCTGCAAATAGAGTTGATTCACATACAACTCCTTATGTTCCACAGAATTATCATATATCTCTTTCAAGTAGGTGTGAGCAGATCTGTCCGCCACAGAAATGCAAAGGTCAAGATTCACTCTGCGGGTGAGCCTTGGAAAAACCGAGGTATAAGTAAGGCCAATGCGAGGATATCCAGAAGGGTCTATTGTAAACTCACTCAGTTGCCCGATATCATTTACTTCAAACAGGTCAATTACATAAGCGCCAACAACCCCGATTCGGGCTTCATAAAGAGGCAGCTGCAACTGATAGTTGATACCTAGATCTGACCCTGTTACATAAACATGATAATCATGCACCAGGTCAGTCAGGGATTCCTTGTCAATGATAAGTTTATCCATCCTGGAATGAATAATTGGTGCATCAGGCATGCATGCCTTTAATACAGGTATTATACTTGGATATTGAGACAACTCATACTTGCCTGATGATCCATTGTCCCTTTGCCTTATGCTTATTGTGAAGTTCCGGTTGCTCCTGTCGACAATCAAGTAATGTTCCTCCTCTAGGTCCCTGTAATAATATAGATCAATTATCCCATCAAAGAGGAGTTCAAGTGTTCTGTCAGACCTTTGTCCTGGAATTGTGGCACCAGAAACACTGTTTTTTCCCTCACGTGAAATATTCTGGCCACAACAAAACTGATAAGGAAGGAGCATTATAATCAATGAAGCGACAATTCGGACACAGTTGACTAAGCATTTTTTATCAGATACCATTTCCAGCTGTTTGATGGGAATAAGCAATATAAAAATAAACAGTTTTCCATTACAATGGATTTGCTTTCATAAAAAACCCTGGTGTCAGAACCCTTTTGGTTGCTGTACGCCAAATTCGTAATAAAGCTACTTACTGGATAAGAGATCAAACTCTCTGAGATTATTCCGATGCTTACAGCCTGCGGGGCAAGATAATGGGTGAAAAATATCCCATCAGCAGCCAGCATGTCAATATTGGGAGTATGATAACCTGTTGAACCTGTCAGTGACAGGTCACCATAACCCATATCATCAAGATAGATGATTATCACGTTTGGCTTCGGGTTTTTTTTCACCCGAAGCACTGCTGCCAAGAGTCAGCAGAAGTACAATAAGCATACCTGTCAGGAACCTTGATGTCATATGCGAAAGATAAGGCTATTTATATGAATCAGGGTCAAACATCCACAGGTCAGAATGGAAAGTTAAGTCAAAACCTGTGGTTATGTAAGCCGCTGACCCTATTATAAACGGTTCGCCGCATATGCGTGCCGCACCCGGAAAATCTGCCATACGTGTCCAGGTATCTTTGACAGGATCATACTCCCACATGTCTTTGAGATAAGTATTGTATGTATCGCTGTAACCCAACCCTACATAACCTTTACCGTTCGGCAGGGAAAAGGATGTGCAACTGTTCCTTAATGTGCCGGGGAAGCTGGACTTTTTAGACCATTTGTCTGATACAGGATCATACTCGTAGAAGTCCCCGGTATTACCTCCAGTTTCCGCTATGTAACCAATACCATAATATCCTCTGCCATTAATGGAGAAAGCAGCGCCGCTTCCGAAATATCCAAGCGCGGGAGGAAATGATTTTTGCTGCCATGTGTTGGTAGATGGTGTATACTCATACATTTCCCATGAAGCCGGAAGATATGCCTTCCCGCTGATAACAAAGCCGGGAGCGTCCATGCTTGATCCCCCGCCAGGCCTGGGGGCTCTACTCTCCCAGGTATCGGTGACCGGATCATATCTTGTCAGTTCCATCCGGTAAATGCCGTTGGTTTTACCATTGGCCATGAACGCCATCCCATCTGCCTCAAAGCCGGTAGCATATCTTATGGGTGTCGGGAAATCAGCTATCCTTTTCCACTGGTCAGTTGACGGATCATATTCCCAAAAATCACTTGCCTCGACGCCGTCCGGCCGCAGACCGGTTCCTGCGTAACCTTTCCCTGAAAGGGCAAAGCATGCAATCGCGGTTCTCGGACCACCCGGGAAATCAGACAATCTCCTCCAGGGAGAGTTTACCTTAAGTGCTATCGGGCTTTCTACAGCATGACCCAGAGTCGAGACTGTGACATCGTAGGTTCCTGCGGACAGTGAAACCGGCACCCTGGCTGTAATCTCTGTTAAGGTGCTTGAGATAACCTCTGAAGAGAACCCTCCGATGGTCAGGAAATTGAATGAAGGTACGGGATTAAAGTTCTGACCGGAAATGACAATAGTACTGCCCGGCTTTGCTTCCCTGGGTGTGAGATCGCTGATCACAGGTTGCTTAACCTCAAACTTCTGGCTGAAATAATATGGTTTGCCGGATTGTATCCTGATAGTGACAGGATTACTGTTTAATCTGTACGGAACAATTACTTTATAATAGGTTCTTGTCTTCTCAATTACTGTTGCTTCCTCAGAATTGAAATAGACCTGAACATAACTCCCGTCTGCCATGCTGAGGTTTTCACCGAAAAGGGTTATTACGTCGCCGAATGTGCCGGTCAGCGGTTCAAAACCGGTGCATACCGGCCTGGCAATCTGGAAGTCCGGCTTATTAAGTGACGGTACCCCCCCCACTTTAAGATCAATTTTATAAACACCATCTCCGGCAGCGGGTACTTTGAATCTTATCGTCTCTCCATCAGAACTCACAACTTCGCATGAATGGGTGTCGAGGGAGATTGCATTGCTCTGTTTCCTGAAGGCAAAGTTTTTCCCTGTCAACGTTACTGTATCACCTGCAGTTGCTGACGCAGGTTCAACCGAGTTGATTTCCGGTGACACGCTTCCCTTGCCTGTGAATGAGATGATATTGCCAAGGGAGACGAGGTCATCTGTTATTAGGAATAATCTGACACTATATACAACATCTTCAGCAATTGCTGCAGTTGCATGAAAGGATATATCCCTTCCGTCACCCAAAGGACCGAGCATGGCATAATCAGCATTCTGAAAAACAAGATCATTATACCCGGGATCCTGGGATGTGCTCCACATGAATCCATGCTGCGTGATTTCCGAACTGCCCCGTGAGAGTACTTTTCCCTTAAAAACCACCCCTCCGGTTGACATTATAACAGCTTCGGTTGTCTCCGCTTCAGGAAATGGTTTCTCATGGTGGATCTCATTCTGGCAGGATGCTGATAAAAGAAATATCGCAGAGATCTTAAGCCCTATTGAAATTGCAGATAGTTTCATAGATCAGAACTTTATTCAGGTGTCATTCAGGGTTAAACTCCCAGATGTCTTTCCTGTGCTGGCCGTCGTACCCTAAGCCGATGTATGCCTTTGATCCGACGCTGAAAGCGACTGCACTGTACCTTGCCGTACCGGGAAAGTCCTCCAGTCTCCTCCATCTGTCGGTGACAGGGTCATACTCCCACATGTCATTCAGATATACATAGTTTAGTGTTGTCCCCAGTCCGACATAAGCCTTTCCGTTTGGCAGTGAGAAGAAAACCGCGTTGCTTCTGAGGGTCCCCGGGAAATCTGCCTTTCTTGTCCATATGTCAGTTACGGGGTCATATTCAAAGAGCATCGGAGTATTAGTACTCTGCTGATGTATCCATCCTATGCCCATGTATCCTTTATTGCCAATCGAGAATGCAACTCCGCTGCCAAAATATTCCAGCTGCGAGGGGTATGTTTTCCTGACCCAGGTATTGGTTGACGGTGTATACTCATACATCTCCTCAGCAGCCGGAACATAGGCTTTGCCATTAATGACAAACGCAGGAGATTTCATGCTTGAACCGTCGCCGGGCTTCGGCGCCATTGTCTCCCATGCATCAGTGACAGGATTATATTTTGTCAGCGCTTTGCTGTATGATTCGTTTACCTTACCAAGCGTTACGTATCCCGTCCCGTTAATTGCAAAGCCCTGTGCAAAATAGAGACTGTTAATAGGGAAGTCACTTGTTTTACGCCACTGGTCAGTACCGGGTGCATACTCCCAGA
>Ga0066601_10000936_pt1 | contig 10783 bp, 10 predicted proteins | sample Medcelwee11metaG_FD_59487 | JGI IMG/M metagenome (GOLD analysis project Ga0066601, IMG submission 59487) | Freshwater pond sediment microbial communities from the University of Edinburgh, under environmental carbon perturbations - Medium... | ecosystem: Environmental > Aquatic > Freshwater >... | reverse complement strand
CTCGGTTAGCGGCGTTTGACACGGTGTTTTCGATGGGGCTGTTGTATCACCGGCGCTCGCCTTTGGATCATTTGTTGGAGTTGCGCGGCAGTTTGCGGCGCGGTGGGGAGCTGGTGTTGGAGACCTTGGTGATCGCAGGCGATGCGGGGCAGGTGTTGGTGCCGCCGGATCGTTATGCACGGATGCGCAATGTGTGGTTTATTCCGACTCCGGCGACTTTGTTGGCTTGGCTACAACGTTGTGGTTTTAGTCAGGCCCGGCTGGTGGATTTAACGCCGACTAGCCTAGACGAGCAGCGCAGTACGCCGTGGATGCGGTTTGAGTCGCTGGCAGAAAGCTTGGCTCCCGATAACCCCGCGCTCACCGTGGAAGGCTTACCCGCGCCGTGCCGGGGGATTTTTTTGGCACAGGCGGGTTAGGCCGGACTAAAAAGCGGTCAGGTTTGAGCCATCAAACGCGCCATGCTTGCTAGATTGGGGTTTTCGACCACGCCTGCTTCGGTGACTATCGCGTCGATCAGCGAGGCGGGCGTCATATCAAACGCGGGATTCCAGGCAGTCGCCCCCTCCGCCGCCAAGCTTTGTCCGCCGAGGCTGAGGATTTCTGCGGGGTTGCGTTCTTCTATTGGGATGGCGTTGCCGTCGCTGAGCGTCCAGTCAATCGTGGACAGTGGAGCCGCTACCATGAACTTCACGCCGTGATAACGGGCGGCCACGGCGAGGGCATAGGTGCCGATTTTGTTGGCGACATCGCCATTGGCGGTGATGCGATCCGCGCCGACGATGACCCAGTTCACCGCACCTCGTCGCATCAACGAGGCGGCGGCTCCTTCGACGATGAGGGTGACGGGAATCTGGTCTTGTACCAATTCCCAGGCGGTCAGCCGTGCGCCTTGCATCCAGGGCCGGGTTTCATCGGCATAGACTTGGCTAAGCTTGCCCGCAGCCCAAGCGCTGCGAATCACGCCGAGTGCCGTGCCGTAACCACCGGTAGCCAATGCGCCAGTGTTGCAGTGGGTCAGCACGCCACTGCCTGCGGCAATCAAGGCCGCGCCCAGTTCGCCCATGCGGTAATTGGCCTCAATATCGGCTTGGTGGATGCGTTGCGCCTCGGCCAGCAAAGCGGGCACCGGATCGCCGCTGAGGGTGGGCAAACAGGCCCGCATCCGATCCAATGCCCAAAATAAGTTGACGGCAGTGGGACGGCTGGCGGCCAGCGTGGCGAAATCTGCTTGTATCTGCTCGCGCCAACTGTCGGGATGACTTTGCCAAGCCGCACGGGCCGCCAGCACCACACCATAAGCTGCCGTGATGCCGATGGCGGGGGCACCGCGCACCACCATCTCGCGAATCGCCTGGGCGGTCGCCGTGGCGGTGTGCAGGCGTAAATAGACCTGTTGCTGCGGCAATACCCGCTGATCCAACAAAACCAGTGTGTCCTCTTGCCATAACACGGCACGTAAACTGTCATTCGGTTTCATGCTTATCCTTCAAACAAAAGCTCAACGTTGTTTAATCACCAACAAGGTGATGTCATCGCCAATTTTCGAGCTGCCGATATGCTGGCGCAAATCATCCACCACCGCTTGTTGAATTTGCGGTGCGGTCTCTGCCCAGTGCGTGCTGACCACTTGGCTCAGGCGTTCCAAACCGTAGGCTTCCCGCTGTGCGTTATGCGCCTCGGTGATACCATCGGTGTAGAGTACCACGCCGTCGCCTGCTTCCAAATGAATCCGGGAGTGATTGAGAAAGGGCTGGATTTCTCGTTCTATCCCCACCATAAAGCCCAAGTCAATCGTGTCTAAGCGTTCTACTACGCCATTTCTGCGCACGATGAGAATTTCTTCATGTTGCCCGGTGAGATGCAACACGCCGCATTGGTAATCGAGCAAGGCGAGGGTGAGGTTTTTGTCGATTTCCATGCGCTTGACGCTATCGAAAATCACCCGATTGAGGATGCTCAAAAACTCTTTAGGATCGGTGATATTACCGGCCAGCAAAGTACGCACGGCAATTTGCACCATCAGCATCAAAACACCGCTTTCCAGGCCGTGACCGGTGACATCGCCGATGCCAATTTTAACCATGCCCCCATGCTGTAACACATCATAATAATCGCCGCCGACTTCTTCTGCGGGTTCCATAAAACCCGCAATATCCAAGTCAGTAATCGCGTGTAATTCGGCGGTTTTCGGCAATACCATTTGCTGTAAACGGCGGGTGATTTCAAGTTCTGCCCCCATGCGCTGATTTTCGGTTTGTAACCGCGCATTTAATAAAGTAATCTCGGCATTGGCTTGCGCGAGTTCCAAAGTCCGGCTGTGTACCCGGATTTCCAGGGTTTGATTGAGTTCTTGCAGCGCTTGCACGGCGCGCTGTAATTTCTCCATCATGATGTTGAAACAGCCCGATAATTGCCCTAATTCATCGTGTGCATAAATCTGAATCGGTTGATTAAAATCCCCGGCGGCTACTCGTTCCGCACCGGCAATTAGCGTGTGAATCGGGCGTAACGCACTGAAACGAAAAATCAGATAAATCGCCAGGCTAATGAAAACAATCAGAAACCCTCCAGAAATCACCCCACGCCACAAAGCTTGACGGGCGTAGGCAGTCAAGCGAGCGGTATCCACGCCGATCACCACATCGCCGAGAATCTCCGCATCATGTGGGCTATAAATAGGAAATTGCATTTGAATCAAATTAGCCCGCTGATACAAATCCTCCAGCGCGGCGTTGTAATCGGCTTGTGCCCCCGCTTGCGCAAAGGCAGCGTTGACCAGCGGATTATTCTTGTCAAGATAGGAGGTCATGGGCGTGGCAAAATTATCGCGTACCGCGCTGTACACCACATCTTTTTGCTTAGAAATTTCTTTGACAAAAGTTTCCAAACTGGTGTAATCGAAAGCCAGAATGGCTTCCGGGCTAATAAAGGCCACAAACTGGCCGAGTATGCTGGCTTTTTCTTCCAGATGTTCTTGAAACACCTGCTGTCCAGCACGCATCGTCCAATAATTGAAACCGCCTAAAGTCAAGCTGACCAGCACCGCCACCAGCAGAATGAATTTCAGCCCCAATCCCATGTTCTTGCTAGATTGCTGCTTGACGCAGGATTCAGTAATGCTCGTCATACACTGCCGCCACGATTTTTCTGGCTAAATCATATTCAGCATCGGTGGTAATCACCAAGCCGCTGAGTTTGGCCCCAGCCAGCAATTTTTTACCCGCCTCAGTTTGTTTTAATCCCGCTAATAAACTTTGTAATTGATCGCGGGTGGTGGATGGCATACTGCCTTTAACCGCCCAAGGCAAATGCGGCATGGGTTCACTGACGGCAAGAAAATGTAATTGCTCGATGTCAATCCGACTTTTTATGGTATCTAATTGCAAGACTTTATCGCCAGTTCCCGCCGCATCGGCTTGACCATAAAAAGCCGATAAAATGGCATTGGGCGGATTCTTGGCAAACTCTTCTTGATAATCACCTGGTTTTAGACCAGCCTGTTCTAATAAATAGCGGGCCACGATATAACTCTGCATCGCTTTTTCATCGCCACCAAACACAATGCGTTTGCCTTTGAGATCGCTCAATTGTTTAAACGGGCTGTCTTTGCGTACCAAAATACCTCCTGCAATCGTGGCCTCTCCAAATTCCTCGTTTTTAAGGATAACTTGATAGCCACTGGCTTGATGGGAAACCAAATAATGGTACTGGTTATAATGCACTAAATCATAACGGCCTTTTTTAAGTGCTGTCCAAAAACTGTCAAAATCTTTTGCCGTTTCTAAACGCACTGGACGTTGTAGGGCTTTTTCTAAATAATCCGCAATTGGTTGAAATAATTGGATAGTCTCACTGGCATTGCGGCGCGGAAAAACTCCCATCACCAACGCCTCCTCGGCACTATTCACTGGCAGCGGCAAAAAACTCAGCAATGCCGAGACTAAGCAAAGGTAGCGGACAATTGGATTGATTTTATCGTAACGCATGGGTTTTCTCCTTGGTTTTCATAGTAACTCGCTGTCCTGGAACGCTGCTCCGCATACTTTGCACCTTGTTGGTGAATTTTGGCGTGTATGGCTAAACAGTGACGCCCAATATAAGCAATACGTGAAATACGCCTTTACAAGACAGCTCATGACATATTTTTAGCTTATCCGGTTCGGGTAAGTGTCTTTTGCCATTCTCAGCATGGTATAACAGAAGAATCTGGATTTTCAATCTGGCATAAACCGTATTTCTAAGCAATTTTGGAGAAATGCGCAGCTATCCGGCTTTCAAGCCCACAGCGAGTCAGCCCGCAGGGCGACGGGCGCGAGAGGGGAGTTTGTGAGCTTGTCGTGTTAAAATAGGCCCGCTGCCGTCCCTGATGCGAGGCTTGACAGCGGAGCGGAAATTCAGTAAGGCGGCACAGGTGCGTGCTGCACCGCCTGATTCGGTGCGGCCAGGGTTCGCATCTGACCCCTGGATCATGAAGCGCTTGAGCATCCAGCTCATCCCGCTGGCCTTTCAAATCAACCCATTGGATTTAAAGCTATGGCTATTTTTAGATGTAAAAACTGTGATTATTTACGTGAACTCCGCAATGAAAATATTGGAAAAACTGCAAAATGTCCCTCTTGCCAAACCCCCGGCCAAGTACAAGACACGCTGATGGCTTTATCAAATATGTTGACCGATTTGAGAAAGGTGGCTGAACAAAGTCAGCAATTGGCTTTATCAAATATGTTGACCGATTTGAGAAAGGTGACTGCGCAAAATCAGCAATTACAAAAAAAACAAGAAATTAATCACTCTTTAATCACACAACTGACCGCAGAAAAACAGCAGCTTGCTACACAACTCAGTGCGCTAGTTGAGCAGAAAAGAATCAGCAGCCAGACTAAGAAAGGCTATGCGTTTGCCAATCGAGAGACTGATCCGGCACTTGAAAATACAGATGGCGTGGTGAATTGGCTCAAAAAGCGGCAAATCCAGGCGGTGGTTGATAAAAAAGCCCTGGATATTTCTGGATTTTTTGATGAAGTGGCGGTGTCTTTGGGAGACAATCTGGACTGTCTAAAACCCTTGATCACTCAGATCACCTGGGCTGGTCGCAAAGGATATGACAAAACCTCGCTAGAATTACCCAGCAATCCAGACGAGGTTGCGGTGATCAAAAAATTCTGTCATGAATTATATGAGTATGCTTTTGTGACGAAGGTTATTTATACCAAAAAAAATAAGGTGTTGTTAGTATTACAAAAAGAACGCCATATCGTGAATTTTTTTAATGGTGACTGGTTAGAATGGTATGCTTTTATGAAAGTGGCCAGTTTATTACTCAAACAGCGCCTGAATTTTTCAGTGCTGCGTAATTTTGAAATTCTGTTTGCGGAGAATAAAAAGCATGAGTTAGATGTGTTTTTTGTGCTTCAAGACCGTCAACCACTGTGGATAGAGTGTAAATCAGGTGAATTTCGCGACTCGATAGAAAAATATTCAAGAATACGCAAATTATTAGGGGTGAGTAAAGAATATGCCTTGTTACTGGTTCTCGACTTGCCAGAGGAAAAGATAAAAGGTTTTAGTAGCATGTTTGATATTACAATTTTGACTGAAAAAACCTTTTTACCCTATCTCACTCAATTGTTGGAAAAAACCGCTTAACAGCCCAGCACGCTGACCGTATACCCGCTGGTGCAGAATCAGCAACCTCTGCATGAAAAGTTTCGGCGATTATCGTGCTAAAATGGCGGCATTCCGACATCTAGGCTTGGATTTAACCGCCCGCCGTTGCACGCAGGGCCGCGTCGTTTTGACCGACTGCGCGGTTTTTTTGTGTGTTGCGTTTTTGCGCAGAATGCTAGGCGCGCTGCCGTTTTAGAACACGTTCATGGACACTGTGATGACATCAATCACCCCCGCCGTACTCAGTTGTGAATTTTTTCCGCCGCGCACCGAACTCGGTTTACAGAATTTTCGGGCGGCTTATCAGAACCTACAAGCCCTACAACCGGCCTTTTTCTCGGTCACTTTTGGGGCGGGTGGTTCCACCCGTGACGCGACTTTTGACACCGTGGTGGAAATCCAGCGCGGCGGTCAAGTGCCCGCTGCGCCGCATTTGTCGTGTGTGGCCAGTTCTCGCGACTCGTTGCGGCAATTATTGCTGGATTATCAAGCGAATGGGATTCAGCATTTAGTGGCCTTGCGCGGGGATCGGCCTTCCGGTTCGGGCGGCAGCCAAGCCGATGAATTGCGTTATGCCAGTGAATTAGTGGCTTTTATTCGCCAAGAAACCGGGGATCATTTCAAAATTGAAGTGGCGGCTTATCCTGAAGTCCATCCGCAGGCCAGCAGTGCGCGTAGCGATTTGAAATATTTCAAGCAAAAGGTGGAAGCGGGTGCTAACAGCGCGATTACGCAGTATTTTTATAATGCGGATGCGTATTTTCATTTTGTGGATAAATGCCAACAACAAGGCATTGAGATTCCTATCGTGCCGGGCATTATGCCGATCAGCAATTACGCCCAATTAGCCCGCTTTTCTGAAACCTGCGGGGCAGAAATTCCGCGCTGGTTATTGGCGCAATTGCAGGATTTCGGCGATGACAGCGCGGCGATTCAAGCCTTTGGGATCGAGGTGGTCAGTCGGCTGTGCCGCCGTTTATTGGAAGGTGGCGCACCGGGTTTGCATTTTTACACGCTCAACCGGGCTGATACCGTGTTGGAAATTGTTAAAGCCTTGGCGTAGGGTTGCCGCCCGACGTTTTCTCTCCTCGCCCATTACTTAGGATTTGCATTATGGCTAAACCGAGCTTACTGCTGATCGATGATGATCCCCTGATCAGCGAATCTCTGGCTTTTGTGCTGCGTGACGGTTTTCAAATCGACATCGCCCCCACCCGCGAAGCCGCCCGCCGCCTGCTGCAAACTCTGCCCACACCGCCGATGTTGGCGCTGGTGGATTTGGGATTGCCGCCCAATCCGCACAGCCCGGAAGAAGGCTTTGCGATGGTGACGGAGTTGCTGAACTTTAATCCCAGCATGAAAATTCTGGTGTTATCAGGTCAGGATTCACAGCAAAACGTGCAACATGCGCTGACCTTGGGAGCCGTGGATTTTATCCCCAAACCTTGCGACATCCCCTTGTTAAGAATCCGACTTAATCACCAGGTGATGATCTACGAGGCAGAACGGTCAAAGTCACCGGCACCCGAAAAAACCTGTGGTTTGATCGGCGAGAGTCCGGCGATGGAGTCTTTGCGCGCACAGGTACGCCAGTTTGCCGATTCGCCGTTCCCGGTGTTGATCAGGGGAGATTCGGGTTCGGGCAAGGAATTGGTCGCGCAGTGTTTGCACACCGAAAGCCAGCGTCGTGCCGGGACTTGTATGACGATTAACTGCGCCGCCTTCACCCCGGAACTGTTGGATGCGCAGTTGTTTGGTCATGCCAAGGGGGCATACACCGGTGCGGGTGCGGCACGCTCAGGCTTTTTTGAAGAAGCCGACGCGGGCAGTTTGATTCTCGATGAAATCGGCGAAATGCCGCTGGAATTGCAAGCCAAGCTATTGCGCGTGCTGGAAAATGGTGAATATTACCGGCTTGGCGAAACCAAGGTGCGCCAATCTTCGGCACGCATCATCGCCTCCACCAATCGGGATTTACGTGAAGCCGTGCGTAATGGCCGTTTTCGCGGGGACTTATACCATCGCCTCACCGTGCTGACCGTGCAAGTGCCGCCGCTGAGTGAACGCGGTCAAGATCGCCTACTGCTGTTGCAGTATTTCCAGGATTTTTATGCCAGCATGGGGATACGCTTTCAACTCAGCGCGGAGGCACAAACGCGCTGGCTCAGCTACAGTTTTCCTGGCAATGTGCGCGAATTGCGCAACGTGGTGATTCGGCTGGGTGCGAAATATCCGATGCAAACCATCAGCCGCGAACAGTTGTTGGCTGAATTTGAAACCGATATGGCCGACACCGTGCCCAGCGACTTGGATGCCGATGAGGGTATCATCAACCAATTGAATCAGGGGGACTTTTCCCTGGATGAGATATTGTTGGAGTGGGAACGCCGCTACATCAATGCGGCTTTGAAAACCAGTCAAGGTAATCTGAGCCAAGCGGCGCGGGTATTGGGGATCAACCGCACCACCCTGTACAGCAAAATGCAGCGGCTGAGTAAAAACGGCGAAGGCTGATGTATCACGCGCATTTTGGCCTGACCGACCCGCCCTTTAAAATCACCCCAGACCCGCGTCTGTTTTACACCGGCGGTGAACGTGGCTTGGTGCTGGATGCCCTGATTTACGCGATCCGCAACGGCGAGGGTATGATCAAAGTGGTGGGGGAAGTCGGCAGTGGTAAAACCATGCTGTGCCGGATGCTGCCTGACAAACTCGCCGACAGCGTGGATATTTTGTACTTAGCCAATCCGCGCCTCACCCCCGACACCATTTTACAAGCGCTGGCGCTGGAAATGCAGTTACCCATCGCCCACCAGCAACCGCCGCCGAATCATTTGCAAGTGATGCAAGCGCTACACGAAGCCTTGTTGGCCCGCCACGGCGCGAATCGTCAAGTGGTGCTGTTGATTGAAGAAGCGCAGAGTATGCCGCTGGATACCCTCGAAGAAGTGCGTCTACTCAGCAATCTGGAAACCACCCGCCACAAACTCCTGCAAATCGTTTTATTTGGTCAACCGGAACTGGATGCCAATCTCGCCACACCGCGCATTCGTCAACTCAAAGAACGCATCACCCACAGTTTTCAATTAGCCCCACTGTCCAAACGCGATCTGGGTGGTTATCTGGATTTTCGCTTACGTGCAGTGGGCTATCGTGGCCCACCGGTGTTTGAGCCAGCGGCGATGCAAGCCATCGCCCGCTATTCGCAGGGATTCTTGCGGCGCACCAATATTCTGGCCGACAAAGCCTTGTTAGCAGCCTTCACCGAAAACACCCACCGTGTCACCGCCCGCCATATCCGCCGCGCCGCCGAGGACAGCGGCTTTAACCCCGCCACCACCACGGCACCACTGTGGTTGCTAGGCTTATTTTTGATCGCAGGCGGATTGGGCTTGGGTTTGCTCTACGGCCTACCCGCTACTTCGCCATCGTTCAAAACAGACCTCACCCCATCGCCCGCTTTAGATCACGTAAAAGCCGTTCCTGTGCCACTGTCGCCCCCGGCTCCTGTGGCTGTCCCTACCACGCTGCAAACGCGCTTAGCGGCGACGCAAACTTGGTTGGCAAGCGCGGATGCACGTCATCACAGCATCCAGCTCATGCAAAGCGAACGCGATAACCTGGCCGTGCTGGCAGCCTTACTCGATCAGCCACAGTTGCGCCCGCTATTGCCTTTTCTCTACGTGTATCGCCACGGCCCCGGCTGGGGTCTGCTCTATGGCGACTTTGCCAGTCGTAGCGACGCACAAGCCGCCTTGCTGGCCTTACCCGAGTCTTTGCGCCGTCACCAGCCGTTTATCCGCAACCTCGCCAGCTTGCGCGAGAAACTCGGCTATGTGTCGCCGGAATAGGCCGGATTAAGCTGTCGTATCCGCAGTTATTCGTCCTGCCAAGTCGCGGGCTTTTTAGCGATCACCGGTAACTGACCGAAGCATTTCAGCACGCATTCATCCACCGAGGTTTTCACAATACCGCTACGAAACGCCTGGTCAATACTCAACCAGCGACGAGCCAGTTCTTCGCTCAAACCCTGGTCGCGTATCGCACGGTGCAAAATGCGTTCGCGCAAGTCGGCTTGTTCGGCGGTGATAAACAGATGCATGTGGACAAAAGCCGGGGTATCTCCCTGATATTCATTAGGCCCACCAAATGCGGCGACCATGAATTTCGTCTGCTTATCCACCAAGGCGTCTTGCGATTTACCATAGAAAAACTGGCCTAGCCAGGGGTGTTCAAACATCACCTCATAAAAACGCTGATGTACCTCACGCACCACCGCCGCGCCGCCAATCGCTTGCAGCAGCTCAGGGTCATAAAAGGTCGCGTCGTAACGACGCGGCTGGACTCGACTGGGTTTGTCCCCACTGGCCTCGGCGGCGCTCAACCTCAACATCGCCTGCTTCATCAACGCAGCCACTTCGTCAAACACGCTGTGCCAAGCGGCTTCCAATTCCGGGGTAAATCCCGCCCGTAAATGCTGCGCCAGCGCCCACAGCAACGCTTGGCGGGCGGTGTCGAAATGCTCAGGCAACGCCCCGTAATGCATCAGATGACGCTCGCCCATTTTTTCCAACGAAGCCGTGATTTTTTCCAGATGTTTGACGTTGCGCAAGGTGCCCAACAAATTGGCGAATTTACGGTTAAGAAACACCACATTGCCAGGAAAGACGTTCTCCAAACGCCAGTCCAGACGAAACAACTCGCGGTAAAACAAACGCGATACCTCGTCCATTTTAGGGCCAAGACTGTCAATACACTGCTGTACCTGTATCCGATTGGCTAGATTCATTTCAATCCCTCCTAGAAATCCCCATTATAGCGACTTGTTACACCACACTGCCCTGATCTGGCTCAAGGACGGCAAACGACACACTTGACCGCGTGGGCGACAAGTGTAGCGCCCTCCTTAGCGTCGAACGTCTCTGCCAAGTCGTCAGCGCACATTGGCAACACCCCGCTTCAGAGATTCTCGCAGTGGTCAAAGCCGACATTGCTACGCACATGAACGGTACACCGCTGATCGATGATATTACCCTGATTATTTTGAAAGAAAGATATAGCTAAATTATATCATTTATAATGTAACGTAACTTCTAATTTTATCAAATTTAAA
>Ga0066601_10000923_pt1 | contig 10882 bp, 8 predicted proteins | sample Medcelwee11metaG_FD_59487 | JGI IMG/M metagenome (GOLD analysis project Ga0066601, IMG submission 59487) | Freshwater pond sediment microbial communities from the University of Edinburgh, under environmental carbon perturbations - Medium... | ecosystem: Environmental > Aquatic > Freshwater >... | reverse complement strand
ACCCTGTTTTGGGGTTTGACATCAATAAAGAGCGGATTGCGGAGCTTGGCAACGGATATGATAGGACGCTTGAGGTGGACGAAGCAAATCTAAAGTCATCGTCAAACCTCTCTTTTTCGTGCGACAAAGCCGATCTAAAGAGCTGCAACATCTTTATAGTCACAGTTCCCACTCCCGTAGATGAGCACAAACGCCCGGATCTTACACCGCTTGTCAAGGCGAGCGAGACGGTAGGTACGGCTTTGAAAAAAGGCGACATAGTTATCTATGAAAGCACCGTATACCCAGGATGCACCGAAGAGGAGTGCGTGCCTGTACTTGAGAAGATAAGCGGATTAAAATTTAACGAAGATTTCTTCTGCGGCTACTCCCCAGAGAGAATCAATCCGGGTGACAAAGAACACACCGTCACCAAAATCCTAAAGGTGACATCCGGCTCTACGCCTGAAATCGCGGACAGAGTGGACGCTCTATACGCCTCCATCATTACCGCAGGTACATACAAAGCCGCATCAATCAAAGTAGCCGAAGCCGCAAAAGTAATAGAAAACTCCCAAAGAGATATAAACATAGCCTTCGTAAACGAACTATCTCTCATCTTCAATAAAATGGGGATAGACACACTGGATGTACTGGAAGCCGCCGGAACCAAGTGGAACTTTTTGCCTTTCCGTCCCGGACTCGTAGGCGGACACTGCATAGGCGTAGACCCTTATTATCTTACCTTTAAAGCTGAAAGTCTCGGCTATCACCCTGAGGTAATATTGGCGGGAAGAAGAATAAACGACAACATGGGCGCATATGTCGCTAAAGAGGTCGTAAAACTACTCATCAAAAAATCTCACAAGGTAGACGGAGCCAAAGTGCTTGTGCTAGGCATAACCTTCAAAGAAAACTGCCCAGACATACGAAACTCCAGAGTCATCGATGTGATAAGCGAACTAAAAGACTTTGGATGCAATGTGGATATATACGACCCTTGGGCTGATGAGGCCGAGGTAAAACATGAATACGGTGTGTCTTTGACAAAAGAGCCGAAAGACAAATATGACGCCGTAGTGCTTGCCGTGGCGCACAAAGAGTTTAAAGGTATTAAGATAGAGTCTTTGGCAAAAGAAGACGGCGTAATATATGACATCAAAGGGTTTTTGCCAAAAGGTGTCGCGGATAGGAGACTCTAGAGAGTGCTTTCGAATAGAATAAAAAAAGCCAGAACTTGTAATGGTTGAGTACTCAACAAAATTAAGGGCTTTACTAACCCGCCAAAATAAGGTTTTTTTACTTTGGCTTTTATTGTTAACTATTGTTTTGTCGTTGATTGAAACGATCGGCATTTCGGCTATTATGCCGTTTATATCGGTAGCCTCCAATCCGGAGCTTGTCGAGAGTAGATACTATAAAGCGGTGTATGATTTTTTTGCTTTTGATAACAAAAATACATTTATTATCGCTTTTGGCGTCTTGCTGATATGTTTTTATTTTTTTAGAGCCGCATATAATATTGCATATAGCTATCTATCTAATAAGTTTGCTTTTGGTTGTTATCATTATTTTGCATACAAGCTCTTTGAGGGTTATGTAAACCTTCCGTATAAAGAGTTCGTTAAGAGAAATTCGGCGACACTGACAAAAACGATAGTAACTGAAGCATACCATTTAAGCCTTTTGATACAAAATTTTCTGTTTATATTATCTGAGGTTTTTACGGTTGCCCTCTTGTATGTTATTTTGTTGTTTGTAAACTGGAAAATGACGCTTATACTGACCGCTATTTTGGGTGCCAAAGTACTGCTTCTGACAAAAACTATTTCAAAAACAATAAAGAGACAAGGCGAGAAAAAAACTGATTTGCAGGACAGGTTTTATAGAATAATAGGCGAAACATTAGGCAATTTTAAAATTGTAAAACTAATTGGAAATGAAGATTCGATATTCAAAACTTTTGCCGAAACTAGTAACGGCTACGCCAAGAGCAATATTTTAAACTCTACATTTGGGCAAATTCCTAGAATGACGCTTGAAACGGTCGGCTTTTCAATTTTAATTGCGACGGTTATATATATATTGTTTAAATATAATAACGCATCGTTCGTTATCCCGATAATATCCATGTATGCTTTGGCTCTATATAGGATGCTTCCCGCTGTGAATCGCATTATTAATGGCTATAACGGGATTTTATTTTACGCCAAATCTTTGGATATTATCCATTTTGACTTGTCGTATGAAGCTCAAAAAGAAGGGGTTGCTACGGTAAGCTTTAATTATTCGATTAAGCTTGAAAATGTTTCGTTTAGCTACGACGGGGCAAAAAATGCCATAGACTCAACATCTCTTGAAATACTCAAAGGAGATAAAATTGCCTTTATCGGTGAAAGCGGTAGTGGTAAGTCTACCTTGGTTGATTTGATTATAGGTATTTATCGCCCATATAGCGGTTGTGTAAAAGTTGACGATGTATTGATTGATAGTTATAATATACGCTCTTGGCGCAGTAAAATAGGCTATATACCACAGTCAATATATCTTTTTGACGGTACGGTAGCCGAAAATGTCTCGTTCGGCTATGAGTACGACGAAGAAAAAGTAATCAAGGCTCTGCAAAAAGCAAATATCTATGAGTTTTTATTGACGAAAGACGGAATTTTTACCAAAGTGGGTGACGGCGGTATACAGCTATCTGGCGGACAGAAACAGAGAGTCGGTATCGCAAGGGCGCTGTATTCGGATCCGGAAGTATTGGTACTGGATGAGGCAACTTCGGCTTTGGACAATGAGACCGAAGCAAAAATAATGGATGAAATATATGAGGTTAGTAGCGATAAAACGCTTATTGTGATAGCCCATAGGCTTAGTACGATTGAGAGATGTAATAAAAAATTCAAAATGATGGATGGAAGATTGCAATGAAAGTAGTTTTATTGGCCGGAGGATACGGCACTAGACTTAGCGAAGAGACAGATATAAGACCAAAGCCTATGGTGGAAATAGGCGGGAAGCCTATTCTTTGGCATATCATGAAGATATACAGCCATTACGGGTTTAATGATTTTGTAGTTTTGCTCGGATATAAAGGCTACTATATAAAAGAGTATTTTGCGAACTATTTTTTACACCAAAGCGATGTAACGATAGACCTTCAGACAAACAGTGTGCAGGTGCATAATAACTCTAGTGAGCCGTGGAGTGTTACTCTCGTGGATACGGGGCTTGATACCATGACTGGTGGAAGAATCAAAAGAGCGCAAAAATATGTAGGAAATGAGCCGTTTTTGCTGACTTATGGCGACGGCGTAAGCGATATAGATATAGCAAAAAGCGTGGAGTTCCATAGGGCGCACGGCAAGGCCATTACGATGACGGCTATCCAACCGGAAGCGAGATTTGGAAATCTTGATATGGACGAGAGCCACAATATAAAAAAATTTATTGAGAAGCCGAAAACGGAAGCCGGTTGGATAAATGGCGGTTTTTTTGTGTGTGAGCCGAAAGTGTTTGATTATATTAGCGAGGATGAAAGTTGCGTGTTTGAGCAACGACCGCTTCAAAATCTAGCTCATGATGGCGAAATGGTTGCATTTAAGCATGATGGGTTTTGGCAACCCATGGACACGCTTAGGGATAATCAAAAATTAAATCAGCTCTGGAAAGATGGTGTAGCGCCATGGAAAGTTTGGTAATGCAAAATTTATTCGCCGGAATCTATAAAAACAAAACAGTGCTGGTAACCGGACATACCGGTTTTAAAGGTTCTTGGCTTTCGTTTTGGCTAAAGCAAATGGGGGCAAATGTCGTGGGGTATTCGTTGGAAGCTCCTACGCATCCTAGCCATATAGCGCTTTTAAATCTTGATATAACATCCGTTATCGGCGATATTCGGGATTTGGAAAAATTAAACCAAACTTTTGCAGCTCACAAGCCCGACATCGTCTTTCATCTTGCAGCACAGCCGCTGGTTCGCTTTTCATATGAAAATCCGATAGAGACTTATGAAACCAATGTTATCGGGACTCTTAAGGTTTTTGAAGCGTGCAGGGCACATAATGTTAAAGCAATCGTCAATATTACGAGCGATAAAGCGTACGAGAATAGAGAGTGGGTGTGGGGTTACAGGGAAAGCGACCCGATGGGCGGATACGACCCGTATAGTTCATCAAAGGGGTGCGCCGACTTGCTTGCCAGCTCCTATCGTAGTTCCTATTTTAATCCTTGCGAATACAAAAAATCGCACAACACCCTGCTAGCAACATGCCGCGCCGGTAATGTTATAGGCGGCGGAGATTGGGCTAAAGACAGACTGATGACCGATATTATGCTCTCTGTTTCCCAAAACAAAAAAGTAAGCATTAGAAACCCGAAAGCGACCCGCCCTTGGCAACATGTGTTGGAGCCTTTGAGCGGGTATTTGGCTATCGGGCAAAAGCTTCTTGAAGAGAAACAGGAGTTTGGCGACGCTTGGAATTTTGGTCCGAGCGATGAGGGTAGTATTACGGTTGAAAAAGTCGTACAAAATGTGAAAAAGCACTGGGGCAAAATCGATTATGAGATAAATTGCAATCCCAGCCAACCGCACGAAGCCAATCTCCTTAAGCTTGATTGTTCAAAAGCCCGCATTGTGCTTTGTTGGAAAGATGTTTGGGATAGCGAGACGACATTTGAGAAAACGGTTAAGTGGTACAAGGCTTTTTATGAAAATAATTCTATAAGCACACAACTTGATTTAGAGGTGTATGTCGAGGATGCAAAAAAGAAAAACCTGGAGTGGAGTATATAGATGAGGCTTGTCCGGTTTAAACGGACGAATAGTACGGAAAATTGTTTTCGTTAATTAATTTATAGCATTATTACGGTGATGTTAAAAACAAAAAACTTCTTGGTCTTAATATGAATAAAAAATTACGCGTAGGTATCATTGGAACAGGAAATATTGGAACGGATTTATTAATTAAAATCCAGAGGTCACAGTATGTTGAGTGTTCTATTTTTACGGGGCGAAATCTAGCGTCGCCTGGAATGCGGGTAGCGGCTTCTATGGGCATCCGTCTGAGCGATGAGGGGATTGCCTCTATTGAAAGAGAGCCGGATTTGTGTGATATTGTGTTTGATGCGACATCCGCTAGGAGCCATTTGGAGCATGCCAAAATATTGGAAGAACTCGGTAAGTTTGTGATTGACATGACGCCGGCTAAAATAGGAACTCTATGCGTTCCCGCCGTTAACTTAGAAGAGGCCGCAAAGTCAAAAAATGTAAATATGATAACTTGTGGCGGGCAGGCGTCGATACCGATAGCATATGCTATCACTAGGGCACACCCGGAAATAGAGTATATTGAAACAGTTTCAACTATTTCATCTCGAAGTGCAGGTCCGGCTACGAGAATAAATATAGACGAATATATAGAAACTACCGAAAAAGGGTTGAGAATATTTAGTGGCGTAAAAGAAGCCAAGGCGATGCTGAATTTAAATCCGGCAAATCCAGCTATTGATATGCAGACAACGGTTATGGCGGAGATAAAAAATCCAAATTTAGAACAAATAACCGCAGAAGTTGAGAGTATAGTATCGAAGATTCAAAGATATGTGCCTGGTTACAAAATAATAGTCTTGCCTACATATGACAATCAGCGGTTGTTGATAACCGTAAGGGTTCAAGGGCTAGGGGATTATTTACCGAAATTTGCGGGAAATCTTGATATTATCAATTGTGCCGCTATCGAAGTTGCCGAACATTTTGCTCAAAAAAAGCTAGCAGGGGTTGAAGCGTGAATTCACAAGTGCTTTTATATGATGTAACATTGCGTGACGGGTCACATGCAATTCGACACCAATTGACGAAAGAACATATTGCAACATATTCGCAAATGGCGGAAAATGCAGGTATATCGGTTGTGGAAGTAGGGCATGGGATAGGTTTGGGGGCATCTTCTCTACAGATTGGAAAAAGTCTTTTGTCTGATGAAGAGATGTTATTGACCGCACGCGCACATCTAAAAAACTCGCTGCTCGGCATCCATGTAGTTCCGGGGTATGCCACGGTGTCCAAGGATATAACTATGGCAATCGAGTGCGGTGTAGATGTAATTCGCATAGCTGCTCAATGTACAGAGGCGGATACTACGGAGCAGCATATATCTTATGTCAGAGAAAAAGGGCGGCGTGTTTATGGCGGCTTAATGATGTCGCATATGCTTTCACCTGAAATGCTAGTTCAGGAAGCTTTAAAAATGGAATCTTACGGCGCGGAGGGAATTACTATTTTGGATTCGGCCGGTTCTTTTTTGCCTGATGATGTTGCAGAGCGCATAAGGTTGCTGTGTGCTTCATTGAAAATCCCGATTGGATTCCATGCACATAATAATTTGGGTATGGCTATTGCAAACTCGCTTGCCGCAGTTAAGGCCGGGGCGCATATTATCGACGGCTCTATTTGCGGATTTGGGGGTGGCGCAGGAAATGCTAGTATAGAACTTTTAGCTGCGGTTTTTGCAATGCAGGGGTTTGCCACTGGTGCCGATTTATATAAGCTTTTAGATGCGGCGGATGTGGCTGAGGAGCTTTTTAAGGTAATGCCCAAAATTACAAGTTCAAGTATTGTTAGTGGTATGAGCGGCGTAGTGTCGGTATTTTCAAAACCGGTGGCTAGAGCGGCAGAGGTTTATGGCGTTGACCCGAGGGATATTTATTTTGAACTAGGGAGGCGGGGTGCTATAGCAGGCCAAGAAGATTTGATTATCGAAGTTGCCCAACAGTTAGCCTCTATTAAAAAGTGAAAAGATGGAAAATTTGATTGCAGAAAATTTAGCCAAGTCGTTAAAGGGCGTAGTGCCAAACCTAGAAAAATTGAGAGGTTCTACAATATTAATAACAGGGGGAACCGGCTTTGTCGGGAGTTGGGTTGCAAGAGCGATTGCTTGGCTAAACGATAATTTTAACTTCGGCTGCCAAATGGTGCTCTTGGCGCGCAACCCTAAAAATCTTGAGCAGATTGACCATAGGCTATATTGCCGTACCGACATAACATATATCTGCTCGGATATTAGAAGCGTACACAACCTTCCAGGCAGTATTAATTATATTATCCATGCCGCCGCCAATCCGGACAATAGGATGCATATGTCAGATCCAGTCAATACCATGGATGTTATTGCGCTTGGAACAAAGGCTATCATGGATGCTGCTACGAGACTCTCGGATATTAGAGGTATCGTACATGTAAGTTCTGGGCAAGTTTACGGTAAAGCTCCCGCAAGCGGTGAGACATTGAGAGAGTCGATACTGTATAGTTTTTCAAAAAATGACATTACATCGATTTATCCGGAGGCAAAAAGATATGCGGAAACAATTTGCTTGGCATATAGGAGTTTATTTAAACTCCCGATTAGCATAGTCAGGCCTTTTTCTTTTATAGGGCCGTACCAAAAACTAAATAAACCGTGGGCGATTAATACATTTTTGCAAGAAGCGTTGAACCGTCAACCGATGCGTATCGTCGGAAACGGAAAGCCGCAAAGAAGCTATCTTTATGCCTCCGATATGGCGGCATGGCTTTTGGCGGTTTTGGCATGCGGACAAGGCGGCGAGGTATACAATTTAGGCTCATCGGAAGGGGTTTCTCTTGTGGAGGTAACCGAGAAAATTAATAAATTACTGCCTTATCCGGTAGATGTAATTGTCCAAAACTATAACGACGACGAGTCAAGATTTATTCCTAACTTGGAGCATGTAACTAAAAAATTAAACTTGGAAGTAGTTTTTAATTTTGATGAGGCGTTGCAACAGACAATGCAGTGGAATATGAATAATTTAAACAAGTAGGACTAGTGCATGGGATTGATAAGAGTAGCCGATTATATTGCGAATTTTTTGTACGGCACATTGGGTGTTGAGCATGTCTTTTTAGTTACGGGTGGCGGAGCAATGTTTTTAAACGACGGCATTGCAAAGCATGAAAAACTAATCGGTGTTTTCAATCACCATGAGCAAGCTTCGGCTATGGCTGCGGTTGCATATGCCAAATATAAAAATTCGTATGCCGTGGCTATGACAACAAGCGGCTGCGGGGCGACAAATGCGGTTACAGGTCTGCTTGACGCTTGGCAGGATAATGTTCCAGTGCTATTTTTATCGGGGCAGGTAAAAAGAAAAGAGACGATGCACAATTCAACTCTCTCTTTACGCCAGTTGGGCGTTCAAGAGGCTGATATTATCCCTATCGTCGACTCTATCTCCAAGTATGCGGTAATGGTAAATATTCCGGAGGACATTGCGTATCATCTTGAAAAGGCGGCCTACTTGGCTAAAAACGGAAGACCGGGGCCTGTTTGGATAGATGTTCCTCAAGATGTTCAAGGCGCAACCGTAGAGAGTTCATCATTGCGCCATTTTGACCCGTCAGAAATAGAAGATAATTTTAAAACATCGGTTGAGCCGTCCGAGTTGGATAAAGTTTTGGAACTTATAGCTTCGGCGAAGCGCCCGATAATTATTGCGGGTAACGGCGTCAGGCTCGGCGATGCGACAGGCGAGTTAAAAGAGTTTATCGATAGATTCCAAATTCCGGTTACTACATCTTATCTCGGAATAGATTTAATTGATAACAATGATCCTTTGTGCATAGGAAGACTTGGTATCAAGGGGGATAGAGCAGGAAACTTTGCGGTGCAAAATTCTGATTTAGTTATCGCTCTTGGTACACGCTTGGGTGTTGCTCTGACCGGCTTTGAATATAGTATGTTTGCGCGAGAGGCAAAGCTTGTTGTGGTTGATATTGACCCCGTGGAGCATCAGAAAAATACGGTAAAAATTGATTATTTCATAAACGGCGATGTAAAGAACTTTTTAAACGGAATAAATGCTTTAGGGGGCGCAAGAGCCGATAGGAGTAGCTGGATTGAGAAATGTGAATATTGGCGCAACAGTTGGCCGGTTCCGCTAAAGGAGTATGAAAAAAATCCAAAAATCAATATGTATACATTTATTGACCATTTAAATAGATTTTTAGAAATTGACACCGCCGTAGTGGCTGACGCCGGTTCCGCATATTATGTTACCGCGCAGGCTTTGAAAATTAAAGAGCGGCAGCGTTATATAACTTCCGGTGCACAGGCGGATATGGGCTTTACGCTACCGGCTTCAATCGGAGCGTCAATAGCAAAAGAGAACGGTAAAGTCGTAGCCATCACGGGTGAGGGTTCTTTTCAGATGAATATCCAAGAGCTACAAACTATTGTCCAAAATAGGTTGCCGATTAAATTATTTATCTGGAATAACAACGGATATTTATCTATCCGTACTACGCAAAAAAAGTTTTTTGAGGGTCGTTTGATGGGGACCGAAGCTGCTTATGGAATCTCTTTTCCAGATGCCCAGAAAATTGCCGCTGCCTACGGTATTCCTTTTTTCCGTGTGGAGGAAGTATCCGCGCTAGATGAGACGCTAGAAAAAGTTTTTGCCGTTGACGGACCGGTTTTGTGTGAAATTATATGTCCCGAAGACCAAGAGGTTGTCCCGACGGTCTCTTCCGCCAAGCGTGCGGACGGCTCGATGGTCTCAAAACCTACAGAGGATATGTATCCTTTTTTAGGGCGCAGTGAATTTTTGGAGCAGATGATTATTAAGCCGTTGGACGAGTAAGTGAAAATTCTAATTATCGGCGCAAATGGTTTTATCGGTAGGCATCTGTGTGAATATCTAACGAAACGGGGCGAATACACCCTTTTGACTCCGAGCAGTAAAATACTCGATATTGCAAACGAAGGTAGCGTTGAGGCGTATGTTGCGGCTCAAAAGCCGGATATTATAGTAAATTGCGCCAATCGCGGCGGGAGTCGTGATAGCGGTAACGACAACATCGTCCACGAAAATCTTCGTATGTTTTTTAATGTCGCCAAGAATTCTAGCAAGGTTGCAAAGATTATTCATTTCGGTAGCGGCGCAGAGTATGGTAAACACAAAGAGATAGTGGTGGCGAAGGAAGAAGATGCGGATATTGCTATGCCTTTTGACGAATACGGGTTTTACAAATCTGTCTGCTCGAAATTTATCGAAAAAAGCGACAATAATCTCAACCTGAGAATTTTCGGGGCGTATGGAGAGTATGAGAATTATGAGTTTAAATTTATCTCCAACGCCATCGTAAAAAATCTTTTGCATCTGCCTATAACAATTAATAAAAATGTATTTTTTGATTATATCTATGTCGGCGACTTGGTGAAAATGGTGGATTATTTTTTGTGCAACGATGCGAAGCATAAGATATATAATTTGACGAGCGGCAACAAGATAGATTTGGTTTCATTGGCTGAATTAGTTAATGAAACAAGTGATTTTGTATCGGAAATCAAAGTCATCAATGATGGTTTAAATAACGAATACACTTCGAATAACGACAGATTGATGGCTGAGATCGGCGGGTTTGATTTTAGTACGCATCGTGATGCAATTATTAAAATGCGAGAGTACTATGCAACCATTTTGGACAATATTGATAGAAACAAAATAGAAGCGGATCCTTATTTAAAACTTTGTACTACATTTTGGAAACAACCGGAGGAGAAATAATGACACGACAGGAAGAGTTAAAACAAGAAATTTTGGCAAAGACCAAAGAGTATTATGAGCTAGCGCATAAGCCGACGCAAGAGCGGGAATTTGTTGCCGGAAAGTCGCGCGTCAATTATGCGGGTCGAGTATTTGACGAGAGAGAGATGATAAATCTCGTAGATAGTTCGCTTGATTTTTGGCTTACATACGGCGATTACTCCAAGCAATTTGAAAAAAAACTTGCGGAGTATCTGGGTGTTAGATGGGCATTTCTTGTTAACAGTGGAAGTTCAGCGAACCTGTTGGCGTTTTATGCGCTTACCTCACCGCTTTTGAA
>Ga0066601_10000922_pt1 | contig 10889 bp, 6 predicted proteins | sample Medcelwee11metaG_FD_59487 | JGI IMG/M metagenome (GOLD analysis project Ga0066601, IMG submission 59487) | Freshwater pond sediment microbial communities from the University of Edinburgh, under environmental carbon perturbations - Medium... | ecosystem: Environmental > Aquatic > Freshwater >... | reverse complement strand
GCTTCTTTGCGGAAATAGTCGCCAATCGAGAAGTTTCCCAGCATCTCGAAAAACGTGTGGTGACGCGCGGTTTTTCCCACGTTTTCGATGTCGTTGGTGCGGATGCATTTCTGCGCGTTGCAGATCCGCGGGTTTTTCGGGACGATCGATCCATCGAAGTATTTTTTCAGCGCGGCGACTCCGGCGTTCATCCACAACAACGTCGGATCGTCGTTGGGGACGAGGGAAGCGCCTTTTTCGACGCTGTGCCCTTTGCTTTGGAAGAAGTCGAGCCACATTTGCCGGATTTGACTGCCTGTCAAGAATTTCATGCGTAAAACCTCCTAAGAATCTCTGAAAAAAAAGAAAATCGTCCCTTGTTCGGAAAGGACGATTGGATCGCGGTACCACCTTTGTTCTAGAATTCTAGCACTCAATGTCCTTAACGCGGACCCACGGATGGGATTGGCATCTCTTGAAAGGGGCTTCGAAGCCGGGGGGACGTCCGTTTTCACCTGCGGGACTCTCTGTGATTCTCCGGGGGGCTTGTACTGGTCTTTCGCATCGATTTACTGAAATTATACACTAGTCCGCGGGATTATGCAATCATTTTAGCGGAGATCCGGCGATTTTAGAGGAAATCCTCGATGGTCAAAAAATCCGCTTCGCCGGAGGCTTCGGTTTCCGTCAAAAACGACTTCAAGAGCGTCTTCCGGGGAGGTTCGAGGCCCAAGACGCCATGGCGGAGGGCTTGGAATTCGCCGATCATGACGAGTTTTTCCTTGGCCCGCGTGACGGCGGTATAGAGCAATTTCCGTTTCAAGAGGATCGACTGGCTGCGAACGAGGGGGAGGATGACGACTTTGTATTCGCTTCCCTGCGATTTGTGGACGCTGGTGGCGTAGGCAAGGGTCAAATGGTCGAAATCCTTGACATGGTATTTGACGACGTTGCCCGAAAAGTCCACGAGCATTTCCCGTTCGTCAAGGATTTCTTTGACCACGCCCAAATCGCCGTTCATGATCCCGTCTTCGGGCTGGTTAAGGAGTTGAAGGACTTTGTCGTGATAACAAAACGATTTGTCTTTGGAAGCGATGGCGATGGCGAGATTTTCCTCGTTGAAGGTTGTTTGCATCAAGGCGTTGAGGGCATCGATGCCGGCGATCCCTTTATACATCGGAACGAGGACTTGGATGTCCTCCCACAAATCGTAGCCCGCCTCGATCGCTTCGGACACGGTCTTGACGACGAGGGAGGGCACCATCGATTCATGAGCGCGGAAATAGGTGCGGTCCGGATGATTTTGGAGGACGTTTTCGGACAGGTTTTGGTTGAGGATGTCATAGGCGAGGGAAATGATCGAAGAGTCGGCGGCCTGCCGGTGGATCTTCGTCAGGCGCACGACGGGAAACCGATCGGAGGCGATCAAGTCGGCGAGGACTTGGCCGGGGCCGACGGAAGGCAATTGATTCTCGTCCCCGACGATCAGAATTTTGGTGTGGGGTGGAAGGGAGGAAAACAATTGGCGCGCCAACAGGACGTCCATCATCGAGGCCTCGTCGATGACGAGCAGGCGGACCTCGAGGCGGTTATGTTCGTTGAAAGTGTAATGTCCTTCGTAGTCGAATCCGAGGAGGCGGTGGATCGTGGTGGCTTCGAGGCCGACGGCTTCGGAAAGCCGTTTGGCGGCTTTGCCGGTCGGAGCGGCGAGGCGGATGCCTTTGGCGATTCCGGAAGACCCCTGATGGATCTGCCGATAAATGTCGACGACCCCTTTGATGACGGTGGTTTTTCCCGTCCCCGGTCCCCCGGTGAGGATGACGAAGGGATGAGCCAAAGCGGTGCGGATGGCCGTTTGTTGATCGGGGGTGTATTCGATGCCATTGATGGCCTGGGTTTCCCGAAGGTACTGATCCAGAAGCGCTTCGTCGAGGCCCAAAGCGAGCGGGTCCTCGAACCGTTGAACCAGTTTGGCGATCGTCTCTTCGGCTCGGTAGAGGAATTCGAGGCTGACAAAATCGCCTTTGGCCACGATTTTTCGTTCCGCGATCAAGGCCTCCAGCATCGCTTCGATCGCTTCGGCTTCGACGAAGGAATCCTCGTTCACCCGGAGATATTGCGAGGCGTATTCCATCAATTTGGCCTTTTCCAACACCGTGTCGCCATACTTGGACACGTATTCCCCCAACAAGTACAAAACGACCGCGCGAATCCGCAGCGGATCATCGAATCGGAATCCGATTTTTAGTCCGATCTCATCGGCCCGTTTAAACCCGATGCCTTCGACCTCGTCCATTAAGAGATAGGGATTCAATTTGATGACGTCGATGGCCTTGAATCCGTATTTGTTGTAAATCTTCATCGCCATCTTCGGAGAAATCTGGAAACCATAGAGCCACACGAGCGTGGTCTCGATCTGGCGGTTTTCCAACAGTTGACCGGGGAGGGATTCTTTGACTTTTTTCGGGAGTTTCGGAACCTGGTCCAAAACGCGGGGATCGTTGGCGATCAAGTCGAGGACGCCCGTTCCAAGCGCATCGACGATCCGGCCGGCGGTCTTCGGACCGATGCCTTTGAAGAGGTCGGAAGCGAGGTAATCGACGATGCCCTCCCGGGAGGAGTCGATGTGGCGCTCGTATCGTTGGGCGTTGTATTGGACCCCGTATTTGGGGTGGCTTTTCATCTCGCCGAAGAATCGGTAGTTGACCCCCGTTTCCAGTTTAGGAAAAAACCCACAGATGACGATCGTGGGTTCTGAAAATAACAGATTTTTTTCCGTCGTGTCGGTGATTTCCACCTTCAGGACCGAATAACTGTTTTCCTCGTTGAAAAACAGGATTTGTTTGAGGGTGCCTTCGACGTAATTCATCGAAAATCCTTTCCGGACCGTCGTCTCAGCGCTTCATGGCCCTTTCGATGTCGACGACTTCCTTCAAGATGTCTTTGGAGAGGTTGATGGCGCCGTCTTTGGTGACGAGCACGTTGTCCTCGATGCGGATCCCGATCTTTTCGTCGGCGATGTAGATGCCAGGTTCGATCGTCAGGACGATGCCCTCTTTCAAAGGGATCTGATAGGTTCCGACGTCGTGGACGTCGAGGCCGAGGAAGTGGCTGACGGTGTGATAATAGACTTTGTCCACGTCGGCCTCGGAGGCGATTACGCCGAGTTTCACGGCGCCTTCCGCGAGCAATTTCTTGGCGTAGGCGTTCAAATCGCTCCACATCAATCCGGGTTTGACGAATTCGATTGATTTCTTGTTGACCTCGAGGACGAGGTTGTACAATTCCTTTTGCCGTTGGGTGAATTTCCCGTTGGCGGGGATGGTCCGGGTGATATCGGAGGCGTAGGGACCGGCCAAACAGCCCAAGTCGGTCAAGACCAATGTTCCGTCTTCGATGAGGCAATTATTCTCATGATAATGGAGGGTCGTGGCATTCGCCCCGGAAGCGATGATCGTGGTGAAGGAAACCCCGTCGCTGCCGGCGGTTTTCGAGGCATACTCAAAAAGCGCATCCAAGGCATGTTCGTTCATGCCGGGACGGACGGTCTTCCACATCGTTTCCAAGCCGATTTTGGCGTATCCGACCGCTTTGAGGATTTCTTGGACTTCGCCTTCGTCTTTGGTCATCCGCTGGATGTCCAGGATTTCGTTGGCGTTTTGAACGGTGATTTCGGGATAATTGTCGAGGACGAAGGCGGCCTTGGCCATCGCCACGGGTTTCACGCGGGGTTGATGGCGGTAGAGGTCCAAATACAGATAATGGGGGGTTTTGGTCAAAGCTTTGCGCGAATTCGACAAGATGGCGGAAGCGACGAACCCTTCGAAATTGGCGATGAACTGGATTTGCGAGAGGTCGAAGCCGGAGATGGCCGCCACTTCTTCGCGGGTCAAGCGGTGTCCGAGCCATTTTTCGGAATAATCGGTCGCTTCTTCAATGAAGAGAAATTCATGCGCGGAGCCGTTGTTTTTGATGAAAGCCAGCGTAAAATTGGGCCGGTCCAAGCCGGTCAGAAAATAAAAATTGCGGTTGGGGCAATAGGGATAATAATCATCGGCGCTCCGATGGGGCGCTTCCCCGGAAAAAAACAACGCGAACGATCGATCTTCCATTTTCTGGATGAATTCGCGACGGTGACGGATAAAAAGGTCTTTGTTCATGATACCACCTCATTCTTTGAATTTATTATATCACAGATGGTTTTAAGAAGGAAGAGCGGAATCTTTTCCTTCCCAAAAACCACACGGATACCGAAATTTGAAAGAAAAAAGGCATCGGCGATGATTCGCAGATGCCAAAGGGTTCGGAAGGGGATTAACGATCGATATCGTAGCTTTTCCTTCCGGCATCTTGTCGGAAGGAGGTTCCATCAGGAAGGAGGATGTCGGCCGTGGCGTTGGGGGGCACCGTGATGTCAAACCGCAGCCGGTTACCCACATATTCCCAGCCGCTTTCGATCCGACCGAAGACCGAATCGAAGCGGGCTTTGGCGTAGTGGAGGAGAGGGTTCGGGAACGGTCGGATGACGATTTTGCCCGCGGTAAGCCGGATTCCGCAAATCCCGTCGAACAGCCACCCGACGACGGCGCCATAGGCATAATGGTTCAGCGAATCCCTGGGAATTCCTTCTTTGTCGATGCCATTCCAGTTTTCCCAGATGGTGTTGGCCTTCTTGGTGACCGAATAGAGCCAACTCGGCTTGGTGTCTTGCAACAACAGCCGGTACGCCGTGTCGAGGTGCCCGGTTTCGGCGAGGACCCGACAAAGGTCCGGGGTGCTCAAAAATCCCGTGTTGAGATGGGTATGATTGCGGAGGACCAAAGCGTCAAGGTCGTCGGCCGCCCGTTTTTTTTCCTCTTCGCTCAACAGGTCGAAGGCGATCGGACGGACATATTGGCATTGCCGTTCGGAAACGATCCGTCCCTGATCCGTCGTGAACAGGCGGAAGGCGGTTTTGGCGTTGTCGGATAGTTCCGCGTATTTTTTCACGTCGTCGGTTTTTCCGAGTTTTTCGCCCATCTTCGACAACAATCGGGCGCTATAGGCGAAGTAGGCGGTCGCGACATCGGGAACGCCCTTCATCGCCATATTGGTCAAGGTTGCCACGGCATCTTGGTTCGGTTCGAGCCACTCCCCCCAATGCATGCCGGTATCCACGAGGAATTTTTGATACGGACGTCGGACGAACCACCGACCCGGGCGGCTCTTTTTGGCGCGGGCGGCGGAGAAATCGACCCAACGTTTGGCCATCCGATAATTTCTTTGCAAGATGGCGGTGTCGGCATATCGCTCCCCCATCAGGAAAGGAACGATGACCGCGGCATCTCCCCACCCGGCACTTCCATCAAACATGAAATGGGAGTCCGGAATCGTCGGGGCGTAGGAAGTGATCTTACCGTCTTTCTTCTGGCATGCCTCCACGTCCCCCAACCACTTTTTGAACACGGGATAGCAGTCCAGCAAAAACATCCCGGTGGAGGCAAACGCCTGGGCATCGCCCGTCCATCCCTGCCGTTCCCGGGTCGGACAGTCGGTGGGAATGTCCACGAAATTGGATTTTTGGCTCCAAAGCGTGTTGTGAACCAGTTGGTTGACCCGAGCGTCGGAGCATTCGAAAAATCCGGTCTGTTCCATCTGGGAGTAAACCGCGTGCGCGGTGAAATCTTCAGGACGGATTTCGCCCTCAAAGGTCACCAAGACATATTGAAAACCGAAAATGGCGAAAAGTGGTTTGTATCGATTGAGGCCGTCTTTGCAGCGATAATCCACCCGTTGCTGTTTGGAAAGACCCGGCTTCCGGGCGTTTTGGAAGTTTTGAATCGTGAAATTGCCGTTTTGATCCAAGGTTTCCCCATGAACGAGCGTGAGAGTCTGGCCTTGTTTCGCGGAAAGTGAAAACTCGACATACCCGGCCATGTTTTGACCAAAATCCAGAACCCTTTCCCCGTTCGGGGTGATCAAAAGTTTGGCCGTAAACGATTCGTTTTCGACGATGGGGACGCTGTTGGCGCAGACCAGAATATCCACCCCAAAATCGGCCGCGGAGACGGGATGCCATCCATCCAAGGTTTCCCGGAGGGCATCGTAGTGTTCTCCTTGCGCCAAATCGTTGAACCGGATCGGCCCGTTTTGGGTCGCCTCCCAACTTTCATCGGAAACGATGACCGTCTTTTTGTTGATTTCGAGCTGGCAAAGGAGGGCGAGATCGGAGCCGTAAACGTTGCGCAGGTTATTATTTCCGAACCCCCATCGGTACCAGCCGTCCCCCAAGACGACTTCCATCACGTTGTCCCCGACATGCAAACAAGGCGTGACGTCATAGGTCTGGTAGGGGAGGTGTCGGTCATATTGACTCGTTCCGGGAGCCAAAACGAAGTCTCCGACGCGGTTTCCATTGATCCGGGCCACATAGAGTCCGTGACAGGTAATGTAAAGCCGGCCGTTGCCAATTCGGTCCAAAAAGAACGTTTTCCGCAAATAACTGGCGGGCTGATTGTCGTTCGGATGGATTTTCTCTTCGGGATTGATCCATTTGGCCTTCCAAAGGCGAGGATCCAAAAAGGCGGTTTCAAAAAACGCGCTGTCGCTGAATCCGCCCGCCTGATGGTTCTCGTCCCAAATTCGGACTTGCCAAGAATACCTCGTTTTGGAGGACAGGGGGGTCCCTTCATAAGCGATGTCGATGGTCTTGTCATCGGGGACCATTCCGGAGTCCCACACCAATCGGGACGCCTCGTCGGTGACCGTGATTTGGCGGGCGGATTGATGCAAAATTCCCTCGCACCGGTATGAAAAGTGCGGTTTCGGTTCGTCAATTCCTATGGGGTTTTTCAAAAAATCAGTCCGTAAATCCTTCGCGAAAAATGCGCTCATTTTGATCCTTCTTTGTCGTATGTCGATGGGGTCCGGGAATGATCCGGTTCAACGGATCCCCGGTTTTCGTAGGGGTTATCCGTTGAGGTGGTCCAGAAGCGTTTGTAGCATCTGGGTATTGGTTTCGGGATGGTATTTGTTGAGGGCGGCGAGGAAAGCGATCCAATCCGCATCGCTATTCGGGTCTTTGGATCCCATAACGAAAGCGGGGACGTTTCGTTGCAGGAAATCATTGACGTTGGATTCCAGTTTGGCGTAGTTGACGCTGTCGGTCGCCGACAGCTGTCCCGTGAAGGACGAAGGAAAGAAGCCGGTGTTGGTGTAGACGATCCATTCGTTCAGGGAACGATCCCACGTGGGTGTATTGACGGAAATGATGTTTTGTTGCTGACTCAAGCCCACCAAACGCAGACCGCAGGCGGCGTTTTTCAAAGGCGTGTTTCCGATGAGGGGTTCTGCATATAAGTATTTGTCGACCCCCTCGACGTTGACGACCGAATAGACCCCGTCCGTCAGGCCTTGGCTGCTCATAAATTCATTTTGGACCGTTTGAACCTGCTCGGCGTTCAATCCGAAGGTTTTCAGAAGGGACCCTTCTTCGCCGTACAGGTAGTCCATCATCGTGAACAAAGCAACCAAATCCTTGTCTTTGGCTTTGTCGGTAACAATCGTCGGACTTCCTTCCGAACTGAATTGATACATGGCGAAAGGGGTGACACCCTTTTCAGACTCGTCCCCGTAGATGTCATTGATGGGCTGGCGAGCCCCGCAAACCATGATTCCATTGGTATACCCGTTCGTCGGGCTGTTCGGTTCGCCATCGCTGATGTCCATTTTATTTTCCAAAGAACCTTGGGTTCCCCACCACACGCCGACTTTGCCCTGGAACACTTTGGTTTGGTCGATTTGGTAAAAAATTTCGCTAGTGTGTTCGGTGAACGCTTGATCGATCCAACCGTTGGCGTACCATTGGCTCACGCACTTCAGATACGTTCGAAACCCTTCACCGGTGGCCCCGAATTTGATGGTGTCGCCGTCTTTATACCAGGCGGGAGCTCCACCGCCGAAACTGCAAACGAGGTCTCCGGTTCCGAAATACCCCGGGTAGTTCATGCTCATCGGATATCCCCCGATGATGTTTTCGGCATCGATCGCGTCTTCAAAAATCTGCAACATCCATTCCCAGTCGGAAATATAATAAGGGATGGTGTATCCGCTCGGAAACACGACGTCGTCCGTCCAAACGCCCTCATCGTCGAACCCGCCGACAAAGGGCTGGTGGGTCGTGGGATTTTCCCCGTATTTCACGATCCAGTCGCGACGGTATTCCCAACCGCCCCACATTTCCACCCCTTCCCCATATCCATAGATCATGAGGTAGCGGGCCTCTCCGTCCACATAGTTGACCGCTGTTTGGGCCAAATCCGGCCGAGTTTCCAAGTAAGCCAGATAATTGGGCATATAGTTTTCCACGTAGTAGGTCAGGTCCAAGGCGATGCCTTGGTCGTACAGATCAGACACCGATCCTGCCCGAAGGTAGTATTGGATGTCCATGATGTCAGGATATTCTCCGGTGGAAATCAACGTTACGATATTGTTCAACTCGCTGCCGGAAACCGGCACCAGAAACGACAGATCGATGTAGACTTCTTCTTGGTTGTCGCCTTCCCATTTTTGGGAGGCGAGGTATTCGACCACGGGATTCTTTTCATAGGAATCATAGTAGGAACTGTCAACGCCCGCGGGAATCCACCATGTGAATGATTCGGTGCGTGCCCCCTCGCCAGTCGTCGTGCCCCCGCACGCCGTCAATAAGCCCCCGGTCGCGGCCACCGCGATGAGGGTAATGATGATGGTCCAGATTTTTTTCATGTCCGTTTCCCTTCTCCTTGGAGATTTCCCGCTTCGAAAATCGCCGGGATAAAATGTATTAATTGACTGTTAATACATTCATTCTACAATCATCTACCTTGATTGTCAATAAGATCTCGGAAAGGGTTTACAAGGTATTAACCCTTGTGGTATGATTGATTAACGGGATCCGCGATCCGGGGCAAAAAACGATCCCTGAACAGCGATCCGGACGTAGAGGTGGAATGATGGAAAAAGAAAACTATTACGATATTCTTCGGAAAAAGCGTCGAATGGACATCCTCGAAACCGCCAAAAAAACCATCGTCGCGAAGGGAATCGGCAAGACCAAAATGTGCGATCTTGCCAAAGCCCTCGGTTTTTCCACCGTCACCCTGTACAAGTATTTCAAGAGTCTGGATGAAATCCTTTACGCCATCGAAGACGACGTCATCGACAAGCTCAATTTCGTGGGTTTCGACCACGAACCAAACACGAGCCCCTACGAGGTGATTCTGCGGGACATGAACTCCTATTATCAATTCTTTTTGAGCCACAAGGAGGATTTCTTGTTCATGGGCATGTTCGACATGTATTCTCTCAACGATTCTGGAGGTGACCGTCATCATGGATTTCTCGGCGAACAGGATTTTTCGGTCTTGATCGAAAAAAGCGGTTTAGGCCAGATGAAAGCCCTGGGAATGACCCGCCCGGATCTCGATCCCCGTCGGGCTAATGCCATTTTGTATTTCATTCTGGTTTCCGTCGTGCAGAGGATGGCCCTTTTGGAACCCAACCTCATCCGGAAAAAAAACTTGTCCGATCCGGAAATCATGGAGGAAATGGCCCAAATGTTCTACCGCTATCTGAAATGATCGAACATCGGCTTCGCTTTGGTCTCGGCACCCTTCATGGGCGCCGTTTTTTTTGTTTCCAGGCGTGGTTCACTTTCAAAAAAAAGGCCGAGAGGCTTGCCCTCTCGGCGGTTGAACTAATGGGGTGTTTAGGGGAGAAAATCCAGATCGATCGATCCGCTGACGGTGGTCAGATAAGCGGAATCCGATTCCCCGGAATGATGAGGTCCTTCGCCTTCGCTCTCTCCATCCACGGAAACCGAACCGCTCGTGGTGTAGAACGTGCAGAAGTAATCCGTATAGTTGCCATAGAGGGAAACCTCAATGGATCCGTCGGTCGTTTGGCCAACCAGATCCGGGGTGGTTCCACGGATGACATCTATGGAACCGCTGACGGTTTCCAATTCTATGCCGGTGATGGCGATCACGTCGGTGAGGGTGATGGAGCTGCTCACGCCTTCGGCTTGAACCAGCGGAGCGGTCACGCGAGTCAAAGAAATTCTTCCGCTGACGTCGCTGGCAGAAATCGAAGTGGCGGTCACGTCGGTAAGCGTGATGGAACCGCTCGTGGTCCCGGCATGAAGACCGCCGGTGGTAATGTTGGTCAATTGGAGGCTTCCGCTGGTGGAATCGGCGGTCAGGCTCGTCGTGTCGAGATTTTCCAGGGTGATTCCCCCGCTGACGACATCGATGACGAGTTGCCCGAGGTTGTCCAAACCGGTGACTTCCACCGCGCCGCTTTCCGTGTCCAATTCCACGTCAAACTCGGTTCCGGCGGGCAGGTTCACGTAGACGGTATATTGTTCGCCGGTCGCATAGCGGAACCAGTTCATCCAGCCCATGAAGGCCATATACCATTTGGTATCCCCTTCGAGGGAAAGCGTGTTTCCATCCACCGATTGATCGATGGAATCGTCATCGGATTCATAGTAAACCAATTCGATGTTTCCCGTGGTGCTCTCCCCGAGAACGATTTTCCGATTTTCCATGTTCACGAGGATCTCGGTGATGGAACCTACCGCCACGGAGTCTTCGACTTTGACGTAATCCGCATCGGATAAGAAGCTGTTTCCTTCATCCGCGGAAATCAGGAATCCCGCGACCGTTGCGACAATGCCGAGGATGGCCAAAACCAACCCGAATTTCAATAATTTCCACATGTTACTCGCCTTCCTTTTTGATTTTGGAGGAAATGAATTCCATCAGTTTCTCCAATTGATTCCGGGATTCCCGGATGAGCCATTTGAAGATCCAGAGTCCAATCAGTAGCAAGCCCAGTCCCAGACTGATGGTGCCCGCATGCATGAGAATCGTTCCCCATGAAAGCCCGGT
>Ga0066601_10000919_pt1 | contig 10903 bp, 15 predicted proteins | sample Medcelwee11metaG_FD_59487 | JGI IMG/M metagenome (GOLD analysis project Ga0066601, IMG submission 59487) | Freshwater pond sediment microbial communities from the University of Edinburgh, under environmental carbon perturbations - Medium... | ecosystem: Environmental > Aquatic > Freshwater >... | reverse complement strand
CCCAATTACCCACAAATGGTAACAAAAGGGGGGGTACTTTGTAACGCAAGGGAAAGGTTCTTTGGGAATTCCCTAAACGCAAAAGGATTTCCCTGAACGCATGGGGGATTTCCCTAAATGTAAAAAATATAGGACAATAAAATTATGAACAAACTACCACCTGAATTAAAAATTGTTAGCCCAAGCACAAATGCAGTACGCATTGATGCAATTGCTGACCGCATAGCTGAAAAAATCCCTGAAGCAGAATGGATGGACAATCCTGATGCGTGGGATAAGAAACAGTTTGTGGCAGAAACTTCACAGTTTCTTTTGGATGTGTACGGCATCAATTCTTTGCAAGACCGTCACGCATTAGCAATGTTGGCTGACCACATTGATATGTATGTGAAATGCAACAAGGCATTAGAAACTGAACCGTTAATTATTCAGTTCAACGGTGGCAAGACATTTGGGGCAAACCCTCATTTTGCTATCCGCACCGAATGTTTAAAGCGAATCATTGTATTGATGGGTGAATTAGGGTTAACCCCTAAAGGCAGATTGTCACGGGGCAAGAATACAAATAGTGGCAGTACATCAGTTGCATCAAAACTTTTGCGTGGGGCTAAAGGTTGATGGATTGGCAAGATGGCGTTTTATATGCCGTTCAAGTTGCTAAAGGTGATGTACAGGTTTGCAGAAATGTACGCCTTGCCTGCCAACGGTTTTTAAATCAGATTGAAAACAAAGAATGGGGTTGGTATTTTGACCCCGATTACCCACAGCATTTCTTAGATTTTGTTGGTCAGCTAAAGCACACCAAGGGTAAAGAAGCAGGCGAAAATGTCGTTTTGCAACCTTGGCAGATTTTCTTGGTATGTGCGATTTACGGATTTAGGGCAAAAAAAGACCATACCAAACGAATGGTCACGGATGTAATTGTATTCATCCCACGCAAGGCAGGCAAGTCAACTTTGACTTCAGCGATTGGATTGTATGAGTTGCAATTTGGCGAAGCAGGTGCTGAAGTATTTACATTGGCAACAAACCGTGAACAGGCAACGATTGTGTTTGATTCAGCCAAGGGATTTGTTGAAACAACCACGGATGAAATTAGAAATTGGTTTGATGTTAGTAAATACGAAGTTAAAAAGAAGGGCGATTCACAAACCATGTTTAAGGCGTTAAGCCGTGACACCAAAAAGACAGGTGACGGTAAAAACCCATCATGTGTAATTATTGACGAATCAGCCCAAATCGTTGACCGCAACAGTATTGAAGTTTTACATTCAGGTATGGTTGCCCGTCAAAACCCATTGCGTATATACATCACAACGGCATCATTTACAAAAGACACTAAGTTTTACGAAGATTACCAAATGTTTGAAACCATGCTAAATGGTGAAGCAACTGACCAAGCCAATTGGTTTGGGTTGCTGTACAGCTTAGACCCACATGACGATTGGCGTGACCCGACTAATTGGCAAAAGGCAAACCCAATGCACGGCATCACGGTGTTTGAAGATGCGATTGCAAAACGGGCTGAAGAAGCTAAACACAAGCCTGCAACACTTAATGAATTCTTATGTAAGACCCTGAATATATTTGTTTCAGCCAATACCGCATGGGTTGACCGTGATTTGTGGGATTCTGAAGAATGTGTGATAAAAGAAACCCGTGACCCTGAAGCCGTGTTCTTGGCGTTTGACTTAGCAAGCACCCGTGACTTGAACGCTGTGTGTACGCTAAAGCGGTATGCCGAAGATGATTACGAAGCACATTGGAAATTCTTTTTGCCTGAAGATAGTTTGGAATTAATCCCTAAACACTATCAAGACATTTTCCGTAATGCCATTAATTCAGGTATATTGAAATTAACTATGGGTAATGTGATGGATGACAAAGAAATCTATGACCACATTATTTCTGAACACCAAAAGTACGATTTGAAAGAAGTTGGGTATGATGCGTATAACGCAGGCAACTTGGTATCACGCCTATACGAAGCAGGATTGCCCGTCAAGAAAGTTGGGCAAGGAATGGCAGTATTAAGCAACCCAAGTAAGTATGTGGAAAAGATGATTCTGCAAAAAGGCATCAAGCATGACGGCAACCCGTTTGTTGGTTGGCAGTTAAGCAACTGTGAGGTTTACACGGATGTAAACGGAAATATTAAAATTCGTAAGAATGAAGCAGATAAATCAGCAAAAGTTGACGGTATTATTGCTATGATTACAGCGTTTCATTGTGCGTTAGATAATCCGTATGTATCAAATAGTTTTGGTTTTAGGTCATTTTGATATAGAATGATAAAAACTTGGGGGAAAACATGGGTATTTTAGATATTTTCAGTAAGAAACAAAGCGTTAGTAACGAATCTAATACCCTGTTTGGTCAGACCCAATTAGGTAACAATGTTGTTTATCAAGGTGATGGTGGCAGACAAACAGTCAGCCAACAGTTGCTTTATGTAACAACAAGTAGTGTTACATCCGCAGGGCGTACCGTTGATATGTCAACGCTGTCACGCAATTCAACAGTTATGGCGTGTGTGGGAGTTAAAGCCCGTGCATTAGCACAGTTGCCAATTAAGGTTATGTACCAATTAGATGATGGTACTTATGTTGATGCAATCAAATCTGACATTGTTGGTGCAAGAGATAAGGCAAAAGCAAAGCAGGCATTAAACCTGTTGACCAATCCTAACAATTTCCAAAGCCAATACGAGTTTTGGTATCAATGGTGTATGTGGCAAGACTTGGCAGGTGAAACATTTACCCTTTGGTGGCGTAAAGACCAAAAAGATGCCAACACAACACCGATTGAAATGTACAACCTTGATTCAACGCTGATTACAGTACAGTTGACACCAAGCCGTTACCCGTCATACAGATTGACAACACCATCATACGGTTTTAGCAAAGATGAACCGTTGGCAAACTACCAAGTTATGCACATTAAAGAAATGGCATGGCAAGGTTCAGCAGGTTTTAACAAGGGTATTTTGGCAACTGAATTAGTTGCGTTAGACCAAGACATTGACCTGTACGCCAACTTTGTTATGCAGAATGGTGCAAAGCCAAGCGGTATTTTCAGCACAACCCAAGTAATCCCTGATGCTAAATACAAAGAAGTTGCACAACGCCTGAAAGAAACATGGAACGCCATGACAGGTGGTCGTACAACTGACCAATCTAAGGCAGGTCAAGGTATGTTGCTTGACCAAGGTATGAGTTACACGCCTGTTGATATGCTTACTTTGCAAGATGCCCAAACATCAGAATTAAAGACACAAACCATGAAGCGTTTATGCGGATTGTTTGGCGTACCACCTGCAATGTTGGGTATTTCTGACCAAAAGTACAACAATACACAGACTATGCTTGATGAGTTTTACAAATCAACCATGTCACCAATGATTAAAAATATTACGCAAAAGCTGAAACAACATTTGTTTAAAGGTTACCCATCCCTACACATTCAGTTTGATACAACTGAATTCTTAGAGGGTTCACCGTTAGACCAAATGAATTTTGCCGTTGCAGGCGTTAACGCAGGCGTAATGACACCGAATGAAGCCCGTGAATTCTTAGGGATGGCACAGGTTGACGGTGCAAACGAATTGTTATCAAAATCACAATCTAAACCACAAGGGGATATTGCAGGTACAAGCCCACAAGACACAGGCGGTGGTGGTGGAAATCAAACACGCAAAATGAATATTGGTAAATAATGTCATTTATAGATAAAATATTTGATATTATGGGTTCACAAATAAAGAACCCTAGTGTTAAACTACCAAAAAAGCGTTTTACGCCCCACAAGATAACAGACGATAATCAAGCCATTTCTATTGGGGTAATCAATGAAGAATCTGACATTAGTTTGCGAAGCACAAGTACAGTTGGGAAAATTAGCGGATGAATCCGCAACGCCCACAGGAATAATTGAAGCCCGTGCAACCACATGGGGTGCAAGAGAGGGTGCAGACGGTAGAAAGTTTTTCTACAAACCCGAAGGCTTTATGGATTGGGCTGATGAATTCAGCAAATCAGGCAAGCCAATGCCAATGTTTTTAAATCATAACGATATGGGTATGCCCGTTGGTCAATGGGATGAAGTTATGTTTGATGAACAAGGCATGACCGCAAAAGGCAAACTGTATATGAATACGGCAGGCGGTTCAGACCTTTACGAAATTTTAAAAGAATCACCAATGATGTTTGGTGGTGTTTCTGTTGGTGCATACGCAGACGAATATTGTTATGTGAAAGAAGATGGTTCACCAATGACAATCGGAAGTGATAACCCTTATGAAGATGGATATTTTCAGATTACTAAAGGTGGATTCCGTGAAATTTCAGTTGTAATGTACCCAAACAATCCAAATGCAGAAATTCAAAAATTAGAATCATGTTTTGAAGAAGATGGTTCATTAAATCCAAGAGTTTTAGAAAAACAATTGCGTGATGCAGGCGTTACTAAAAAAGATGCGACCACCGCATCAAGTATTTTCAAGAAAGTATTAGAAGTGCGTGATGCACCTAAGAAACTTGAAGAAACACCAATTCAGGGTGAACCTGTTGCGGTGGTAACCGAAGCCGAAGAATTACTTAAAGCAATTGAATTGCGTGAGTTGACTAAGGCACTTAATAAACGCATTAAATAAGGAATCTAAAATGAAAGAAGTTATTGAAAAACTAGATTCAATTGAAGCACAACAAGTTGCTAAGATTGAAGAAGTTAAAGCCGAAGCATTTGCAAAAGCAGAAGCTGTTGAAGTTTCTTTGACAGAAAAGCTAAACGCAATTGAAGCTAAACTATCAGAAGTACAAGCCCCATCAATCATCAAGATTGAAAAAACAGTTCGTGGTGATGTAAACAAGATGGTTCGTGAATCATTGCGTGATTATGTTAAGTCAGATTCTAAAGTTCAGAAAGAATTGAAAGTTTTTGCTGACGAATCACAGTACGAAGCGTACATGAAAGAAGCATCAGCTTTGACAGGTGGCGGTGCAGGTATCGGTGGTCGTACAGCTTATGACCCTGTATTCCATGCTTTGCGTTTGGCTAACCCTATGCGTGGCGTATCACGCACAGTAGCAACTGATGGTGCAACTTATCAATTCCGTGCAAAAGTTGGCAACGCAGGTGCTTCATGGGGCTATGCAATCCAAAACAACGGTTCAGCAACAACTGAAAACATGAACATTTGGCAGTTGACATTGCAAGACCTTAACTGTGCTTTCCCAATCCGTACAGCATCATTGGATGACATTGATGGTTTGGAAGCCAATGTGGTTGATGACATGATGGTTGAGTTTAGTCAAGCTGAAGCACTATCAATGATTCAAAACAACGACCAAACAGATACACCTAATACATACGGTGGTACAAACGGTTTGCGTGGCTTGAATCAATACGGTGGTGCTAATGCAACTTACACAGGCGGTACAGTAAGCGTTTCTGCTTTCGGTTCTAGCGGTACAGGTTCTTCATCAGGTTTACATAGCGTTGCAACTTATGACCAATTGACAACAAACGGTTTTGCTTCAGCTAACAATGTAACTTACGCTGATGTGGTTAACTTTATTTACAGCTTGCCACAGGAATATTGGACACCAACAGCCAAGTTCATTATCAGCCCATTGATGCTTCAGGCAATCCGTGGCTTGACTGATGACCAAGGCAGACCAATCTATGTTGACGGCTTGTCACGCACAGACGGTATCGTTGGTTCATTGTTAGGTTTTGATGTTGTAGTTAACAAATACCTTGACAACCCAACTTCAGCAGGTGCGGAAGCAGGTACATCATCACAGTACCCAATGTACTTTGGTGATTGGGCAAGATGCCACGCTATCGTTGACCGTTTGAATATGGTTCTTCGCAGATATGACCAAACACAAGTTGGTTTCATCACATTCTTTGGTGAAAAGCGTTTGGCAACATCAGTTGTTGACCCATTTGCATTAGTTCGTTACCGTTCTACTGCCACAGGTGCTTAATTAAGGATGGGGGATAAAACCCCCACCTTTTTTACAACTTAATTTTGGAAATAAACATGAAAACCAACCCAATTCTTGAAGCCGTTAAAGTAGCCCTTAATGAGGGTGAAGCAAAGGTTAATTTAAATGAAGCATCAGCACTAACAGGTTCAGGTTCAGGTGTTGGTGGTCGTGTAATTTATGATGATGCGTTTGCATCAAAGCGTGAACATAACCCATTGCGTGATGTTGCACGAAAGATTATTACAAGCGGTTCAGACGAAGCGTTTGTTGTTAAAACAGGTAACGCCACATTGATTCAAAGTGGCACAGATAACCCTTGGGGCTATCCAATCAATAACAATACAGGTTCACCAAATATTGCAACAGCATTTTGGCAATTACCTGTACGCTGTATCAACGCAAGCGTACCCGTAAGAACGGCTGTATTGTCAGATATTAATTATCTTGAAGAAACCATTGCTGAAGATTTAATGCTTGAATTTGCACAGCAAGAAGCATTGTCAATGATGTTCAATGATGACCAATCAGGTTCAACAACAGTAAATTACGGTGCGACAAGTGGTTTGCGTGGTTTAAATAGCTATGCAGGTTCAACATCATCAGCATCATTTGGTACAAGTGGTTCAGCAATTACTAACGGTTTGCACACAGTATTGCAAGTTCAGCAAGCATCAGCAACAGCAGTTTCTTATGATGACTTGGCTAATTTGCAAGGTGCTTTGCCATCACAGTATTTGTACAAAGATACAACTGCATGGATGATGCACCCAAGCACAATTCAGGCATTGCGTAAGCTAAAGGCATCAACAACTGCAAATAATTTCTTAGAAATTGGTAGTGATGATGGCGGTGCTGTTATTTATATCTTTGGTCACAGAGTTATTCCAAACCCGTACATGGATGTTGCAGGTGACGGTAAATATCCTGTTTACCTTGGTGAGTGGGATAGATTCTTTACTATTGCCGACAATGAAGAAATGTCAATTAAATTGACTGAACAAACATCAGTTGGTTTCATTACTTTTTATGCTGAAAAGCGTGTATGTTCAACAATTCGTGATGTATTCGCAGGTGTGCGTTTAGTTGGTGTTGCTTAATTAAAGGTTAAATCATGGCAAGCGATTATTTAAGTATTGCCCCAAACCTTACACAAAACCGCAATCCGTTCAACTATGAAAAGGTTGAACAGATTGGCAGGGATTTTGTAACGGCATGGTTGACACTTGACCAAATCACCAATCAGTTAAACCTGTTTGAAGATGAAAGCCAAGATGCTTACCTGCAAGGGTTAGAGGTTGCAACACGCATGGCAATTGAAGATTACTTGGGCATGGCAATATTCCCAACTCAATACCGTGTGTTCTATGGCAATCCTGCTGTTGCAGGCACAGCCGTAACCTTAGATTTGCCTGAAACAACGCAGAATCAACAAGGTCAAATTGGTGTAACAATCAATTCTGTTAAATACTATGACGGCAATGTACCTTCAGTATTGCAGACATTGACAACATCAAGTTACCAATACGACCAAACAGGTAATCAGATTATTGTTAATTCAATTCCGTCAGAAATTAGCACACAGGTTGCTAATCCGATTGTGGTTGAGTACACAACAGCCCGTTCACCTTTGGCAAACTACCCTGTAATTCAGCAGGCAGGTTTGTTGTTGTTAACACATTTATATAACAATCGTTCAAACAGTAATGAACGCATCATGCACGAAATACCGTTTGGGGTTGCCCAATTGCTTAGACCATACAAACCATTGGTGATGTAATGGGCATTGTTAGATACGAAAATACAACAATTAATGAAGTAACCAACGGGGTTGATACTTTTGGCGAGTACACAACGACTATCACCCCTTTGTTTACATCACGGGCATTGGTAAATGATGTATCAAATGCCGTAAGAATTTCAGAAAGATACCGTGTGTATCAAGATTTGGTTAATTTGACATTTAACTATACGCCTAACATTAAGCGTATTGTTGATGACCAAGACCAATACAGCATTACATGGCGTGGCAATGATTGGCGTGTGACTGATGTGCGTGAAAGTAATGACCGCATGAAAATCACATTAATGTGTTACAGAAACGACCCTGAAACGACAGTATGAGTACACAACAGAATCCGTCAGTATATGCACAATGTATTCAATATCAGCTTTCTGACATTGTTTCAGTACCCGTGTACGCAAACTTCAACAGGAATTGGGCAACCGAACCCCAATTTTTGACATGGAATTTGAGGAATGTGCATCAGCCCGTTTATACAGGGCAAGACCAAAATAACAAAGGCATTGATAGACCTATATTTCAAATCAATGTTTTTTCAAAAGATATGGACACGGCTTTTAATTTAAGCAATACCATATTACAATCATTACACGGCTATTCAGGAATGTTTGGCAATCCTGCCACAAATGGTTTTTGGTTAGCTAAAGCTGATGTTTTTTGGTTATACAATACTTATGACAATGAAATTAAGTTGCATCAAATCGTACTTGATTGCCAACTTGATGTTCTAACTTAACAAGACAGAATCTTTTAAATCTTTTTATAGGAATATTCAAAATGGCACTTATTGATAAAGTATTAGCAGGGTACACAGCAACCCTTTGGATGCAAGATGATGTAACCCCAACACCTTTAACTGATGCACAGTTGTCAACATGGACAGCCCAAGTTGCGAACATTGTTGGCACAACCGCAGGCGGTACAGGTACAGCAGGTATGGCAGTACCCGTTGAAGCAATCCCCGCTTTTGGTGCTGATGATGCTGTTGCAAGCTATTCAGTAGCAGGTGCAAGAACAGGTGCAAAGATTACAACTCAAAATCAAGTAACTTCAATGAACATTACTTGTGCTTGGAATCCTGCCGACCCTGCAATGCTTCAGATTCGTGATGACGGATACGGTGGCGTTACAGTTCGCACTTATGTTGTAGCTGTTTATGACGGTACAGACACAGTTGCTTATGCGTTCAACGCAATGGTTGGCGGTATGCAATGGGATATGTCACCATCAGCAGAGGGCAAATTTATGTTCACATTGCACCCTGTTGGCGGTAACTCATACGGTTGGACAACCAACTCTTAATTAACTTATAGCCCCCGAAAGGGGGTTTACACTATATGACACAGATAAATAATACAAACGACCTATTACATTTCATTGTTACCCATGCCAATTCAGGCGTTAAGAATTGGTTTGGGTTTCATCAACAGCGTATTGCAGGCATACATACAGCGTATGAGATTGCCAAATTACACGCAGACAAAATGACCCCTGAAGAAGTTGCGGATTATGCTTATAGGCTAAACAACGCAATTTATAACAAACTTGTTAAAGGGGCTGAATAATGAGTTTTGCGAATAAATTAGGCAAGTCGTATGAAATGGTGCGTGACCAAGCCAAGTTAAAAAAGATTGATATTGAATTAGGTGATGTCAAATTCAGTTTGAAAGTACGCATACCGCTAAAGCATGAGATGGAATCAATAACAGAAATTATTGCTAATCCTGACCCTGCCAAGGTTGAAGCGATATACACCGACCTGACAAAGACCATGAAACAGTCATTGGAAGATGGCGGTGAAGAATTCTTGAAGTTGCTAAATAGTGAAAAAGAAACTATAAAGGTAACTGATGATGACATTATTATTAATGGCACATCAACACGCCAAGTATCAAATATGACCGCTATTTGGCAAACACAGGTTGAACAGTATTTTCATTTGTTGCAATCCGAAACAGGTGAACCGATTGATGAAACTTATGAACAGATTAGTTCAGAATTCCCTGAACAAGTTATTAAAGAAATCATCACGGCAATTGATGGTGCAATAAGACCCGATTACAAGACAGCAAAAAAAAACTAAGAAAATCGTTACGCAGGCAGGTTAGGGCAACAATGATTTTCAATGGGCATACATCAGAATCGGTGGATGCCTTAGATGAAGAAACATTTGCGGAGATACAGGTTATGTATGCTGACGGCTTATTGGGTAACAAAGGGGTGTTTGAAGCTATCAAACCTTTGACCATTGCCGTGTTTAACTATATGCGTTCAGCCAATGCACCTGCCTATAAAGTTGACCAATTATTTCCTTGGGTTGACGAATACGCCAAAAATCCTGATTTAGAGATTGACCCTAAACAAGCCGTAAGTTCTAGTTTGTTAGGTTTTGTTAGTCAGGCAAAAGGGTTTAAGGTGGAAAGGTTTAAAAATGCCAATTGATATGAAAATGACAGCCGAAGGATTCCCCGAGTTATTTCAAGCAATGGATGAATTGGCTGAAGAAATAGGCAAAGGCAAAACCGATAAGATTTGGCGTAACGCCATGAAGTACGCCATTGAACCTGTGTTACAGGATGCTAAAGCGTTTGCACCTGAAGATACAGGGCAGTTGGCAAAACACATATATTCTAAGGTTCACAGACCGCAGTCACGGGATAAATCAAGCCAATCTTACCAAGGCGAAATGTACATTGCCCGTGTAACTGCAAGCACATTGCGTGATGATGTAATACACAAAGTCATACTTAATAAACGGGGTAAGTTTCAAACGGTTGTGGGTAACAAAAAGCCCGTGCCTGTTTCACAAGAATTTGGCAACGCAAGGGTATCAGCCAAGCCATTTTTAAGACCTGCCCTAGAATCAAATTATGAAAATGTTATTGCAAGATTAGGTCAATCTATATGGTCAGAATTGCAATGGGGCAAGTATAATAAGTCAAAATCATAAGGGCGAATTATGGCAGTCATTGGTTCACTATCAGTAAAACTTGGGTTGGTCACAGTTGAATGGGATAAGGCAACAGCCAAAGCCAAGCAAGATGCGAAACAATTGCAATCTGCCTTTAATGATTTAGGTAGTGGTGTAAAGGGTTTAAGTAATGCGTTT
>Ga0066601_10000909_pt1 | contig 10955 bp, 10 predicted proteins | sample Medcelwee11metaG_FD_59487 | JGI IMG/M metagenome (GOLD analysis project Ga0066601, IMG submission 59487) | Freshwater pond sediment microbial communities from the University of Edinburgh, under environmental carbon perturbations - Medium... | ecosystem: Environmental > Aquatic > Freshwater >... | reverse complement strand
GCTAGAGCATCTGCCTTACAAGCAGGGGGTCATAGGTTCGAGTCCTATATCACCCACCATTAAAAAATTATCTTCCAGAACATAGTTCAGAAAAGGCACTCATATGGTTTGAGGGTCTTTTCTCGTTATTGACATATTTTTAATAAATGATATAATATTATATGGGTCAAAGTCCTGGTTAATACCACGGAAGATGTTATATATAGAAGGGATCTCTGTGGTTTGAATACCTAGATCCTTGGAATAAGTAAGAGTACCTTCAAACAAAGTATTTATTAGCATTCTTTTAAGTTCAATCTGTCCCATATTCCATACTCATATAGGGGATTGAATGATTGCTTTAAGTCTGTCGAAGTGATGCAGAAAATTATCCTCCTGTATTTCATCAGTAGAGGTAGCAAGTTCTGCTTCATATAGTTTTCTTTCCTCTTCTAGAGTAATAATTTCCTTCTCATATCAGGCAATAAGTGCAGGTGATGTTGCTGTCATACATTTTTTAACTAACGAATCTATTTTTTGTTGTAATTCCGTCACTGTATATTGCTTTTGAGTATATAAGGAAGTCTTAACATCTTGCTTATGTGTCCAAAAATATTTCATAATTAACTCGAAAGCATCCATATATCTATTATCCATCGTCAATGTGTTTAAAAATTCTTCTATCGCTCAGTGAACCTTATCTCCACTGATACTTTTTCTATGATGACTGCATTTAGAGTTGTCGCAAATATAGTAGAAATATGTACCTCCGTTACCTTTGGATGGATTACCTGTCATCTTCGCTCAGCAATGACTACAACTTAAAATCTGTCTCAAAGGCAATCTTTCGTTGATTGTACTTTCAGAAAAATCCTTATAGAACCCCTTAATCTTAAACTTGGCTACAAGTTTATAGAAGGTAGCCTCATCAATAGCAGCTGGGTGTTTCGCTCTTACCATATTTATTTGTCGTGGTTCAAAATTTATAAATCCCGCGTAGAAAACGAGATTTTCTTTTCTAAGCATATGATCTACAAATGATTTATATATTTTATTTCACTCCTTGGACTTCATCCCACTACGTTGAAAAAACTTGTGAAGGTGATGTTTGTTTGGAAGTACTCACTTTGCTAATAATGATAATCATTCCTTTATTATAGGAAAACTAGCAGGATCAGCTACTACTATTCTTCCATGCTTATCAGGAGCTTCGACAAACTTATAACCTAAAGGTACATGAAAAACTCGAAATCAGTCTAGCATACGCATTCTTTGTCTATCCTTAACACGTCTAGCCCCATTTTCACGCTCATATTGTTTGACAGACATGACTATGGTCTCGAACATTTGGTTTTCGGGGCTGTCATTAAGATCCTGTTTTAATGAATATATCTTAGCACCTGCTGCTTTGATTGTTGTTTTAACAAAACGCCATACATCTATATCTCTGGCAGCACGATCTATATCGTCAACTAAAATTAAATCCACAGATACCCCTTTTTTATTGGCTTTTTGTAAATCGTCTAACATTCTATCTAGTCAATCTCTTGACTGATATTTACCAGAGACACCACCATCTTCGTAGAACTTAATAATCTCTATGCCTTTTCTTTCAGCTTCAAGTTTGATAGCACTCATTTGCCCAGAAATTCAATTTCAGAGTAATGCCTGTTCTGCACTAGAAACTCTAAGATATCCATAGGCTTTTAGAGGTTTTTTTTCGGGAGTGTTCATGATAAATATGTTAGCGATAAAGAAAGCTAGTGGGGTACTTGTTCCATAAAATAATTGTATGCGATCTTGATAAACAGATCGAATATTTTCTTTTTCTTTTCGTCTGTTAGTGTTATCTCCTTGGGCAGTAGCTCAAGAAAAGATAGATATAAACTATCGTCTTTAAGAGTTAGTTCCATGTAGTTAGAATTTTTACTGCTTCATATTAGAAATTATATGAAGCATAAGATAAAATAGCAATAGTAAAATAAAAGTAATTTACGAATAGCAGTTATTTTTGCTTTTTGACTGTGTTCTTCGAGTTGTATTATGACTTATTTGTGATTCACTAAATGATATGGGAATTGAACACTGTCGATTAAATCTAGATATAGATTAGAAAGTTTGCTCATTATAATACTTTCCATCCATAAAGAAGAACTCTATCCCTCCTACTTCTCAAAACTCTCTATCCTTATGTGTTATCAAGTAAACAGTTTGTTTTTCTACTGGGTCTTGTAATTTTGGGTCTGTATTTCTCCATATCTGCACCACCTTATCTGCATCATCGACAAGTTTTTGGCTCCCCCTAATATCATTACTTGTCGCTGGCTTATATTCGTTTATTGCTAGAGTCTTTTTTACATGATGAAGCAAGACAATTGAGAGTGGATTGTCATTAGTAAGTTTTTTTAATCTTCTTGATATCTCCGCAAAACGTTCTAACTCGTTTTCTCTTCAGGTAAAGAATCAAAGGTTATCTATAAAAAATAGGTCTGCTCATTTAGAGTGAAGTTCAAGAATGTATTTCTCTACTACATCAATAGTTGTTTCATCATCAAAAGATACTATCTGCAGATTATTAATATCTATGATATATTTATAATGTTCGGTAAATGACCCTATCTGTTCTTCAGTCAGTTCCTTATTTGACCGCTCTAATTTGTTAATGCGAGCATATTGTCTTGCAGATCTTATTACTAAGTCCGCGGCTTTCATTTCTAAACTTATATAAACAACTCTATTCCCCTTAATCGCATTCTCTTTTGCCATGTAAAAGCTGAATTCTGTCTTTCCCATACCAGCTTTGCCCACAAAGAGTATCATTTTCCCTGTGTGAAATGTACCAAGTCACTGATTAATCTTATCTAATCCTCGTGTAAATTTATATTTTTCTCCGAAGTCTATATCTCATCACCTAAATACATGTAATCACTTAGTTCCTTGCTTAGGTTTGTGATTATCCAAAATATATTTACAGGCTCCTTCTCTTGAAAGATTTTCTAGTTGCACAACTAGAGAAACAAATGTATGATATGTACCATTTTGAGGCGTTGGTAGATAAGAAGATTCCTCGGACATAATAAGTTTGTTTACTTTTTCATGGAAGAAAAATGCTTTGTTTCCTGGATTATGTCCTCCTCCAAGATTCTTATTATCAGTCTGAATATACAATCAAGTTTTCTTGCAAACGTAAGAAATAAACTCTTTCCTCATGTTTTTGTAGATATGTTTTTCATCTGGGGAATAAGATTCATATTCTTTATCTACTGGTTGTTGTAACGAATCTCAGACATACTGCTGATATGTTTCCAAATAATCACACTTTATATCCTGCTCATACAATATTTCTACCTGTATGGGACCGATTTCAGGGAAAGCTTTTCTTTGATTATAAGAACCTGGTAGTCTCATAAGCCTGCTAATGTTTTGATTCTGCTTGTCTGTAGGACAAAATTTAAGCGACTCTGCTTGTAATATTTCTCTATCAAGCATTTCATAAAATGCTTTTGAAATTTTTGCGTAGATGTCAGGCACTATGGAGATATAATCTCAGACATAGTAGATATGAAGACCATTTCACGAAAAGATTATATAAGACCATTGTTTAAATAGTGGGTGTTCATCAAGCTTTTCTTTTAAAATCTTTGCCAAAGAATGAATATCATCATCTGATAGTTTCTCTTTTGATTGTTTTCTAAGGTCCAAATCTACATAGATTCTGTTCGTTTCTTTAATGTCTACATCTGTTATTTTATTTTTCCAAAACTCGTCAGTTCATGCTAGTTCAGGTCTAATACCGATCCTAAAATATAGATCATTATCTTGATGTTTCTCCAGAATTGTATCAATATCTTCTATTGTCCCTAAAACTTTGTTCACGGTACCGATACTGATGACAGAATCTGTGGATTTAAATTTTTCTATTCGCATAGCGATGATGTAAAATATAAAGTTATTTGTATTGTTTGAGTCGAGCTTTCTTTATGCGGCGTGTTTCTTCGTTCCCTACATCACTAACAAATTCATCATGCCTATCAGTATCATATGTTTGCACTTGTTCTTCAAACTTCATTTTGCTTATTTTCTTATTAGAATATTTCTTCTTACTTCTTTCGTCTCTACTAGTTCCCTGTCAGTTCCCTATTCATTCTCTAATCTGGTCACTGTCTTGAAAAGAAGCTTGGAAAGGACATGAGTCGAGAAGCCTATAAACATACCCTCATTTGCTACCTATTTTTCACTCTACTTTTTCGATGAAATCGGCTTCAATAAACTTCTTTATTGCTCTAGCGATTTTTCATTTTTCTGTACTCTTCAAGTCGAACTTTGCATATTCAGTTTCGGAGAGATAAAACTCTCATTGTTCCAAACTGTCTATACTCCTTTCTGTTGATCGTCTCGCTCTAATAGATATTTCCAAAAGTAAACGTACATGAAAAGGATTCTTCCACAAATGGGCTTCTTGTGATCTATATTTATTAACCATAACTTTTGTGAATCTTTCCATGTAGTAGCAGATGAACTAATAAATACTTGATTTTGAACATGTTTTTTGTATTATCACAATACAAAAAATCCTTACTTAGCGGTGGGGGTTTTTCTTTTTGTTTTGGAGTCACATAAATAGATTATTCATCAACATCTTTCCAAGTTTCTCAGCGTCAGCATATTTCTTCCATCTCTTCTTTGATTGATACTTCATGATGGTAAAGACCTCTTTCGAATTCTTCATGATGTTCACAGATCCAATCATATACGAGCTTGCGTATAAAGCCTGCCCTCGTCATCCCATTTCTATGACAATACTGTACGAGGCCTTGAGCTATTCGCTCCCTCATTTCTAAAATAATTTTACTTTTCATGTGGTATGAGTTATAGATAAAAATATATATTTGATGGTATAACAAAAACCTCCCGTACATTAAGAGGGAGAGGTTCGTTATATATATGGCATATGAAGCCAGTTTTGATATTTACTTTTTTTTCTTTGTTGTTCTCAAGCTTGAAATATTGAATGGTTTTATTCTCTTTCTCTTGTCGTCAGATAGAAAATAAGCGTTAAGAAATCTTTGTACAGATTTATATTCATCTATCACTCCCTTGTGATGCTGGAGCAGTATATCCATTGCATAAAACTTTTTTACTGAGTGGGTTAATGAATACTTTTTCTTTTTAAAATCTTTGAATGTGAGTATATGCCCTTCGTATACTTCACTCAAATATTTTTTTGATTGTTCAAATAATGTTCATAATCTCTTTTCTACCACTTTCTCATTTTTAAGATCAAAAATAGACAAATCCAACTTCGGGTATGGATGTTTAATCTCTTCAGAAAAAACTTCTTTCTCATCCATATAATAATTCATCGTTACCTTACCACTTACTGGTATAATGGTCAAAGAATTAAAAACAATTTTATCATTATTGGTGGTATAATGACGTGCTATAATATCATTAACCATTCATTCTATCCATTTTCTGTTGTGTGTAATTAAATCGATTATTTCTACGTAAGTAATTCTTTTTTCAAATGTTGTTTCTACAACTATTTGTGCTAATTTTAACGAGATAAACAGATGATTATCAAGTCATTTTGATTTGTAATTAAATTTAAATAATTGAGTCTCCTTCAACATAAAGAAAAAAGATTTGAAGACTCTTGTATAGAAGAGCTTAGAAAATCACTGCCTGTTTTTGATATTCTTTCTGGTCTTTACTAGCATAAATTATACTATAATTTAAACTTTTACTTTTTTATCTGTACGTTTTTCTTTTGGCTGATTAACTTACCATTCTTATCGTAGGTGGTACCATTTAATCCATGAGTTAATCTAATGTTTGTACAGTGAGATACCCATCATTTCTTTCATTCCTGTTCTATAATCATATCCTGGATAAGATTAAAGAATTTGTATAAAACCATTCATGATACTTTTGAATCGTAAGATTTAGATGTTGTTTTTTTCATGTGTTTATGTCATAACTAAATTAATTATTCTTTAGAAGGTCTTCGTATATTTTATAATCTTTTTCAGAAAAGAGCACGAATCTTACCTCATCTAATCCTTCATTATTCTGAGTAAAATCCCTAACGGTATCAACTGCTATCTTGCTACATTCTTCTATAGGGCATCAATATATTCCTGTACTTATTGACGGAAAAGCTATGGTTTTACTATTACAATACATGGCAATTTTTAAGCTAGTCACATAACATGAAGCTAATAATTTTTTCCGACTATCATCTTTATAATCAGCAAATCTTGGACCTACCGTATGAATGATAAACTGGACAGGTAAATTACCTCAAGTAGTAAAGACAGAATCACCAACAGAAACTCATCGCAGATAATGTTCTTTGATGATATGTTTACACTCTTCTAAAACTGTAGGTCCTGCTGCTTTGTGTATGGCTCAGTCCACACCACCTCATCATAAAAGATATTTATTGGCAGCATTGACAATAATATCTGTATGCTGTTCAGTTATGTCTCATTGGACGATGGTTAGTTTTGCCATTATATATAGATAAAATGTGATAAATTAAATAATGTTTCATTTTCTATTTATAATTATTTCTTTCCCATTTTTAATTACAAGACATTTTCTTTTACCAAAATTACGAGGTCCATCATACTGACAAGGTATAACCTCTTTTCAGCGTTTGTTCATATATCACCACTTACCATTCCTTTGAACACTGACTAAGCCATGACTAAATCGTGATATATCATCATATCATCGTTTACTGATTTTATTTCATTGACGATCGACTATCCACAGTTTTCCATCTATATCTTTTTTATTTACTCAAAAAGCAAATGAGTTTGGTATCTTTAGATATACCTCTTCAATGTGCTGTCGAGTACAATTTTTAAATCATACGATCATGATACTAAGTTATAGATAAAATCTTTTTAATGGCTTCCGCTATATCTTTTGGATTCTTCGTAGGGACAAATCCTACGACGATTCCCACTTCATATCCTTTTCTCCGTGCATCAAATTTTTCTATTAGTTTTTCTCAGAAGTCCGAAATACAGATTATCTTAGGGTGGATATCTCTCTTTATAATCTCGTCTAAGAATATAGCTCATAAATGTTCTTCTCGGCCATTCGGTATAGGAAAGAAGTTATCCAGTAGAATTATATCTTCATCTTTTATCTTATCCACATATTCCAGTGGTTCAAGTACATTTGTTTTTATTGGATAGGTAAGCTTAGGCAAAAATATCTTAAGGCCATTGTATATTTCTTTGCCATATATATCGTCTATTATGTAGCACTTCATCAGTTTTTCAATCCATAAGTAAATAATATCATATCTATTATCTTTGCCTTAGTATATAAGATATTCGTTTTTTTCTTATCAAAATGAAGTGTTTCTGTTTTATTAGCATATCTATCTATAACCTTTTGATTTTTAATATAGAATTCATTGATCAGTCATAATGATTTTTCATTGACTTTCGTAAATCCACAATTACCATTAATTATATTCTTAAATCATTTAGAGAAGTACTCGTCAAACGCTGGAATACATCAAAACAAGCCAAGCATGATCTTAGTAATTAATACAATATCTCTTTCGTCATTCTTGATTAAACTATTTTTTATCTGATTGTAGCAATCAATGATAAGCCTTTCTTTTCAAGGATATTTATCAACATCCATTTTTCGAATTTCTGAATCCATTTTCACTATAACATTCAAAAGATCCTCGTAAACTTTCATACTTGTTTGAAGTAGGAAGCTTGATCCTCTATACATTCATCGGCTTGCCAAATAGAATCAGAGATGTAGACAACTTTTTTCTATATTTTCAAAAGATACAATATCCTTTTTGTTTTTAAATCCTTGGAAATAATTGAAACAATAATCAAAAGAAGCATATCTATCTTTTACGTCCCTATCCTTAAGAAACATTTCTATGTATTTTTCGCAATTAATATGTTTCATATTATATATAGGTAAACGAGTTAAAATCATTCTACTTCTTTTACTATTTAATATTATTCTTTTTTACATTCTCAGCATCGTTCGTATTATATACTATAAATTTCACCTTAGGATATTTTGGCAGCAAATCAGATTTAATAAAATCAGTCATGGACTCCACATTTTCAATGTTGTCATCACTAAATCATACACTGTATTGGGAATCATTGACAAACTTTTCTCAATAATATTTTCTCAATAAAGATTCAATATGCAAGACAAACATTCTAAATCCGATATGTTTCCTTATTGTTGTAGGCATATCTATGGTTGTACTAGACTGTTGAAAGAATTCCTTAGATTGCACAGGCAAATACAGGTTGTTATTTAAATAGTTATGAATCGCTTCGTCTGGCGATATTTCTACCCCAAGTATCTTCTGCATGTTTTGAACTAAATTATCCCTTTGTACTGGACTAAACACATGGTAAATAATATATTCGTGAGATTCCCTCAATTCTTGGGGAGACTGTCCACGAGCAGTTATGATAGCCAACGGCGAGGCGGTTTCATTAGCTTCAAGAAAACTTGATCGTGATGGTCATGTCTTCTTGTTAGCAATAGCATCCACCAACGCTTTCTTGTAGTTACCAGGATTTAGAAAATTTTTCAAGGAAGCCTCATAGCCATCGTCCAACCACTTCCGTTTCTTATCATCTACAATAAGTTGATCAAATTCTTTTTGGCTTACTTCCGTTTCTTGCCATGATGTTCAATTTCTTTTCAATAAAAATATAGTGTCCTGTGTGAAGACAAGATTGCTATCAAAATCAAAGGCATATGCTTTTCTGTTATTCAGTATTTGAGTGGGAGAGATAAAATTAATCAAAACATATATTTGGATTTAGTTCGCTTGGTCATTGCCGATTAATATTATATTTTTTCTTTAAAATTTCTTTTTTTATTAACCAATATACATGACACGTACCCATTTGAAAATTTCATTTTTTATCCATAAGGCCCATTTTTTTTAATTCTACTTCAACTTCTTTATCAACCAATTTGAAAATTTCAGCATATTCTGGTTCCAATTCCTGTTTATCGATATACATATTCTGTTTCTTATCCCGTACAGCATTTTTATGCATAAGTATTTATATTACATAATAAATATATTATTCTGATTCTATTATTGAGGTTTGTATATATTTAAAGCTAAATAACTTTTTCTAGACTTTCGAATATTCTAACCATAGCCAAGCTATCCTGACCACAATAAAGCAATAACTTCTTTATTTTATGAATTCTTTCTGCTTCATCAACGATTTTATTATCAAGAAGTTTATACAGTACTTGTGTAGCAACTGAACCATTCCCTATTTCCATTCCATCATAAGTCATACTTGGGACCATAACAGGCAATACCTTCTTGATGGAAGCAGAACCTTTGAATGCGATATCAAAATAATAGCTTTGTCAGAATATATCTTTGAGATCAAAAGTAGATTCATTTATCTTTAGGAAAGAGTCGGCTAAGTCTGAGAAAATTTCTCATGTCTCTCTATTCCTAGCATTTTCGAATCCTTGATGCCACACGATAAAGGTAGAATTGTTTATTTCATCACCTATATCTTTGAGAAACTCTTGTAGGAACTCTTTGTAATTACCATAGACAATCTTTTCTGATTCAAATCCTACCACATTTGGCTTATCTTCGATAGTAATTTGTTCTACACGATAGTCGCCTTGTCCTGCTAACAATCCGCCAAAGTGTTCCATGTGTCCGTCAGGATAATATTTATGCAACGAATACTGCACTATTACATGCTGATATGGATGGGTATTATCTAATACAGGGATAGGTACACAGACAGATTCGTAGTCATAGAAACATATAGGATAGGTGAATCACTTAAATATCTCTTTTATAATGTTAGCGTGGATTATATTTTCTCCTGTAGTTTTACATTGGATATATCTATCGATAAACTCTCTAGCTGTCCCTCAGCCTCCTTGTTTTTCGAACATTACTTTCTCATCTTCGGTAAGCAAAAGGATATCCGTCTTGCCTTGATAGTATAACGCACTGACTACATCAGGTTTATGGGTCACTCATGATCCCATTATTGTTCAAAATGGTTTATCTGTACCAAAATAATCTAGATATTTGCTTCCTTCCCATGGATAGTGTTGATTAAATTCCTCTTCGGATAGAATAAGTTCTGCTTTCATCTTGGCAATATAGTTTTGAATGCTAACTATATCCATAAGTGAATCATTTCTGATAATCTTCATATCTTTCTTTCTCTGAATAACGGTAAATTCTTTGGTTAGTCAGAGCTGTTCAATATTCAAAAGCTGACTTACATCAATAGGTCACTGCTTGAGATAGTCTTTATTGAGATGGGCGAGGTAAGTATCCTTAATTAGTGGTAATCAATTTTGCTCCATAACTTTATTAATGACATAGACTTGGAAGCTTACATCATGAATAAATTTATCTTCTATCTTTCCTATAGGCTTTGGTTTCCCATCATCAGTAATATTTTTTCTGACATTAGCCTTAGCTTTAGACTCTATAAGACTGTATGATCCATCAGAATTACGAAGCATAAAGTCCGCTCTGACCAAACAATCATCAATAGCAAAAGTCGGCTGATATAATAGCTCAACGCCATCACGGATAGCTTGTAATGTATTCTGTATTGCTTGTTCACGATTAAACCTTGGATCAATAAATACATCGTCTTCATCCTCATCTTCGTTCTCATAATCAGATTCTTCTGTTTTCTTAATACTAGGCATAAGGTCTAGTGCTGTAGTATTATATTTCTTTTCTAAATATGTTTTGAGGGTATCTTCAATTACCTGTCCAAGTCGCATAATATAATCTTCCTGTTCCTCAGTCTCTAACTTACATATCTTTTTATAGGTATCAGGAGAATTAACCTTCCACCAAGCACGCTTTGGAAAGTCGAGATATTCTACGAAGATGGATTTGGTGAGATTCATGAAATCACAAGAAAAAAATAAATCACTCT